>Ga0209289_100274_pt1 | contig 30074 bp, 22 predicted proteins | sample GXS110809BmetaG_FD_184121 | JGI IMG/M metagenome (GOLD analysis project Ga0209289, IMG submission 184121) | Hot spring microbial communities from Gongxiaoshe hot spring, China to study Microbial Dark Matter (Phase II) - GXS 110809B (SPAdes)... ...
CCTTGGGAGAGCAAACTCAGCGGGATTGAACGCAAAGATTACAAAGGCATTGCTTGGTATCGGCGGAATTTTGTCGTCCCGAAAGAATGGCAAGGTAAGCGAATTTGGCTTTGCTTCGGCGCAGTTGACTGGCACGCAACAGTCTGGCTCAACGGCGAAAAAGTTGGCGAGCACGAAGGTGGCTACAGCGAATTTCGCTTTGATGTCACGGACAAGGTGCGCTTCGGTGAACCCAACTTGCTTGTCGTCCGAGTTGCTGACTTTACCAACCACGAAACACCCATTGGCAAGCAGGTTGAATGGTGGTATACGAGCACGAGCGGAATTTGGCAAACGGTTTGGCTTGAAGCGACCGGGCAAGTTTGCATCAAAAAGTTTCGCATTATCCCGCTTGCCGACAAAAAACATGTGCCGACAGGTGAAGTGAAGTTTGAAGTTTGGTTGGATTGGGACAAGGGACGAGAGAAGCAGGAAAGTGTAATCGTTGAAGTTCGGTCGCCAGAACGGAAGTTCCGAGCGGTGCAAACGAAAGCAACTGCAGAGCAAGAGCAAGTGACGCTAACGGTCAAAGTCACCAACCCTCAATTTTGGACACCCAATAATCCAGTGCTCTACAACGCCGAAATCGTCGTTTACTCTACACCCCGCACCCCGCACTCCGCACTTGATGTTATCCGCACTTACTTTGGAATTCGGACTGTCGCGTGGGGCAGGTATGCTGGCAGCCAACACAGTTTCGTTTTGCTTAACGGCAAACCGATTTACATTCGCGGTGCCCTTGACCAATCTTTCAACCCAGACGGGATTTACACTGCCCCAAGCGACGAATTTTTGCGTCGCGACATAGAACTGGCGAAGGCTGCTGGCTTCAATATGCTCCGAATTCACATCAAGGCTGAGGAGCCGCGCAAGTTGTATTGGGCTGATAAACTCGGCATGCTGATTCAGCAAGATGCCCCATGCTTTTACCGCATCACCGAGCGAGCCCGCCAAGTTTTTGAGAAGACGCTGCGAGATATGATTGAGCGCGATTTCAACCATCCAAGCATTTACTGCTGGACAGTGTTCAACGAGGAATGGGGCATTGGGAACTTGCGAACGGCACCGAAGGAGCATCGGGTTGATTGGGTGCTGAGGATGGTTGAACTTGTCCGACAACTTGACCCGACAAGGCTCGTTCAGGACAACACAGGTTGGTCTCATCTTGTCACCGACTTGAACTCTTTCCACTGGTATGGTCGCGATGTTGATGGGTTCCGGGAGCATTATCGGCGCATAAACGACGAGCGAATTAAACCGGGCGACGATTGGAACTATATTGCTGGCTACAAACAAAGGGGCGAGCCGTTCGTCAATAACGAGTTCGGCTATGTCGGTGCTGGTGACGGCGACAGCGATTGGAGTTGGGGCAATTTGTTCGTCGTGAACGCAATGAGAAGTTGCGACAAACTCGTCGGCTACACTTACACTGAGTTAACGGACATTGAATGGGAGCACAACGGCGTTTACAATTACGACCGTTCACCTAAGGAGTTCGGCTACGATTTTTGGGCACCGGGCATGACGGTGCGAGATGTTTTTGCTGAGGATTTCCTCGTGCTTGATGTGCCCGCCATCAAATACGCCAAACCCGGTGAGCGTGTGAAAGTCCCTGTTCTGTTCAGCCACATGAGTGGAAGGCACGAAACTGGGTTGACGCTCAAGTGGCAAGTCCATTGGCTTGACAGGTTTGGAAACACGCACGAAGGTAAAATCCAATCGCGCAAGTGTCCCAAGACGCCAGCATACAAACTCACATCACTCGGCGAAATTTCGTTTGCGTTGCCTAATGAGCCGTCCTTTGCAACGCTTGTCACTTGGCTTGAAGACGCGAAAGGCAAGCGTGTTCACATCAACTACACTCAATGGTGGGTTAAGGGAGAACAAAGTTTGCCTCGCGCCGAACTCGTTGACAAAACAACATTGGCTTTACGGTTCTCGCCAAACGACTGGGCAGAAAGCAAATTCAGCGAACTTGACATGCCTGAAGTCCCCATTGATGGCAAGCATTATGGGCGTGGACATGGATTTGTTGAATATCGGTTGAAATTGCCCGAGGGCATGGATTTGAGCAAGGCACAAGTGATCACTCTCATTTGTGAAGTCGCAGCGAAAGCGGGACGAGAGAAAGTTGATTGGGCGGAACGAGTTAATCCGCAGGATTACCCGCAAACGGATGTCAAGAAGTTCCCGACGACCGTTGAAGTTTCGTTTAACGGGGTGAAAGTCGCGACTTGGAACTTGCCCGATGACCCTGCCGATGCGCGTGGTGCGCTCTCTCATTGGCGTGGAATTGAAAGAGGTTCCTATGGCTACCTGATGAAAGTGGAGGTCAACCTGAATTCACCAGAAGGCGTTGCAATTGTCAACTGCTGGCGTGAAACGGGACAGTTGGTCATCAGGTTCACTGTCCCTTGGAACGCTGTCCATCGCGGTGGCATCGCGATTTACGGCGAGACGATGGGTTGCTACCCAGTTGAGCCGACAATTTTGCTGAAGTTCGCCGAACCGTTGCCTTTGCCTGCAGGTTGGAAGTCGGACGAAGCCATCGCTATTGACACCTTCCGAGAAAAGTTGCAAGCGGTCTTGCCATCAGCCCTGCGAGGAGAAACTCAATGGCGTTACACGACCGAGATGCCGCCAGCAAATTGGATGCAACCTGATTTTGACGACAGCAGTTGGAAAGTCGGGGTTGCAGGTTTCGGTCGGCATGGAACTCCGGGCGCAATTGTGCGGACAGAGTGGACAACGAGCGACATTTGGTTGCGGACGAAATTCGTTATGCCCAAATTGTCGCCTGACAGCGTTGTTTGGCTTGAAGTTCACCACGACGAAGACTGCGAAATTTACATCAACGGCAAATTGCTTTGGCGCGAAGGCGGTTACCTGACTCGCTACAAAATGGTTCGCTTGAAACCCGAACAAATTGCCTTATTCCGAGAAGGCGAAAACACCATCGCCATCCACTGCCGCCAAACTGTTGGTGGGCAATTTGTTGATGTGGGTTGTAACTTATCGCCTTAACTTTCCCGTTGACATTAACCTGCTAAAGCAATGTGCTGTCCCTGTCAAAGACGATTTAGTGCAACTTTTCTGGGCAAGATTTAGGGGTTAAAATTGTTGGCGAGGAAATTCATCTTGGAATTCTCGCAACACAGCAGAGACAAAAGTTGAAGGGAGCGAAGGAAAATGCTTGTCAAGGTTCGCATTGTTAGGTTTGACCCTGAAAAGGACAGCAAACGATACTGGCAAGACTTTGAAGTTGAAGCCGAGCCTACTGACCGGGTTTTGGATGTGCTTCACTACATCCGTGATGACATAGACGGGACTTTGGCATTTCGCCGCTCATGCGGGCATGGAATTTGCGGTTCAGATGCCATGGTCATCAACGGCAAAAACAGGTTGGCTTGCAAAACTTTGGTGAAGGAATTGAAGCAACCCATCACTGTTGAACCCTTGCGGGGCTTTCGTGTCATAAAAGACCTTGTCGTTGACATGGAGACTTTCTTCGCTAAGTATCGCATTGTCATGCCTTACCTTGTAAACAACGAACCGCCACCGAAAACCGAGCGTTTGCAATCACCTGAAGAAAGGGAACGGTTTGACGACACCACAAAGTGTATTCTTTGTGCTTGCTGCGCAACGAGTTGCCCAGTCTTTTGGGCTAACGGCCAATATCTTGGACCTGCTGCCCTTGTTGCTGCCCACCGCTTCGTTTTTGACAGCCGAGACCGAAACGCTTATCAAAGGCTGAAAATATTGGCTCAGTATGGTGGCGTTTTCACTTGCAGGACAACTTTCAACTGCGTTGATGCTTGCCCTCGTGGCATCAATGTCACGAAGGCAATTTTGGAACTCAGGCAAGCAATTTTGACGGGCGAAACTCCACAACCTGTTGAGCCTTCTTTTGCCGAAAGGTGACTTTGAATGAAAATGAAGGGGAGCAGTATGCCACGAGAAAAAGCAATAGAAGAGCAAGTGGAAAACATGCGCAAGAAACTGAATGAAGCGGGCGTTAAAGTCCTTTCAGGTAATTGGGGTGGCAAAGGTGGCATTGCTCGCTACAAAGGTCAATGGCTTGTGGTTATGGACAGACATTTGCCCGTCTCAATGAAGTTCCGACTTTTGCAAACCATGTATCAGATTTTGACCCCTGAAAGCACAGATGAAGAAGGTGCGTGAGGGGATATGGAAGAGCGAAAACCGGAAGTTCCCATCGGTAGGTGGCGATTTTGTCTTTTTTGTGTTATTAGTGTGGCTTCAGTCTTTATCGCGAGACTTTGGTGGCTGCAGATTTATCAAGGCAAGCAATTGGGGGAAAAGGCTCAAAGTAGGTGCTTGAGAGCCATTGTCACAAAAGCGCCAAGAGGTCAAATCCTTGACCGAAACGGTAAAATTCTCGCCACCAATCAACCATCTTTCACCATAGCACTTTTCCCTGCGGAGTTTTCAACGGACAGCGCCAACCCTGAGAAAATTTGCCGAATAATCGGGATACCAAGAAGGGTTCTTGACGATGCTGCTGTCAAGATTAAAGCCAACAAAGTGCCACTATTTGAACCGATCCGATTGATTGTTGGGGCGAATTTTACAACTGTCACAAAAGTTTTTGAGTGGAGTTGGGAGTTGCCAGGGATTATCGTGTTTGAAGAGCCGTGCAGGCTTTACCCTTACGGAAAACTCGCAGCCCATGTGCTTGGTCATGTCGGAGCAGTTACGGAAGAAGAACTAAAGCAGCGAAAGGATTTGGAACTTTTTGACTGGACGGGAAAGTTAGGTTTGGAGCGAGTTTATGACAGGTTTTTGCAAGGCAAAAATGGGCGTGAAGTTGTTGAAGTTGATGCAAGAGGTGAGTTTGTCAGGAGACTTAAGCGTGAACTGGCACAACCTGGTCAAACTCTGGTGATTACGCTTGACGCGGATTTGCAAAAAGTCGCAGAAGAGTCAATGCGAGGTAAAAGAGGTTCTGTCGTCGCTTTAGACCCCAAAACTGGCGAGGTTTTGGTGATGGTTTCTTCGCCGACTTTTGACCCCAACTGGTTTAGCAAAGGCATTAAACCCCAACTTTGGCAATGGCTCATCTCCCACAAGGCTCATCCGTTGCAAAACCGAGCAATCTCAACTGCTCACCCACCAGGTTCTACTTTCAAAGTTGTGACCGCTGTTGCTGCCTTGCTTAATGGCAAAGCGTCTTTGAAAACTCACATAAACTGCAACGGCGGTCGCATGGTTGGTCGTCGCTTTTTCCGGTGTTGGCGAAGGCACGGAACTGTTGACTTGACAAAAGCGATCGGTCAATCTTGTGACACTTACTTTTACACTCTCGGTCTTGATGTCGGTCCGGACAAGTTGGCTCAAATCGCTTCATTAATGGGTTTGGGAGCAAAAACAGGAGTTGACTTGCCGGGTGAGAGCAAAGGTGTTTTACCGACACCGAGATGGAAGCGGGAGCGATACAGAGAGCGCTGGTATGGCGGCGACACCGCAAACATGTCAATAGGGCAAGGCTACCTTTCAGCAACGCCGATTCAAATGGCTTTAGTTGCTTGCTCCATTTCAAACAACGGCGTCATTTACCGACCCCATCTTGTCAAGGAAATAAGAGGCAGCAATGGGCGAATTTTGAAAAGAGTGCGCCCTGAGGTTCTTCACCGCATTGATGCACCAGTCTCTGTTTGGAATGCTGTCAAGCAAGGCATGATGGCTGCCGTTTACGGTTCAGGTGGCACTGCCCGTTTGTTGGCGGATCTGCCCATAAAAGTCGCAGGCAAAACTGGCTCGTCTCAGCACCGAAGAGGCGCCAGAACTCATGCTTGGTTCATAGCCTTCGCACCTGCCGATAACCCGCAAATAGCCTTGTGCGTAATGGTTGAGGAAGCGGGGCATGGAGGAGAAGTTGCTGCCCCAATTGCGAAACAACTCCTTCAAGCCTTCGCAGCAAAGTTGCAAAACCGATGACACCGTCCAACAATTTGAAAGGCAAATTCCCGCTAAAGCGAAAGGAGGGACTTTTTGTTATGCCTAAAAAGCGAAGGAAAGACCGAATTTGGACGGATGAAGAATGGCGGCAAGCCGTTGAGAGATCAATCGCTTTGATTCGTGAAGCGCAAGAGAAAGCAAAAACGATGACCTATGATGAGTTCTCTGAATGGTGGCGCAAATACGGAGCCGTTAAAGGTGGAGGCGCTTATGAAGCCTTGCTTGAAATGCGGGAGGCGATGAGAGGATGGGACAGCAAACCGAAACGAAAGAGCAAATCCAAGAAAATAGGTTTGTCTTGAACTCACTTTTGGACAGCCGACAAAAGGCTTTACGAGTTTTTGGTTCGCACAAAGTTTTCAAAAGTGTTGCGAGTGGGATGGATCGGAGACTACAAATCTCTCAAGGGTTTTGCAAATTAAATTGGTAGGACTTACGCAGTTGATGTCATTTTGTGTAGGGGCGGACGATAGTCTGCCCGAAAACATCTTTCGTAAGGGGTTAAAACCGTCCCTGCGGGCGGCTTAGCAGCCGCCCCTACATCCAACTGCGTAACTCCTAATTGGCTTGCAATTACTCAACGCTCAACGCGCAACTCTCAACGCTCAACAATTTTAGGTGATGCTCATGGTCACGAAGCCGATCGCAATTTGGGGTTTCATGGGTAGCGGCAAAACAAGCGTCGGAAAAGCGTTAGCGCAAAAACTTGGATATGAGTTCGTTGACAGCGACGAACTCATAATGCAGCGTTTCGGGAAGCCGATCACGCAGATTTTTGCCGAAGAAGGTGAAGCCGCTTTCAGGAAAGCCGAAAGCGAACTATTGACAGAACTGTTGCAGAGACAACGAATTGTGATTGCCACCGGCGGCGGGATGCCTACTGTTCCGGAAAACTTGGCTGCTTTACGGACGAAGGCTCTCAACTTTTACCTTCGTGTCCCAACTGATGTGCTTTACGAGCGTTTGGCAACGGTTCGCGACCGACCGCTCCTTGAGGGCTTTGCTGACCGATACTGGCGCATTGCTACTTTGCTGTCGCAGCGAGAGCATTTTTACACTCAGGCTCAATTCACCGTCAACTGTGGTCGTCAAACCCCAGACCAAATTGCTGAGCGGATTCTTGCATGGGTGCGAGCGTTAGAAAACGACGATGACGCAGTGACCGTTGATTTGCAGGAGCGAAGTTACCATGTGCTTGTTGGCAGTGATTTGCTTTCGCGGATAGAACGGATTGCCGAAGCAGGCAATTTGCAACCACCGTTTGCTGTCGTTCATGATGAGAGCGTTGAAAGTTCCGGAAAACTCGTTTGCGAACGGCTGAGCAGGTTGGGAAAGTCTGAGCGAAAGAGCGTTCCTTCGGGCGAAGCCAGCAAAAACATTGAGCAAGCAATTTCCCTTTGGCATTGGCTCGCTGAGATGGCGATGCCGCGCAACGGCACGCTTTTCGCTGTCGGCGGTGGAGTTGTGGGTGATTTGGTCGGCTTCGTCGCTGCGACTTACATGAGAGGAATCGCTTATGCCCAAATTCCGACAACTTTGCTCGCAATGGTTGATAGCGCCATTGGAGGCAAAACCGCAATTGATCTGCCTCACGCTAAAAACCTTGTTGGCGCTTTTCATCAACCCTCGCTTGTCGTCAGCGACTTGATAACTTTGAAGACAATGCCCGACCGTGCCTTTATTGCCGGTCTTGCAGAAGTTGTCAAGTATGGGGTTATTGCTGACCCTGTGTTGCTCCAATATTTGCGCGACAACGCCGATTTGATTTTGCGCCGCCACCCCCTCGCACTCAGAGCGATTATCGCTCGTTCAGCATCCGTCAAGGCAAGCGTCGTCTCTTTGGATGAGCGGGAGCAAACTGGCTTGCGAATGATTCTCAACTACGGTCACACCTTTGGGCATGCTTTGGAAGCGGCGACGAATTTTCAACTCCTTCACGGTGAAGCAGTGGCAATTGGCATGACCGCCGAAGCCTATTTGGCTTGGCGGCTCGGTTGGTGCGACCGTGAGGTGCTTGATGAACAAAGTGAAGTTTTGAGGGCATTGGAATTGCCAACGAAACTCAAGGAAGTTTCTGAACCCGTTACCGAACCTGATATTGCTACCTTGACAGAAACGATGCAGCGGGACAAGAAGCGCAAAGGAAGCCTTGTTCGGTTTGCGCTTCCGAAGCGTTTCGGCGAAACGGCAGTGACTGATTTTCCTATCCCCGATGACCTCATCGCCGATGCTTGGGCTTTTGTTTTGCGGTGAAACGGAATATGCGAGCGGGTTCGTTCGTCTTAGGAGTTACGCAGTTGGATGTAGGGGCGGCTGCTAAGCCGCCTGCAAGGGCAGTTTTAGCCCCTTATAAAGGATGTTTTCGGGCAGACTATCGTCCGCCCCTACACACCTACACCAAGGGGACGAGGTTGGGGCGGTTGGGGACGAAGGTGGGCTTGGTAAGAAATATTTCAGCGTCACAGTTTAACCTGACGCTTCCATCTGCAGCGTCGGCTGATACCTGAGCCTGAGAACGAGGAAAATCGGCGGGGACGAAAAGTCCCCGCCTTTATTTTTTCCGCTACAATCCCCATCGTTCGTTTATCGGTCGTTGATAGGCTTCAATTTTCCCGTCAATGACATCTTGCACTTTGACGGTTTGACCCGTTGTGGCGGCTTCGTAGATGGCGATTGAAATTGCTTTCGCTTTCAGTCCGTCCTCAGCCGTCACCTCTGGTGGACGATTGTTCTGAACAGCGTCAACGAAGTCGTAGCATTCAAGGACGAAGCCGTCCGTGAAACCGTGAGGGAACAACCGCTGCCATTTCTCCTCCCCTATTGCGTTCCTAAAATCTTGAGCCAAATCGTTGAGCCGCCGAACTCTTCCGTTAGCGTGTTGCACCAAAGCGTTGCTCCAGGGACCGTGAAATGCATCGCCAGTGTCAATCAAAGCACCTTCGGTTGCGTAGTAAACGACATGGGTGAACCGATGAGCAGGTGCAGCGCTGGTGTAACTCCAAAAACCTGTCAAGCCATTCTCAAACTCAAGCACAGCCATCCAACTGTCTTCGCGGTCGTCTAATACCAACTCACCGTCTTTGCGGAAGTGTCTGGGTAAAAGTTGCTTGACAACTGCATGGACATGCTTGACATCGCCGAAGAGGTAGCGGATTGTATCGCAGAAGTGAGCACCGCTGTCCATAACCAAACCGCCACCAGACAAAAACTTGTCAACGCGCCAATGCCATGCAGGTTCGCGCCCCGGTTGAGGTGGCGGCATGTAGCCGACTTGAATCGCGTAAAAGAGCGTGGGTTCACCGATGAGTTTGCTTTCATTGAAGAGCCACCAAGTTGTCCGCTGTGGAACACCACGCCTGATGTTTTCTGCGGTGGCGGCAAACTTGCCTGCACGCTTCGCTGCTTCCAAAACCGCCTTCGTTGCCTTTATAGTTACTCCAACGGGCTTCTCAATCATCACATGCAAGCCTGCTTCTAAACAAGCGACACCGATGACATGATGCAAGTGGTGGGGAGTGATAATGTCAGCAGCATCAAGGTTGCTGGACTCTTCCTTGAGCAAAACTTCGTGGTCGGTGTAAACTCGCGGTTTCTTGCCTTGGAACTGTTCCGCCCAATTGGCAAACTCTTGAGCCCGTTCCTCAACAGAGTCACAAACAGCGACGATTTCAAACTTATCGGGTTCAGCCTTTTTGATTTGCTCGTAACCTCTCATGTGAGCGCGAGCAATGCCACCGCAACCGATAATTGCCAACCGAACCCTTTTAATGTCGCTTGCCATTACTTTCCCCTCCTCGTTGCTTTGATGTTCGTTATGTCCAAACCTTTTTGACAGTCAATTGGTCAAGAGTTTCTCGTCTCACTTAAAGTCACAAAATGCTAAGATTTTTTGGGGTGAGTAAACTGATGAAGGGTTTTTGTGTTGTCATTTTGGTGTTGACCTTCAATCTCACTGTTTTGGCTCAAGCATCTAACCCACTTTTGTTGCGTTTCATTTTTGTTTCGGAGGGCGGAACACCACTTGCTGGCGTTCAGGCTCAAATTGACTTTTTCCCAGCCCCACCTTCGCAAGGCTACCACTCAACAACCAAAGGTTTTACCGATGCTCAAGGGCAAATTTTCGCCACGCTCCCAGATTCGCGACCTTGGTGGGTCATCGCTGGAGTGGATGGGGCTGCATTCTTTTTTGATGCAAGCAAACCGAACAAAATCCAGCCAACCGTCAAGTGTTGGATGGGTTCAAAACCATCGTTAGTTTGCTCCGTTGAAGGTGATGCTACAAAAGCGTCAGTGTTTTTGAAACTTAGCCCGTCAAGTTTTTGGGTTCGGTTACCGCCTTTCAAGGACAACCAAATTTTGCTCTTTAACTTGCCAAGCGGTGAGCACCAAATTGTCCTTGCCCCTGCTTTTGTTTTGGCTTATTGGAGGAATGCCATTTCATTCCAGCCTCCTGTGAAGGTGACTATACGGGAAAGTGAAAGGGCTTTCGTCAATTTTGTCGTTCCAGCAACAGGTTCAATCTCAGGGCGCATCGTTTCAACTGACAATCGTCCAATCCCCAATGCCACCTTGACTTTGATGCAGGACGAAGTTGGGCAATTTACCATTTCATCCGATCCTAAAGGTCAGTTTGTCATGGACGGATTGCCTGAAGGTGAATATCGCCTGCTTGTCACGGCAAACGACTTTGAGCCTGCTCAAAGGGTCGTAAAGGTCAAGCCTAAAGAGATTACAACGGTCAACATAGTTTTGAAGCCACAAGAGGTTGGTTTCATTCGTGGTCGCGTCGTAGGTGTTGATGGCAAAGTTCCAAAAGATGGTCGCATCTTAGTTGAAAGACATCTTTCGCCAACAGCAAGGCAATATTCAGGTGTCATTTTGTGGCGACCAGAAGATGGAAAGTTTGAAGGCAAATTGCCACCAGGAAACTACTCGCTGATTGCGCAAAGTGGCAGCAGGAGAGTAAGCAAGCAAATCCGAGTAATTGCAGGTCAGATTACCGATGCTGGCGAACTTGTTTTTCCGTTGCCAGCAATCGTTGAGGGATTTGTCAAATCTCGTGTTCCTTTGACGAACACTCGTGTCCGCGTCGTCGTCTCAAGAGAGAGTGATGACCCATTTCAGCCCCAGTGGGGTAGCGTGTTGTCAGAAGTTCCTGTCAGTCCAGATGGCAAGTTCCAAGTTGAAGTTCCGCCAGAACCATTAGCAATTTTGCTTTTGCCTTTCGGGATGAACAAACCCGTCTGGCATCATGTCCATGCAAAGACGGGACAAAAATTGACTGTCCAGTTTGAGTTGCCAGCAACGGGTGCAATTGAAGGTCAGGTCTTCCAAGCCGACAACAGTCGCCCAATCGTTGGAGCGCTCGTTTACTTGATTGACGAAACTGGAATGACAATCGCTCAAACTACGACGAACCGCTTGGGCATATACCGCTTTGAGCCAATTTTGCCTGGGACTTATTCGCTTCGCTGCCAAGCACAAAGTTTGGCAATAGGCTTTAGGCACAATGTAGTTGTCGCTGAAGGTGCTATCGTTCCCGTTGATTTCGTTTTGTCAGTTGGCGGGAGAGTTGTCGGTCAGGTAAAATCCAAAAGCAAGCAAACTTCCAGAATGTATGTCATGCTGAACGCCGACGCAAATTTCATGTCACAAGTGGACATCAACGGTCGTTTCACCATTGACAACATCGTGCCAGGTCGCCATATCCTCATGCTATTTCGTCTGGGAGACCAAATCGCAGCAAAGGAAGTTGTGGTCAAAAGCGGTGAAACCACCGAAGTCATTTTTGAAATACCATGACTTTTGCTGTGCAATAGCGATGCAATTGCTGGGCGTTCCAAATCAACGCAGAACAAGTTCAGTGTCCTGCAAAGTTTGCTTTGCTACAATCGCTGCTTGACCGAAACAAATCCCTCCATCGTTTGGTGGCAATTTGGTTGGGACGAAAACTTTGAAACTTTCATGCCTCAATAAATCAATCAACCAGTTGAGCAGCAAAACATTTTGCATTACACCGCCACCCAATACAACTTCATTGACTCCTGTCCGCTTGCGAATTTCAAGGCAGGCTCGTAAAGTCGCATCGGCTACGGCTGCGTGAAATTGAAATGCAATTTGCTCAGCGGGCAAATCTTCCTTCAAGGCTTCAACGATGCCTGCAATAACTGGCTTCGCTTTCATCACAATCGGGTCGGTGTCGGTGAGTTCAAAAGCGAAAGGCGGTTGCTCAAACTTGTCACCAAATTTTTCTGTCCATTGAGCGGCAGCCATTTCAAGCCAAATCGCTGGATGTCCTTCGTAAGAGCCGATGTCGCAAATGCCAAGCAAACTTGCAACAGCGTCAAACAAGCGCCCGATACTGCTCGTTTGTGGTTGTGGCAAATCGCTGCGAAGCAAATTCCAAATTTGTTTCCACTTGCCTGCTCCCACCCGCTCGGCAATCCCGAAAGAAAGTTGTTCACCATCGTCGTTGAATGTGTGCCTTAACCAACTTGCCGCCATCCTCCACGCTTCTCTGATTGCCCTTTCGCCTCCGGGCATGGTCACATATTCAAGGTGCGCTGCCCGTTCAAAACTTTCGTAGGTTGCCAGCAAAATTTCACCACCCCAAATCGTTCCATCCGTGCCATACCCAGTCCCGTCGTAAGCAACTCCAATGACAGGACATTCCAAGCCATATTCAGCCATAACCGCAGCAACATGGGCATGATGGTGCTGAACTCCAATTGCAGGCAAATCTCGCTCCTCTGCGTAGTTGAGGGCAAATCGGGTTGATGGGTAATCGGGATGCAAGTCGTATGCGACCACTTGGGGTTCAATGGCAAACAAGCGTTTGAAGTGTTCAACACCTTCAATGAATGCGCGAAAAGCAGCGTAATTGTCAAGGTCTCCGATATGGTGGCTGATGAAAGCGTAACGGTTGCGACAAAGGGCGAAAGTGTTTTTGAGCATCCCCCCAGTCGCCAAAAGCGGCACAGGGGTTTCAAAAGGTAGTAGCACAGGTTGGGGTGCGTAACCGCGCGAACGACGAATTAGTAACTCTTGACCCTTGACAACTCTTGCCACTGAATCATCGCATCGGATGTGAATTTCTCGGTTGTGAACCAAAAAAGCATCAACCATACCGCTCAATCGTTGAAAGGCATCTTCGTCTTTATAGGCAATTGGTTCGTCGCTTAAATTCCCACTGGTCATCACAAGTGTCTGCTTAACTTCGGTCATGAGTAAGTGATGCAAGGGCGTATAAGGGAGCATGATGCCAAGATCACGATGTCTTGTCGCCACGCTTTCGGCGACATTTGCATTGGGGCGACGGCGCATGAGAACTATTGGGCAACGCCATGAGTTTAGCAATGCCTCTTCTTCGGGCGAAACGAAAACAAGTTGGCGAACAGTTTCCAAATCGGGCGCCATCAATGCGAAAGGTTTGAATTCTCGGTGTTTGCTCTGGCGCAACCTTTTGACAGCGTTTTCGTTTGTTGCATCGCAAGCGAGAAGGTAGCCTCCCAAACCTTTGATTGCAACAATTTGACCTTTAAGCAACCTGCGAGCAGTTTCCTTAATCGCTTCATCGCATCGGCAGGCTTCTCTCCAATCTCCATTCTCATCCCGCACGATTAGCCGAACTTGAGGACCGCAGCGGGGGCAAGCAGTAGGTTGGGCATGGAAGCGCCGGTCGCTTGGGTCGTGATATTCGCGCTCGCAATCAGGGCACATCGGAAAAACTGACATCGTGGTTCGTTCACGGTCGTAAGGGACATCAACAATGATGGTGAAGCGAGGTCCGCAATTGGTGCAGTTGAGGAACGGGTAACGATAGCGTCGGTCATTGGGATCAAAAAGTTCATGCAAACAGTCGCCACAAGTGGCGACATCAGGGGAAATGAGGACAACTCGCTCAGCATCCTGGTGGCTCTCAACGATTTTGAACTCGGTGTCATCATTCAGCGGAATTTCATGCCACGATACGCTTTCAATGACAGCAAGCGGTGGTGCATCAGCCTTTAACATGCGGACGAATGCTTCCAATGATTCAATTTCACCTTCCACTTCAATAACGACACCTTGGGTGTTATTGAAGACGAAGCCTACCAAGTTTAAACGGTGAGCCAATCTCCAAACGAAGGGACGGAAACCAACCCCTTGCACTATGCCATTGACTTTGATTTGCCATCGCTGTTTCATGACAATCGCTTCCGCTTCCCTTGTCCGAGTCGTTTAATCGGAAAGAAAAATTCGCAAAATTCGGCAAAGTTAATTATGCGACCATCATTAGTTTTTGGGTTTAGTGCCTTGCCTTGAACTTAACAACAACCGTGTGTGACGAGCGAACATGAAGACAACTAAAGGTGGCAGTTTTGATGAAATCAGATGAGAACTGGTTTCATGTCATCGGATGAAACAAGGGTTTTAAGGGGTTTGTCCAAAAATTTGGACAGATTTTATCCGCGATGTGACAAGGCAAAGGAGAGTGATTGTGGATGTCGGACAGAAAGGCAAAAATTGGATTTGTGGGTTGTGGAAATCACGCAACTTCAACACTCTATCCCACGCTTCACAAAATTCCCCAACTTGAACTTGTTGCAGTTTGTGACCTCAAGGAAGAACTTGCCAAGCGAAATGCTCGCTTCTTTGGTTCCCTCCGATGGTATACCGATGTGAAGGAGATGCTTGAAAAGGAGGAACTTGATGGCGTTATCATCGTTGGTTCGCCACAAATGCACACTGAAGTTGGGAAAATTTGCTTGGATGCAGGTAAGCCTATTTTCGTGGAAAAGCCATCGGCAGTCTCCTACAAAGAAGCAATTTCGCTGGCTCGCTACGCTGAAGAGAAAGGTCTGTGGGGCGGAGTTGCTTACATGAAACGCTATGCTGTTGGCTATCAGATGGCTAAGCAGATTGCTGAAAGCCAAGAATTTGGCAACATTCACTCCCTTCAAATTGAGTTTTCCAACGGACCTTATCCTTCAATCTGGGGCATTACAGACCCTGCGAAGGCATTTCTTATTTGTCAAGCAGTTCACCTTTTCAACCTTGCCAGATTTTTCTGCGGTGATATTGCCGAAGTTTATGCGAAACTTCACCGAGTGAGTGAAAACATGTTCGCTTACGCAATCGTTGGCGAGTTCCAAACTGGTGTCCCATTTGTCATAAACTTGAACTCGCTTGAAGCGAAAGATTGGAAAATCCGAGAAAGGCTTTGCCTATCTGGTAACGGTTGTTACCTTGAGGTCATTGACATGCTCCATTTGCGTTACCGACCAAAGGACTTGCTGTTTCCTGGATTCAAAGTTGGTGGCAGAACGCAATTGCTGACATGGACACCTGAATGGACAGAGATTATAGCAACTAAGGCGGAAGGCACTTTCGGATACAAAGGTGAAATTGAGGCATTTGCAAAAGCGTGCTTAGGTGATGGTAAACCTGCAAGTAGTCTTTTGGACGGTGCAAAAGACCTGAAAGTTGCTGAAGCCATTTGGGAAAGTGCAAATTCAGGGAAGTTGGTGCAGTTGTCCTATGATGATTAAGGTTTATCGGTTCGTCAAAAACCTTGTCCTCAAAAGGGCAATGTAAACGAAACTTGAAAGCGGGTTAAAAGACGATAGCAATGAGGGAGCATTTTGTGTTTGGGTTTGCTACCGAGAAGATTTTCTCCTGCAAAGTTGAACTTGCAATGTTAATGACCAATCTGGGGACAAAAATGTCGGCGCAGGATAGAGCCTGCGCCCTACGCCGCAACAAAGAATCAGATTACACTTAAAGCATGTAGCATGGATTTTTGCCATGTAAATGTTTGAGGGAAGGGGCAAGTAGTTTAGCCTCGTTAAAGCCTACTTGCCCCACTGAACCTTTCTTCATTGTCCTTCTGGTTGGATAGGTTGCGAAGGTTGACCCTTGACGGGAGGACCTTTGTGGATGGGAGGACCTTTGTGGATAGGACCGTGAATTGGGGGTTGCCCTTCACCAATAGGTCTGGGTTTTAGTAAAACAGAATAAATCACCGCCACCACAATCAACACAACCAAAATAATCACAACCGCCAACCAAGTAGGCACTTCTTTTCGCATTGTTTAGCCACCTCCTTACTGAATTTAGCGGTTACGCATCATTTATTTTAGCGCAGAGATGTCAAAGAGCAACACTAACTTCCTTTGCGCTACTGTAGCAAAATAAAAGCGGTGATTTACCCATGAGACGACTTTTGGGAGTTGTGACGAGAGGTTCGTTAACGGAAGGGTTGGAAATGAAACTTGCTGAAGATTGCTTCATTGAGGACATCAAGGCTGGCAAGTTTGTCGTCATTGAAGGGGATAAACTGCGGTTCTTTTCCCTGATCACAGACCTTCGCCTTGATGCCACCACATCGGCAGTTCTTCAAAACCCGCCTGATGTCAGTGACGAATTGGTTCGTGAGGTTTTGAGCGGAACGGCAACATACGCAACCGTCACTCTCAAACCGATGCTTACGGTGGAGCGGGACGAGACAAATGACGATAAAGAAACGCCAGAGAGGCGTGAACCTCAACCAGTGAAAACTGTGCCACCTCATTTTTCCCCTGTTTACGAAGCAACTTCCGCCGATGTAGCACGAATTTTCGGCAGTGAGGATATGCAGCCAAGAGGGCGATACTTTTACATCGGAACTCCCCTTGACATGGACGCACCTGTCTGCTTAGACCTTCATCGCTTTGTTGAGAGGAGCAACGGCATTTTTGGCAAAACGGGAACAGGCAAAACCTTCCTGACGAGGTTAATTTTGAGCGGTTTAATTCGCTGGGTTACTTTAGGCAACGGAAAAGTTGTTACGCTGATTTTTGACATGCACAACGAATATGGCTGGAAAGCACTCAAGGAGACGGGAGGGACTCGTGGTGAAGTTAAAGGTCTGCGCTACCTTTTTGGTCCTTCTCAAGTCACCGTTTTCACCCTTGACCCCCATTCATCAAGAACCCGAAAAGTCCCTGCTGACGGAACAGTTGTCATCTCTCTTGACCAAATAACCGTGGACGATATTGCGCCTTTGCAGGACGAACTAAGGTTGCACCAGACCGCCATAGAGGCTGCTCATCTCGTTTATACTCGTTTCCGAGAAAATTGGCTTGAGCAACTTATTGCCTATGGCGAATCAGGCGACATTAGAGGCTTGGCAGACCAAATTGGCGCTAACAGGGAATCTTTGGCTGCCCTCTACCGAAAGTTGAGGAGAATTGCTGATTTGCCTTTCGTTGTCCCCTCAGACAAAAAGCCCAAAAAGGACATCGTTGAGACCATTATGAGTTACTTGAAAAGGGGCATCCATGTCGTTTTGGAGTTTGGTAGGCAAGGGAGCATGCTGGCTTACCTTTTAGTCGCTAACATTTTGGCACGACGCATCCATGAAATGTATGTCCGCATGACCGAAGAATACTTGGCGACAATGAAACCAGAAAAAGAGCCGAGGCAGTTAGTCATCGTCATTGAAGAAGCGCACAAGTTCCTGAACCCTTGGGCTGCCAAGCAAACAGTTTTCGGGACAATCGCAAGGGAAATGCGCAAATACTATGTCAGCCTGCTGATCATTGACCAACGACCATCAGGCATTGACGACGAAATCCTTTCGCAAATCGGAACGAAAATCATCGCCCAGTTGAACGATGAGCGTGACATACAAGCGGTGCTGACGGGAGTTCCCAACCCAGCAGGTTTGAGAAGTATTCTGGCAAGTCTTGACTCAAAACAGCAAGTTTTAGTCCTCGGTCACGCAGTCCCAATGCCTGTCGTTGTCAAGGTGAGGGAGTATGACGATTTCTGCACCAAAATCAGTTACGAACTCGCATCCCTAATCCCAGAAGTTCAAGACCGAGTGAAGGAGGAGGAATTTGAGCGAATGCTTGTTGAAAGCGAGGACGGTGACGGAGGCGAATTGTTGCAAAGTGATGTGGAAAGGCGATGGAGAGAAATTTTCGGCGAAGAGTGAACCTTGGGAGGTGTCGTGGGAGTGCCTAAAGTGATTGTTGAAGTCAGCATCGTGCCAATCGGAACAGGCGACACAGGTGTCAGTGCTTTTGTTGCTGAGGCAATTAAAGCGTTGGAAAAAGTTGCTGAAGAAAAAGGACTTCGCTACCATGTTTGCGCTATGGGCACGGCAATTGAAGGTGACTTGGATGCAATTTGGAGCGCCACTAAAGCAATGCAAGAAGCCATGTTCGCTGCTGGTGCAAAGAGGCTTTTGACGACACTGAGGATTGATGACCGAAGGGACAAAGAGGAAACAATTGAGCGGAAACGAAATGCCGTAGCGGAAAAGGGAGCAAAAATTGAGAGGCTTTGAAATATACCTCCTCTCAACCCTTTCGGATTTGGCAATTGGGGTTGAAATGGCAGGTGTTCGGTTCACCCTTTCTTTCGCTCCCTTGCTATTTTCACTGCTGCCCTCAACCCCAAAAGGTAACTTTCAAATCCAAACCCGCAAATTTGTCCGACGGTAATTGGAGCAATGACCGAGTGGCGACGAAATTCCTCACGAGCGTAAATGTTGCTCAAATGGACTTCAACAACAGGCAAACCAACAGCAGCAAGAGCGTCCCGCAGTGCGATTGAGTAGTGAGTGAAAGCGCCAGGGTTGATGACAATCGCATCAGCCCAATGCCTTAATTCGTGAATGGCGTCAACGAGAGTTCCCTCATGGTTGCTTTGGACGATTTTCAACTCAGCGCCAATTTCTTCAGCCAATGCCTTTAGCAGCGCATTGATTTCATCAAGGCTTTTTGAACCGTAAACATTAGGCTCACGCTCGCCCAGCAGGTTCAAATTCGGACCGTGAAGGACAGCGACTTTCACTTTCTCCATTCAAAACACCTCGTCACAAAAGTATGACATCAGACACCTCACAAATCACTGTCCCATCAACGAGTGCGAAGTGCGATGTGCGGAGTTTCAAAACTTTTTGTTTCCCTCTCAAATCCGAACTTAGAACGCTCAACTCATTTCCACCGTCCCATCAAGGTCTGGTTGGGACAAACAGCGAGCATCGGGCAAATCGTCAGGTCGTCATCTCCAACTTAGGTTGACTGCAATTTTTGGGCGAGAAACCATTTGTCAAGACTTTGCACTTTGAGCAAAGGTAGCAACTTGGGTTTTACCTGATGGCAGCCATAAGGAGCAATCCGCTGTAATGCACTGCTGCCGTAAACAGGATGGCGATGGCAAGTTGAAAAACACCAGCAAATGCTGCCCACTTCCAATGCCCAGCCTCTTTCGCCTGAACGAAGAAGGTGTAGGCACAAGGCAAATAGAGGGAGTAGAAGACAAGGAAGGTGAAGGCTTGCAGTGGCATCCAATTTTCACGCAGGAAATTCAGCACCGTTGCAGGCTCATCCAAAGTCCGCTGCAAGCCGTAAGTGATGGCAAGAGAGGCTAAGGCAATTTCTTTTGCAGGCAAAGCGAACAAACACGCTGTCAGCATGCTGCCATCTAAGCCCAAAGGCTTTCCGACGACACCAAGCCAAGCCACGAGATGCCCTGTGACCGTCTGCTCAAATTCCGTATTGACGGGCAGGTTGCTCAAAAGCCAGATGAGAGCGCAAAAAGGGGCAGCGACGAGAAGGGCACGATATTGAGTTTGCACAGCCCGCTCCCAAACGGTGTTGACGATGATTTTTCGGAAACTGGGTTTTCGGTAAGGTGGCAACTCCAAAACAAACAGCGATGCTTCGCCTTTCAAAATGGTTCGGCTTAAAATCCATGAACCAAACAGAACCGATGTGAAACTGGTGGCAATGAGGGCAACCAAAACCAATGGTGACCATTTTCCAAACAGCAGCAGCGATAAAGGCAAAAGATTTCCCCATCGCCCGTTGCAAGGGTTAAGGGCAGCCGTCAAAATAGCAATCAGCCTCACTCTTGGGTCTTCAATGACCCTCGTCGCCAAAACGCCAGGGATGTTGCAGCCGTAGGAAACCATGCAGGAAAGGCAATGCTTCCCCTGCGAGCCGACCTTTTGCATGAGTTTGTCAAGGTTAAAAGCGATGCGTGGGACTAAGCCGAAATCTTCCAGCAGAGCGTAAAGCACATAGAAGATGAGCATCGGAGGGAACATGACGGCAAAGACAGAACCAACACCGAGCAGAACTCCATCAATCAAAACTCCCTTTAGCCACCAAGGCAATCTGATGGCGGTTGCGAATTGTCGTGCTTGCACCATCAGCCACGAAATCCCTTCCTCCAACAAAGCCGAAGGCTTGTTAGCGCCGACAGCGGTAAGCCAAAAGATTAACCCGAAAATTGCCAGCGTCATCGGGAAAGCAAGCCAACGATGCGTTAGCAAATTGTCCAGCATTTGCGTCAAGTCCCATCCTTTGGACTTCGTTTTCACCATAACTTCACTGGCGATTTTCTCTGCTTGCTCGTGCAAGGAGCGGGCAATTTCCAAGTCCAGGGAAGTTCCCCATCCTTCCGCTTCCCGTTTGCAATCGTTTAACAGAGGGACGAGGGACGGAGGATGAGGGACAAGCAAACTGTCGTCCATTTGAGTAAGCCATGAAAGGGCTAATTCGTCACCTTCCAAGAGTCGCAAAGCGAACCAACGATGCCCGTTTTGCCGTTTGCCATTCCAAAGGCGATGCAAAAGAGGAACAAGTTTTTGCAAGCAATTTTCCACCAGCAACCCGTAACGGGGTTCGATGGGACGGACGGCAATTTTGCCTTCGGCGACTTTAACTGCTGTCTCCAACGCTTCCTGAACGCCGTAGCCACGCACCGCTACCATCGGGACGACAGGGATGCCAAGCAATTGGCACAACTTTTGGGTGTCAATGCTAATGCCCTTCGCTTCCGCCTCGTCCATGAAGTTCAACGCTACGACAACTTTTTCAGTCAATTCCAAAGACTGCAGGACAAGGTAAAGGTTACGGGTTAGGTTCGTTGCGTCAGTGACGACGATAACGGCATCGGCTTCGCCATTCAGCAAAAACTCGCAGGCAATTCGCTCTTCGGGCGATTCTGCGTGCAAGGCGTAAGTTCCAGGCAAATCCACGATGCGAACTGTTCGCCCGTCAGAAAGTTTTGCCCTTCCTTCCGCCTTCTCCACTGTTTTGCCGGGCCAGTTGCCAACATGTTGGCGTAAACCCGTCAAGTCATTGAACAGCGTGCTCTTGCCGGTGTTGGGATTGCCGAGCAAGGCTATCGTTATCCTTTTAGTCGCTTCTCCCATCTTGCTTTCATCCCCTTGTGATTGCCACCTGCTCATCAACGCAGTGCCAAAGTTGGTAGGTGCAACCTCACTGCCATAAGCAAGGTCAACTGTTGACTCTGATGCCTCATCGGTTCATTGGCATCAATGACGCCGAGGCTTATTTCGCTCACTTTTGTTGAACTTCCACCTGCAGGAACCCAGCATCCTTTTTGCGCAAGGCTATGTGGAAGCCACGCACTTTAAGTTCTATCGGGTCGCCTAATGCAGCGGTGCGAATGACTTCCACTTCTGTTCCGGGAACGATGCCCAGGGCAAAGAGCCGATGAGCCAAATTTTGCGGTGCGTTGATTTTTTTCACAATGGCTTTTTGTCCAGGAGCCAATTCGCTCAATGGCATAGTTTCATCACGCAGGTCTTCGCCTGCCATGTTTGGATTTTTTGGTCGGTTTGTGAGCCTCCACATCGGAAGTCACCGGTTGAACGAAGATGTGTTTTGCAGCCTCTTGACCCAAAGCGTGAGTTTGGTCGTCAACTTGCACCCAAAGTGGACCTCCAAAAGGTTCACGATTGACCACAGTCACAATAGCGCGAGGTATCAAACCCAGTTGCTCCAAGTAGTGGAGTAATTCTGGGTTGCTGTCGCTGACTCGGACAATGAGAAACTTTTGACCTTGTGGCACTTCAGCAAGGTGATAATGCTCAGTCTCTTGAAAATGTCCTTCCTTCGTCGGGATGGGATCGCCATGAGGGTCATAAGTTGGGTTGCCTAAAGCCAATGCGATCAAATCTTCCAAGTCCTCCGAGAGGGCATGTTCCAATCGCTCGGCTTCCTCATGGACTTTGTGCAAGGGCATTTTAAGGGCTTCCCGCAAGTAAAGTTCCAACAAGCGGTGGTGGCGAATGATTTCCAAAGCCATCCTTTCACCCATCGGGGTTAATTTCACGCCTTTGTAAGCGCTGTATCGCACCAGTTTTAACCGAGCCAGTTTCTTCAGCATGTTAGTCACTGAGGCAGCCTTGATTTTCATCGCCTCAGCAATGGCTTGAGTCGTCACCACCTCTGACCGCTTTTGAAGTTTGTAAATCACCTTCAAATAGTCTTCCATCGCTGGCGTTAGAACCTTCATTAGCCTCACCTGTTCGCAAAGTTTAGCCGTGTCTAAATTTAACACAAAAACGCAACTAACGAAAGAGGGTGACTTGATTGCGGTCAAGTCAGGTGGCAAGTTAGCAGAGGTTGTCAGGAAGGATTTTTCCCATCGGCTCATAAACCCGTTTAGTTCCCATGCGGGCGGCTTATCAGCCGCCCCTACATCCAACTGCATAACTCCTACAAAGGGCAAAAGCAACTTTAAAGTTCTGGAATTAGGACTTACGCAGTTGGTGTCATTTTTGTAGGGGCAGACGATAGTCTGCCCGAAAACATCCTTTGTAAGGTTTAAAAACCGTCCCTACGGGCGGCTTATCAGCCGCCCCTACACCCAACTGCGTAACTTCTATGGAATGAAACTCTTCTCAGAACTCAATGAAGCAACGAAGGCAGCGATAAGTTTTGCCGCATTTTCCAAATCACTCAAAGCGACCATCTCAACAGGTGTGTGCATGTAGCGGTTGGGAACGCTGATTAAGCCAGTGGCGACACCTGAACGGCTAATTTGAATTGCATTGGCATCAGTCCCTGTCGGTCTTGATGCGCCTGCAAGTTGGTAGGGAATGCTTTCCTTCTCTGCGGTTTCAACTAAACTGCGAAAGACAACGGGGTTGATGTTTGGACCTCGGTAGATGACTGGACCTGCTCCCAACTTTATGTCGCCGACTTGACGCTTATCGGTGTTGGGATGGTCGGTTGCAAAAGTGACATCAACGGCAATGCCAACATCAGGTGCAATGCCGAAAGCACTGGTAATAGCCCCACGCAAGCCCACTTCTTCCTGAACGGTGCTAACTGCAAAGACCGCTGCCTTGAGTTCACTTTTGCGCTCACTCAGTAGCCTCAACGCCTCCATCACTGTCCACGCTCCGACTTTGTCGTCAATGCCAGGAGAGTTTATAAACCCGTTGCTCATCTCACGGACTTCCAACTTGAAGGTTACGATGTCACCGATTTTGACTTTCTTTTTCGCTTCCTCTCCGTCCTTTGCTCCGATGTCAACCCAAATTTCGTGGAACTTTGGAATTTGCTTTCGCTCTTCCTCGGTGAGCAGGTGAATTGGTTTGCGTGCGATGATGCCATTGATTGGACCTTCTTTTGACCAAACCAAAACAGGTTGCCCAATCAAAACTTGCATGTCAAACCCGCCAATGGGGTTGACATACAGAAAACCTTGCTCGTCAATGTGCTGAACCATCAAGCCGATTTGGTCGCAGTGACCAGCAAGCATAACCCTCGGTTTGCCTTCAGGGTTGATTGCTGCTATAACATTGCCGTGAACATCGGTTTTAACTTCGTCAGCATAGTTTTTAGCCCAAGCCCGAACCACTTCCTGCACTCGCTCTTCGTAACCTGAAGGGCTTGGCGTCTGCAACAGTTGAACCAAAAATTGCTTGCCTTTTTCGTCCACAAGTTTTCACCTCCGAGAACCAAAATTGTAGCATTGGCTGCTTACCTAAAGGCGATTTTTTGTTTCGGATTGGCAAATTCGCTCTTTGCCAAAATTGTTACTGACAACTGTTGCCAATCAAACCCTTTTCACCTTGCCCACCTTTCCTTCGCTGGCGGAAGCGGTGGGAATGGAGCATGAGGCTCGGTCTGATACCAGTAAGCGACCGATGCGATGTCGTCAGTGAGCGGTTGGAACTTGCCGTTAGGATACCAACCGAGGGCTTGAATTGTCACTCGCAAATCGCTTTTGAAGCGAATTGGGTCAAAAATGTGGAAACGGTAAAGGCAATGTCGCGGGACTTCGCCAGCATCAGCCTTCCTGAACGGGTAACCGAGGAACGCAGTTGAGTAAGTTTTGCCCCCAAATCCCCAAGCACCACCGACATAATCTTCCGTGCCCGTCCCACAAATTGTCGGGAACTCAGTGTCACCGTCAATGTAAAACTTGATTTCGCCTTCGCCCCACCAACCATTTGAAAGTTGCGTCCACGCAAGGAAAGTGCCGACATAGTGACCGCGACCTTTCACGCCATCCAAAATCGTGTGCTCAGGATGCTCACGCGTTGTCATTGAGCGTCGCCATTGAGCGTGGAAGTAGCCGATATTTTCAGGCAAGTCAGGAACAAGGGAATAGGTGATTTGGTAGAAGAAGCCGTGAATGTCCTCCCAGCGTTGGTTCTCAATCGTGATGACTGCACGCTTGCGGAAAGGCATAGGAAAGTAGCAGTTAAAGCCGCCAACTGGATTGACGACAATTGGAAGGGCATTGACTTCGTAGCGCAAACCGTGCCCGTTGCAGAAGAAATCGCCTAATGGAACTTCAACCGAAGGCGTCTCTTCATCGTCCCAAAACATCCTGAGCACACAATCTCGGTAAGCCTTTTCGCTCACCGTGATCCAAATGTGCTGGATGATGCCGCAGCCTTGAATGTCAGCCAACACCACAGTCTCGCCTGCTTTCAAAGTGATGCACGGACGAACTTTCCAACCGCGACCAAGTTCAGAGGCAGGGTTGTCAGGGGTTGGTTCAGCCTTTGCACCGCCGCCTTTTTCGCCCGTTGGGTTTTCAGCGGAAATTGACCGAGTTTCGGCATCAAGCAAAAGCGGCAAACTTCCCAAGCCCAAGCAAAACCGCATCAATGCATCCATCTTCAGTCACCTCCATGAAGTTTTTCAGCGCCACAAAAATTTTGGCGACCGAAAGCAAATTGCAACGCAAAGCAAACGCTGCGATAAAATGGAACACGAATTAATGAAGGGTTGGTGATGAAGCGTGGTCACGGTTGAAAAGGAAGGTTTGGTCAAGTTCGTTGAGAGTGAAAAGGAACGGTTTTTGTTTTTTTGCGGCGAAGGTTTCGTTTGGGAGAGTCTGCCTGTGGGCACGAGGGTCATTTACGCCCCACCTTCAATTGAACCCATTGCTGACCTTGACTTCGCCATTGAAAACGCCCTTGAAAACCCTATCAACGCTGACCCTCTGTCAGCGCAACTCAGGCGTGGCATGAAAGTCACAATCGTCTTTGACGACCTTTCGCTCCCGCTGCCACCGATGCAGCAACCTGACATCCGCCAACTCATCATTGAACACATCTTGCAAAAGTGTGCTGACAAGGGCATTGACGACATACATTTGATTGCAGCGACGGGCTTGCACCGAAAAATGACTGCTGACGAATTGCGCCACCAAGTTGGCGACCGAGTTTTCAAAGCCTTTTATCCGCTAAGGCTTTACAACCACGATGCCGAAGACCAAAACGGTATCGTTTTCATCGGTAAGACCGAGATGGGCGAAGAAGTTTGGCTCAACCGAAGGGTTGCCGAAAGCGACTTGGTCATCTATGTCAACATCAACCTGACGCCGATGGATGGTGGACACAAATCTTTGGTGACTGGCGTGACTAACTATGCGACTTTGCGACACCATCACAACGCTCACATGCTTTTGACTTCGTTTTACATGGACCCGCCTCGTTCACCTTTTCACGGCGTTTTGCTTCGCCAAGGGCGTTTGATTGAGCAAACCGTTCGGCACTTCCAGATTGAAACTGTGCTCAACGCTGACACTTTCCCGCCAATTTTCCGAGTTTTGCAAAAACCTGAACACTCGTGGAGCAAAATTGAAGCGGTCTGGTTTCAAATGATTCGGCTCGGCTGCGCAATTGCGCCATTTGAAATCAACTGGCGAATTTGGCACAGCGTTAAAGCGCCTTACGGCGTCATCGGAATTTACGCGGGCGAAGTTGAAAGTGTGCACGAAAAGACGCTGCAAAGGCTCGCCGAACAGCAAGAAGTCCCTGTCAAGGGGCAAAGCGACATCGTGATTTGCGGAAGTCCATATCTTTGCCCTTACAATGTCAACAGCATCATGAACCCGATTTTGGTTCACTGCTTGACACCGGGTTACCTGTTTCACCTTATGTCCATCGGCAAGCCTTTGCTCCGACAAGGTGGCGTGCTCATTTCAACGCACCCGCTTTATGAACGCTTTCACATGCGACATCATCCGAGTTACTTTGACTTTTGGAACACGGTCCTGACACAAACTCGTGACCCGCGCGAAATGGAAAAGTTTGAAACAGCGTTTGCGCATAACGAGCGATACATCCACCTGTATCGGCACGATTACGCCTATCATGGTGTCCATCCGTTCTACATGTGGTATTGGGGCAGCCTCGGTCACGCCTATGCGGGCAAAGTAATTTTTGTCAAGGGCAATAAACGGGTTGCCGAACGAATGAGCGTTGAAACTGCTCCGACAATCCGGGAAGCAATTGAGATGGCGAAAAGTTTCTTGGGCAAAAGCGACCCGTCAATTTCCTACTTCCACCTGCCACCGATTTTCACTTGCCGGGTTGAATAGTCAATTGGGTTCGGCAGTGGACTTACTCTCCCGTCACCTTGCTCCAGTTTGGGGGTGACGAAAAAAATGCAAGGCGAACCTGCAAGCAGCAGGGCTGTTTGGGCATTGGTGTTGGGAATTTTGGGGCTGATTTTGTGCGGGATTTTGGCGCCATTCGCTTGGTGGCTGGGAGCAGCGGAACTGAGGGACATCAAAGCAGGATTTGCTCCATCAAGTGGGCAAGGGTTGGCAACCGCAGGAATGGTGCTCGGAATTATCGGCACAGTGTTTTTAATGCTCGGTTGCTGCGGTGCAGCCATTTACCTCCTGTTTTGGGTTGGATTAGTTGCTGCGGGAATTGGTTTGTCGCCTTAAAATCTCTGTGTCACCATTGAGGATGACGAACGATGGTAAATCATCGGCGTCCGACGAAGTGATTAACAACGCCTGAAACGGGATGGTGCACCGCATCGTCCTGTTTCGCTTGAGAGGAGGTTAGCACGATGAAACGCTTCGGTTTCATTGTCACATTTTTGTCGCTCACAGTTCACTTTTGTTGGGCTTGGACGCAAGCCCACGACCAAGCCTCTAAGATGGCATCTACCCTTGCCCCTTCTCCTTTCCGAGAGAACCCTGATTGGTGTGCCTTTGGTGTCTATCCCGACAGCATGAACGACTGGGAAATCGCTCAGGGCGAAAATGGTCGTTGGGCAGTTTGGCTTTTGGTTCGGGAAGCAATTCAGGCACTAAAGGACGGTGATAAGGCAAGGGCATGCTTCCTCGCTTCCGTTGCCAGTCATTACCCTCAAGATGCCCTTTGCATGAGCCATAGCCAAGTTTTGAAGATGGGGAGAAGCGATGCTGACCCTTCTTTGTTGCCCGAACTTTTACGACCTTTGCTTGCCCGATTGCCTGTGGAGCGCAAAACCCTTCAAATTCGCCGATACGGAAGAAGCAATCAAGAAACCATCAGCAATCACGGTTTCTTCGTTACCGAAGAACCTCCAAGTTTGTTGCGTCAACTTTTTGATGCAGTGCAAGGTTATGTCCACGATTGGCTTGAAGACACTGCCGCTGCCCTCTCCTTGACAATCAATCAACGCTCTTACATCGTTGGCTCTGAAACTTTGACCAACAATGAAAGTTGGAGTTGGCAGGAAATTTTAAACCGTCAAGTGAAGGCATTGGAAGGGACACCGCTTAACTCTTTGCCCGACTATGAGGGCTGCAACGGCGTTACTGGTTGGAGTTTCTATCATCGCTGGCTGACGGCTCACTATCAAGGGCAATGGCTTTTGCCCTTTGCGCTTTTTGACTGGCAAAATCCATCACAGGGCAAACCGAAGTTCCGAGATGCTGAGGGACTTAAGTCTGTGTTTGCCGAAGAGTTTCGCATCGCCGTAGAAGCGACGGCAGCACTCTATCGCTATGTTTCCATCGCTGCGAAAGCAAAGGTTCAGACCGATTGGGGCAAATTGGCTAACGAAGATGCCAAATTGGATGCAATGGCTAAAGAAGGTGTAGCGATTTTGGTTGCTGAAAACCGAAACGATTGGAAACGAGCAGCGCAATTTTTGCAACAGGAGTTTGTCTTTGGCGGACAAAGGCAAGGTGTTAAGGCAAAAGTGCATCTGACTACAAACGCCGAAGAAGTTGGTGATGCCCTTGAAGGCAAGGGATGGCAGGATTGTCATCTGGTTGTGATGGAAAGAGGCGAAAGTTACCGACTTCAAATTAGCCAAAGAAAAGGCATTGCTGACCGCCTTATCGTTCGGTTGCAAGTTCCTGAAAACGATAAGGAAGCGATGGGCAACATGGTGGACTTGTTTTTGGATGAAGGGAGAGCGCCCCTTTGGAGCACCAGCCCGCCGAAAGTAATTTTGGAAGGGTTGCAACAAGTTTGGGCGGGGGCAAAGTTGATGGAGGAATTGAGAAGAAATCGCCGTTTGCCTGACGAACTTTTTCCTTTCGTGCGACCGAAGGGTAAACCAGTCCCGTTTCGCAACACCAACGAGGAGCGAAAGCAATTCGCTGATTGGGCAAGAAATAACCTTCAACGAACGCCAGGGTTGGGAAGATGGGTGAGATGGATAGTTGATGGTCTGAGGCAGTGATAACAATATGCTGGGGGAGAAGAACAGGTGAAGAAAATGAGAGAAATGAAGCGGCGTGAATTTCTCATAGCCATGATGGGAATGGCGGTGGCAGCGAAGATGTTCAACACGAGCGCCTTTGGTGTAGAGAATGCTGAAAGCCGAATGCCTTTACGGTTCGCCATACAAGGTGACATTCACAATTTTCGTCGCATCCCAAAAGGATACCTAAAACTCATGCTCAATGACGCCAGAGACATTGGTTGTGCTTTCGTTGCTTTCCTTGGCGATAATTTCAATGGCACGAAGGAAAACCCAATGCAACTGAGCAAAGAGAGTCCACTGCCTATCCTTTGGCAACGGGGAGACCACGAGTTTTTCACTGAGTGGGGAAGGACAAATTTTGTGAGAATTAGCCAAAGGCATCCTTTAATCGGCGAAGCCATTGACCCTTTGGTTTTCTTTCGTGGTGCAATGCCCCGATTTGAAGCGATGACAGGTTTGCCAACTGCTTGGGCTTTTATCTTGAGGGGCATACTTTTTGTCATCACCCACAACGGCAAAAACCATGTCTGGCACGATTGGCAACTGCGTTGGCTACGCCAACTGCTGACAGAAAATCGTGACCGCACGACCGTTATCCTCTCCCATCGCACTTTAGATGAGCAAGGCGAAACGGCAGATGCTTTGCGTAACTTGATTAAGGAGTTCACCCAAGTCATCTTGTTCTGCGACGCTCACATCCATAACCCGCATCCCTTTTGGCTCACAGGTAACGCTTTGCATGTCGGCGTGGAAGGCGAAAGCAGAGACAACGGGAAGTTGACCTATGAAGGCAATTGGTATGTCGTTGTGGAGTTAACGAAAGACGCTTTGCGAGTTTTTAAGCGCAGGATGGAAACGAAAGAGTTAGTTTTGCTTTACCAACGCAAAATTGAAACAACCCTTAACGGCGAAACAGGCAAAGTGCATTTAGCCTTTTTGATGAGCGACAGAAGTGTTCGGTTCAACCCTGCCCTTTGGCTCCAGAACGCATGCTTGAGGGTTTGGGGCATTGAGCAAATGCAATTGGTGAAAATGGAAGGTGGTGAACCCGATGACCGATGGCGAAAATTGGGCATGGACAAAGTTGAGAAATTGACAGTCAGACTAAGCAACGAACAGGTGGTTTTGAAGGAAGTGAAATTGACCGTCCGCTTTGAACCTGATCCAGAAAAAGTTGGCGTTGCAGGAACTATCGGCGATGGCACTCAAATTACACCGATGGCTTTGGTAAAAGCGCCAAGTGGAGTGAAACTGCGATTGGAAATTGAAGCGCTGAAAGACGATAGGATAGTGGAAAGCCGA
>Ga0209289_100275_pt1 | contig 29907 bp, 26 predicted proteins | sample GXS110809BmetaG_FD_184121 | JGI IMG/M metagenome (GOLD analysis project Ga0209289, IMG submission 184121) | Hot spring microbial communities from Gongxiaoshe hot spring, China to study Microbial Dark Matter (Phase II) - GXS 110809B (SPAdes)... ...
AATTCTTTCTAAAAACGCACAGTTTAGATGAGCTATTGATTTGATTTCGTCTCCATAAATATGATGTCAATTCTCCTTCATTGCCAGCCTCAACATATCTTGGTTTTTATCTTATATTCCCTATCTTCAATCAAGAAATTTTTTGATGTCTTTTCCGGAAGTATCTTGAAAATTTTCTACTTTTCTCAAATCCTTCAAAGTCATTTCTTCCCAGGTATCTCCAAATCGTTTGACTCATTGCTTTCATGATTTATCTCATCTACTGTTTTCTTATAGTTTTAATCTTTTCATCTTGTCATAACGCCTTCTACACAAAAATAAAAAATGGAAGCCTGATACTAAGTAGTTCAGATCTTACGAATGAATATCACATTGTCTTGACCGAAGCTACATTTCTTATTCTGATTTTTTCTTTTTGGGGTCTGGCGCGAGAATGCATACAAGGTTTCTGCCCTCTTTGTAAGGCAGTTTTTCAACAATAGCATAATCACTGATCAATTGAATAACTTTATCTATAACAGATTTCATCACCTCCTGGTGCATACCTTCTCTACCTACACCTCTAACTACCACTTTTACTTTTGAACTGTCAGATAGCCATTCTTTCATCTTCTTGACCTTTATCTCAATATCATGCTCCTGAATAGTGGGCGAAAACTGCATTTCTTTGACCTCTATCACCTTTTGTTTTTTCTTTGATTCTTTCTCTCTTTTTCTTTGTTCGTACAGGAATTTTCCAAAATCAGTTATCTTGCAAACTGGCGGATTTGCATCTGGAGATATCTCAACAAGGTCAAGCCCTCTTTCTTCAGCCATCTTCAGAGCTTGATTGAGGTCTAAAACCCCAACCTGTTTTCCGTTTTCGTCTATTACTCTGACCTGATTTGCCTTTATTTGCCTTCCTACTCTCCAAAAGTTCTTTTGCATAACTTTAATAAATAAGTTATTCCCTCCTCTATAGAAAATTTTTTTAACTCATCTTTCCCTTTTTCTCTTATTGTAATTGTTTTTTCTTTTTTTTCCTTTTCTCCAAGAACAATCATAAATGGAACCTTTTTCATTTCCCAATCCCTTATTCTTTTTGATAGCCTTTGACCTGTATCAATATCTAATTCAACTCTTAGACCAGACATTTTCATAAGTTCATATACAAACTGGGAGTAATCAACCGAGTCATCTTTTACAGCAACAATAGCGCACTGAATAGGAGCGAAATAGTATGGGAAATTTCCAGCAGTGTTCTCAATAAGTATCCCAAAGAACCTTTCAAACGACCCCAAAATAGCTCTGTGTATTATATAGACCGGTTTTCTCATATTATCTGCATCAACATAAAGTGCTGAAAATTTTCTTGGTAGATTGAAATCAAGTTGTATTGTAGAGCACTGCCAAACTCTACCTAAAACATCTTTTATCTTTATATCTATTTTTGGACCATAGAAAACTCCTTCCCCAGGATCTAACGAATACTCAAGCTTGCTTTTTTCAAGAGATCTTCTGAGTGAGTTTTCAGCAAAATCCCATTCTTCATCTGTTCCTGCCCTCTTTTCGGGCCTCGTTGAAAGAAAAACAGAAAAGTCATTAAAGCCAAAAGCAGAAAGAAATTTTCTCACTATTTCTATTACGGACGAGACCTCATCTTCAAGCTGATCGAGCTTCAAAAATATATGTGCATCATCTTGTGTGAATCCTCTGACACGCAGTAATCCGTGCAAAACCCCACTTTTTTCATACCTATAAACAGTTCCAAACTCGCTTATCCTTAAAGGAAGCTCCCTATAAGACCTTGTTTTTGATTTGAAAATAGATATGTGAAAAGGGCAATTCATAGGTTTGAGTCTGTAAGATGTTTTCTCCTGATAGCCAACTGTTTTCTCAAAATTCTCCTCTGAATCGTCTTCAAAAGACATAGCTGGGAACATAAACTTGCTGTAAAGTTCAAGATGACCCGATATTTTCCAAAGTTTCTCATTTGCGACATGTGGAGTGTATACAAGCTGATATCCGTTTTCCTCATGTATTTTAAGCCAGAAATCTTCAATAAGCCTTCTGACTTTTGCACCCTTTGGGAGCCACAATATAAGACCGGCTCCTATGTTTTCTTCATCTATGAGAAAAAGCTCAAGCTCTCTTCCAATCTTTCTGTGATCTCTTTTTTTTAGCTCCTCTTGGGTCTTGAAATAGTTTTCAAGGTCCTTTTCTGTTGCGAAAGCAACACCATATATCCTTGTGAGTTTTGGATAATCCTCACTTCCTTTGAAATGTGCAGCTGATATTCCAACAAGCTTTATAGCTCCAACAAGTTTTGTTGAAGCAAGATGAGGTCCTCTACAAAGATCAAAAAATTCTCCCTGCTGATAAAAAGAAACATACTCATCTTTTATCTCCTTGAGTATTTCAACTTTAAAAATTTCTCCTTTTTCCTCATAAAGACGGATAGCATCTTCTTTTTTCATGACAAATCTTCTGAGCTTGAGATCTTCTTTTTTGACTTTTTGCATCTCTTGTTCTATCTTTTCAAGATCTTCCTCTGTGAATCCCTGAGGTCTGTAAAAATCATAGAAAAAGCCTACATCTGTGGTTGGTCCAACTGAAAGAAGAGTTTCTGGGAAAAGGCGCTTTACAGATTGGGCAAGAATGTGAGCCGAAGTGTGGCGCATTATATCAAGACCTTCTGGAGATTTAAGATTTATAAAATCAAACGGTTTGGTTTCATCTATTGGTGTGTGTAGGTCATAAACTTTTCCATCTTGTTTTATCCCAACGATTTGATCCCTTTCCGCTATTTCGCCCAATAACTCAAAACCCGTCTTCATAAAGCTTAAAAGTTAAACCTTAATGCTTTGAATTTGAAAAAGTTAAAAAATCAGAAGCTAATGCCTAATTTTAATATATATAATGAATTTTAAACATATTGAGAGTATTATCATACCAGTTCTTGTATTCATAATTGGAGTTGAAATTTCGGGGGGGGCTATTAAAATAGCCTCTATTGTGCTTGGAGAAAAGCTTGAGGAAAAAGTCAAACCAAAAGAGAATGTAAAGACCCAGCTGAAAATAGCAAACGGCTATAGACCCGAGGATTTAAGTTTCTTATGGGAAAATGGACTTTTAGGTAGAGATATTCCACCACCTCCGCCAAAAGAAATTCAAGAAGTAAAGCCTGTAATATCAGCACTTTCTGAAACATATAGATTGGTTGGAACAATAGTCGGAAGAACACAAAGATATGCATTTTTAGCTCCGCGCTCTGGTGGGAACATAATTGTCAAAAAAGAAAATGAAGAAATAGTTCCTGGGGCAGTCATATCATCGATAAAAGACGATATGATTGAAATAACACGGGGGAACTCCAAAGAGCTAATTTTTCTCTTTGAAAAGGATCAAGAAAAGTTTGCTGCACAGCAACAAAGTCAGGAGATACCACCAGCACCCGCAGCAACACTACAAAATTCCACATATCAGGTATTTGGAACAAATGAAAGCAGAAATAAGCCAGATCTTGTTCAGGTTGGGGAAAACACATTTGAAGTCAAGCGAGAGTATGTTCAATCAAGCCTCTCTGATATGGGAGCACTTCTGACAAACGCAAGAGCCATACCATATATAAAAGACGGTGAAATAAAAGGTTTCAGGTTATTAAATATCACACCCGGAAGCTTTTACAAAACTATAGGAATACAGGATGGAGATGTGATCAAAAGTATAAACGGAATACCAATATCAAATCCTCAAACCATAATGAAAATTTTCTCAGATATACAAAACGAAACACAGTTTGAACTGAAAATAGAAAGAATGGGGAAAGAAATAACTATGAGATACTACATCAGATGAAAGGAATAGAACTCTTCATTGATTTTACTTTCTCAAACACTCTCTCTGTTCTGGTTTCAGAAGATGACGATATAAAGTTTTTTATATCTGTGTCAAGCTCCACACATGTCAGCAAGTTTCTTCCTGTCTTTGTTAAAGAAGCTCTTGGAGAGTTCTCATCTCTTTCTGGAATATACATAGCAAAAGGTCCAGGATCCTTTACAGCCTTGAGGATTCTGATAAGCTACATCAAAGGAATATATGTAGCAACATCTGTCCCTGTATTCACCTACAACTCAACAGATTGGATGGCCTATTACATAGCGCAGAACAAAAAAGATATTAAGGGAAATTTCTCAATCGGATTCTACTCTGGAGCGAAAAATTTTTATTACCTCACAGAATACGAAATGAAAAATGGAATCCCTACTCTCAGAAGTTCTAAAATTACAGAAAACAGAGATGAAATAAATTTTTCAGATGAAGATATACAAAAAGAACTTGGAGCTAAATATATTTTCTACCTTCACCTTAAACAAGCTCCGCAAAAACCAGATATAAAAAGCCTACAACCTCTATACATCTTTCAGGAAATACTACAAATATCAAAAAAGCAAAGCTAACAATATTCCTAATATGACTTATATTTACACAGAAAACCTTCAATCCAAAAAAGACCAATGGTAATTCACACGAGAGCCTGGCAACTTCCCTAACAACTAAAAGGTCTAAAGATTAGCATTAGCAGATAGAGCGAATAAACCTACACCTATTAAATCATTAAGGATCTGGTTCGTTGCAGGCTTGAACTTCCAGCTCTGAGCTGGCTTATCCCAACCAGATGGTACAAGAGGTCCACCATTAATAGTAGTAAAACCACAAAATGGTTCCTGACAACCTTCTGGTAGCTTTACAAGCTCACATACACCTTCATCATCTCTTAGATAATTCACTTTCCCGTCACCCAATGATTCAGTAATCTGAAAATTAGTCGTTACAGACTTTACAAAATCAATCCCGAAAGCTCTTTCAAACATAAAGGGGGTAACAGTAGTGAAAAGAATAAAATTCATGGTATTCATAGATTCCAGATTATCAGGACTATAAAGTTTCTCTTTAACTCTATTCACAAAAGTCCATGTCAGAATGCAGTTATCAATTTCAAGAGCACCGTTTAGAATTTTTCCATCGGAAGATGTCTCTTTCATCAGAACATAAGGGATAACCTTCATACCAAACTGTTCAATTACTCCAGAAAATCCACCAGAAAGACTAAAAACATCATCTGGATATTTTGAATAAACATTTTGCCCAAGTGAAAGTAGTGTTGTAAGTGGTTCAAAATAATCTCTTCGGAGTTTTTTATCCTGAATGTATGTGAAAGCATTCCAATCTCCCCTGGTTACATAGTCGCCCTGTATGTATCGTCTTCTCACTATAAGAGCGGGTATTTGACTTCCTTGAATAACTTTTGTCGGGTCAAACAGAAAGAGATTTTTTGTAAAGAAATTTATAAGAAACATCTGATCATATGGACCTGCGATCACATATGTAACTCTTTGAGGATTGTTCGGTATGAGAACTTTTCCATCACTTATAGCAAATGTTGTTAGACTTTCTGAAAATGAGACATCATTAGTCAGGGTGAAGACATAGAAGTTATCCTGCGTTGCCTTCTCAAAGTAAGTTGGATCACCAACTGCTATAGCTTTTTCGTAGAATAATCTTGTCCCTTCAACCTCAAAAGCAAAAAGAGAACCAGCATTAGCAATCCGATATTCGCCATCACTAACAGTCAATTCAAGGGGTAGAATAATGTCCCTTATTGATTTTGGATCAGCATTTTTAACACCAAAGAATTTACAGAAATCAATTCTTGCAAAGTTCGGTAATGTGACAGAAGTTATAGATCCAGCTATAAAAGTTGAAACTGCACTCACTATCTTTGATACATCAAACTCTCCAGTCTCTCCCGTGACATTTATCCAGTTATTATCTTTATTGCAATCAAATTTTTCTGAACCGTTGCTAAGTATATTGACAACATCTTGAGCAGTTTTATCACTGAACCCTGCTGGGAGAGAAAGTGTCCCTGTAGCTTTATCACCCAAGAATATGTTCTCTTTAGATGTATCTAAGTTAAAGCGAAGAGCTTGACCATTCCAACACACTAATGCCGGATCATCTTGCTTACACGGATTTTTAAAATGGTAATCAAGTCCCATACTTGCCCAATTTAAAAGTTTTGAGATATTTCCTGGAATATTTTTCCAAAGAGCTTCTTTTCCAGACTCAAATCTCAAGAAATTCGGAGCTTTATCTAAACCGAGAGTTCCTGGGAGATTTCTTATAAGCCCCGGGGGATCTTCCTCAAAATCTCTCAAAAGAGCTGATGCATTTGAAAGAACTCCAGATATATCAAGTTCCCAGTTATGTGAGTTTATCACATTGAAAAGAGCAGCAACTCCTTGGCTAACAGCTCCAAGAATAACAAGAAGATCGTATCTCAATTCAGTCCCGGACTTGAACCAAACATTTACAAGATTGCCAATTTTTACATTAAACGGGACCGTTACACGAAATACATAGTTTTTATCTCCTTTTGCAACATAATTTTCTGAAGCTTCAATAACTTCTGACATAAGAGTTGTTATCTCATCTCTTTTCAAACCAACAAGATTAAGCAATGTGTCAATAACATTTGTTTGCTGTGGAGAAATTCTTGGAGATTGTGCAAGTATTGGAGCAGAAGGACATATATCACCAAGTACTCCACGTGCAAAACCACATAAAGTTCCTAAAGCACCATCAAGCCTTTTGAAAAGAATCATAACATTTGTAAAGATAACCAGTGTGTTGAATGTAACTTCATTCTTATAAGTTTGAAGCTCATTGGAACACCCATCTTTACCGCATATTTCTTCTTTTATTTTCTCAAAATTCCCCTTTGATATGTAAGATGACATAGTAGTATTAGGAGTAGAAACAGTTTTATCACCTTCTTTTACGGTAGCCAAACCAGATTGTGGTGGAACCACTTGGGTAGTTTTTTCTTCTTCCTTCCCACATGAGAGAGCAAAAGAAAGAGCCGAGATAAGAATCAAAAGCTTCAAACCACTTTTTCCTATTACATTCATCATACATAGTCCTCCTTATGTTGTTGTTATTATCTTTATGTAATAATAGTAATCAATTTTACAAAAATTTCAAGATTTTGATGAGACTTAAACGCTTTGTCAAATAAATATGTACCAAAAATTGTCAATTTCCTCTTACATTGTAAGTGGAGGATAAAAATTTTTTGACACAGCACTTAAATCAACTGCAGATCTTGTGAGAAAATCAACATTATTTCTTGGAGCTTTCCACCCAAAACAATCTTTCATTCATCCATTTCAATATGTCTAACAACAGGATTTTTAGTTCAGATTTATTCCAATGTATCAACTCTCAGGATGTAGCCCAAATTTAGAATAAAGATTGGCATAAAAATACTATGATGATTACATATATTATTTATGGCTTTACCGCAACCGGATTTTAAGAGATGGTTCATTTTAGACAAGAACAAAATTCGTGCTTGATAGTGAAGTGAATTCTATAAAACCATAATAAAATTCAACATAAATAATTTTCTCTTCTGTTGTCAGTAACAACTTCTTTTGACGTTAAAGAATTTGGATAAATTTTTCAAAGTTTGGGGTCCAACACCTTTTACATGTTCAAGATGTGATAATTCTTCTATGTTTTTACTTTGCATCAGATATGCATATATCTGCTGAGCTATATCTTTTCTGGTGATTATGTTCAGAATATTGCCAAGATATTTTTCATCAATACAGTTTATGGGAACTTTTTGATTGTAGCAGAAGAAAGAGGAAGCGTATTTATCTTCAAGATGGACTGGACAAGCTTTTTTAAATAAGCGGGATATGAAGACAAAAAAGGAGATAAAAGATATAAGGACTAAGGAATAAAAAAACGGGTGTTCTTTTGAAATTTTTACATGCATTATTCGATGCATTCTGGAATTTAATATTTTTTGTGTAATGTTTTTAAGATTAAACTACTTTGGGGTGTCGTCTAATTGGCAGGACACGGGACTTTGGATCCCGGCGTGGAGGTTCGAGTCCTCCCACCCCAATATATAGAGCTTGGGGTCATCAGGTCAGAGAGGAGAAATAAAGATATTTTCAGGTACAGCAAATTACGCCCTTGCGGAAAAGATTTCAAAATACATAGAGATTCCTTTAGGTAAATCTGAGATAAAGAGATTTTCAGATGGAGAGATATGGATTGAAGTAAAGGAGAATGTGAGAGGTGCCGAAGTTTTTGTTATTCAGCCGACATGTCCTCCAGCAAATGATAACCTGATGGAACTTCTGATAATGATAGACGCATTAAAAAGAGCATCAGCGGAAGAGATAACTGCTGTGATACCATATTATGGTTATGCGAGGCAAGATAGGAAAGTAGAACCTCGGACACCAATAAGCGCAAAGCTTGTTGCAAATCTTCTTCAAGTTGCCGGTGTTGATAGAGTTCTTACTGTTGATCTACATGCAGGTCAAATTCAAGGTTTTTTTGATGTCCCTGTTGATAATCTTTACGCAATGCCGATACACATAGATTACATAAGGGAAAGGTGGGGTGAGGGTGATAGCGTAGTTATAGTCTCTCCCGACACAGGAGGAGCAGCAAGAGCGAGAGGCTACGCAAAGAGGCTTTCATGTGGATTTGCCATAATAGATAAAAGAAGACCAGTACCAAATGAATCCGAAGTTGTTTTTGTGGTTGGAGATGTCAAAGGAAAATATGCCATAATAGTAGATGATATAATAGACACAGGTGGGACAATCATAAAATCTGCTCAGGCACTCATTGAAAATGGAGCCAGGGGTGTATCTGCAGTATGCACTCATCCGGTTTTATCAAAAGAAGCTCCAGAAAAAATATCTAAATCTTGTCTTGATGAAGTTGTTGTCACAGATACAATACCAATTGATGGGAAAGATAAAAGATCCGGAGATAAGATTAAAACTGTCTCTATTGCACCACTTTTAGGAGAAGCAATACTCAGAATATATCAAGGCAGAAGTATATCTGAACTTTTCATCTGATCTTGAGGTTGTTCAAGGATTTTGTTCAATCTCCAAAGACAAGCAAAACCTCTTTGAATCACAACAAAAAGATAACCTATAGCCATCGCTGGCCAAATAAGTATCAATTGATAAGCTATAAAACCCGCTAAATCACCTTTAGTTATTAAACCCATATCAAGAAAATAAGAACCGGCAACTATAACAACAACTAAAGATAAAAGCGAGAAAAAAACAATAAATGCCTCAAATATCCCTCTTTTACTAGAAAGCAATAAGTTTGCTTTACTATAGCTTCCAGAAATTTCAGAAAATCTCTTATCAACATCGCTTTCAATATTGTAATTTTTTATAACCTTTATCTTTGAGAAAATCTCATGAGAAAAGTTCGTTATTTCAGATATTCTTTCCTGAACAATTTCCGAAAGATAAAAAATTTTTTTCTCATAGAGTATGACCAAAATCGGAATAAGAAAAAGTGGGACAAACGATATAACAGCAAGCATCGGAGAAATCAAAATTTCAAGGATCACCGAGAAAACAAAAATAGGAGTGATATGAGAGATAATCATTCCACCAAAACCAAGCATCATCCTCACTCCCTCAACATCGTTTATTATCTGCGATGATATCTTTCCTGTGCCTTGTTCATCAAAGAATTCAGTCCTTGTAATAAGAAGCTTTTCAAAAATTTTTTCTCTAATATCTTTCTCTATAAACCTTCCAGCTAGAACTATGATATTTCTTCCAAAGTAAAGAAGAACACTTCTTGCAATTCCAAGCGCAGCTATGAGTAATCCGTAGTATATTACATTCTCATACATATCCTCAAGAGCATCTATGGCAAACTTTACGACCATAGGTATAAAGGATGAGAGTAAAGCAGAAAGTATAGTAAAAAAGAATCCTTTCAAATATTCTCTTTTATATTTTTTCAAAAATGTGAGAAGGAGATTCATACCAAACCCAAAATTTTCTGAAATTTCTTTTTCCTTTGTTTGTATTTACTACTATACAAGTATTTGTTTTTTTAATATGAAAATTTACTGCTATGGTAAAAGAAGAAAAAGTTCCATTAGAAAGAGTCAGAAACATAGGATTTGTTGCCCACATAGATGCCGGTAAAACTACAACTACAGAAAGATTTCTCTTTTATACGGGAACAACTTACAAGATAGGAGATGTTGATGAAGGGAATACCGTTACCGACTGGATGCCACAGGAAAAAGAGAGAGGGATAACTATAACTTCTGCTGCTGTCACATCTTACTGGAAGGGATATAAAATAAATGTTATAGATACTCCAGGACACGTTGATTTTACTGTTGAGGTTGAGAGATCATTAAGGGTTCTTGATGGATGCATCATAATTTTTGATGCAGTGAATGGAGTTGAACCACAATCCGAAACCGTCTGGAGACAAGCGAACAAATATTCTGTTCCGAGAATCTGCTATGTGAATAAAATGGATAGAATTGGTGCAGACTTTTTTGCGACAGTTGAGGACATAAGGAAAAAATTAGATATAACGCCCATACCTCTTCAGATACCTAACGGTACGGAAGAAAATTTCAAAGGTCCAATAGACCTTATTAGCATGAAAGCAATTTACTTTTCAGAACAAGATCAAGGTAGAACATACACTTACGAAGAAATACCCGATGAGCTCAAGGAAACAGCCACTACATGGAGAGAAAAGATGTTTGAGACAATTGCTGAACTTGATGATACTTTTATGGAAAAATATATTCAGGACTCAAATCAGATAACAGAGGATGATATTCATCAAGCACTAAGGAGGATCACAATCTCTTTCAAAGGCGTTCCTGTTTTTTGTGGATCCTCGCTAAAGAACAAAGGGGTTCAACCCATGATAGATGGGATAGTCAGATACCTACCCAGCCCACTTGATAGACCAAAAGTTATAGGTAAAGAACCAGAAAGTGGGCAAGAAATAGAAGTTCTACCAGATCCAGAAGGACCTCTTGTAGGAATTGTCTTCAAAATAATGAATGATCCGTATGCCGGTCAGATATCTTATGTTAGAATATACTCAGGAAAAATTGTTCCTGGAATGAATGTCTACAATCCACGATTGAGGAAAACAGAAAGGGTTGGAAGAGTTATGAGAATGTTCGCTAACAGAAGAGATGACATATCTGAAGTATCTGCTGGAGACGTTATAGGAATTACAGGACCTCGCGAGTCAATAACAGGAGATACGCTTTGCCTAAAAGAAAAACCAATATTGCTAGAAGGTATAGATATTCCCGAACCTGTCATATACTCATCAATTGAACCTCTTACAAAACAAGATCAGGAAAAAATGTCAATATCTTTACACAAACTTGAGATAGAGGATCCATCATTTAAAGTCAAATATAATAATGAGACTCAGGAAACAATAATATGGGGAATGGGAGAACTCCACCTTGAAATAATTCAGGATAGGCTTCTTAGAGAATATGGAGTCAAAACAAAGATGGGCAAACCTCAAGTTGCATACAAAGAAACAATCTTATCATCTTCCGAGGCAGAAGGGAAATATATAAGACAATCTGGAGGGAGAGGTCAGTATGGGCATGTTGTAATAAGAGTTGAGCCACTTGAGAGAGGTAAGGGATTTGAGTTTATCAATCAGATAAAAGGAGGTATAATACCAGCTGAATTTATTCCATCGGTAGAAAAAGGAGTAAGAGATGCAATGGAAGAGGGAGTTCTTGCCGGATATCCAATAGTTGATATAAGAGTTACACTTTTTGATGGTTCTTTCCACGAAGTTGATTCTTCAGATATAGCATTCCGAATAGCATCAGCTATGGCACTGAAAGATGCGGTAAAGAGAGCAAACCTCGTCTTACTTGAACCGATAATGAGAGTTCAGGTATTCGCTCCAGAAGAGTTCCTTGGAACAGTTATTGGAGATCTTAATTCAAGAAGGGCTAAAATATTGGACATAGCAATAAAAGGGAGCTTTAGAGCAATAGAAGCATATGTTCCTCTTTCTGAAATGTTTGGATACGCAACATCCTTAAGATCACTTACTCAAGGTAGAGGTTATTACGTCATGGAATTCCACTCGTATGAGATTGTTCCACAGAATATAATGAATCAGATAGTTGAACAGAGAAAATATGCAAAACAACAGGAGGTAAATAAATAGGAGGAATTTTATATAAATAATGGAGGGGAAATATGCTTAACCTTACAAAGATAATAATAAAATTGAAGTCTTATGATCATCGGTTACTTGATTCCACACTGAAGGATATAATAGGTGCAGCCCAAAGAACAAACGCAAAAATCAGAGGTCCCATACCACTGCCAGTTAGAATAAGAAGATGGACTGTTTTAAGGTCTCCACATACAGATAAAAAATCTATGGAATCTTTTGAACTGCGCGAGCATAAAAGACTTGTTTATATACTAGACCCTCAACCGGCAACAATTGAGGAGCTAAGAAAAATTGATGTTCCATATGGAATACACATTGAGATGAAGATGGAATAAAAAAGGAGGCATACAACATGGTATCTGGTCTCGTTCTAAACAAGGTGGGTATGACACAAGTGTTTGATCAAAAAGGACATCCCGTTCCAGTAACTGTGCTAAAGCTTTCCGGAGGTATTGTTGTAGGAATAAGAACACTAAACAATCAGAAAAAAAGGGCAATAATAGCATTTGGAGAATGCAAGCTTAAAAATATAAACAAACCAATTCAGGGCATACTTAAGAAAGCTGGAATACAAGATAAAGGTTTCAAGATTCTAAAGGAATTTGATATACTTTCTGATGACATCAAAGTTGGTCAGAAGATAGGAGTTGATATCTTCAAAGAAGGTGAAATAATTGATGTTACTGGAAAGAGCAAAGGAAGGGGGTTTCAAGGGGTTGTAAAAAGATGGGGAGCAAAGGGAGGTCCAGCATCACATGGTTCTATGGCACATAGACGCCCTGGAGCAATTGGTCAGAGAACAGATCCTGGGAGGGTTTGGAAGGGATTGAAAATGCCCGGACACATGGGAATGAGAACTGTGACAGTAAAAAATCTAAAAGTTGTCCTAGTAGATAAAGAGAGAGAGTTAATTGCTGTTAAAGGTTCTGTTCCATCTTGGATATCTGCACCAATTATTGTCAAGAAAACCGGGAGGTAATGTGTATGAGTGAATCATCAAATACTGAAACTGGAAAGATAAAATTAGATGTCATAAATACTGATGGAGAAAAAGTAGAGGAATTGGTTATTGATGATATTTTCTCATCACCGAGTCCAGCGACACTTTGGTATTATGTGAAGTGGTATCTAAGTTCGCAGAGATCTGGAACAGCGAGTACAAAGACCATTTCAGAGGTAAGAGGAGGAGGAAGAAAACCTTGGCAACAGAAGCATACAGGAAGAGCAAGGCAAGGTTCAATAAGAAATCCTCATTGGGTTGGGGGAGCCGTTGCACACGGTCCGCACCCACGAGATTTCTCATATAAAATGAACAAAAAAGAGAAGATAGAAGCTCTAAGAACCGCTCTTTCACTCAAACACCAGGAAGGAAAACTTAAAATAATATCTTCCATAGATTTTGATGAACCTAAAACAAAAAAAGCCCTTGAAACAATAAGAAAAATAGACGCATATCCCCTTGTGCTTGTGACAAATAAATCTAACAAAAAAGTTTATCTCTCGTTCAGAAACATACCTCTTACAAGAGTTATACCAACCGATGAAGTAAATGCATACGAGATCTCCAAATACGAATACTCCGTCTTTGAGAAAGAAGCCTTTATGAAGATTTTTGAGAGAATTAAGAACCTAAAGGAGGGTCAGAAAGAAAATGAGAAACATTGAAATAATTCCTCTACTTTCTGAAAAATCCCAGAAGGAAAGAGAGAGAGGAAAATATACTTTTCTCTGTCCCATTTCCACAACAAAAAGCGAATTGAAAGAGTTTGTTGAGAGAATGTTCAATGTGAGAGTTGAGAAAATAAATACAATGATATATAGAGGGAAAATAAAGAGGAGAGGATTATTTATAGGTAAAAGACCGAATCGCAAAAAAGCTATAGTTTCTCTAAAAAAGGGATATTCAATAGACCTTGTAAAGATAACGCAAAAGCTTTCAGAAACGATGGCTAAAAAATAAACAAAGAAAAAAGAAAAATGGAGGAATAAACTATGGGCATAATAAAAGAAAAACCAGTAACTCCCGGAAGGAGACACATGACAAAATATGATTTTTCTGAGATAACAAAAGATGAACCGGAAAAATCTTTACTTGCAAAATGGAAACAGAAGGCAGGAAGAAATAATTTAGGTAGGATAACAGTAAGACACAGAGGTGGCGGGCACAAGAAAAGATACCGAATAATAGATTTTAAGAGGGATAAGTTTGATATTATTGGTAAAGTCGCCTCAATAGAATACGACCCTTGCAGAACATCCCGAATATCTCTGATAGAGTATGAAGATGGGGAGAAAAGATACATAATCTGGCCTAAGGGTCTTAAGGTTGGAGACAAAGTCTTATCTTCTAGAAATAAAATAGAACCAAACATAGGATGGGCTATGCCTCTGAAATACATTCCAGATGGTACGCTAATTCATAACATAGAGTTGGTGCCAGGTCAAGGTGGAGAATTATGCAGGTCTGCCGGATCATACGCACAACTTCTGGCAAAAATAGGAAAGTTCGCACTAATAAGACTTCCATCAAAGGAAGAGAGATTGGTTCATCAAGATTGCCTCGCCACAGTAGGACAAGTCGGACTTGAAGAGCACGAGCTTGTATCCATTGGGAAGGCTGGAAGAACAAGATGGCTCGGAAGAAGGCCACATGTCAGAGGAGTTGCCATGAATCCCGTTGATCACCCACACGGTGGAGGTGAAGGAAGATCTCCACAAGGAAACCCACACCCAGTCTCCCCAACCGGAGTAAAAGCCAAAGGATACAAAACAAGAAGAGGAAAAAAACCTTCTGATAAATTCATAATAAAGAGTAGAAAAGGGAAAATACTCAGAAGAATAGAGATAGAGAAACTATGAATCTAATATAAAAGACTATATAACTCCTCTTAGGAAAGCATCAATCCCTATGTATGCTAACTTTTAAGTAATTTCTAATCTCTGACTTTGCTAATCTGAATTATGGGGCTAACTTTTTCCTCTTTACCCAGTCAGGTATAATCTTTATTTCAGCTCTTTCAATTCCAAGAGCATACGCAGGAACATTTTTACTCATAGAAGATCCAGCTCCAATATAGCTATATTCCCCAAGCTCAATCGGAGCTATAAGCATTGTTCCTGAACCGACAAAGGAGTTATTTCCTATTACAGTTTTGTTCTTGTTCTTGCCATCAAAATTGCATGTAACTGTTCCCGCACCTATATTGACATTACTACCTATTATAGCATCTCCCACATAAGAAAAATGCTGAACTTTTGTATTTTCACCAATCTGAGAATTCTTAATCTCAGCAAAGTTTCCTATCCTTGCACCTTTTTTAATAAAAACATTAGGTCTCATTCTTGAAAAAGGTCCAATTCTTACATCTGGTTCAACTTTAGCTCCCTCAATATAGCAGTATGGCAGAATCTCAACCCCAGAACCTATATCGCAATTCAAAATTGTGTTTCCTTGAAATATCTTGACATTACTTGCTATCCTTGAAGATAAAATAAAAGTATAGGGATATAACTCTGTTCCATCACCTATGAATGAATCTAATGATATGAAAGTATCATCAGGAGAGTAAAGAAAAGCATGTTCCGAAACCTCCCTGTTCTTGATTTTCTGCAATATTCTTAGAGCTTTTGAAAAATCAAATCCATCTTTTATTCTGAAAACGGAATCGAGAGAGAAAACTTTCGTAGCGCTATTGGAAATATCAGATGTTATTAGTAGAGCACCGCCAAAATCTAAACAGACCTCAGAAGAAGATAGAAGAGTTTCTGAGACCTTATCAATTAAAACTGGATCGGGAGGAACAAAAGAATCTCTATAGACAACAAAGAAAATTTCATCAAGTTTCTTACCAGTTCTTTCTTCAATTTTTTCGGCTGTTATACTTGCTATTTGGGAAAGTTCCAGACCTATAATATTTGGGACATTCTTACCTTCTGGTTTTACAATTAACCTCATAAGGTTATATTTTACAACAGATCAGAAATAATTTTTCAAATCTCACAATTAACTTACTTTATCTTTTGAATTTCCTTGATATATCTTGAGATATATTGAGCGCCCGATATGACAGTTAATGCAAAGCATATTACAAAGAATATATCCCCAACAAATTTAGCAGATATGTTGAAGTATTCATCTTTTAGTATGTAAGAAGATATAGCTATATTACCTGCGAGTGTTTTAAGTTTTGCGGTTATAGAACTTGGTATATGGAAACTATGCCTCTCCGCAGAAGCTCTGAGGCCAAGAACAATTATTTCTCTAAGGATTATAATAGATGATGCAAATTTAGGTATGTCTTGCACTCCCATCAGAACAACCAAGGTGCATATGAAAAGAGATTTATCCGCGACTGGGTCAAAAATGTCCCCATCTGATTTGCTTTTATTAAACCTCCTTGAAATATATCCATCTAATACATCCGTTAGAGCAAAAAAGATGTATGTAAAAAAGATAAAAACCCTTGAAACATCAAATATTATCAAAAGTGGGACAAAGAAAGCTCCTAAAATCCTAAAGAAGGTTATATAATCGGCCATTATTTCTTTCTCTTCTCAAGGAATTCTGATATTTTAGATTTGGCAAAATTTGTCGAGAGTGAAGAAGCACAAAAGAGAGCCTCAGTTCTGAAGTTTTCCGAAGGTATCCCACTCAAAGATATATTACAAAGCTCATTTATGTATCTTAGAGCAGTCTGATTCTTCCCTTCAAACTTCTTCACAAGCCTTATTGCTGATTCAATAAGAACATCTCTACTTTCACAAACTTCATCAGCTATTCCAAGTTCAAGAGCTTCTTGAGCATCAATATATCTTCCTTCCATTATCAAACGCTTAGATTTCTGAATACCTATCAGCCTTGATAGTCTTTGTGTTCCACCGTATCCTGGAAGGATTCCTAAATTTATCTCTGGAAGTCCAACTTTTGCATTCTTTGTCATAATCCTAAAAGTGCAAGAGAGAGCCAACTCAAAACCTCCTCCAAGTGCCCAACCATCTATTGCTGCAACAGTTATATACTTTAAATTCTCAATCTTTGAAAAGACTTTTTGACCTCTTCTTAAATATTCAAAAGCCTGATGCACATTTTGCAGAGCATAAAGTTCCTTAACATCTGCTCCAGCGGAAAAAGCTCTACCCTCTCCAAAAAACACAACTCCAGATTTCTCCTGAGAATACCAAATAATGTCTATCAATTCATCAAGCTCCTCAAGCATTTTTGAAGATATAGAGTTCAGAGTTTGTGGTGAATTCAACTTGACTAAAATTACCTTGTCAATCTCTTCAACAACTATCTTCTCACCTTTAAAATTATTCCAAGACATAACAGGAAATTATAAACTCAAAGATAAAACTTTCATTATTCCAGATGTTTTAAGAAAATATAAAATAAGGCGTTAGAAAAACTAAATAGCCAAATTAATGGATAGATGGTTATAAACACATCGCTTAATTTCCAGAGCAATCATAAAATTTTATTTACGAAATTAAATCACCTGACATCATAAGTCTCCAAAAAAGCTAAAAATAAAAAGAATATCTCTACATTACTCTACTCCTACATTAATCAAACTTTCCTTAGAACAACGGATGCATTCGTTCCACCAAATCCGAAGGAATTGTTCATAGCATAGGTTATCTTTTTTTCCCTTGCTTGCCAGGGAACATAATCAAGATCGCATTCTGGGTCTGGTTCATCAAGGTTTATTGTTGGTGGGATAACATTATGGTATATTGATAAAGCAGTGAATATAGTTTCAACGGCTCCGGCTGCGCCTATCATATGGCCTGTCATAGATTTGGTAGATGAGATAGGTATTGATTTTGCATCCTCACCGAAAACAATTTTCACAGCTTTGGTTTCAACCTCATCGTTATACTTAGTAGATGTTCCATGAGCGTTTATATAATCTATTTTTGGGAAACCTGCCTCCTGCAGAGCTTTTTTCATAGTAAGGGCATATCCTGTTCCATCTTGTATTGGTGTTGTGATATGATAAGCATCTGAGCTTATACCGCAACCCACAATTTCAGCATAAATCCTAGCGCCTCTCTTTTTAGCGTTTTCATAAGTCTCAAGAATAAGAATGCCGGATCCCTCTCCCATAACAAATCCATCTCTTGATTTGTCAAAAGGTCTTGAGGCTTTCTGAGGTTCATCGTTTCTTGTTGAGAGAGCACGCATTGAAGCGAAACCAGCAATACCAACTGGCGTTATAGAGGACTCAGTTCCACCTGCGATAACCATATCGCACAATCCTAACTTTATGAGATTATACCCTTCAATTACCGAGTGAAGACCTGCAGCACAAGCAGTTGCTGGAGCTAAAGCACATCCTCTTGCTCCGGTTTTTATAGAAACAAGCCCCGCCGCCATATTCACTATGGTAACGGGTATTGCAAACGGAGAAACTCTCCTTGGCCCCTTCTCTAAAAGGTTCTTAACAGACTCCTCCAAAATTCTCAAACCGCCTATACCTGAACCAATAACTACCCCTACCACCTCCGGCGGATACACTATAGAAACCTTGGAGTTCGTTATGAAACCAGCATCCTCTAATGCTTCATAGGCAGCAGATAAAGCGAATAATTCAAATCTTTCATATCTGTTAATCTCCTTCTCATCAACAAAACGTGGAGTAAATTTTTTCACCTCGGCAGCAATTCTCACAGGAAATTCCCTTGCATCAAACAGCGTTATATAGCCAACACCTGATTTAGATCTCAAAACCGCATCAAAAGTCTCCTTAAGATTTTCACCAAGCGGAGTGACACAACCCATTCCCGTTATTACCACTCGATTCATATCAGACTTAATTTTTAAGATAAAAAACTAAAATCCTACAATTTCTGCTTTTCCTACTCTTCGCCTAATAAAGCTTGAAACAACGAAATCATATCTGAGATTTATCTCCCGATCTACCAAAGACTCATTTGCTTCTATCTCCAACTTATGAAAATCTCTCTTCTCCTCCTCATCAAGAACAAACCTATTTTCAGAACCGAAAAAATCTTCAAAAAAATTACAGTTCGATTCCTTGTATTTTTCTAAAATCTCTATCCTCTCTGGAAAAGTCAGCAGATAATTCCGAAGTGTTCCATAAGAACCGTCTAAAAATCTAAGAGCATCTATGATAATGTTTCGAACAGATGTATGAATATCTTTACCGTACTCTTCGTTTAATCTTCTCAGAGCAAGTGTGGATTCAGTTGTCAGTGAGATGTGTTCATAAGAATCAGTTCCCGGTAAATTAAGCTCAATCCCCAAAACTCTTTGAAAAAAATCGGATATTACACTCCCGCCTATCAAATTTTTCTTGTCATATACCAAAGGAATTATTTCTACACCAACCTCATCCCAAAGCTTCATCAAAAAGCCATAATAATCCAGCTTCAATGCCTTATCTGAAAACGGAAGAAAGTCACCTATATTATAACTCAATCTTACAGAATCATCTAAGACTAGTTGCTTGTAATAGGATTCAATATAAAAATCTTGTCTCCTAAAATAAACGGCTATCTTAAAACTGTCAAAGAATTCGGATAAGTCTTTGATAAGCTTTTTTATTTTTATAGGTTTGACATTAATAAAATGCTCTGAACTCAGGACAACTTTTTTAAAATGAGGATATAAAGATATTAATTCTTTCTCAAGTAGGCTAAAAGTTGAAATGTAATCTAGCTGCGGGGGGAAAATCAAATTATCCCCAATCCTAATTGGATCAACTCCCAGTGAATACGCAAGAGGAAAATGTGATTCGATCTGCCCCGGACATAAAGATTCTGGATAAAAAATACCATAATCTTTCAGAAGCAAGAATCTGTTCCTTGAAAAGAAAAACTGTAGAGCTTTTGTTCCAGTTCTTGGATATCCTATATGAATTATTAGTTCCTTCATATATCAGAAATATCGAAAAATCTTAATTTTTTGATTAAAAATCGAAGCACTTCGATATTTTGTAAATATAAATCAGTGTTCAAAAGGTTCAAAAAAATTTTTCTTTACCTATCATTACTTTTCCTTGGAAGCATTGCAGGTGTTTATCTTTTCTTCCCCTCAGAACTCGCAAGAAAATACATAAACTTAAATCAAGATAAAGTAATAGTTGGAAAAATTGATCTACTTTTCCCAATTGGATTTCACTTCTCAGATGTAAAAATACATGTCTCCGAAGAGGAAGAAGACATAAAATTTTCCGAAATTTCTTTATATCCATCCCTGATACTCCCTATAACCCTACCATTTGGGAAATCTAAAATCAAAATAATTGCGAAAACATCAAAGACGAATATACAAATACAAACATATCTTGCGAAAGATCAAGATAAAATCATAATGAGAGCAATACAAATAGGTGGAGAAATCGAGGCATCAGATTTCCCAATCAATCCAAAAATCAAAGGTAAGGGAAAGGTGAAAATTGACACTGAATTAGACAATATAAATAACTTTGAAAATCTTTCTGGTAAGATCAAACTTTTTTCAAATAGGCTAACACTTGAGGTAAGTGGATTTGATTTTTTTGAAGGAGAAATAACTCTCGGGGAGACAGAACTTGTAGCTAACGTATCTTCTGGAAAAATCAACATAATAAGACTCGAAAGTAAAGGCGGAGATATTGAGGGGATGATAACAGGAAGCATAAAAGCCAAAAAGGAATTATCAGATTCAGAAATAGATTTGATTTTGGACTTGAAAACAAAGATCATCAACCTACCTGCTCAAAAGTTCAAACTACAAGGGAACATATTTCAGCCGAAAATTTCTTCTCTCTAAACCTGATAAAAAAGCTTAATATGAAAGCAGCAATTCTTGAGGAGTTTGGGAAAATAGAGGTGTGTGAAATAAAAGATCTAGAAGCAAAAGAAGGTTTCAGTGTTATAAAAGTTATAGAAGCTACACTAAACCCAATAGATATTTTTACAATAATGGGGAGAAGGACTGTAAAACCAATTCCGCATATTCCTGGGGTCGAGGTATATGGTGAGGTGGTCGAAGGGAAATACAAAGGGAAAAAAGTTGTCGTATATCCAAGAATTTTTTGTGGAGAGTGTGAATATTGCTTTTCGGGAAGGGAGATGCTCTGCACAGGGGAACTTTTTGGTGTTTCAACAAATGGTGGATTTGCCGAGCTGTGCCTGGTCCCAGATAAAAATATATTTCCCATTGAAGAGAAAGTTCTACCAGAGGTTGCTTCAAGCTTACCAGTTGGTGCACTGACATCTTATCACGCGCTCAAATACGCAAACTTTGGAGATAGAGTTGCAGTCATCGGTGCAACAGGTAATACAGGAATCTTCTCAGTGCAGATCGCTAAATTGAAAGGATGTGAGGTATTTGCATGGTCAAGAAAAAAAGCAAACTGGCTTAAAGAATTCGGCGCAGATGAAGTTCTGAACTATGAATCGGTTGAGAAATTTATCGGATACTTTGATATAGTCATAGATCCTCTTGGAGAAAAAACCTTCGATAGATCTATAAAGCTCATAAAAAAAGGTGGAACATTTATAACTTTTGGGATACTCACTGGCGGAACAGTTTCTCTGAACATATTTGATCTTTACTCAAAGGAAATAAAAATCATCGGAACCACAGGAGGATCAAGAAAAGAATTCTCAGAACTCATATCAATATCGGAAAAACTTAAGACCAAGGTCTGGAAAAAGATAAAACTTGATGACCTAAAATCAGCTATTGAAGAGATGGGTAAAAAGGAAGGTGTAATAAAGGTAATGGTGGCTTAAATCAAGGTTTAAATCGACAATTTTAGTTTATCAGCTCTGATTTGGCTTTTTTAATGGACAAGTCGAAAGTCCAAATAGTTTATAAAGAGGGCAGAAGGAAACAATTCCCGTAAGTATTGGTATTATACCTATAGCTCCTATCCAGTTTTTCGCGTATAAACCCCACCCTACTAGAGCCAGACCGATCAAAATCCTCAAAACACGATCTATTGTCCCAACATTCTTAACCATAATATAAAATCTAAACTAAATCGCATAGACATAGTTTTTCACAAAATTTTGTTCATTTTTGCGCATTTATTTTTGATTCTTACATAAAGTATGATTTATGTTAAGGTATATTCTTTTAATATTAACAATATTATTAACTACGGCATGTTCAAAATCTGAAGTAGAGGATATCCCAGAAAATATAACAAAAGAAGAGATAGTCGGCACAGGACACAAAGCAAAAATATTCATAGATAAAAATGGACTTCCGTATGTTGAATCTGAAAAATCAGAAGATGGAATGTTCGCAATAGGATACATAACAGCAAAAATGCGATATGCTCAGATTGATATTTTAAGAGTTGTATCAAATGGTCTGGTCTCTACAATTCTTGACATTGAACAGGCAAATTCCGTAGATTCACTTACAATAAGAACTCTTCTTGATATACAGACAGGGGATCTTGTAAATCACAAACAATGGGAACTCCTGAAAGAGAAAGATCCCACATCAGCAAGACTATTCCAAGCTTTCGTAGATGGAATAAATTTCTACATAAAACGGCTTGAAGAAGGTAAAGAAGAATTACCACCTGAATATGAAAGCATTCTGTCTTCAAGGAATCCTCAGAATAACAAAGGAGCATTTTATATAACTCCTCCTGAAATATTAGCCATAGCAAGATTTGAGGAATGGTATCTAACAGGTGAAGGAGATCTCCAATTTTCCATTATAAGAGAAAGGATAAAGAGAAAAGTTGAGGAAGATATATACAAAACAGTTTTCGCCGAAATATTAACTGCAAGAGCAGGAATAGAAATATTTACTCTACCAACACCGCCACTAAAAAATACATCAACGATTCTATTCCACCTTGACCTTTTCAAAGGAGCAAAATGGGGAAGCAACAACTTTGTAATATCACCAAAACTTGCTACAAAACCAATTGTAGCTAATGACCCTCATCTGCCGCTACTAAATCCCCCCCTATGGTTCCCAATAAGAGCAAAAATAGGAAACCTTTACTTCGAAGGATTTGCTCTAATCGGTATTCCCGGAATCTTAAGTGGAACAAATGGTTCAGTTGCCTGGGCTGTTACGAATGGAGGATATGACTCGCTTGATACATACCTTGAAAAAATCAAAAGAAATGAAAAATGTCAATCAGGATTTTCTTTTGAGCACGACCCTCAAAATATTCAAGACGATGCATGTGTTGAAGTAAAGGAATACGAAATAGGAAAGAGCAAAAAAAAGTTCTTCTACTGTAAAACTCACGGAACAATCATTGGAGAAAAAGATAAAACTCTAAATGGGGAAATAGAAACTGAACCGATTTTAGAAGATGGGAAAGAATATATATCTTTCAGATGGACAGGACACGAGGTCTCATCAGAGGTTCTTTATTTTCTAAAGCTACTTGAAGCAAAATCTACTGATGAGTTTATGAAAGCAATAACTGGATTTGAGGTTGCTACTATAAACTTTGTCTTTGCAGACCTTCAGGGAAATATTGGATTTGGTGATTTCAACCTTCTTCCCAAAAGAGATTGGGATACCCAAAAATTCCCCCCGGTTGAATTACTTCCAACAGATGGATGTTGCGACTGGAAATCATGGGAACCGAGAGAAAAATTCCCAAACACCAAGAATCCAGAAAAAGGTTTTATCACGACAGCCAATAACGACCTTCCAGGATACACAAAAGATGGAAATCCTTTCAATGATCCAATTTATCTTTTCTGGTCATATGATCCAGGATATAGAGTCGCAGAAATTACCTATATGATACAAGAGAAAGCAAAGCAAACAGGAAACAAAATATCCACAAGAGAGGTTCAAGAAATAATAGAAGATACAATATCATATTGGACCAGAGGAGTCTTCCCAAAAGTTATAACTTATTTCGAAAATTTTTCAGGAGACCAAACCGAAAATTCATCTCTCTCGCTCTTGAAAAATTGGGATATGAGCTGCAGATCTGGTTTCAAATTAGATGATCCCGCTGAACTAAATTTCTCTGAAGTTCAAGATGCTCTGCAGAGGAAAAATTCATCTGGATGCACAATATGGTGGGTATTTGTCTCAAAACTTATAATGAATACATTCTCAGACGAATTTAATACATACACACAAAATAAACCTGAACCTTTCCTCGAGGATTACTTTATAAAGAATCTATATTTTTACTTTGTATATGGTAAAAATACACCTAATTTTTTTGACAATGTATCAACTCCAACCATTGAAACAGAGAAGGACATAATTTTACTAAGCTTCAAAGAAGCAGTAAAATATCTGTCAGATAACTTTGGAAAAAACCCAGAAAACTGGCTTTGGGGGAAACTAAATAAAATGAAACTTTATCATCCTACATCTCAAGCTGGAATATCTTTGTTTGATATAGGACCGTTTCCAATAGATCTAGGTCCTTTTGCTCCAGCAGTTTCTTGGATATCTCTTGTGACAGAAGATCCAAAGAGTTCGTTCATAAATACTGGGGGACCATCTTTCAGGTCAATTGCTACACCAACTGAAAATAGGTTTAAACTCCTTTTTGCTTTCCCCGGAGGAGTCGCAGGCTTTGGATGGAACGGGAATGAAAAAACTTTGAAAAAACCTGATATACAAAACGGGTTTAACAATCTTGTATCATCATATTTTGGGAGTGGATATATAGGTTTTGAAGATGACAAATCAAAACATAAGAAGGCTATTTTAATTCAACCGTGAAGATTTGTGTTATAGGGCTTGGACAAATAGGCGGATCTCTGGCATCCGGACTCAGGCAAAGTGGTGAATGGGTTTACGGGATATCAAAGAAGAAGGAAACAGTAGATTACGCAATCCGGAACAATATAATAGATGATGGAGCAACTGAAATAAATTTAAGAGAGATAGACAATTTTGATGTGATATTTCTTGCAGTTCATCTTGGACTTTATGAAGAATACATTAAAAGGCTCAGGCAGTTTTCTGGAATTTTATCAGATGTAGGAAGTGTAAAGAGGACATTTTATACGCTCTCAAAAAAGAGTGGAATAAGATTCGTTGGATGTCATCCAATTGCAGGAACAGAAAAGAGTGGAATAACATCGGCTGATCCGAACATTTTCAAAGGTAAATACTGCATAATCTCTGGATGGTCCGATAAATCTTCAAAGGAAGTTGTTGAAGGACTTTGGAAAAAAATCGGAGCGGAAACGATTTGCATGTCTCCAAAATATCACGACAAACTCCTTTGTGCAATCTCCCATCTTCCTCACATCATTGCTTTTACATTAGTAAATTCAACCTATGGAATAAGAAAAGGGTATAAGGAAATTTTCGGAGGTAGTTTCAGAGACATAACACGGGTCGCACAAAGCCCAGCTCAAATGTGGGTTGACATCTTTCTGCAAAACTCAGATTATATTATAAAACAGACTGAAAAACAGTTAGCAGAGATGCAAAAAATATTAATGATGATAAAAAATAAACAAAAAAATAAAATATTAAAATATATAATGAAATCAAAAGAAAAAATTTGAACTATGTATGAGGATAAGTAATAAACAAAAGCAAAAAGTCAGGAAAGTATTATATCTTTTTTTTCTCTTATCTCCTTCCTGTGGGAAAATTCAAAAAGTGATGGACGAAAACGTAAAAACATTTGAGTTCTCAATATTTCACACTGAAGGAGTATCCCAAATAAACTGCTTCTCCACAGAACTAATAGAAATACAACCCGGAAATAATCCTACACCTGTTTTCTCTGGGTATTTCAAAACAAAAATAGGGGAAGAAAAGACAGTAAATATTGAATCAGTAAGGGTAAGAAATCCAGATGACGGGAAAATGATCGAAAAAGGTAAAGGTTCAATTGAATTCTTTCAAGACAAAATGACCATATACATACATACACCATTTCCTCCTCAAAGATTATCTTACCTTGAAATAAGGGGATTTTATAACCCTCTTCAGCTAGATTGTTCAGAAATCTATAAAGAATTTCTTGAATACGGAATATATGATAAACTATACGCTATAGGTAGGAGCAGCATCATAGATCCGAAAACAGAAAGTAAGGCAATGGGAGTTCTAAGTCTAGTCAGCTTCTCTGATACATTTCAGTCTCATCTCAAAACCTCAAGGGAATTCCCCATAGCAATTGAATTAAAACGAGATGAAAACAGCAAACTCAGAAAATTTCTCCTATGTGGTGGAATAGATGAGAAAACGCAAAACATACTCCGAACATGTGATATACTAGATGAATCAAGCATGGAAATTCTAGATGGGCCAATCATGAATTTCCCTCGAATTTTAGGAGCCGCTTCAAAATCCCCAGATGGGAAAATATTTATATCCGGAGGACTTGATAGAGATACCAAAATATTGCCATTTGTGGAAACATATGATCCAAATCTTGGTATTTTCATTGACATAAGAAGGGTAATTCCAAGATTCGGAGCTTTTGTCTTCTCGACAGAAAAAAATATCGGGATCGTCGGTGGAATAAGTTATCAAGGCAATTGGGAAAAACAGGTCGAAATCATTCCTCAAAAAAAAGCAGGAGATGAATCAAAACCTTTGAAACTACTTTATTTCCTTGAGAACGCTGGAAAATTTGGATCCTGTATCGCAGAAAGTCAGGATAAGATTTTTATAACGGGAGGAATAAACAATACCCCACAGGTAGTAATTTTGAATAAGGAAAGAATAGATGTAGGAACATTAGAGGTTAAAGTAAATAAAATAAATTCTGCAAAGGTTATTTTTCCTCTATCAGCCACTCAATTAACCAAACATGGTAAGCTTTCATTTCCATATACAATTCAATCTATTGATGGTAAAAACATAAAGTTCGGAAACTGCAAGGCCGTTTATTTTGAAAATAAACTTGTCGTTGCTACAAGCTATGGCGAAATATACTTTATCCATCTTTCAAAAGATGAAATAGTAGATGCTTTCCCCGACGATGGAAGCATAGATATTTTAGGTATAAAAATACCAGTATCCCAAGATGAATTTCCATATGCTGTGTCCAAATCAAAGAAAGGATTCTCACTTGAAAAGCTATCTGATAGCAAAGCAGCTCTCGTTGGTGGATATGATTATATTACATTCTTAGATAGAGCTACAAAGGTGATCATACCATCTGATGAAGTTTTAGTAATATCAGCAGATAGCATATACAATATATACAGGTATAAAACCAGATCTCCAAAGAAAGGAACATTCTCCTTTCTCTTTGAGGATGAATTCCTGTTCATAATAGGAGGAAGCAAAGATGGGAAAGCCGAAGTTATATTCATAGGTAATGTGGAATATCCAGAAAGAATAACGCAATCAATAATGCTTACAGAAGGAACATCAGAAGAAGGAGGTAAAACCGAAGAGCAATGAAAAGGATTATAATTCTGATTCTTCTTGTTCTCATTCTAAATTGTAAAGGTTCAAAGAATGATAATCAACAATCGGAAACATTTTCATACTTCCCAATTGAGATATATCCCAAAGATAGATCAAGCGTTCTACCAAGTGAAATCGAGATATACGCGATTATTGACTTCCAACCGAACTTAGAAAGCACAAAATTCTTTGTTTGGAAAGAGGGACAGCTTGTGGTAGGAAATACAAGAGTAGAAAAAGTCTCAAAACTTTACAAAATAATATACGATCTGATAGACAAGAGTGAAGGAACATACCTTGTCTATTTTGCCTACGGTGAAAGAGCAACTTTTTGGACATTCTTTTCAGAAACCACAAAAACAATCCCCACATTTGAAAAGCTTTCCATACCAAGAGATAAATTCAAGGGATTTCCTTATGGAACTCCAATCATAATATCTGAAGAGAAACTGATGAACCCAATGACAATAGATGATGAAACAGTAATTTTGAAGAAGAAATTTCTCTTTGAAGAAACTTACGCAACATATGATATATCATTTTTACCAAACTCTGTAATAATAAACCTCATAGATTATGAATCTTCAAGAAATTACAAAGCAGAGATTACAGGAATTCTATTCATGGAAGGTAATCCTGAATTCTCAAGCACAACAATAAACTTCAGAACTATTGATACCGATAAGCCTTTTGTAAAGACATGCTCACCAGATTTCTGCGTTCGCCGCGGAAGTTGCTCGGCAGTTAGTTCCTTGAAAAACTTTGAGATCATCTTTGGTGATAATGAAGAGATAGATCCACTTTCAGTAATAGAAAACTTGGTCGTAGAGTCAAACGGCTCAAAAGTGATCTTCGGAGAAGTCTGGTCCATCTCTGAATCAAGAAACCTTATTCACAAAAATGCCTCAGAAACATCTAAAGTCTATGTTTTTCCGAATAGAATATTTTTTGATTTCGGATATGATGTAAAAAACTCAAAAATTTCAATATACATTTTACCAAAACTTTCAGATACATCAGGGAATTCAATAGACAGCTTCTTCTCCTGGTGCATTGATGTATCTTAATACATAATAGGCTTAACTGCTGTGTCAAAAAATTTTTATCCCACACTTACAATGTAAGAGGAAATTGACAATTTTTGGTACATATTTAGTTGACAAAGCAGTTAAATTACTATAAAATATATAATCCTCAGTAGTCAATCACATGTCAAAACGAAATAACTCCTGATTTAATTCTGAAGAATTTAGATGCCTCTATAAAAACTGAAGAAGATTTCAACAAAACATCAAACAGAAAACAAAAGAAAATTAATTGAGGAATGTTCATAATTCTCAATCGTTTTAATAATTTCAATCTCTATTTCTGAAATTTACACATGCCACTTCATTCTATTCTTAAATACCCATTTTGCAAAGCGAATACCCCTATAAGAATATAACCTATTTTATCAAGTGTGTCCATAATTCTATCACCTCTTCTTGCTTTATAAAAAATCAATCTTGGGATGGGAACAAGAGAAGGTAAGAATAAACCTTTGCTTAATTATGAACACTTCTCAATAATTTTTAGTTATGCAGAATTTGTATATGGCTGTATAAATCTTACACAATTCATTTTTGTATCCTCTCCCATTCAAATGCTACAATTTTCCTCTTCCTCTTGCTGAATTCTATCCCCACTATGTATATATCACTAAAACCTGTATACTTCTCCCAATATCTCCTCTCTCTTATCTGATCCAATGCCCCTCTTCTCACCTTACTCCTTCTACTCCCCTCCACTACCTTGAACTCAAATATATATACCTTACCATAATATATCACTGTCAAATCAATCCTACCTTCCAATGTCATATCCTCTGGCCTCACTTCTGAACCTATTGCACTAAAGTATGCATAAAGCATTGAAGAGTAAAATCCCTCATACCTTGATAAACTTGTCTTCCTATACCATTCATATGGTATCCCCGCAAATAGCGAAATAATCGCCTCCTTTAGCTCATCTAGTCTCTCCTCCCTCAATGCCCTCTTCACCCTTTCCTTTAAGCCCTCCTCCTTCCCCCTCAATATGAAATAAAGCAGATAATTTGAAAAACTTATCCTTACCTCCCTGTTCGGAAATGTAAGCACATATCTCATACCCTCCGGTTCCTGCATCCATTCCCTCACTGTCAAATACCCTGTCTGAAACAAAAGGTTCTCCGGTTCTATAAAATCTACATCAAATGAACCTATTAACCTCTCACTCGCCTCAAGCCTCTCCATCCTTGGAATCAAAAAACTCTTCTCAAGTAAAAGCTTTATCAGAAAATTTGGTGTCCCTGTCTCAAACCAGTAAGACCTGAATTCCCTCTTCTGCAAATAAAGCAGTATATCAAACGGATTATAAACTCTCTCCCCACACCAGCTATATCCATTATACCAGTTTCTTATCTCCTCTAATTCCTGCGAACTAATCTCATC
>Ga0209289_100276_pt1 | contig 29891 bp, 32 predicted proteins | sample GXS110809BmetaG_FD_184121 | JGI IMG/M metagenome (GOLD analysis project Ga0209289, IMG submission 184121) | Hot spring microbial communities from Gongxiaoshe hot spring, China to study Microbial Dark Matter (Phase II) - GXS 110809B (SPAdes)... ...
GCGCAATGATTCGTCGCTCAGCAAAGTCGCTAACGCAGGAACGGCGTCATCGGTGGCGCAAATGCCGAGGGCTTGGAGGGCAACTTTGCGGACAGGCAAGGGGCGGTCGGGTTTGGTCAGTGTCAGCAGGGCATTGATGACTTCTCGGCGGTCTTTGGCGTCGGTTTTTGTGGCGCGAGCGGCGATAGTTTCTAAGACGATTTGGGCGGCGCGTTGAACCCGCCAATCTTGGTGCGTAAGGAGAGGAACAAGGTGCGGGATGAGCGCTGCACCCAACTTAGGGGCGCGTTCCAAGGCTTGCAAACGAACGGCATTGTCAGGGCTTTGAAGTTGTTGCAAAACTTCCGTCAACTCAGAAGGGACTTGGGCGACAGTCACTGTCGCCATCAATGCCACCAACAGCCAACCCTGCCGCACAACCGATCACCTCTTGCCCACACTTTTCGTCCTGCCATCAATTTAACGCAGGGCAGTCGGTGTGTTACGATTTAGGCGACGGCAGCGTCGGAGCGCATGTCGGCGAGCGCGCCTTTGGGAGGTGACGGGCGATGCGCATCACGGTGACGGTGAACGGGCGGCGCTACTCCCACGAGGTGGAACCTCGCCTACTCCTCGTGCACTACCTCCGTGATGTCCTCGGCTTGACAGGCACCCACATCGGTTGCGAGACGGGCGTTTGTGGCGCTTGCACCGTTTTACTCAACGGTCAAGCCGTTAAGTCGTGCATGCTCTTCGCCGTGCAAGCCGACGGGCAAGAAATCACGACGATTGAGGGGCTGGCGTCGGACGGGCAACTTCATCCCGTCCAACAAGGTTTTTGGGAGAAGCACGGCTTGCAATGTGGCTATTGCACGCCGGGGATGATTTTGGCGGCGGTGCAACTGTTGCAGCGCAACCTTAACCCGACGGAAGAGGAAATTCGCCACGCGTTGGTCGGCAACCTGTGCCGTTGCACGGGTTACCAGCAAATCGTGGAAGCCGTCCAATGGGCGGCAGAGAAGATGCGGGAAGGGCGCTCTTGAGGAAACATCCTACTGACAAGCGCCCGAGGGAAACGATGGGCAAGGGAGGTGTATCGTCATGCCCAAACTGGTCGGTCAATCCTTCAAGCGGGTGGAAGACCCGCGCCTGATCACGGGCGAGGGACGATATGTGGACGATGTGCAGTTGCCTCGGATGTGTTACGCCGCCATCTTGCGCAGCCCTTATGCGCACGCCCGCATCCGCAACATTGACACTTCCAAAGCCGCAAAAGCCGAAGGTGTCGTCGCCGTCCTCACGGGCAAGGACATTTTGGGCAAAATCGGACCGCTCCCTTGTGCGGCGCATCCCGTCCCTGAGATGAAGACGCCGACCCATTATGCGTTGGCGGTCAACAAGGTCTACTTCGTCGGTCATCCTGTCGCCGTCGTCGTCGCCGAAGACCGCTACCTTGCCCGCGATGCGTTGGACTTGATTGAAGTGGACTACGAGGAACTGCCGCCCGTCACTGACCCTCAAAAGGCGTTGGCACCTGACGCTCCTATCATCCATGAGGACTTGGGCACTAACTTGGCGTTTGAGTGGAAGATTGAAGGCGGCGATGTGGATGCTGCCTTCGCTCAAGCGGAAGTCGTCGTTCGGCAGGAATTTGTCAACCAGCGGCTAATTCCTGTGCCGATGGAGCCAAGGTGCGTCCTCGCCGAATGGGATGCAGGCAATCGGTTGCTGACCATCTGGACTTCCACGCAAATTCCTCATCTCGTTCGCTCACTGGTGGCGGGAATGCTTCACCTGCCTGAAAACCATGTCCGCGTCATCGCTCCCGATGTGGGCGGCGGGTTCGGTCAAAAGTTGCAGGTGTATGTGGAAGAGGCGCTGATAGGTTACTTGGCGATGACTTTGGACCGCCCTGTCAAGTGGACAGAGACGAGGCGGGAAAACTTCATGGCATCCATCCACGGGCGCGACCAAGTGGGCGTGATGGAGTTGGCGCTCAAACGCGATGGGACGATTTTAGGGTTGCGCTACGAGGTTATCGCCGACATGGGCGCTTACTATCAGTTGTTGACGCCTGCCATCCCGACGCTGACGGGTTTGATGCTTTGCGGCGCCTACAAAATCCCTGCTGTGCGCATGAGCAAAAAAGCCGTCTTCACCAACAAGATGAGCACCGACGCTTATCGGGGAGCGGGGCGCCCTGAGGCGACTTTCCTTTTGGAGCGGATGATGGACTTGGCGGCGAAGGAGTTGGGCATAGACCCCGCAGAAATCCGCCGCAAAAACTTCATCCCACCTGACGCCTTCCCCTACACGACCCCTCACGGCATCACCTACGATTCGGGCAACTACGAGGCGGCGCTCAATCGGGCGTTGGAGTTGGTGGAGTATGAAAAGTGGCGCAAGGAGCAACAGGAAGCCCGCAAGCAAGGACGCTACATCGGCATCGGCATCTCGTCGTATGTGGAAATTTGCGGGATGGGTCCGAGTAAAGCGATGCCCGCTGGCGGTTGGGAAAGTGCGACCGTGCGCGTTGAGCCTTCGGGGAAGGTCGTCGTCTTGACAGGTGCTCACCCTCATGGTCAAGGCGAAGAGACGAGTTTCACCCAAATCGTCGCCGAAGAGTTGGGCGTGGCACCTGAGGATGTGATGGTCATTCACGGCGACACGGAGAAGGTGCAATATGGCATCGGCATCTTCGGCAGTCGGGGCTTAGCCGTCGGCGGCACGGCTGTTTACATGGCGGCACAACGCGTTAAGGAGAAGGCGCGAAAAATTGCCGCTTTCTTGCTCAATGTCAGCGAGGGCGAAGTGGAGTCAAAAGACGGCACCTTTGTCAGCCGCCATGACCCCAGCAAATTCGTCACTTGGCAGCAAATTGCCGCCGCCGCTTACGACCCTAAAAACTACCCGCCTGACATGGAGCCAGGGTTGGTGGCAACAGCGTTTTATGAGCCGAGCAACTTTACTTTCCCATCAGGGACGCACATTTGCGTTTGTGAGGTGGACATTGAAACGGGTGAGGTGAAAATCCTGCGCTATGTCGCCGTGGACGACTGCGGTAAGGTTGTCAACCCTCTTTTGGTAGAGGGACAAATCATTGGCGGCATCGTCCAAGCCTTCGGGCAGGCGATGATGGAGCGGTGCGTTTACGACGAGAACGGGCAACTGTTGACAGGCGAATTGACCGACTATCCCATCCCCAAAGCCCACAACGCTCCCAAAATCCTCGTTGACCGCGTGGAAACGCCATCACCCGTCAATCCGCTGGGCGCCAAAGGTGTGGGCGAAGCAGGCACTATCGGCGCCACCCCTGCCTTCATCAACGCCGTCTGCGATGCCTTAGAACCTCTGGGCATCCGCCACATTGACATGCCCTTAACCCCTGCCCGCGTCTGGAAAGCCATCCAAAAAGCCCGGCAACCATAGTGCTGAAATCAGACGATCGTCGTCGCTAAAAGGTGAGGGCAATGGAAGGGTTCACGCCACGAATGCGGTTGGCGATGGAGTTGTTGCGAGACGCCCAAACTTTGCTGGCAGCAGGTTCGTTGCGGTCGGCGTTATCTCGCGCCTATTATGCTGCCTATCATGCCTGCGTGGATGCTTTGGAACGGCGAGGATATGTGCCCAGTTATTTTCGGCGTCGTAGTGGTGACCTCGCAACCCGAGTGGTGAGATGACATGCAACAGCCGTTGAAGGAACGCATCATAGACCACATCTCAGCGGCGGAGGTGTTGATGGCGCAAATTCGGTCGGAGTTCCCAAGGGTCGTGACGAAGGTGCGTCCACAACTCCTTGCCGATGAAGACATCGGCGTAGAAATTTACGCTCCCAAAGACATCTTTGAGGAAGTGGACATACGGGCAGCGGAGTTAAGCCTGCAAATCCAGTTGGAAACGGGCATCTTTGTTCTGCCCTTCGTTTACCCGTTAGAAAGCACAACGGAAAGAGGGAGGTGAGGGATGATGTTTCCTGCGCCTTTTGAGTATCATGCGCCGACGACGCTGCAGGAGGCACTGCGTTTGCTGGCGCAACATGGCGAGAACGCCAAAGTCTTGGCAGGCGGGCAAAGTCTGGTGCCGATGATGAAGATGCGCCTTGCCACGCCCGCCGTCGTCATTGACCTGAACCGTATCGCCGACCTAAGTTACATCCGCGAGGAGGGCGAAGTTATCGCCATCGGGGCGATGACACGCCACTACGAGGTGGAAACTTCCGAGTTGCTAAAGCGGCGCTGCCCGCTGCTTTCGGAATGCGCCGCCCACATCGGCGATGTGCAAGTGCGCAACCGAGGCACCATCGGCGGCTCATTAGCCCACGCCGACCCTGCTGCCGATTACCCTGCCGCCATCCTCGCTTGTGACGCAGAAATCAAGGTCATCAACACAAACGGCGCTGAGCGGGTAATCAAAGCCACCGACTTTTTCGTGGATTTGTTCACGACGGCGTTGCAGCCTAACGAACTGATCACTGAAGTGCGCCTCCCTGCCTTTGCGCCCAAAACGGGCAGCGCTTACTTGAAGATGGAGCAACTGGCGTCGGGCTTTGCGCTGTGCGGCGTGGCGGTGAAGGTGACGATGGATGGCGGCGCCATTCAAGATGTTCGCGTCGGCATCACGGGCGTGGCGCCCAAAGCCTATCGCGCCTTCGCTGTGGAAGACGCTTTAAAGGGCAAATCGCCTGACCTATCAACGGTGGAACAGGCAGCGCAGCACGCCGCTGACGGCGTCACTCCGCTGGAAGACATCCACGCTGACGCCGAATATCGGGCGCATTTGGCGCGGGTGCTGACAAAGCGGGCGTTGTTGAAAGCCATAGAGCGGGCGCAAGCATCGTAAGGCGATGAAAGTTTCCTGCCGAAAAAACTCGCAAGTGGTGAAACGCCATGAAGGTTGAGAAATTGGTCGTCACTGGCGTCATCAAAAACGGGGTCGTCGTGCCTGAAGGGGAGTTGCCTTTGTCCGAAGGCACTCGCGTGGACATCGTTTTCCCGCCCGGCTATGACGACCTCCCAGAAGAGTTCTGGCAGGAGATGGCGATGTGGGAGCGAGCCAGCGATGAGGACTTTGGTCGCTGGATTGCAGAGATTGAGAGGGGAGAGCAATGCGGCGAGGAGAAATCTGGTGGGTAAGGCTGCCGCCATCCAATGGGCGCGAACAGGCAGGGGAGCGACCGGCTATCATCTTGCAGGATGACGCCTTTATAGCAACCTTGCCAATGGTGCTCATCCTGCCATTGACAGGTGCTCTCAATGCGGCTTGTTTTCCTTGCACTTTGGTCATCCAACCTGACCCGCGCAACGGTCTCCTTCGCCCATCCGTTGCCCTCGTCTTTCAAATGCGGGCGCTGGATAAGCATCGCTTCCTTCGCCGCATAGGTGAACTGGATGCTGCGACCCTCTCGCAAATTTGGGCGTTGCTGGACAACTTGCTGGGACGGTGAAGGAGGGTGAAGGTGCAAGGGCAATGGCTGTTTGAAGCAAAGCGAGAAGAAGTCTGGCAAACGCTGACGGACCCCAACATCGTCGCCCGATGCATCCCTGGCTGTGAGAAGATGGAGGCGATGGGCGATGAGGCTTATCTGGCGACGATGGCGGTCGGCGTTGGGTCGGTCAAGGGGCGCTTTACCGCTACCATCCGCCTGACTGACCAGCAATTTCCAGAGCGTTATCGGCTCCTCGTAGAGGCGAAAAGTCCCGTCGGGTTTGTCAAGGGCGATGGCATCATCGCTTTGCAAGAGACTGCTGGCGGGCAGACGCTGGTGAGCATTGACGGTGAGGTGCAAGTCGGAGGCACTTTGGCGTCCGTTGGCAGTCGGCTCATCCAAGCGACTGCCAACTTGATGCTCAACCGCTTCTTTGAAGCGATGCGCCAGCAAATCGTTGGCAAGGAAGGGCAAAGCGCATCGGCGCAGCCGAACCCTGCCGAACAAACTGAGTCGGGAAGCGGAGGGAGCGTCGGCTAAAAGCCGACGCATTTTTAAGCCCACCGAACGGCTCTGGCGAGGAGAAACGCTGTGGTCGCCAGCAAGGAAATTGCGGCGACCGTCCAATTTGTCCCGACCTCGTTACCTTCCCGCTGGGACACAGCCTTAGGGCTTGATGCCCTCAGGGAGCGGATGTCTTCGTCACTCAACTCCGTTTTGCCTTCAGCGCCGATTTGGATGGCAAGTTTCTCGTCAACCACAACGACAACTTCATCGCCCAGCGAAACAAACTTCGCCAAGTCGGGGCGAACTTGAACAAGTTGCAGGACGGCTTTGCTGAACTGTCGGATTTTGAGCACTTGTTGCTTTTGCGGGTCAAAACGCAGGTCAACCCATTGCCTGCCTTTTTGGACGAAGGCTTGGCTGCCGATGACTTGCATCCCTGTTACGGCTTGAACTTCGCCCGACCTTTCAAAGAGAACCTGAGGGGCTGCGCCGGGAGCACCCATTGCACCAGCAAATCCGCCCAATCCACTCATTGCAGGCGCTGCCATGAAGTTTTGTCGCCTCACAGGTGCTTGATTGCCCATCGCCAAATCGTAGTTGGCTGTCGCCCGTTGCAAGACTTGTCGGTTGAGGGCTTGCGCCACCGCCCATGCGCCTGTCCTGGCTTCTGCTGCTGCTCGCAATTCCCTTTCTGCTCGCTCTCTCAATACAGCCAACGGTGCGGTCGGTTCGGTGACGAGGAAAGCGGTGAATTCTGTCAAGACGCCGAATTCCTTTGACAGCCTCACGATGTCGTCCACGAGTTCGGGAATGCGACCTTTCGCTGCGATTTCGTCCAGCAAGTAGCCGATTTTGCGGGCAGCCCAGATGCGGGGCACGAAATCGTGCTCGGTCTCCCGTTCGGGAAACTCAACGGTGAAGGTATAAGTTTGCTCTCTGCCACCGATTTTGCCCGACACACGGACGGTTGCCTTCCCGCTGCCAGTGTATGAGCCCGCCAAAACGACTTCTGTGCCTTTGAACAGGTCGGGAACTTGCTGCGGGTAAACATCGCGAACCCGAACGCCGTCAAAAGTCACCTTCACATCCGTCAAGACGGGTTCGCTCAACATCGTGAACAGGTCGGCAATTTTCGCCTCAACGCTTTCGTTCGGTCGGACATAAACGCTTGCGCCGCCGTTTTCGCTTGCCAGCCTGTCAAGGAAAACCGCATTGACATCGTAGCCGACACCAAAGACGAAAATGCGGACTTTCGCTTCGTTGGCTTTTCGCACATTCGCCAAAATCCGCTCAATGTTCGTCTCGCCGACCGTCGGCAAACCGTCCGTCAGGAACATCACATATCTGGGTCGCTCGCGGTCAGTGAGCAAGGGCAAGGCTGTCAAGAGAGCCTCGTTGATGTTCGTCCCGCCTTGAGCCTTTAAGTCCGACACGAACTCAACTGCCTTGCGCTTGTTCTCCTCCGTTGCGGGTCTCAGGTCGCGCCAGAGCAAATCGGGGCTTTCGTTGAAGACGATGACATTGAAGCGGTCGTCGGGGTTTAACCGCTCAACGCAGAACTTGAGGGCTTCCTTCGCCTGCTCAATCTTTTCGCCGCTCATGCTGCCTGTTCGGTCAAAGACGAACAAGATGTCTTTGGGCAAAACTTTGCTGCGCTCCCACTCAATTTGCGGCGAAAGGAAAAGCAAAAAGTAACCGTCTCGGTCGGGACGGTTGCGATAAGGCAAAAGGGTGACACCAAACTCGCCTTCAGCGACGCTGTAGTAAAGCACGAAGTCTTCCTGCTCCTTGACATTGCTGGCTTCGTAACTGACGATGGCTTCGTGCTCGCTCGGTCGCCGAACGGAAATCGGGTGTGTCGGTGAGTAAACGGTTTTGATGGGCAAGCGGGAGCGAATGCGGACAGTGACGGTTGTATCGCGGATTGGCTTTTCCGACAACCGCTCAACACGCATCGGGTAGACGAACCTGTAGGTGTTGCTCTGTCGGCGCAAAAGTTGGTCGTAACGGACGATGACTTCTCGTTCGCCGTTTGGCGGGAACGGGAAAATGCGAAGCCGAAAAGTTTGCCTATTGACGAATTCCAGTAACGCTGGGTCGCGCCTTGCCCCGACAATTCGCTCGTAAGTCCGAACCGCTTCCTCACGGCTGAGCAGTTCCGCTTCGTAAGTTTTGCCGTCAATGACCAAAGCCAACCTGTTGACCGCAGCGTTTTCGGGTGCAGGGAACAAGTAGATGCCTTCGCGCTGGTAAGGCGCTTCGTTGACGAAGGCTTGCCTTGCGGTCACTTGAGCGACGCCATCGGTGATGGTCGCTTCCATGTGCCTGAAACGGATGGAGAAGCCGGGAACGGGCAAAGGGCGAGGGATTGGCGGTCGGTCGTCAGGTGGCGGGACGACGATGCCGCACGCCCAAGCAAGCATCGGTGTCAAAACAATCGCCAAAACTAAACTGCTCAAACGCATGGCTACGCACCTCCCGACGCTTTTCGTTCGCCGACCTTTGGACGGGCAAGGCAAGTCAAATCGTTCCAAAACGCGGTAGGGCACGGCTTTACGCCGTGCCGACGAAAAACTTTGCATCCAAATCTGAGCGGCTATCAGCCGCGACATCGTTAGCCGAATTTTTCAACACCTGCACCGAGGGAAGGGAGCACAGGGTCAAGGTGCGGTCGGTGATTCGTCCAAGGAAGGAGGCATTTGTTCCAGCCACTCTATCGGTCGTCCCAGCCAAGGGCAACGGTCGGTCAAGGCGACAAAGGTTTCCAAAAGTTCGTGAAAGAGCAAGGCGGAAGTGACGACCCAAGTTTTCTCTGCCCGATAACTTCGCCCCCATCCGCCGTCCAGAAATTGCAGCCCTGCCAGCATCGGTAGGGCTTTGGAAATTTGGCTTCTGGCGGCAGGGGAGGGGCAAACGCCTAAGGCGAACAAGACGGCATAACTTGCCTCAGGGTTGGCAAACCATTCACCTTGTTCCGATTGGTGGTCACTGAGCCAACTGACTAACCGCTCCATTGCTGCTTGGACGGTCGCTGAGTCCAAGCGACTGATCGCCAAAGCGTGAAGGGCATGGACGGCGCAGGGGAGACAACAGATTTCACGGCGTTGAAGGACTTGGCGGGCAACCCACTGGACGGCTCGCTGCACCCAGTAACTTTCCCGCTCCCACCGCAAGAGACCACAGAGAGCAAAAGCCGTCACGCCGATGGCGATAGGAGAGAAACGCACCTCTTCACCCCAGACAGCGGGATAACTGGTCGGCACCGAGGGCAACTCCAAAAAACAGCCCTCAGGGTCTTGCCGTCCCTTCAACCACTGCAAGGCTTTAACGATGGCGGGATGGTCGGGAGGCGCATCCAATTCCGCCAGTTGCAAAAGGCGCAAACCCGTCCAACCCAGCGAACTGCGGAAACCGCCGCGTGGATATTGTTCGCCGACGATGCCTTTGATGAGCCGAAAGCGGAGGGGTTCATCGCGTTTGAGTTTCAAGCCGAGCAGTTTCCGTCGGGTGGCGACACCCGCCCAACTGAGGTGCCGCCAAAGGAAGGTGAAGGGATGGCGGGGCTTTTCGGTGACCAGCGCTTGCACCCATCTCAGCCGTTCCTTCGGAGTTGCCCAGCGACGCCATTCGTCCATCGCTATCCACTCCCGCCCGACAGGCGTTTTTGCGGCGCCGTTTGGATGCTGTCATGCCCAAGAGGCGATGGCAAGAGGAGGGGAGAGCGGCAAATTTTTTGTCGTCAAAGTGAAAGGGGAAGGTGACGACGGATGAAGATTTACACCGACATCGCATCCGTCCCGAAAGCGGAACGGGGCATCAGCATCGGCGTCTTTGACGGCGTCCATCGGGGACATCAAGCCTTGCTCCGCCAACTGCTCGCCGAAAGCCATCGGAACGGTTGGCGGGCAATGGTGCTCACTTTTTCCAACCACCCGCAGGAGGTTTTGAACCCACCGCCTCCGCCCTTGCTGACGACGGTGGAAGAGCGGATGCAACGGTTGAGGGAACTCGGCATGGACGAAGCCCTCGTCCTGTCTTTCACCGAAGAGTTGTCGCACTATTCAGCGGAGCGTTTCTGTCGGGAGGTTTTAGTGGAAGCCTTAGGGTGTCGGTTGTTGGTGGCAGGAGCGGATTTTGCTTTGGGGCATCGCCGAGAAGGAACGATTTCCCGCTTGCGAGAGTTGGGAAGGCAATTGGGGTTTCAAGTCATGGTGGCGACGACGGTGTGTCACGAAGGGCAACCGATTTCCAGCAGCCACATCCGCCAGTTGCTTTTGAGCGGGCAAATAGAGCGCGCCAACGAACTTTTGGGCGCTCCGTTCCGACTGACAGGCACCGTCGTTGCAGGGGCGGGGCGAGGAAAGGCGTTGGGTTTCCCGACCATCAACCTGCAAATTCCGCCGGGCAAGTTGCTTCCCTGTCACGGCATTTACGCCGGCAAAGTGCGTTTACCTGAGGGCGTTTGGGACGCTGCTGTTTACATCGGCGTCCGCCCTTCCTTCAATGAGGCGACGCCCGTCGTGGAAGCCCATTTGTTGGATTTTGAGGGCGCCATCTCCTATGGCACTCCTGTCACCGTTGAATTGCTTGCCTTTGTGCGGGAGGATCGCCGCTTTGAGAGGTTGGACGACCTTGTTGAGCAGATGCGTGCCGATGTGCGGGTGGTGCGGGAGCGGTTGAGAGGGTAGGGGAGGAAGGCGAGAGGGAGAGCAACTCCGAGACCGTCGCGAAACGGTAGCCTTGTCGGCGCAATCCCTCAAGGATGAGGGGAAGGGCTTTCACATCTTTCCAACGCATCGGGATGCGCCCGTCGTGCATCAGGATGATGGCGCCAGGGTGGACAAGTCGGAAAACCCGTTGTGCCATCGCCTCGGGCGTCGGGGCGTCGTGGTGGTCGGCGGAGACTGTCCAGAGGACGACAGTGAAGCCATAAAGTTGGGCGGCGGTGTGGACGCGATAGTTCAGGTAGCCGCGAGGCGGTCGGAACAGTTTGGGGCGAACTCCCGTCACCCGCTCAATGGCGTCAGCGCCCTTGACAATTTCCTGACAAAGGGCATTCCAATCCTTGCGGGGCAAGTCGGCAGGGTGCGAGTAGGTATGGTTGCCAATCTCGTGCCCTTCGGCGACGATGCGGCGCGCCAAATCGGGGTAGCGTTCGGCGCGGGCGCCGATGAGAAAAAAGGTCGCCCGCACCCTGTAACGCTTGAGGATGTCCAAAATTTGCGGCGTGAACACTGGATGCGGTCCGTCGTCAAAGGTCAAGGCGACGACTTTGGGCAAAGGATGTTGGGCGTGGTGCCATTCCCATTCCGCCAGCATCAACGCCATCCCGATTGCCAGCAGCAATAGCAACCCTCGGCGTCGTCCCATGTTCGCCAGTCACCTCAGTGATGCCTCACTCCAGAACGCGCACGGCGTAAACTTGGGTCGTCCCGCTGACATCGCTGTCATAGATGACCCAACTTTCGTCGGCGCTCCACGACGGATGGGGGTGCGTCCACTGCGGACCGTAAACAGTGTCCGTCTTCGCTTCCATCCACGACAGCGCCCAATCCTCCTTGCCCGCACGCTCAAAGTCTTCCCGTGTCGCATAGCGAGTTTGCCGCCATTGAGTTCCCTGACAGGATGCCTGCGGGTAGCAAAGGGTTCGCCATTGACCTGTCGCCACCTCCACGAGCAAAATGCCGATATCGGGGTGATTGGTGTCGCAGACGATAAGGCTGCCTGACTTGTTGGGGGCGATGTGCCATGCGTTGATTTCGGCGATGGTGACAATGCCTGAAGGTTGTGGGACAGGTTCGGCTGGGCGCAATGTCATCCGCTTGAGGGCAAAGCGCCAGTGGACGAAGGCTAACTCCAACCGTTCGCCCAGCCAAGTTTCGTGGACGATGAACTCGTCATTACCGTGCTCGTAAAGGCAAGTGTTGCCACTGCCGTCGCGGCGGATGAGCCACATGCGGGGGGCGGGGTCTTGGGCGTATTCAATGAGCGTTTCGTCGGCAGGACAAAACTGCGGGTGGATGAGGGTTCGTTCGCTCTCAAAAATCAGGTCAGCCTTGCTCCCGTCGGTCTTGGCGACGGCGAGGTAGTTTTTGCCTTGCCACTTCATTGCCGTCACCAGCCATTCGCCGCTTTTGCTCAAATTCACTTCGCCCAGTGAGGCACCATCCCAGCGGGCAATTGTCCGCTCTTGCAGCGTTTCCAAGTTCACGGCTCGGATTTCGCCGTGCGCCGTAAAGAGCAACTCATGCCCGTCAGGCGAAAGGTGACCTGAGTAGCCGTGAACGCCTTGCGGGTCATCGGTCAACTGGACGATTTCGCCTTTGGGGAAGCGTGCCTTGTAAAACTGCCAAGTGCCGCTGCGGTTGGAGGCAAAAATGACCCAACCCATATCGGGCGTCGTAGGGCAAGTCAGCGGATAAAGGTGATGGTTGATGCTTTCGTGCGCCGTCAGTTGGACGATGAACGCACCTGTCCGTTCGTCTCGTAACTCCTTCGCTTCGCTGGGAAAGACCGCTCCCTTTCGGAACGCCAACATGATCACCACCTTCGCTTTTCGCACGGCTTTCAGGAAAGGGGCAAGGAGACAGGCATGCCCGTCTCGTGAGAGCGGACAGCGCCTTCGGCAACTTGGATCGCCCACTCGCCATCTTCGCCCGTGCATAAAGGTTGCTTGCCTTCCCGAAGGCACTCAAGGAAATGCTCCACTTCCCGCCGATAGCCGTCGCTTGTTGCGCCCCAATCGCTTTGCCACTCGTGCGTTTCCACAGGCTCATCGCCCGCACCGTTCAAAAACAGCGCCGCCACTTTGCTCCCATCGGGGGCAGGGAAGTGAATACTGCCGTGCGGACCGATAATGTCCAAGTGCGGTCGGACGGAGCGGTAGCGGATGTAGTTCCAGCCGCACCCAGGTGCCGTCCACGCTTCGCCCCAGACAGCAAGGTCGCCGCCTGCGTAGTCCACGACGAGGATGGTCGTATCCCAAGCGGTGGTGTCTTCGGGTTTGAAGCGGCGGAGTTTGGCGTAAACTTGGGTCGGTCGCCCAAAGAGCCAGTTCATGAAGTCCAGCCAATGGGAGTTCTCCCACAAAGTCCCGCCACCCATCTTGGCATCGTGCACCCATCGGGCAGGCGAACCGCGCACGACCGCCCACATGTCTCGGAAGACAGCGGGTCGCCCGATGCGGTTGAGCCACTCCTTGATTTTCTGGGCATCTTCGCTGAAGCGCATGACATAGCCAATCTGCAAGAGGACACCCGCTTTTTTGACGGCTTCGTTCATCGCCCGACATTCAGCGACGCTCATCGCCATCGGCTTCTCGCAGAAAATATGCTTGCCAGCGTGAGCGGCGGCGATGACGATTTCAGCGTGATGACCCTGCGGGACCAAAACGAACACTGCCTTGACGCTCTCATCGGCAAGGACGGCGTGATAATCCGTCGTCCAGTGGGGGACAGAAAACTCCTCGGCACGCCGCTTCGCCCGCTCTTCGTCAATGTCGCAAACGACCCGAACTTGCACCTCAGGCAAACTGGTGAGCGTCCTCAGATGCGCCCCACTGATGCCGCCACATCCGATAACGCCAACTCCAACGGTTTGCCCCATCCTTCATCCCTCCTCGGAAGGATGTTCAAAAAAGTTTACGGCTCATGAGAGTGTTCGGAAAGTCACGGGATAGGTTTTGTGCGCCGCAACTGAAAGGCATTTTGGTCGTGGCTAATAGCCACTTCGTCGTGGCTGATAGCCATTCTGTCGTGGCTGATAGCCACTCCAACAAGGAGCAACCTGACGCCCCTCCAATTTTCTGTTGGAGCGGCTATTAGCCGCGACAATGGCGATGCGACGATGGCAGTGTCCGCTGCAACGGACGGCAGTTATTCAAGGCGTGATTTTCCGAACATCCTCACGGCTCATGAACTTTGCCTTGCCGCTGCGTTAAACTTTGCCATGCACTCACAAGCCCCGAAGAAAGTCTGGCAGACAAGGGGGGACTTACTTTGGCTATCGTGACGATGCGAGAACTTCTGGAAGCAGGTGTCCACTTTGGGCATGTGACGCGCCGATGGCACCCGCGCATGCGCCAGTTCATCTTCGGTCAGCGGCAGGACATTTACATCATTGACCTGCACAAGACGCTGGCGCAATTAGAGCAAGCCTACGCCTTCGTGCGCGACACGGTGGCGAAAGGGGGGACGGTGCTGTTCGTCGGCACCAAGCGCCAAGCCCAAGAGCCGATAGAAGAAGCCGCCAAAAGTTGCGGGATGTTCTATGTGACGACCCGCTGGCTGCCCGGCACCCTCACCAACTTCGCCACCATCCGCAGCCGCATTGATTACTTGAACGAACTGCGGGAAATGGAGCGGAGTGGGTTGATGGAGGTTTTGCCCAAGAAAGAGAGCGTGCGGTTGCGCAAGCAGTTGGCGAAACTGGAAGCGTTGCTGGCGGGCATTGAGAAAATGGAGCGGTTGCCCGACATCTTGTATGTCGTGGATGTGCGGCGGGAAGAGATTGCCATCCGGGAAGCCCGCAAACTGGGCATCCCTGTCATCGCCATCGTGGACACCAACTGCGACCCTGACTTGGTGGACTTTCCTATCCCAGGCAACGACGATGCTATCCGCTCCATCCGCCTGATCACGGGCAAAATCGCTGAAGCGTGTCGGGAAGGGCTTGCCTTGCGGGCAGCCTTGACGAAGGAGGAGGCTGGCGCCGAAATTGCGCCACCTGCGGAAGTGATCTCTTCGCCGACGGAAGGGGCAACGGTCGTCGCCGTCTCGTCGGAAGCGGAAGAAGAAATCCCACCCGAAGAACTGGCTCGCCTTTACGAAGCCTACTCCGAGCCGCCTGAGGAGAAGGCTTAAGGGCGCAAAACCTTCCCAAAAACCAAAAGGAGGTCGGAACAGTGGCTGCCAAAGTTTCTGTGGACGACATCAAGCGCTTGCGGGAAGAGACGGGCGCTGGCGTCATGGATTGCAAGCGAGCCTTGGAGCAAGCGGAAGGCGACTTTGAGAAGGCGAAGGAACTGCTGAGGGCAGCAGGCTTATTGAAAGCCGAAAAGAAGATGGGACGGGTCGCTCGTGAAGGGGTCATCGCTTGCTACATCCATCACGGCAACCGTTTGGGAGCGATGGTGGAACTGAATTGCGAGAGCGACTTCGTTGCCCGCACCCCAGAGTTCCAGCAACTGGCGCAAGAAATCGCCATGCAAGTGGCGGGCATGAACCCGCAATACATCTCCCGTGAGGATGTGCCCCCTGAAGTCGTCGCCGAACAACGCCGCCTTTTCTACGAGCGGGCTATCGCCGATGGGAATTCCCCTGAAGATGCTGAACGCATTGCCGAAGAGCGGCTCAACAAGTTCTTTGAGGAAGTTTGTCTGTTAGAGCAAGCCTGCATCCGTGACGACAGCAAAACCGTCGGCGAATTGCTGCGGGAAAAGATTGCCCTCTTTGGCGAGAACATCGTCGTGCGACGCTTCGTGCGGATGGCGGTGGGCGATTAGCGCGAATGGGGGCGAAAAGGATATGATCGCTACACCCCGATGGCGTCGGGTTGTCCTGAAGATGAGTGGGGAAGTTTTAGGGGGCGAAAACGGTTTCGGGTTGGATGATGCCGTCATTAACCGCATCGCCGACGAAATTCGGCAAGTGCACGCCTTGGGGGTGGACATCGGGGTCGTCGTCGGGGGCGGCAACTTTTTTCGGGGCGTGGAAGCCGCCGTGAAGCGGGGCATGGATCGTGTCACTGCCGACAACATCGGGATGTTGGCGACGGTCATCAACGCCTTAGCGTTGCAAGAGGCTTTAGAACGGCTGGGTTTGGAGACGCGGGTGATGAGCGCCATTGAAATTCGGGCAGTCTGCGAACCCTTCATCCAGCGGCGTGCTTTACGCCATTTGGAAAAGAGACGGGTCGTGATTTTCGCCGCCGGCACGGGTCACCCCTTTTTCTCCACCGACACCGCAGCGGTGCTGCGGGCGGCACAAATTCGGGCGGAGGTGATTTTGAAGGGCACGGATGTGGATGGCGTTTACGACCGCGACCCCCACCTGAACGCCGACGCCCACCGCTTTGACCAATTGACCTTCGCCAAAGCCATAGAGTTGGGCGTTCGGGTCATGGACACAACGGCTTTCTCCCTCAGTTGGGAGCGCAACATCCCCATCATCGTCTTCAACATCACCGTGCCAGGCAACTTGCTCAAAGTTATCATGGGCAAACCTGTCGGGACGCTTGTGACGGCAGGGGGTGGAGAACCGAATGGGAGTTGAGGAATTTGTTGACAAGGTAATTGAGGGAGATTGCTTGGAAGTTCTCCGAAGGCTTCCTGACAATTGCGTTGATATGACATTCGCCGACCCCCCTTTCAATTTGGGCAAGCAGTATGACTCCTACAATGACCGAAAGCGATTGGACGAGTATCTGAATTGGTGCAAGGCATGGCTTCATGAGTTGGTTCGGGTGACGAAACCGACAGGTTCTATCTTCGTGCACAACATTCCCAAATGGCTCACTTACTTTGCCACCTTTCTCAACGAAGTCGCTTACTTCAGGCATTGGATAGCGTGGGACGCACCAGGACAACCTTTAGGCAAAACCCTTTACCCGCGCCATTACGGCATCCTTTACTACACGAAATCGACCAAAGGTTTCAAGTTCTACGACTTGCGCTTCCCCCATCCACGATGTCGCATTTGCCAAGCACCTCTTAGGGACTACGGCGGCAAAAAACCTTTAATGCACCCTTTCGGTCCTTTGGTTTCCGATGTTTGGACGGACATTCACCGCATCCGCCACAAAGTTCGCCGCGATGAACACCCATGTCAACTTCCAGAGCACTTATTGGAGCGCTTGATTTTGATGTGCACCGACGAGGGCGACATCGTTTTAGACCCTTTCGTCGGGACGGGCACGACAGCGGTGGCGGCAAAACGGTTGGGAAGGCACTTCATCGCCATTGACATTGACCCCAAGTATGTGGAAATGACGAAGCGGAAGTTAGAAAGGGTTTACCCGACAAAAATCGGCGATTGCTATGTGAGCATCTTTCTGGGAAAAGTCGTGACCATCAGGGACAAAGATTGGGAGAAATTGCGCCCTTACTTTCATGTCCCAGAAGACCTGCGACAGCAGGAAACAACCCTCAAGGAAGACAAACTGTTGGAAATCCCAACATTGCCGTTTGATGGAGAAAGGGTGCGTGTTGAATGGTGAAGCCTTCCCAAGACCAGAAACTGAAAACAGCGTTTGATGATGTTTTCACTTTTGCCGAGGAAGAACTGGAGCGGTTCAGGAAAAGGTTGCGACATGTTTTTAACAAGCCTGAAGTGAGGTGATGGTCAATGTTTGCCGAGCCTATCAAGAAGGTTCTGGCGGAAGCCGAGGAACGGATGCGAAAAAGCGTGGAGGTGACTTCCCAAGAGTTGGCATCGCTGCGAACGGGGCGGGCATCGCCTGCTATCTTGGATGGCATCAAGGTGGAATACTACGGGGCGCCCTATGAAATCCGAGAACTGGCACACATCAATGTCGCCGACCCCCGCACCCTCGTCATTGACCCTTGGGACAAGCAGATGTTGGAGCCAATCCGCAAAGCCATCACCAACTCGCCCCTTAGCCTCAATCCCGTCAACGATGGCAAGGTGTTGCGCATCCATCTCCCACCTTTAACGGAAGAGCGGCGAAGGGAATTGCTGAAAGTCGTCAACCAGCGGGCAGAGCACGGTAAAATCGCCATCCGAAACATCCGCAAGGATGCCCAAGAGGAATTGCGAAAACTGGACAAGCAACCGGGCATCTCCGAAGACATGCTCCGAAGGGCAAGGGAAGAACTGGACAAACTGACGGAGCGCTACACCAAGAAGGTGGAAGAACTGCGGAAAGCCAAGGAGCAGGAGGTCATGGAGAGTTGAGGGGCGAAATCCCGCAAGTCGTCGGGCGACGGCAATCGGATGCCCTCGCTCAATTGAAGGCGGCAGGCGTTGAAAAAATTCGGGTCATTCCGACCCGTCCGCCGAAAAGCCGTTATCGGGGAGAACCTGCCCATTGGCGGGTCATTCGTCAGCGGCAACAGGGCGACGAGGTGGAATTGGTCGTCACGCCCGAATGGTTGCCCTTTCGGGATGGCGCTGAAGGGAGTGCGGCAGGCAGTTGACAAGGTAGGAGGTTAGGAGCCGAAAAACTTTGACAGTGTAGGTGAGGACACATTGACGGAAGCGGAACAATGGGCGCATTTGAGCGAATCGGAGTTGAAGAGATTGTTGGACATTGCCAAGTTGCCCCGCCATGTCGCCATCATCATGGATGGCAATCGGCGTTGGGCGCGGCGGCGGGGCTTGCCTGTCCTTCAGGGGCATCGGGCGGGGGCGAGAGCCACCCGCCAAGTCGTGGAAACCTGTGTGCAATTGGGCATCCCTGTCTTGACCCTTTACGCTTTCTCCACCGAAAATTGGCGTCGTCCATCTTTGGAGGTGCAAGCGTTGCTCCGATTGATTGAGAGCACCTTGCGAAAGGAGCGGGCGGAACTTCATGCCAACGGCGTTCGTATCCGCCACATCGGCATCCTTGACGGGCTTCCTCCGACCTTAGTGGCGGCTTTGCGGGAGAGTGAAGAGATGACCCGTGACAATCGTGCCCTTGTCTTGAATGTCGCCATCAACTACGGCGGTCGCAATGAGTTGGCGAGAGCGGTGCGGGCGGTGGCGCAAAAAGTGATGGAAGGCACTCTTGTCCCTGAGGCGATAGACGAAGAGGTCATCGCTGCCCATTTGGACACCGCCGGTCTTCCTGACCCTGACTTGCTCATCCGAACGGGCGGTGAACAACGGGTCAGTAACTTTTTGCTTTGGCAAATCGCCTACACCGAACTTTACATCACGCCGACTTTGTGGCCTGACTTTGACCGACGGGAATTTTTGCTGGCGCTCTTGCATTATCAACATCGGGAGCGACGCTTCGGAGGGGTCGCCCATGCGCCGCGATAGGGGCTTGACGGAGTTGATTTTCCTCGTCGGCTTGCTCCTTCTGCCCTTGGACAATTACTTTTGGGGGGCAGGGTTACCCGCTTTGCTCCTTGCCTCTGCCCTCGCCTACGGAATCGCTTGGGAGTTGCCCCGTTTGCTCTTCGCCCGAAAAGTTGGGGCGGCTGACCAGTTGAGCGCTTCAGTGGCGCTAACTTTCGTCCTCCTTTGCTTTTATCTGGGCAAAAGCGATCGGGCGGTCGCTCAAATGATTCAAGAGCGGGGGCAATCCGAGGCGTTCCTTTCGCCTCTCTGGCTCATCAACGACGGCGTGTTGCTTGCTCTGACCATCGCTGTCGTGATGGTGCTGCTGGCGTTGACGACCATCTTATTGCACTTGTGGCAAGGCGAGCGAGATAGGGGAGAGCCCTTGGGCGCAAAGTTGCGTCAATTTTTCGTCCGAGATGTCGGCAGTGCCTTGATGGGCTTGGTCATCGGACTGGGTGGGGGAGCGTGGGCGGTGTCTGTCGCCACACAAGGCGTCAAAGTGGGTCTCGCCACTTGGGTCGCCATGTGGGGGACGGTGCGCCTTTCGGGCTTGTCTTTTTCTTCGGTTCGGTGGCTGGCGGCGGTGTTGGGGGCGGCGGTTTTTGCGGGTTTGATGAGCCTTGTCGGTGGCTCGTTGCGGCTGGCGCTCACCGCTGCCCTCTGGGGTTTCGTCATCGCCTGTGCCCATCTGCTGGTCCTCACCCTTTTGCAGGCGGTCATGCAGCGTCAGGGGAAGGAAGAGGCTTGGGCATTGGAACGAGTGTCTCAGCGACCAAAGGAAGCACCTTTCTATGTGCCTTGGGTCGGTTTCTACACCCTTCGCTTTGTCGGGTTAGTCATTGCCTTTTTTGCCGTCGGGGCGGGATGGCTGTGGGGGCTTCGCTAAAGCACTCTCTTGACTGCGAGGCGAAGAGCGATGGGAGCACTGTCGGCTTTCTTTTTGGCATTGCTGGGCATTGGCATCTTGATTTTGGTGCACGAGTGGGGGCATTTTTGGGTGGCAAGGCGGGTGGGGCTGACAGTGCAAGAGTTTTCCATCGGGGTCGGTCCGTCCCTCTTAAGGTGGCAGGGTAGGGATGGGGTCGTTTATCACCTGCGGCTGTTCTTTTTGTTTGCGGGGTTCGTCCGCATCGTGGAAATTGAGCAAGACCTGTTGCAAAAGCCGACCTCTCCTTTCGCCCGCCCGACGAAAGACCTCTTGCGCCGTATCGCTGTCATCGCCGCCGGTCCTGCCACCAATTTTTTGCTGGCAATCTTGCTCTTTTTCGTCTTCAGCCTTTGGGAGGCAGGGTTGCGATACACGACGGAGATTGCGACGGTCGTTCAAGGAAGCCCTGCCGAGAAGGCGGGGTTACGACCCGGCGACGAAATTGTCGGGTTTGCGTTCCTGCGCCCTCTCACTCCCGCCTCGTCTTTCTTCAAGGAGACGCTGCACCTTTACATCACCAGCCATCCTCAAAAACCCATTCGCCTTTGGGTGCGGCGGGATTTTCAAGAGGTGCAAGTCACCGTCGTCCCTAACAAGCGCCTCATCCCTGTGTTGACTTACCGACCCGACCCGAAGGCGAAAGGATGGCAGCGATGGCTGCAGCGTTGGTTGGGGCGGATAGAAACGCGCCCTGCTGGATTGATTGGGGTCGTTTTCAAGGCAGAGCCCATCCCTGCCCTTTCCATGGGGGAGCGATTGAGGGGGGCGCTCCCGCTAACCTTAGCCCATCTGGGCGATGCCGTCCGACAAATCACCTTGCCCTTAACCCAACCCGTTTTGCTGCGGGAAGTTTCAGGACCCATCCGCATCGTTTACGAGGTCGTCGCTTCCCGCTGGCGGGGACTGATGGAGCAAATTCGCCTCTTCGCCTTCATCAGTTTCGCCATCGCCGTCCTTAACTTGTTCCCGCTGCCTTTGTTGGACGGTGGGCGCATCTTCTTCCTGCTTTTGGAGTTGGTCAGTCGCCGACGCGTTTACAACTTGGAACTCAAGGCGACCTACATCGGTTTCGCCTTCCTGATTGCCCTCATCTTGTTCATCACCCTTAAAGACCTGCATTTCGTCCTGATGGCACGGGGACAACCGTGATGCTTTTGCTCTCTTTCGGGGGTGACCGTCGTGAGGTTATCGCAATTGCTTTTTGTCAGCCTCAGGGAAGTGCCAGCGGAAGCGGAACTGGTCAGCCATCAATTGCTGTTGCGCGCCAGTTTCATCCGCAAACTGTCGGCGGGCATTTACACCTACCTGCCCTTAGGTTGGCGGAGTTTGCTGAAAATCATCGCCATCGTCCGAGAGGAAATGAACAAGGCGGGCGCTCAAGAGTTGCTGATGCCCTTCGCCCATCCCGCCGAACTTTGGCAGGAGACGGGGCGATGGGACGAGTATGGCGATTTGCTGATGAAACTGCGCGACCGGCAAGGGCGATGGTTTTGCCTCGGTCCGACCCACGAGGAAGTCATCACCGATTTGGCGAGGCAAATGGTTCACTCCTATCGCCAACTCCCTCTCAACTTGTATCAAATCGGGACGAAGTTTCGGGACGAACTGCGACCACGCGGGGGGTTGATTCGCGCCCGCGAGTTCCTCATGAAAGACGCCTACAGTTTTGACCGCGATGAAGCGGGGTTGGACAAAAGTTTTGAGGCGATGCGCAAGGCTTACATCCGCATCTTCACCCGTTGCGGGTTGCCTTTTGTCATCGTAGAGGCGGAAGCGGGGGCGATCGGCGGGACGGAAAATTTGGAGTTCATGGTCATTGCCGACAGCGGGGAAGACCGATTGCTGCAATGTCCGCAATGCGGTTATGCCGCCAACCGAGAGCGAGCCGAACGACGCCCTCCAGAGGGTTTGGAACGGCTCGTTGCCCAAGGGCAAGGAGAGGGGAGGTCGCCGTTGCAGAAAGTCGCCACGCCCAACCGTCGGACGGTGGAGGAAGTCGCCGAGTTTTTGCGGGTCCGTCCCGACCAACTGGTCAAGACGCTCCTTTATGTCGCTGACGATGGGCGAATTGTGGCGGCGATGGTGCGAGGTGACCACGAACTCAATGAGGCAAAACTTGCCCGCGTCGTCGGGACAAAGGTGCGCATGGCAGATGCTCCTACAGTGGAACGGCTCACCGAAGCGCCTGTCGGTTTCGCAGGTCCCATCGGGTTGAAAGAGAAAGGCGTGTTGATGCTGGCAGATTACGACATCGCTTTCCTGCGGGATTTTGTCATCGGCGCCAACGAAGCCGATGCCCACTTCATCAACGCCAACTGGGGGCGCGACTTCGCCGTTGACCGCTTCGCCGATTTGCGCTTCGCCGAAGATGGCGACGGCTGCCCTCGCTGTGACGGCAAGTTGCGGATGCGCAATGCCATTGAAATCGGGCACATCTTCAAACTCGGCACCCGCTACAGCGAGCCGATGCGGGCGACCTTTGTGGACGAAGATGGCAAAGAGAAGCCGTTTGTGATGGGTTGTTACGGCATCGGCATCAGTCGCATCTTGGCGACCGTCGTGGAAGTCAGTCACGACGAAGACGGCATCATCTTCCCTATCAGCATCGCTCCCTTTGAGGCATGGATTTTGCCCATTGAAGCCGAGGGCGATTTGCGCGACACCGCTGAACGCCTTTACGCTCAGTTGCTGGCGGCGGGCGTGGAAGTCGTGTTGGACGACCGTGACGAGCGGGCAGGGGTGAAGTTCAAAGACATGGATTTGGTCGGCGTGCCTATCCAAATTGTCGTCGGTCGCTCGGTGCGGGAACGGGGTGAAGCAGAAGTGCGGTTGCGGCGTAACCGCAAGGAAGCGCTCTTTGTGCCGCTTGAAGGTGTGGTGGACACGGTGCTGCGATGGCGCCAGCAACTTTACGCCGAATTGATGCCCGCTGAAACGGCTTAGGAGGCAAGAGACTTATGAGCGTGCCTCGCGTGCTCATCATCGCTGGCTCCGATTCAGGCGGTGGGGCGGGCATTCAGGCAGACTTGAAAACAGTGTCGGCGTTGGGTTGCTTTGGGATGACCGCCATCACCGCTTTGACGGCGCAGAACACGACGGGCGTTTACGGCGTCGTGGAAATGACGCCTGAATTTGTCGCCTTGCAGATAGAAGTTTGCGTGACGGACATCGGTTGTGATGCCGTCAAGACGGGGATGCTCGCCAACGCTGACATCATCGCCGCCGTCGCCGAACAGGTGCGTAAGCATCAACTGCAACCGTTGGTCGTTGACCCTGTGATGGTCGCAAAGAGTGGGGCGCCGTTGCTGAAACCTGAGGCGATTGAGGCGTTGGTCAAGGAACTGTTTCCCTTGGCGACGGTCGTCACGCCCAACTTGCACGAGGCGAAAGCCTTGACAGGCAAAGAGGCGAAATCCCTTGAGGACATGTATGACATTGCCGTGCAGTTGAAAGCCCTTGGTCCGCAATGGGTCGTCGTCAAAGGCGGACACTTGGAAGGCAGCGCGGAAGCGGTGGACATCCTTTACGACGGGACAACCTTCACAGAGTTTCGGGCACCGCGCTTTGAAACCCGCCACACGCACGGGACGGGGTGAATTTTTGCCTCCGCCATCGCCGCCGGTCTGGCGGCGGGGAAAGGGGTGCGGGACGCCGTCGCTCAAGCGAAGGAGTTCATTACCGCTGCCATTCGGGAGGGGCTTCCGTTAGGTAAGGGGCATGGTCCTTCCAACCCGATGGCGAAGTTGATACCGCTCAAGACCTGCGGCACTCCCTCGTCGTAAACTGAAGGTGGCTGAAAATTGCGAAAGGAGGTCGGTCGCGATGGCTTACATCATCTGCGAGCCGTGCATCGGCACTAAAGACCGAGCCTGCGTAGAGGCTTGCCCTGTGGATTGCATCCATCCGAGGGAAGACGAAGACCAAGGCGAAGTGATGCTTTACATCAACCCGGACGAGTGCATTGACTGTGGCGCTTGCGAACCCGTTTGCCCTGTCAATGCGATTTTCTTTGAGGACGATGTGCCCGACCAGTGGAAGCACTTCATTGAGATGAACCGCGACTACTACACCCTTTCGCCCGAAGAGTTTGAAGCCAAATGGGGTCGTCGCCCGTAGTCGCACGACCCTTGGGCGTTTGCTGACGGTTTTGAAAGATGCGACAAGGGGCGCAGGTATACTGCGCCCCTGCGCTTTAAAAGGCGCGGGGAGTGGCTATGCCCTTTCGGGATTTGCGGGACTACTTGCAAACGCTGGAACGGCTCGGTGACCTTCGGCGCATCGGAGTGGAAGTGGATTGGCATTTGGAGATGACGGAAATCATTGACCGAACCGTCAAACGGGGCGGTCCTGCCCTGCTTTTTGAGCGGGTGAAGGGTTACGACATTCCCGTCGCTGCCAACCTCTTTGGGACATGGGAGCGGGTGAAGTTGGTTTTGGGGGGCGATCCCGATGACATCGCCAAAGACATCGCTGCCTTCCTCAAGCCCGAAATTCCCGAAACGCTTTGGGAGAAGGTCAAAGTCGTCCCCAAATTGGCGCAACTGGCGAACTTCCCGCCCAAACGGGTTCGGACGGGTCCGTGCAAGGAAGTCGTTTTGACGGGCGAGAAAGCAAATGTGCTGGATTTGCCTGTTCCTCAATGCTGGCCGAAAGATGGCGGGCGCTACATCACGATGGGGCTCGTCTTCACCCAGTCACCCGATGGCGGGAAAAACATGGGCTTGTATCGGCTGCAAGTGTTTGATGGGCAAACTCTGGGCTTCCACGCCCAGACCCACAAAGATGCCCGTCGCCATTTTGACCTTTGGGAGCGACAAGGCAAAGACATGCCCTGCGCGGTCGTCATCGGCGGTGACCCTGTCCTCGTTTATTGCGCCACCGCTCCGTTGCCTGAAGATGTGGACGAACTTTTGCTGGCGGGTTTTTTGCGCAAGCGACCTGTTGAGGTCGTCCCTTGCGAGACAGTGCCCTTGGAAGTGCCTGCCAATGCCGAAATCGTCATTGAGGGTTTTGTCAAGGCAGGCGAACGACGGCTGGAAGGTCCCTTCGGTGACCACATGGGCGTTTACTCGCAGGAAGGCGAATATCCCGTCTTCCATGTGACCGCCATTACCCGCCGTCGCGAGCCCATTTATTGGCACACCATCGTCGGTAAGCCCATCCAAGAAGATTACTGGCTGGGCAAGGCGACAGAGCGAATTTTTTTGCCACTCATCCGCCTCATCCTGCCCGAAATCGTGGACATGCACTTTCCTCCTGAGGGCGTTTTTCACAATTGGGCGATTGTGTCCATTCGGAAGCGTTACCCAGGTCATGCCCGCAAAGTCATGCATGGGCTTTGGGGACTGGGGCAAATGATGTTCACCAAGTGCCTCGTCATCGTAGACGACGATTGCGATGTGCATGACCTGCGAGAAGTCCTTTGGCGGATGTTCAACTTCATTGACCCCAAAAGGGATGTCGTCATCGTGGAAGGTCCCGTGGATGACTTGAATTTCGCCTCGTCTCTTTGGCGCTATGGCGGCAAGATGGGCATTGATGCCACCCGAAAATGGCGCGAAGAGGGGTTCCATCGTCCTTGGCCTGACGAGGTGACAATGACGCCTGAGGTCAAGGCGAAAGTGGATGCTTTGTGGGAGCAACTGGGGCTTCCATAGCGACAAGGGCTAAGAAGCGTCGCTGTGGGCGAAGATTTCCAAGTTGGCTCGGGGGACGATGACTCGCTCGCCACTGACCAGTTCCACTTCCGCCACCCGCGTTTGCGTCTCTGTTTCAATGGTTTGCGGTTCTGGGGGTAAAGCGACGACGCGCCCAAGTCGCCCGAAATAGGGGGCACGGATGAGACGGACGGGAGTGCCAATGGTTAATTCGCCGACCTTCACTGGCTCTTCTTCAGGGGCTTGCAAGTCGTTAAGGGTGAGCCCGTCACGAGGGACGATCACTTCGGGGCGGATGACGCCCGCCCGAATTTGCGTCGCCCCGTTCAGCGAAGCGAGTTTGCCTTCCTGAGCGGCAAGCAACTCAAAGGTGCGGCGCGCCATCGCCAACTGACCGAAGCCTTCAGTGATGATGAGGGTGAAGGGAATGGCTTCATCGCCTGTGATGGCGACACCTAATTCGTAACCGAGCAAGCGCTTCAAGTCACTGTCTTGGGCGCTGCCAGCGATGAGAGCGACAGCGCCGACTTGTCGGGCGGCTTCTAACAAATTCCAATGGATGTGAGCGCCAACGATGAGGGCTTTTCCCCGATGTTCGTCACTGAGGCGACTATCGCTGACGGTTTCATCAGGCGAACGGGCGAGGAGGGCAAGAGGAGCGTTGCGCTCGCCCCCCAAACCAAAGATGCCCTGAATGAAAGTGCCCCTCGTAGCGATGACCGCTCCCTCTTGCGGCAACACTTCCACGACGAACCCTTGCAAATAAGCCGTCACTTCCACCGGTGTCGGGGGGTGACGGATGCCGAGGTTGCCCGTCGTTTCCGAGACGAATTCTATCGTCCCACTGACAGGGGCAGGGACGCGGGTAGTGAGCAAGCCCCAAAGGCTTTTCCGCTCCGCAAGGGGTTCGCCGGCTTGGACGGGCTCGCCCACCCGCTTGAGGAGGAAGCGGGGGAGTTCGTTGGGCTCTACACCCAGTTGTTCGGCGACCCGAACGGTCGTGACAGGACCAGGCAACTCCGTTCGGGCAATGACCTTGCCGGGAGAAACAAAGTCGCCCACTTGCACCAACACTTGCCCTTTGAGGGGCAAGCGGCGGACCTTCCGAACGACCGCATCAGCGCTAATCGTCAAACCCGGCGTGTAAGCCGTCCCCATGCGAATTCTCCTGCCCGTTGCCCACCTGCTTAAACCAAAAGGCGTTCGGGGCTAAAGATTTGCCGCTTCAAGGCTTCCGACATCTCGTGGACATAGCGGTAGTAATCCTTGCGTTGCAGTTTGGAGGCAGCGGCTTCATCCAAGATGAAAGTGACGCGGGGATGCAATTGGAGTGCTGAAGCAGGACACATGCTGGTGACGGGTCCTTCAATGGCTTTTGCGACTGCCTCGGCTTTTCCTTCTCCTGTCGCCAACAGGATGATTTTACGGGCTTCCAAAATCGTTCCGATGCCCATCGTGATGGCGTAGCGAGGGACATCTTCGGGTCGGTCAAAGAAACGGGCGTTGGCTTCAATAGTTTCGGGGGTGAGGGTTTTCACACGGGTGCGCGATGCCAAAGACGAACCGGGTTCGTTGAAGGCGATATGCCCGTTGTGCCCGATGCCCAAGATTTGCAGGTCAATCCCGCCAGCGGCTTTGATTTGCTCTTCATACCAGCGGCAGTGCTCAAAGGGGTCGGGCGCTAAGCCGTAAGGGACGAAAGTGCGGGCTTTGTCAATGTTGATGTGGTTGAAGAGGTGCTCGTCCATGAAGTAGCGGTAACTCTGCGGGTGGCGGGGGTCAATGGGGTAGTATTCGTCCAAATTGAAGGTCGTCACATGGGAAAAGTCCAACCCTTCCTCTCGGTGCATGCGAATCAATTCCCGATAGCAAGGAATGGGCGTAGAGCCCGTCGCCAAACCCAAAACGGCGTTGGGTTTCCGCCGAATGAGGGCAGCAATTTGACGGGCAGCCTCTTTGCCAACGCTTTCGGCGTCGGGCAAAATGATGACTTCCATGAGGTCAACCCCCTTGCCAATGAGTGACGAGAGGGGCGGAACCTGAAGCGGCTCCGCCCCGAACATTGTCGTTGAGATGAGGGGATTAGTCGTAGACTTTGGTGACGATGCCAGCGCCGACGGTGCGCCCACCCTCGCGAATGGCGAAGCGCAGCCCTTCCTCCAAAGCGACGGGATAGATGAGTTCCACATCAAACTCCACATTGTCGCCGGGCATGACCATTTGGATGTCGGGGGGCAAAGTGATGACGCCCGTGACATCCGTCGTTCGGAAGTAGAATTGCGGGCGATAGCCCGAGGTGAAGGGGGTATGGCGTCCGCCTTCCTCTTTGCTCAGGACATAGACTTGGGCGCGGAATTTGGTGTGGGGCTTGATAGAACCTGGCTTAGCGACGACATGACCTCGGCGCACTTCCCGTTTGTCCACTCCCCGCAGCAGTAACCCCACATTGTCGCCAGGTTGGGCTTCGTCCAAGACCTTGCGGAACATTTCAATGGAGGTGACGACTGTGCGGCGAGGTTCGGGGGTGAAGCCGACGATCTCCACTTCTTCGCCGGGACGCAAAATCCCTCGCTCCACGCGCCCCGTGACGACCGTGCCGCGCCCAGCGATGCTGAAGACATCTTCTACGGGCATCAGGAACGGCAAATCCGCAGGGCGTTGAGGCAGGGGAATGTATTCGTCTACGGCATCAATAAGTTGCCAGATTGCCCCGCACCACTGGCACTCCCGTTGACCACAACCGCACTCGGTAATCTTCAAGGCGCTTCCGCGAATGACGGGAACTTCGTCGCCGGGGAACTCATACTTGTTGAGCAATTCCCGCACTTCCAGTTCCACCAAGTCAATCAGTTCTGGGTCGTCCATCATGTCAATCTTGTTGATGAAGACGACGATGGCAGGGACGCCGACCTGCCGAGCCAAAAGGACATGCTCGCGAGTTTGGGGCATCGGTCCGTCGGGAGCGCTGACGACCAAAATCGCTCCATCCATTTGAGCGGCGCCCGTGATCATGTTTTTGATGTAGTCGGCGTGCCCTGGGCAGTCAATGTGAGCGTAGTGACGCTTGAAAGACTCAAACTCCACATGGGCGATGTTGATCGTCAAGCCCCGCGATTTTTCCTCAGGGGCTTTATCAATGTCCTCGTAGCGCAGAAACTGCGCTAAGGGACGCCCTGTGTTCGGGTCGGTGTGCTTTGAAAGCACCAAGGTGATGGCACTGGTCAAAGTCGTCTTGCCATGATCCACATGCCCAATGGTGCCGATGTTCACATGGGGTTTCACCCGTTCAAATTTCGCCTTCGCCATGACGACTCACTCCTCCTTACCGATTTTCCCTGCACGACGGCGGATGGCATTATAACGACGCCCCTTCCGACCGTCAAGGCAAGGGGAGTGCGTTCGGAAAGGAAGCCCTACGGGAGGGCGAACCTCTGGTGAGCCCCAATTTTTGCCCAACCTGCCGAATTGCCTATCTGCCGACCTGCCCCTCATTTCGGCTCGGCAAGAACCTCGCTCTCTCAAAAGGCATTTTCCGAACACCCTCAGGCAAGAGGGAGATGCTCGGAAACTCACGCCTTGAATAACCGCCATTCGTTTCAGCGGACATTGCCATTTTCGCGGCTAATAGCCGCTCCAACAGAAGGTTGGGATGAAGGGCGGATGGAGCGTCGGCTTTTCAGCGAAGGCGAAGCGGGCGCTGGGTTGCTACTCTTTGTTGGAACGGCTCTCAGCCACGACGCCTCTTTCTCTTGCGTTCTCTTGCCTCCAAGTAGCGCTATCCTTTTGGTGCGATGGAGGTGGCGTTGAGATGGAGCAACCTTTGCCCTACTATCGGCAGTGCTTTGTGTGTGGTGAGCCGAGGTTGGGACGGTTAGGTGTTCGGTTCAAAAAGAGGGCAGACAACGCCGTTGAGGCAACCTTTACCCCGACAGAAAAGCATGTCGGCTACCCAGGCATTGTTCATGGCGGCATTATCACTGCCCTCTTGGACGAAGCGATGGTCTGGGCGGTCTTTGCCTCTTCGGGGCAATTGGCTGTCTCTGCGGAATTGACGGTCCGTTTCCTCAAGCCCTTAGAGCCAGGGCAGACTGTCCGCATCATTGGCTATGTCACCCGCCAACGCCGTCGCCTTTGGGAGGTCGCCAGCGAAATTCAAGATGAAAACGCTGTCGTCTATGCTCGGGCTTGGGGGAGGATGGTGGCTGTAGCGCCTGAGCAAATGGAGGAGTGGCAAAGCGCTTTGCAGACCAAAGGCACTTCGCAACCTTGACGGGGAGGATTTGTCCAACCCTACGGCTGCAGATGGCTTTTGACGATTTTGTCTTTGGAGGTGCTTTTGGGTGCTTTGCGGCTGGGCTCGCCGCCAGATGGTTTGTGCCGATGCCCTT
>Ga0209289_100277_pt1 | contig 29868 bp, 43 predicted proteins | sample GXS110809BmetaG_FD_184121 | JGI IMG/M metagenome (GOLD analysis project Ga0209289, IMG submission 184121) | Hot spring microbial communities from Gongxiaoshe hot spring, China to study Microbial Dark Matter (Phase II) - GXS 110809B (SPAdes)... ...
ACAACGCCAACTTTGAGGTGAGGTTGATAGTGCCTGTGGCGTTGGAGCCGGGGTTGAGGTTTGCCATCAGAGAGGGAGGCCGGACCGTGGGGGCTGGCGTGGTCACGGCCATCCTGGACTAGGGGTGCGCGCGTCTGGGGGGATGATCCTTGGAGAAGAGGATCAGGATAAAGCTCCGCGGTTTCGACCATCGCATACTGGACTCCTCGGCCAAGATGATAGCGGAGACGGCTGAGAGGACTGGCGCCAGGGTGGTGGGTCCCATACCCCTTCCCACCAAGGTGGAGCGCTTCACCGTGCTCAAGTCGCCCCACAAGGACAAGGACGCCAGGGAGCAGTTCGAGATGAGGACCCACAAGAGGCTCATCGACATAGTCCTGGTGAGCGAGCCTCAGAGGACCCTGGAGGCGCTCATGCAGCTGAACCTGCCGTCGGGGGTCGACATCGAGGTAAAGCTGTGACGAGGTGAACGGACATGCCTTTGGGTTTGATGGGTAGGAAGTTGGGCATGACCCAGGTCTTCGGCGAGGACGGACAGGTGGTTCCCGTGACCGTGATCGAGGCTGGGCCGTGCGTGGTGGTCCAGAGGAAGACGCTCCAGAACGACGGCTACGAGGCCATACAGCTGGGCTTCGGTGACGTGAAGCCCAAGAACGTCAACAGGCCGATGATGGGGCACTTCAGGAGGCACGGGGTCAAGCCCTTCAGGTGGCTCAGGGAGTTTCGCTTCTCCGGCGCCTCCTCCTACGAGGAGGGGAGCACGCTGGACGTGTCCATATTCTCTCCCGGAGAGAGGGTGGACGTGAGCGGGATCAGCAAGGGCAAGGGCTTTCAGGGGGCGATGAAGAGGCACGGTTTCTCGGGCGGACCCGCTTCCCACGGCACCTCCCTGGCCCACAGGGCCCCCTCCTCAATAGGGTGCAGGTCCTATCCGGGCAAGATACACAAGGGCAAGAGGATGGCGGGACACATGGGCTCCGAGAAGGTGACGGTCAAGAACCTGGAGGTGGTGGGCGTCCACCCGGAGAACAACCTCCTCCTGGTCAGGGGCGCGGTGCCGGGAGCCAGGAACTCGCTGGTCCTCATCTACAAGAAGGCCTAAGGGGGGAGCTGGGGTGGCTACGCTCAAGGTTTACAGCGCTTCGGGCGATCTGGTCGGCGAGATGGAGGTGTCCTCCGAGGTCTTCGGGATCCTCCCCCACCGCGAGGCCATGCACGCCTGCGTCGTCGCGTACCTGGCCAACCAGAGGCAGGGGACCCACTCCACGAAGACCAGGGGCGAGGTGAGCGGCGGCGGCCGCAAGCCCTGGCGGCAGAAGCACACCGGCAGGGCTCGCCACGGCAGCATCAGGTCCCCCATCTGGGTGGGTGGTGGGGTGGCCCATGGGCCGAAGCCTCGCTCCTACTGGCAGAAGGTGAACAGGAAGGTCAGGGCCCTGGCCATCAGGTCCGCCCTGTCGGCCAAGCTCGCCGAGGGGAAGATAAGAGCGGTGGAGGGCTTCCCTGTGGACAAGCCCTCCACCAAGGGGATGATCGAGTTCCTGAAGAAGCTGGGTGCAGACAGCAAGCCCCTGGTGATCCTCCACGAGAGGATGGACGAGGTCTACAAGTCGGTCTCCAACATCCCCAACGCCAAGGCGATGAACGTGGCCTCGATAAACGTCTACGACCTGCTCAAGCACGACGAGATAGTCATGACGGTGGGGGCTGTGAGGGCGCTGGAGGAGGTGTACTCCTGATGAGGCTCGACGCCTACGACGTGATAATCAGGCCCATCATCACCGAGAAGAGCAGCGCGGCCATGGAGAGGAACCAGTACGTCTTCGAGGTTCACCCCAGGGCTAACAAGATCCAGATAAAGGAGGCCGTGGAGAGGGCCTTCAAGGTCAAGGTGGAGTGGGTGAACACGATAAACGTCAAGCCCAAGCCCAGGAGGCTTGGCATCTTCAGGGGAAGGACCAAGGCCTGGAAGAAGGCGATAGTCAAGGTGGCCGAGGGACAGAAGATCGCCTTCTTCGAGGGCGCTGGCGCCTAGGGGAGGTAGCGCGAGATGGGTATCAAGAGCTTTAAGCCTTATACGCCCGGCAGGAGGTTCATGACCGTCCCCACCTTCGAGGAGATAACCAAGGACGAGCCCGAGAAGGGCTTGCTCAAGCCCCTCAAGGAGAAGGCGGGGAGGAACAACACCGGGCGCATAACCATGCGCCACAGGGGCGGCGGGCACAAGCGCTTCTACAGGGTGATCGACTTCAAGAGGGACAAGATAGGGGTTCCCGGCAAGGTGGCCGCCATAGAGTACGACCCCAACAGGTCGGCCAGGATAGCGCTCATCCACTACGCCGACGGGGAAAAGCGCTACATCCTGTGGCCGGTTGGCCTGAAGGTGGGGGACGTGGTGATGTCGGGTCCCCAGGCCGACATCAAGCCCGGCAACGCCCTGAAGCTCAAGGATATCCCCGTGGGGACCTTCGTCCACAACGTGGAGCTCAACCCGGGGGAGGGGGGTAAGCTGGTCCGCTCGGCCGGCGCCACCGCCCAGATAATGGCCAAGGAGGGCGGCAAGGTGCTCCTCAGGATGCCCAGCGGGGAGCTCCGCTACGTCCTCGAGGAGTGCATGGCCACCGTGGGCCAGGTGGGCAACGTGGAGCACGAGAACGTGGTCATCGGCAAGGCCGGCAGGGCGCGCTGGATGGGCATAAGGCCCTACGTGCGGGGCATGACGATGAACCCGGTGGACCACCCCCTCGGCGGGGGCGAGGGCAGGTCCAAGTCGAACAAGCACCCGGTCTCTCCGTGGGGCACCCCCGCCAAGGGCTACAGGACCAGGAAGAGCAAGCCCTCCGACAAGATGATCGTCAGGAGAAGATACGAGGCCTAGCGGGAGGTGCGCCTTCATGAGCCGTTCCACGAAGAAGGGGCCTTACGTTCACCCCAAGCTGATGAGGAAGATAGAGGAGATGAACGCGACGGGGAAGAAGAGGGTGATAAAGGTCTGGTCGAGGGCCTCCACCATACTGCCGGAGATGGTGGGACACACCATAGCGGTCCACAACGGCAAGACCCACATACCCATCTACATCACCGAGAACATGGTGGGGCACAAGCTGGGCGAGTTCGCCCCCACCAGGCGCTTCGGCGGGCACGCCGGCCAGGAGCGCTCCACCAAGGGCAAGTAGGGGGTGGGCGCTATGGAGGCCAGGGCCATAGCCAGGGGGGTAAGGATATCCCCCAAGAAGGTCAGGCAGGTGCTGGGGCTGATAAGGGGCAAGGGCGTGTCCGAGGCCTTCGGGATCCTCAAGTTCACGCCCAAGAGGGCGGCGAGGATAGTGGAGAAGGTCCTCAGGAGCGCGGTGGCCAACGCGGAGAACAACTACGGGATGGACGTGGACAAGCTTTACGTGGCGGTGGCCTACGTGAACCAGGGGCCGGTGCTGAAGAGGATAAGGCCGGTGTCGATGGGAAGAGCCCATCCCTACAGGCACTACACCTCTCACATAACGGTGATGGTGAAGGAGCGTTAGGGGGGATATCGGTGGGTCAGAAGGTTCACCCTCGTGGCTTCAGGTTGGTGATCACCAGGGACTGGGACTCCAAGTGGTATGCGAGGGGCAGGGAGTACGCCAAGAACCTCCACGAGGACATCAGGATAAGGGAGCTCCTCAAGGAGAAGTGGTACAACGCTGGGGTCTCCAGGATAGAGATAGAGAGGATAGCCAAGGTCATCCAGATCAACGTCCACACGGCCAGGCCGGGCATGGTCATAGGCAAGGGCGGCGAGGAGATCCAGAACGTGCGCAACATGCTCAAGGAGATGACCGGCAAGAACGTCTTCATCAACGTCAAGGAGATACCCAACGCCGATCTGGACGCCCAGGTGGTGGCCGAGAGCATAGCCGCGGCGCTGGAGAAGAGGGTCTCCCACAGGAGGGCCATGAAGAGGGCCATCTTCAGGGCCATGAAGGCCCGCGCCAGGGGTATAAAGATCCAGTGCTCCGGCAGGCTGGGCGGGGCGGAGATAGCCAGGCGCGAGTGGTACCTGGAGGGGCGACTTCCCCTCTCCACCCTCAGGGCCGACATAGACTACGGCTTCGCCGAGGCCAGGACCATCTACGGCGTCATAGGGGTGAAGGTGTGGATCTACAAGAGGGACTTCGACGAGGAGAAGAAGTCCTCCTAGAGGTCTTTCCGGGAGGTATGTTCCCATGTTGATGCCCAAGAGGGTCAAGTTCAGGAAGAGCCACAGGAGGCCCCTGAGGGGCATGTCCAAGGGGGCCAAGGAGCTCGCCTTCGGCGACTACGGGCTCCAGGTGCTGGAGAGCTTCTGGATGACCGCCAGGCAGATAGAGGCGGTGAGGATGACCATCTCCAGGCACCTCAAGAAGGGCGGGAAGATGTGGATAAGGGTCTTCCCCGACGTACCCTACACCAAGAAGCCGGCTGAGACGAGGATGGGCAAGGGGAAGGGCAACCCCGAGTACTGGGTGGCCGGGGTCAAGAGAGGTAGGGTCATATTCGAGATCGGCGGAGTCAGCAAGGAGCTGGCCCTGGACGCTCTGAGGGCTGCCTGCCACAAGCTGCCCGTCAAGGCGCGCATAGTCGCGCGCGAGGGGCTGGAGGGTGAGGCGTAGCCATGAAGGCCAAGGAAATGAGGGACATGACCATGGACGAGCTCAGGGACAAGTACAGGCAGTTCAAGGAGGAGCTCTTCAACCTCCGCTTTCAGGCTGCCATAGGGCAACTTCGCAACACCAGCAGGATCAGGGAGGTCAAGAGGACGATAGCCCGGATCCTGACGGTGATGAGGGAGAAGGAGCTCGAGCAGGAGCGCGCGAAGGGGAGGTAGTCTCGCATGGAGAGCGGGGGAAGGAGAAAGACGCGGGTAGGCGTGGTGGTCAGCGACAAGATGGACAAGACCGTGGTCGTTCGGGTGGAGAGCAGGAAGATGCACCCCCTCTACTCGAAGGCCGTGGTGGTTTCCAGGAAGTACAAGGCCCACGACGAGAACAACGAGTGCAAGGTGGGGGACGTGGTCCTGATCGAGGAGACCAGGCCTCTGAGCAAGGAGAAGCGCTGGCGCGTGGTCCAGATCCTCGAGAGGGGCAAGGTCGTCTAGCCTTGGGCTTCAGGGGGAGGTATTCGATATGATCCAGATATACTCCATGCTGGACGTGGCCGATAACTCTGGGGCGAAGAAGATCATGTGCATCCACGTCCTCGGGGGGAGCAAGAGGAGGTATGGGACGGTGGGGGACGTGATAGTGGCCTCCGTCAAGGACGCCATACCCAACTCCCCCATAGAGAAGGGGGACGTGGTCAAGGCCGTGATAGTGAGGGTCAAGAAGGAGATAAGGAGGAAGGATGGCACCTACGTCCGCTTCGACGACAACGCCGCCGTCATAATAGACAACAACGGCGACATGAAGGGGACGCGCATCTTCGGTCCCGTGGCCAGGGAGCTGAGGGAGAAGCGCTTCACCAAGATAGTCTCCCTCGCCCCTGAGGTCGTCTAGGGGTGGTCTCCGTGAGCAAGATGAGGATAAAGAAGGGCGATCTGGTGAGGGTCATATCGGGCAAGGACAGGGGGAAGGAGGGCAGGGTCCTTCGCCACATGCCCAAGGAGGGCAAGGTCGTGGTGGAGGGGGTCAACCTGGTCAAGAAGCACCTCCGTCCCAGCCAGCGCAACCCGCAGGGCGGCATAGTGACCCAGGAGGCGCCCATATACGCCTGCAAGGTGATGCTGGTCTGTCCCGCCTGCGGCAAGGCCACCAGGGTCTCCAGGGGCTTCCTGGAGGACGGCCGGAAGGTCAGGATATGCAAGAAGTGCGGCGAGATAGTGGACAAGGTCTAGAGGGCAGGGGGAGATCGAGATGCTTCCGCGCTTGCTGAGGAAATACCGCGAAGAGGTCGTCCCCAGGTTGATGCAGAGGTTCGGCTACAGGAACCCCATGCAGGTGCCCAGGCTCGAGAAGATAGTGATAAACGTGGGCGTGGGGGAGGCCAAGCAGGACATAAAGTACATGGACTCCACGGTGGCGGAGCTTTCCGCCATCACGGGGCAGAGGCCGGTGGTGAGGAGGGCCAAGCGACCCATATCGGCGTTCAAGCTCCGCGCCGGCATGCCCATAGGGTGCTGCGTTACCCTGAGGGGGGCCAGGATGTGGGAGTTCCTCGACAGGCTCATAAGCCTCGCCCTTCCCAGGATAAAGGACTTCCAGGGGGTTCCCAGGAGGGGCTTCGACGGCAGGGGCAACTACAACCTGGGCCTCAAGGAGCAGCTCATATTCCCGGAGATATCCTATGACAAGATCGCCAGGGTGAGGGGCATGAACATAACCATAGTGACCACCGCGGCCACCGACGAGGAGGCCATGGCCTTCTTGGCCGAGCTGGGCATGCCCTTCGCCAGGAAGTAGCCGGGGGGATGAAGAGATGACGAGGAAGTGCCATATGGTCAAGGCCTCCAGGGAGCCCAAGTTCGCCGTGAGGAAGCACAACAGGTGCCCTCTTTGCGGCAGGCCCAGGGCCTTCATGAGGAAGTTCAACATGTGCAGGTGCTGCTTCAGGAAGCTTGCCAGAGAGGGCAAGATACCCGGGGTCGTCAAGGCAAGCTGGTAGGGGCGCGCCTCGAGGGGGGATTTCTGAGATGGTTTTGACTGATCCCATCGGTGACATGCTCACCAGGATAAGGAACGCCAACACGGTCTACCGCGAGAGCGTGGACATGCCCTCCAGCAAGATCAAGGTGGCCGTGGCGGAGATCCTCAAGAGAGAGGGCTACATAAAGGACTACGCCGTCCTCGAGGAGGAAGTGAAGGGGAGCAGGAGGCAGGTGCTCAGGATCTTCCTGAAGTACGGTCCCGGCAAGGAGCGGGTCATAAGGGGGATAAAGAGGGTGAGCAAGCCCGGCAGGAGGATATACGTGGACAAGCGCTCCCTGCCGAAGGTCATAGGGGGCTACGGGCTTGCGGTCATATCCACCTCCGCCGGATTGATGACCGACGAGGAGGCCAGGAGGCGCGGCCTCGGCGGAGAGGTCCTTTGCTACGTGTGGTAGCGGTCGCGGAGGTGCCTTCTGATGTCCAGGATAGGCAGGAAGCCCATCGATATACCCAAGGGCGTCTCGGTCTCGATAGAGGACGGGCTGGTCAGGGTGAAGGGCCCCAAGGGGGAGCTCAGCCTCAGGTTGCTCGAGGGGATCAGCGCCTCAGTGGAGGACGGGAAGGTGTTGGTCTCCCGCCAGGGCGACAAGAAGGATCTAAAGGCCAAGCACGGCCTGATCAGGGCCCTCATAAACAACATGGTGGTGGGCGTGTCCCAGGGCTACACCAAGAGCCTGGAGATAGTGGGAGTGGGATACAGGGCTCAGATGCAGGGTTCCAAGCTGGTCCTCAACCTGGGCTACTCCCATCCCGTCGAGTACGCACCTCCCGCCGGTATAAGCCTCTCGGTGGAGGGGACCAACAGGATAAACGTGAGCGGCATAGACAAGCAGCTGGTCGGCCAGGTGGCGGCGATAATCAGGGGCTTCAGGCCGCCCGAGCCCTACAAGGGCAAGGGGATAAGGTACGTGGGAGAGCAGGTCCGCCAGAAGGCCGGCAAGGCCGGTAAAGCCGGCAAGGCCGGCAAGGCCGGCAAGAAGTAGGGGAAAGAGGTGAGGAGCAGTTGATCCTCAAGAGATCCAGGACCTACATGAGGAGGATCAGGCATAAGAGGATAAGGAAGAAGATATCCGGGAGCGCCGAGGTGCCTCGTCTCTCGGTCTTCAAGAGCCACAGGTACGTGTACGCCCAGCTCATCGACGACGAGGCGGGCCACACCCTGGCTTCGGCCTCCAGCCTGGAGAGGGAGCTAAGGGAGTCCTTGAAGTCCACCGGTAACGTGGAAGCTGCTGCGGCGGTGGGCAGGCTCATAGCGGAGAGGGCGTTGAAGCTGGGCATAAAGAGGGTCGTCTTCGACAGGGGTGGCTTCAAGTACCACGGCTCGGTCAAGGCCCTCGCCGAGGCCGCCAGGTCCGCTGGGCTCGAGTTCTAAGGGGGTATGAGCTGATGGCTTTGGCTTCTGACAGGCTTAATCCCGATGCCCTGGAGCTCAAGGAGCGAGTGGTCTTCGTCAACAGGGTGAGCAAGGTCGTCAAGGGCGGGAAGCGCTTTAAGTTCAGCGCCCTGGTGGTGGTGGGCGACGGGGAGAGGTACGTGGGGGTCGCCATCGGCAAGGCCAGGGAGGTCCCCGAAGCGGTCAGGAAGGGCATGGAGAAGGCCAAGAAGAACCTCATAGAGGTCAAGAAGGTGGGGGACACCATACCCCACGAGGTCTACGGGGACTTCGGCGCGGCCAGGGTCATGCTCAAGCCCGCTGCCCCCGGCACCGGCGTCATAGCCGGGGCGGTGATAAGGGCCATAATGGACCTGAGCGGCGTCAAAAACGTTCTCACCAAGGTGGTGGGCAGGACCTCGAACCCGGTGAACGTGGCCTGGGCTACCATGGAGGCCTTGAAGGCCTTGAGGACTCCGGACGAGATGCTCAGGCTCAAGGGCTTCAGCTTTAGCTCCAGGTCCTCCCAGGAGGGACGCCCCCAGGGTCGCGAGGCCGCGCAAGGTCAGCCTTCTAGCGAGGTGCTCGAGCATGGCGAGGATAAGGATTAAGTGGAAGAGGAGCGCCATAGGCAGGAGCGAGAGGCAGAAGAGGACCATAAGGGCTTTGGGCCTAAGGAGGCTCAACCAGGTGGTGGAGCACGAGGACACGCCGCAGATCAGGGGCATGGTCAAGGCGGTGGAGCACCTGGTCGAGTGGGAGATCGTGGAAGGCTAGAAGGGAGAGGGGTTGATTTCCATGCAGCTTCACGATCTGAGGCCTGCTCCCGGATCCAAGAGGAGGCGCAAGAGGGTCGGCTGTGGCCTGGGGAGCGGCCACGGCAAGACGGCGTGCAAGGGGCACAAGGGTCAGAAGGCCAGGACCGGCGGCGGCGTCAGGCCTGGCTTCGAGGGCGGCCAGATGCCCCTGGTGAGGAGGATCCCCAAGCGGGGCTTCTCGAACGCGCCCTTCAAGGTGGAGTACATCGAGGTGAACCTCGACGCGCTGGACTCCCGCTTCGAGGCCAACGCCGAGGTATCCCCGGAGGTCCTCCGGGAGATGGGGTTGGTCAAGGGCAAGGGCCCGATAAAGGTCCTGGGAAGGGGTGAGCTCAGCAAGCCCCTGGTGGTTAAGGCTCACGCCTTCAGCGCATCGGCTCTGGACAAGATCGTCGCGGCCGGCGGCAGGGCGGAGGTGATCTCCTCTTGATCGCCTCCTTCAGGGACGCCGTGAGGCTGCCGGACCTGAGGAAGAGGGTGTTCTTCACCCTCTTCGTCCTGCTCGTCTACAGGCTTGGGACTCACATCCCCATGCCGGGAGTGGACACCGAGGCGCTCGCCCGCCTTTTCAAGGAGGGCGGCGTCCTCGGCTTTCTGGACCTCTTCGCCGGCGGCGCCTTGAGCCGCTTCAGCATCTTCTCCCTGGGCGTGGTGCCCTACATCAACTCGAGCATAGTGATGCAGCTCTTGGTGATAATATTTCCCGCCCTGGAGCGGCTCCAGAAGGAGGGGGAGGAGGGGAGGAGGAAGATCCTGCAGTACACCAGGTACGGGGCGGTCGTCTTCGCCCTGCTCCAGGCCCTGGGTTTGAGCTACTGGGCCTCCAGCGTGGGGGTGGTGCGGGAGGCCTCCGTCCTCTCCAGGATGGCCATGGTGGTCACCATAACCGCCGGCAGCATGGCGCTGATGTGGTTGGGGGAGCTCATAGGCGACCACGGGATAGGGAACGGGGTCTCCCTCATAATCTTCGCGGGGATAGTGGCCAGGATCCCGGCCGCCCTGGTGAGCACCATATCCCTCCTTCGTGTGGGGGAGCTGAGCCTGCTCTCGCTGCTTCTGGCCCTCGTCATCCTGGTGGCCGTCATAGCCGGGGTGATAGTGGTCCAGGAGGGGCAGAGGAGGTTGCCGGTGCAGTACGCCAAGAGGGTGGTGGGCAGGAGGGTCTACGGCGGTCAGTCCACCTTCATACCCCTCAGGGTCAACCAGGCCGGGGTCATACCGATAATATTCGCCTCCTCGGTGATGCTCTTCCCCTCCACCCTGGCGAGGTTTCTGCCAGGTGATCTGGCGGCCTCGGTGAACGCCTGGCTTTCCCCCTCGTCGGTGCTCTACATGTCCGTGTACGCCGTGCTGGTGGTCTTCTTCACCTTCTTCTACACGGCCGTGGTCTTCAACCCCGACGAGATAGCGGAGAACATGAAGAAGTACGGCGGCTTCATCCTGGGGATAAGGCCTGGAAAGCCCACCGCCGAATACATAGAGAAGGTGCTCTCCAGGGTCACCTTCGGCGGAGGGGTCTTCCTGGCGCTGATAGCGATACTCCCCAACGTGGTCGACAGCCTCCTGGGGGTTCACACCTTCTACCTCGGGGGGACGGCGGTGCTGATAGTGGTGGGCGTGGCGCTGGACACGGTCCACCAGATAGAGGCCCAGCTCCTGCTTCGCCACTACGACGGGATTCTCAAGCGGCGCGGCAAGGAGCTCTTCAAGTTCTAAAGGGGTGCGCGCGGGATGGACTCCTTCAGGGTGGTGGTCCTGCTCGGGGCTCCCGGGTCCGGCAAGGGGACCCAGGCGAAGCTCCTGTCCGAGAGGTGCTCCCTGGAGCAGATCTCCACGGGCGACATGCTCAGGGAGAACGTGAGGAGGGGAACCCCTCTTGGGCTGGAGGCCAAGAGGTACATGGACGAGGGGAAGCTGGTGCCCGACTCGGTGGTCATAGGGATGGTGGAGGAGAGGATAAGGGGTGCGGTCGCCTCGGGGGCTAAGGGCGTCGTCCTGGACGGGTTTCCCCGCAACGTGGAGCAGGCTAAGGCGTTGGACTCGATGCTCTCGGGGCTGGGCATGTCGCTGGGCCGCGTGCTGTTCTTCTCCATAGGGGAGGAGGCTTTGGTGGAGAGGCTCTCGGGGAGGTGGAGCTGTCGCGCTTGTGGCGCGGTCTACCACGAGGTCTTCTCTCCTCCCTCCAGTCGCGGGGTCTGCGACAGGTGCGGCGGGGAGCTCTACCAGAGGGACGACGACAGGCCTCAGGTGGTCGCCGAGAGGATAAGGGTGTACCTCTCGAGCACGGCTCCCCTGAAGGGATTCTACGCCGAGAGGGGGCTTCTGGAGGAGGTGGACGCCTCGCGACCCCCTGAGGAGGTCTTCTCGGCCGTGAGGAGAGCCATATTCGGTGAGGGTCCATGTTCCTAGTGAGGCGAAGGGGAGACCTGGAGGGGATGGTCAGAGCCTCCTCTATAGTGGCGGACGTGCTCAGGCTCATGAGGGACCTGATAAGGCCCGGCGTGTCCACCGGGGAGCTGGACAGGAGGGCCGAGAAGCTCATCCGCGACAGCGGGGGCATCCCCGCCTTCAAGGGCTATCGCCTCTCCTCCGACTACCCACCTTACCCGGCCTCCATATGCGCCTCCATCAACGACGAGGTGGTGCACGGGATCCCCAGGGAGGACAGGTTCTTGGAGGAAGGGGATATAGTGAGCATCGACGTGGGGGTTAAGGCCCTGGGCTTCTACGGCGACGGGGCCGCCACCTACCCGGTGGGGGCGGTCTCGCCGGAGAGGGCCAGGCTCATAGAGGTGACGAGGAGGGCCCTATACGTGGCCATAGAGCAGGCCAGGGTGGGCAAGACCCTGGGGGATCTGGGGCATGCGGTCGAGAGCTTCGTGAGGTCCCAGGGGTTCGAGGTGGTCAGGACCTACAGCGGCCACGGCATAGGGAAGAAGCTCCACGACTCCCCCCACGTGCCCAACTTCGGGATCAGGGGCGCTGGGCTGGTGATACCCCCAGGTCTGGCCCTGGCGATAGAGCCCATGGTGAACGCCGGCTCCCACAGGGTGAGGACCCTGGAGGACGGCTGGACGGTGGTGACCGAGGACGGCTCTGACTCGGCCCATTTCGAGCACACGGTGGTGGTGTGCGAGGAGGGCCCGAAGATCCTCACGCTATGGGAAGAGACGACAGAGCTAGGAAGCTGCGCTCTTTGAGGCTCGGTCAGGTGGTGATGTCCAAGGCGGGAAGGGACTCCGGTAGGCTGTACCTGGTGGTCGGCCTGGACGAGGGGGGGCTGGTGGCGCTCCTTTCCGACGGGAGGTCCAGGCCCGTCGGTAGGCCCAAGAGGAAGAACCCCCTCCACCTCCAGCCCACCGGCTTCGTGGACGTCGAGGCGTCGATGAAGGCGGCCTGCGGGACCCTTACGGACCTGGACGTGAGAAGGGCTCTGAGGGACTTCTCGGAGAGCAGGGGAGGGGATAGGGTGGATGCCTAAGGAGGACTTCATCGAGGTCACCGGCAGGGTGGTGGAGGCCTTGCCCAACGCCACCTTCAGGGTGGAGCTGGAGAACGGCCACAAGGTGCTGGCCCACATATCGGGCAAGATGCGCATGCACTTCATAAAGATACTGCCCGGGGACAGGGTGTTGGTCCAGATCTCGCCCTACGACCTGACCAGGGGCAGGATAATATACAGGTATCTGGGGTAGGTTTACAGGTCCGGATTTCGGGTTTAGAATAATGTTTTGTTGCTCTCTTGACGACGGCGTTCGAGGGGGAGATATGCTGTGAAGGTAAGGAGTTCGGTCAAGCCCATATGCGAGTACTGCAGGGTGATAAGGCGCAGGGGGAGGGTAATGGTGATATGCAGCAAGAACCCCAAGCACAAGCAAAGGCAGGGCGTGAGGAGGTAGGCTCGAGATGGCGCGCGTAGTGGGGGTTGACCTGCCCAGGGACAAGAGGGTCGAGGTGGCTTTGACCTACATATACGGGATAGGCCTCTCCAGGTCCAAGGAGATCCTCGCGGCCACCGGGATCGATCCGGACAAGCGCGTGAGGGAACTCTCCGACGAGGAGGTCGCCAGGCTCAACGACTACATCGAGAAGCACTACAAGGTGGAAGGGGATCTCCGTCGCGAGGTGGCGATGAACATAAAGAGGCTTATAGACATCGGCTGTTACAGGGGGCTTCGCCACAAGCTGGGCCTGCCGGTCAGGGGGCAGAGGACCAGGACCAACGCCAGGACCAGGAAGGGTCCGAGGAAGACCGTGGCCGGCAAGAAGAAGGCGACCAAGAAGTAGCGGGGCTTCGGGGAGGGAATAGCTTTGGCCAAGAAGGCTGTCAGAAGGGGAAAGAAGAAGGAGAGGAAGAACGTACCGAGCGGGGTGGCGCACATCCACTCCACCTTCAACAACACCATAGTTACCATAACCGACAGGCAGGGCAACGTGATATCCTGGGCCTCCGGGGGCACCGTGGGCTTCAAGGGCACCAGGAAGTCTACGCCCTACGCGGCTCAGCTGGCCTCGCAGGCGGCGGCGAAGGCCGCCATGGACCAGGGGATGCGCGAGGTGGACGTGCTGGTCAAGGGGCCTGGAGCCGGCAGGGAGGCGGCCATAAGGGCCCTTCAGGCCGCGGGGCTTCAGATAAACCACATAAAGGACGTCACCCCCATACCCCACAACGGCTGCCGTCCTCCCAGCCGCAGAAGGGTCTAGGGGCGTTCCATCAGTGTCTTCGAGGGGTGATAAGCTTTGAGCAGGTACACCGGTCCCAAGTGCAGGCTCTGCAGGGCTGAGGGGATAAAGCTCTTCCTGAAGGGAGATAGGTGCTACACCGAGAAGTGCCCCGTGGCGGGCAAGAGGAACTTCCGCCCGGGCCAGCACGGCAGAGAGAAGCCCAAGCTCACGGACTACGGCCTCAGGCTCCGGGAGAAGCAGAAGCTTCGCCGCTTCTATGGGGTCTCCGAGAAGCAGTTCAAGCGCTTCTTCGACATAGCCCAGAGGATGAGAGGAGAGGCGGGATACAACTTCCTCCAGCTCCTGGAGAGGAGGTTGGACAACGTGGTCTACCGCCTGGGGTTCGCGGTCTCCAGGGCCCAGGCCAGGCAGCTGGTGGCCCACGGTCACGTGGAGGTCAACGGGAGGAAGGTGGACATCCCGAGCTTCCTGGTCAAGGTGGGCGACGTGGTGGGCATAAGGGAGAAGAGCAGGGACCTGCAGGTGGTAAAGGAGAGCCTGGAGGGCGGAGGCGCGGGGAGGGTGCCCGCGTGGCTGGAGCTGGACCAGTCGCAGATGAGGGGCAGGGTCGTGTCGCTCCCGGCGAGGGATCAGATAGACGCCCCCGTGAACGAGCAGCTGGTGGTGGAGTTCTACTCCAGGTAAGAGTCCCATCGTGGGGTGATGCCTTTTGTCTTCCGAGGATCTCAGGATAGGCACGATAGAGATAAAGGAGGAGCGCAGGGACTACGCCATGGTGTCCGTCGAGCCCCTGGAGAGGGGCTACGGCGTGACCATAGGGAACGCCTTGAGGCGGGTCCTCCTCTCCTCGATAGAGGGTTCCTCCATATCGGCCTTCCGGATAGTGGGCGTGGTTCACGAGTTCTCCACCATCCCCGGCGTCAGGGAGGACGTGGTGAACATAATGCTCAACCTCAAGAAGATATACGTCCGCTCCTACACCGACGACGTGAGGGTCCTGTCCCTGGAGGTGATGGGACCCAAGGTGGTCAAGGCCGCCGACATATCCCCTGACAGCCAGGTGGAGATAATAAACCCTGAAGCTTACATATGCACCGTCAACGAGGGCTACAGCCTCTCCATGGAGCTATACGTGGAGAGCGGCAGGGGATACAAGCCCTACGACCGGCCCAGGCCCTCCTACCTGCCGCTGGACGCGATACTCACCGACGCCCTCTTCTCCCCAGTGCTGCGGGTTAACTACTGGGTGGAGGCGAGCCGGGTGGGCCGTCAGACGGACTACGAGAGGCTCATGATGGAGATATGGACCAACGGGGCGGTGAGCCCCATGGAGGCGTTGAGGAGGGCGGGCGACATACTGGTGAGCTGTTTTGCTCCTTTTTCCAACGTGGCCCCCAGCATAGACAGCCTGTTCGCCTCGTCCCACGGGGAACCATCGGCCTCCCCGTCCTCGGCTTCGGCGGAGGGGGAGGACCTCTTCTCCAAGTCCATAAAGGAGCTGGAGCTCTCGGTGCGCTCCGAGAACTGCCTGCTCAGGGCGGGCATCAAGACCATAGGCGACCTCGTCTCCTACTCCAAGGAGGACCTGCTGGGGGTTAAGAACCTGGGCAGGGTGTCGCTGAAGGAGATAGAGGAGAAGCTCGCAGCGTGGGGGCTTGAGCTTCGAAGCTCCAAGAAGAGATGACGACTTCCAGGGGGGAGTGGTGAGCCTTGAGGCACAACGTCAAGAGCAGAACGCTAGGGCGCTATGGCTCTCACAGGATGGCCATGCTGAGGAATCTGGCGGCTAGCCTCATCCTGCACGGGAGGATAAAGACCACCCTGCCTAGGGCCAAGGAGGTCAGGAGCTTCGTCGAGAAGCTCATAACCCGTGCCAGGGGTGGTACCTTGCACGACTTCAGGGTGGCCCAGAGCAGGATGCCCCACAAGGAGGCCCTGAAGAGGCTTTTTCGGGAGCTGGGCCCCAAGTACAAGCACAGGCCCGGCGGTTACACCAGGATCGTGAAGCTCTACAATCGGATCGGGGACGGCGCCCAGATGGCCCTGCTGGAGCTGGTGGACTGAGGTCGCGGGGCTTATGGCGACGGAGCTCGTCTGCTCCTTCGAGGGCGTCTCCTTCAGATACGCGGGATCTGAGGAGGACGCCCTTAAAAACGTCTCCTTCTCCTTGAGGAGGGGCAGGTGGCTTGCCGTCCTGGGCGCTAACGGCTCGGGCAAGTCCACCCTGGCCAAGCACATCAACGCCCTGCTCCGCCCGACCAGGGGGAAGTGCCTTGTGCTTGGTCTTGACACCTCCTGCGGGGAGGCCGTCTGGCGCATCCGCTCGGGGGTGGGGATGGTGTTTCAGAACCCCGACAACCAGATAGTCTCCTCGGTGGTGGAGGAGGACGTGGCCTTCGGTCCGGAGAACCTGGGGGTGGACCCCGGGGAGATCAGGAGGAGGGTGGACGAGGCGCTCGAGGTGGTGGGGCTTAAGGGGAAGAGGAGCTTCCCCACCTACATGCTCTCAGGCGGCGAGAAGCAGCGGCTTGCCATCGCAGGTGCTCTGGCCATGGAGCCGCAGATCCTGGTGCTGGACGAGCCCACCGCCATGCTGGACCCCGAGGGCCGAGAGGAGATACTGGTGTTCCTATCGAGGCTCAGGTCCGGCAGGGATATCTCCATAGTCTACGTGACCCACAGGCTGGAGGAGGCGCTGTTCGCCGACGAGGCGCTGGTCCTGTCCAGGGGAGAGGCGGTCTTCTGGGGGTCCATGGAGGAGCTGTTCTCGGCCGACTGGGAGACCCTGAGGCGTTGGGGGGTGGACGTCCCCGACCAGGTGAGGATCCTGAGGTCCCTGGGCCTTCCCTTCTCCAGGGAGCTCATGGATCCGAGGTCTATGGCCTCGTTCCTGTGGGAGTCCAGGTCCTATGCCGATAGAGCTCAGGGAGGTTAGCTACGTCTACCACAAGGGTCTTCCCTTCGAGGCTCGCGCCCTGGATCGGGTCAGCCTGACCCTGAGCGAGGGGGAGTGCCTGGGCATAGCCGGGAGGACCGGAAGCGGGAAGTCGACCCTCCTTCAGCACCTGAACGGGCTTCTCCTCCCTCAGGAGGGGGAGGTCCTGGTGGACGGGGTCTCCCTCAAGGGAGCCTCCAGGGATCAGCTTCGCTCGATCAGGCAAAAGGTTGGGCTGGTCTTCCAGTACCCCGAACAGCAGTTCTTCGCCGAGACGGTCTTCGAGGAGGTGGCCTTCGCCCCCAGGAACATGGGGCTTCCCGAGGGGGAGGTGAGGGAGAGGGTGCTCTGGTCCCTGGAGATGGTGGGGCTGGACCCCGGGGATCTGTTGGACAGGTCCCCCTTCTCCCTGAGCGGGGGTCAGATGAGGAGGGTCGCCATCGCGAGCGTCCTCTCCATGAGGCCCAAGTACCTGGTCCTCGACGAGCCCACCTCGGGGCTGGACCTCGAGGGGAGGGGCAGGCTTCTGGAGATGCTCCTTCGCTTCAAGGGGAGCGGCATGGGGCTTGCGGTGGTCTCCCACGACGTGGACTTCCTCTTCGAGGCCTGCGACAGGTTGGTCCTGATGTCGGGGGGGAGGGTCCGGGCGCTCGGGTCCCTGGAGGAGGTGGTCGAGGCGCTCGCCTCAGCGCCGGCGGAGGGCTTCAAGCTCCCCTTCTCCACCGCCCTGCTGATGGAGCTTCGCGGGCTCGGGGCGAGGGTGCCGCTGGAGCTTCGTCCCTCCAGGGCGATGGAGGCCGTGCTTCGCTGGTTCGAGGGGAGGTGAGGCCTTGCAGTTCCTTAACCACCTGATGGTTGGACAGTACATACCCACGGGTTCGCCGGTCCACCGCCTCGACCCGAGGGCCAAGATAGGGGCTTTGTTCTTCTCGCTGGTGGGGATATTCGCCGTGAGGGACCTCCTGGTGGCCTCGATCTGGGCCCTGATCTTCCTCGCCCTCCTCAGGCTGTCCAGGTTGCCCTTCTGGGTGGTCACCAGGGGGATAAGGAGCGTCCTCCTCCTGGTGGTCATAACGGCCTCCGTCCACCTATTCTTCGCCGAGGGGAGGGCGTTGCTCGAGATCGGGCCCCTTCGGATCACCGACCAGGGGGTTTGGTTTGCCCTCCTGTTCTCCCTCAGGTTGACCCTGTTGATCCTCTACAGCTCCCTCCTCACCCTCACCACCTCCCCCTTCGAGATAGCGGATGGGCTGGAGAGGATGCTCAAACCCCTCTCCAGGGTGGGCTTCCCCTCCCACGAGGTATCCATGATGCTCACCATAGCGCTCAGGTTCATCCCCACCCTCATGGACGAGGCCGACAGGATAGTCAAGGCCCAGGTTTCCCGCGGGGCCAGGATCGAGACGGGTGGGCTTATGGGAAGGGTCAGGGCCTTCGTCCCCGTACTGGTCCCCCTCTTCTTCAGCGTGTTCAAGAGGGCAGAGGAGCTGGCCGTGGCCATGGAGTCGCGCTGCTACAGGGGCGGAGAGGGGAGGACCAGGATGAAGGAGATGAGGTGGTCCTTGAGGGATTCGCTCTTCCTGCTCGCTAGCCTTTCGGTGGCCGTGGCCCTGGGTCTTTGGGGGAGGAAGGGTCCCCTTGCCCTATAGCTACAGGGTGGACCTGTCCTATCGGGGCTCGGGCTTCAAGGGCTTTCAGGTCCAGCCGGGCCTGAGGACCGTGCAGGGCGAGCTGGAGGCGGCTCTTTCGAGGCTCTTCGGCGCTCCCATAAGGGTCACCGGGGCAGGCAGGACCGACGCGGGGGTCCACGCGAGGCACCAGGTGATCTCCTTCGTCGCTGAGGTCCTGTTCGAACCCAGGAGGCTGCTTGGAGCCCTCAACGGCGTCCTGCCCCCGGACGTGAGGATCCTGGAGGTCCGCCTCGTGGAGGAGGGGTTTTGCGCCAGGAGGTCTCCCAGGGCGAGGGAGTACGTCTACTTCCTGTGGGACGGGGAGGTCATGCCTCCTTTTCTTTCGGACCTGGTCTGGCACTTCAAGCTGGGGAGGCTAGACGAGAGGGCGATGGGCGAGGCGGCGTCCTTGCTGGTGGGTTCCCACGACTTCTCCAGCTTCTGCAAGGGAGGGGAGGTCCCGGATAACCCCGTCAGGGAGGTGCAGCTTGCCCGCCTCAGGAGGAGGGGGGACCTCCTCTGGTTCAGGGTGAGGGCCAACGCCTTCCTGTGCCAGATGGTGAGGATAATGGTGGGAAGCCTTGTGCTGGTGGGGAGGGGGCTTAGGCCCCCTTCCTGGATCGGCGAGGTCCTGGAGGCCAGGGACAGGAAAGCGGCAGGCCCAACCGCCCCGCCCCACGGGCTGTACCTGTGGAGGGTCCACGCATAGCCCATCAGGGGCCCTTGTAATTCCTCTGGGCTGCGCTTATAATTTAACCTGCTCGGCAGGGCCGTTCGGGTGGCGGTGTAGCTCAGGTGGTCAGAGCACGCGGCTCATACCCGCGGTGTCAGAGGTTCGACTCCTCTCACCGCCACCAGCCTTCGAGGGGGGAACGCGCGTTCCCCCCTTTGTTTCTTCTGCCGGGAGGAGATGACCTTGGCGGCTTTGCCATTACCCATCAAGGTCCTCAGGTTCGTCGAGGGGGAGGGGTTGCTCAGGGGCGGCGAGAGGGTGGTGGTGGCTCTCTCTGGGGGTCCCGACTCGGTGGCCTTGCTCCACGTCCTGCTGGAGCTCAAGGGGGTCTTGGGCCTCGAGGTCTTCGCCGCTCACCTGGACCACATGATCAGGGGGGAGGAGTCCTACAGGGATTACCTCTTCGTGGTCGACCTCTGCTCTGAGCTCGGCGTCCCCCTTCACGCCGAGCGGATGCCCGTGCCCGACCTGGTGGGCAAGGGGGAGAGCCTCGAGGAGTGCGCCAGGCGCGTGCGCTACGGCTTCTTCGAGCGGGCCATGGCTCGATTCGGCGCGGACCTCTTGGCCACCGCCCACCACAGGGACGACCAGGCCGAGACGGTGTTGCACCACGTCCTCAGGGGCACAGGCCTGGAGGGGCTTCGCGGGATCCTCCCCAGGAGGGATAGGTTCATAAGGCCCCTCCTTTGCGCCTCCAGGGCCGAGATAATGGGATACCTCGAGGCCAAAGGCCTTCCCTTCGTGCTGGACAGCACCAACGAGGATCCCTCCTACACGAGGAACAGGATAAGGAAGGAGCTCCTGCCCTACCTGGAGAGGGCCTTCAACCCGTCGGTCAAGGAGGCTCTCTGGAGGCTTTCGCAGTTGGCCAGGATGCACGGGGAGATGGTCGAGGAGCTGGTGGAGGCGGAGAGGACCAGGCTGTTTCGGGAGGGGGATCGCTTCGCCCTCGTGAGGTCGGACCTTTACGGGCTCGCCAGGAAGGCCATCAGGCTCGAGGCCCTGAGGCGCACCTGCGAGTCGGTCCTGGGGAGGAGCCAGAGCTTCGAGAGGCTCACCTTCGCCGACGGGCTGATCCTCAGGGGTGAAGGGGTGGCGGAGTTGAGCGGCGGCTTCCTCTACGGAGGGAAGGTGGCCCTCCTCTCGGCCGAGGAGGTAAAACCCCCCTCGCCCGTCAGGCTGGGGCTTGACCAGCTCAAGGCGGGGGTCAGGTTCTGCTGGCTCTGGTGGGACGTGGGGTTGAAGCTCGAGCTGAGCTCTCCCGGTGCGACGGCGGAGGGGGAGGGCCTCTCCATCCCCCTGGAGGGGGCGCAGGTGGAGGTTTCCCCTTTGAAGGAGGGCGAGAGGCTTCCGGTCAGGCCCGGCAGGGAGGAGGGGGCGTCCGAGGTCCTGAGGAGGAGGGGTGTACCTCCCTGGATGAGGAGGGTCCTCCCGGTCGTGAGGGTGGAGGGTAGGCCAGCGTTCGTTCCGTTCCTGGGCCTGCTGGCCGAGGGCCCTCGGTGCAAAGAGGGGGGGGCTGTGTTAAACTTATCGATGGCGGACAGGTGGGGTATCACCTCTCTTCTCGAGGGGTTTTAAGCGGGGAGGTGCTTTCGTGTACAGGTTGGGCGACAAGCTCTTGAGCAGGGACGAGATATCCGCCAGGGTGGAGGAGCTGGCCGATCGGATAAATAGGGACTACGAGGGGCGAGAGCTGTGCGCGGTGTGCGTGCTCAAAGGGGCCTTCGTCTTCTTCGCCGACCTGGTTAGGCGCATAAGGGTCCCTCTGTTGCTCGACTTCATGGCCGTCTCCTCCTACGGGGTCTCGACGGTCTCCAGCGGGGTGGTGAAGATCACCAAGGACCTGGACCTGGAGATAACGGGCAAGGAAGTTCTGCTGGTGGACGACATAGTGGACAGCGGGCTCACCTTGGACTACATAAAGAGGGTTCTGCTCGACAGGGAACCTAAGAGCCTGGAGATCTGCGTGCTGTTGGAGAAGCCCGAGAGGAGGAAGATAGACTTCCCGGTCAAGTACGTGGGTTTCTCCATACCGGATCGGTTCGTGGTGGGCTACGGCCTGGACGTGGCTGGGCTCTATCGGAACCTTCCGGACATACACGTGGTCGAGAAGGCGTGAGGGGGGTTTCTTTTGGGCGGTCGTTTCGGCAGGGTGCCGGGCGCTCCCGGCGGCGGTTGGCTCAAGAACCTGGCCTTCTACCTGATACTGATAGTGCTGGTGGTCAACCTGGTGAACCTCTTCGTGGTGCCCAGGGAGGGCGCCTACGTGGAGAGGAGCATCATATACTCGGACTTCTTGAACTACGCGGAGCGTGGTCAGGTCAGGAGGGTGGAGGTCAAGGAGGACCTGGTGAGGGGACAGCTGGTGGACGGGACTCCTTTCCGGGTCTACGTGCCCCAGGACGGGGATCTGCTCAAGAGGCTCCACGAGCGTGGGGTGGAGGTGGAGGTGAGGCCTCCCGACAGGCCGTCGTGGTGGGCCAACTTCCTCTCGTCGCTCCTTCCCACCCTGTTGCTGATAGGGGCGTGGGTGTTCATCATCTACCAGATGCAGGGGGGCGGGAGCAAAATGCTCTCCTTCGGCAAGAGCAGGGCCAAGCTCTTCCTGGAGGAGAAGCCCAGGGTGACCTTCAAGGACGTGGCTGGGTGCGACGAGGCGAAGGAGGAGCTACAGGAGGTGGTGGAGTTCCTCAGAAACCCCAGGAAGTTCGCCAGGACCGGAGCTCGCATCCCCAAGGGGATAATCCTGGTAGGGCCTCCGGGGACGGGTAAGACCCTCATAGCCAGGGCGGTGGCTGGGGAGGCCGACGTGCCCTTCTTCAGCATAAGCGGCTCCAACTTCGTGGAGATGTTCGTGGGGGTGGGGGCCGCCAGGGTGAGGGACCTCTTCGAGCAGGCCAGGCGCTATCAGCCCTGCATAGTTTTCATAGACGAGATAGACGCTGTGGGCAGGCAGAGGGGAGCTGGGCTGGGCGGAGGGCACGACGAGAGGGAGCAGACCCTCAACCAGCTTCTGGTGGAGATGGACGGCTTCGACGTTAACACCAGCATCATCATAATAGCTGCCACCAACAGGCCCGACATACTGGACCCCGCCCTCCTCAGGCCCGGTCGCTTCGACCGGAAGATCGTAATAGACAGGCCCGACATAAAGGGGAGGCTTGAGATCCTCAAGGTCCACACCAGGGACAAGCCTCTGGCCTCCGACGTGGACCTGGAGGTCATAGCCAGGAGGACCCCGGGCTTCGTGGGGGCCGACCTGGAGAACCTGGTCAACGAGGCGGCGCTCCTGGCGGCTCGGAGGGGCAAGGATCGGATATCCATGCAGGAGTTCGAGGAGGCCATAGACAGGGTGGTGGCCGGTCCAGAGAGGCGAAGCCGCATAATAAGCGAGCAGGAGAGGCGCATAATAGCCTACCACGAGATGGGGCACGCCCTGGTGGCCAAGAGGCTTCCGGGGGCAGATCCCGTCCACAAGGTCTCCATAATACCTCGTGGGCACAGGGCTTTAGGCTACACCCTTCAGCTTCCCGAGGAGGACAAATACCTGGTCTCCAAGAAGGAGCTCTACGACAGGATAACCATACTGCTGGGGGGCAGGGTGGCCGAGGAGCTGGTCTTCGGGGACGTGACCACGGGAGCCCAGAACGACCTGGAGAGGGCCACCTCCATAGCCAGGGAGATGGTGACCGAGTACGGCATGAGCGAGAGGCTGGGCCCTGTGACGCTGGGGAGGAAGGAGAGGCAGGTCTTCCTGGGCAGGGACCTCCTGGAGGACAGGAACTACAGCGAGGAGGTAGCTTACGCCATAGACCAGGAGGTAAGGCGCATAGTCGAGGATTGCTACAACCGCGCCAGGGAGATACTCCAGTCGGAAAGGGACAGGCTGGACAGGCTGGTGGAGGTCCTGATCGAGAGGGAGGTCCTGGAGGGGCCAGAGCTGAACAGGCTCCTGGAGGGGGAGGAGTTGGGGGATGAAAAGCAGGCCTTGCCGCTCCCATCCCCCAGGGGAGGCTCTTCGGTCAAGGAGGTCCCCAAGGGGCCCGTGGTGGAGCCCCTGGGAGCTTGAGAGGAGGTGAGCGCAGATGGATGGCATCCTCAGGGTGAAGGTGGGGGATAAGGGCGTTGCCCAGCTGGTGGTGGGGGACGAGCACCTGGCCGGTCGCTTCATGGAGAACACCGTGGAAGCCCTGAGCACCCCCTCGCTGATCAACCTGATGAACGTGGCCTGCGTCGAGGCGGTCAAGGGGGGTCTCCCCGAGGGGTGGGTGACCGTCTCCACCCAGGTCGACGTCAAGCATCTGGCTGCCACCCCTAAGGGGATGACGGTGACGGCCTCGGCGACGCTGGTGTCGGTGGAGGGCCTTAGGCTCACCTTCCAGGTGGAGGCCTACGACGAGGTGGAGAAGGTGGGGGAGGGGTTCATAGTCCGCTTCGCCCTGGATCCCGTGAAGTTCAACGAGTCCCTGAAGAGGAGAAAACCGGTCAAGGCCAGCGTGGCCGACTGAGGGGTGCAGGGAGAGGCTTTGCCGAGCTTTAAGATCCGCGCCCCCTGGCCCCTCTCGGAGGACCAGCGCAAGGCCGTGAGGGCGCTGGTCGAGGGGGTGAGGAGGGGGTACAGGTTTCAGACGCTTTTGGGCGTGACGGGGTCCGGGAAGACCTACACCATGGCCCACGTCATAGCGGCCCTGCAGCGTCCCGCTTTGGTGCTCGCCCACAACAAGACCCTGGCCGCCCAGCTCTACAGCGAGTTCAAGGACTTCTTCCCGGAGAACGAGGTCCACTACTTCGTGAGCTACTACGACTACTACCAGCCCGAGGCCTACGTCCCCGAGAGGGACATATACATAGAGAAGGATGCCTCGGTCAACGAGAGGCTCGAGAAGCTCAGGCTCGACGCCACGAGGGCCCTCCTGGAGAGGAGGGACGTGGTGGTGGTCTCGAGCGTCTCGTGCATCTACGGCATAGGGAAGAGGGAGAACTACGAGGAGGCCATCCTGAGGCTCTCGGTGGGCGACCCGATCGGGAGGAGGGACCTCTTCGAGCGCCTCTTCAACCTGTACTACGAGAGAAACGACGTGGACTTCGCCCCTGGGACCTTCAGGTCCAGGGGGGAGGTGGTGGACGTCTTCCCCCCCTACTCGGAGGTGGCCTACAGGCTGGTCCTTGGGGAGGACGCGCTGGAGGAGATCTTCGAGATCGAGCCCTTAAGCGGCAGGAGGAGGGCTTCCCTGGGGGCTTTGTCCATATATCCGGCCAAGCACTACGTCACCGACAGGGACGCCATAAAGAGGGCCCTGGCCCTCATAGAGATGGAACTCTCGGAGAGGCTCTCGGAGCTTCGGTCTCAGGGCAAGTTCGTGGAGGCCCAGAGGCTCGAGGCCAGGACCAGGTACGACATGGAGATGCTCGACCAGGTGGGCTACTGCTCTGGTATAGAGAACTACTCCAGACACCTGGAGGGCAGGAGGCCGGGCGAGCCCCCGGGGGTGCTCCTGGACTTCTTCCCCGAGGACTTCCTCATGTTCATAGACGAGTCCCACATCACCGTGCCTCAGGTGAGGGGGATGTACAACGGCGACATATCCCGCAAGAGGACGCTGGTGGAGTACGGGTTTCGACTTCCCTCCTGCATGGACAACAGACCCCTCAAGTGGGAGGAGTTCGAGCGCTACATGAGGAGCTGTATATTCGTCTCCGCTACCCCCGGAGACTACGAGCTGTCCGTGTCCTCGCAGGTGGTGGAGCAGATCATAAGGCCCACGGGGGTGGTGGACCCCGAGCTCGAGGTGTATCCGGCCTCCGAGCAGGTGGACCACCTGGTGGGGAGGCTCAAGGAGGTGGTCCATAGGGGGGACAGGGCGATAGTCACCACCCTCACCAAGCGCATGGCCGAGGACCTGGCCGAGTACCTGGCCGAGCTGGGCTTCCGGGTGCGATACATACACTCCGACATCGACGCGGTGGAGCGGGCCACCCTCTTGAGGGACCTTCGGGTGGGGGAGTTCGACGTGCTGGTGGGGATAAACCTCTTAAGGGAGGGGATAGACCTGCCCGAGGTGAGCCTGGTGGCCATATTGGACGCCGACAAGACCGGGTTCTTGCGCTCCCACAGGTCCCTCATCCAGATGATAGGGAGGGCTGCCAGGAACGTGAGGGGCAAGGTGATCATGTACGCGGACCAGATCACCGACGCCATAAGGGAGGCCATAAGGGAGACCTCCAGGAGGCGCAGGATCCAGATGGAGTACAACGAGCGCCACGGCATAGTCCCCAGAAGCGTCACCAAGGAGGTCAAGTACCTGCTCCCCGAGGAGATTTCCGCGAAGGTGGTCTCCTCCCCTGCGGCCGAGGTGGAGGAGCTGGACCTGGAGGAGCTGGAGAGGCGCATGTGGGAGCACGTGGAGAGGCTCGAGTTCGAGAGGGCCGCCGAGATAAGGGATCTGATCAGGAGGATTCGGGAGAGGACGGGGAGGCCTAGCTGGAGTTGAGCCGCTTCGTCGAGATATACGGGGCTAGGGAGCACAACCTCAAGGGTTTCGACCTCAAGATCCCCAGGGACTCGCTCGTGGTGATCACCGGGCTTTCGGGCTCGGGCAAGTCCTCTTTGGCCTTCGACACCCTGTTCGTGGAGGGCCAGAGGAGGTACGTGGAGTCGCTCTCCCCCTACATAAGGCAGTTCCTGGGGCTCAAGGGTAGGCCCGAGGTGGACAGGATAGAGGGGCTTTCCCCCACCATATCGATAGAACAGAAGGGGGCCACCCACAACCCCAGGTCCACGGTGGGGACGGTTACCGAGATCTACGACTACCTGAGGCTGCTCTTCGCCAGGGTGGGGGAACCCCACTGCCCAGAGTGCGGCGAGCCCGTCCAGCGCATGAGCCTCGACGAGATGGTGGAAAAGGTCTTGAGGGACTTCGAGGGCAAGCGGGTCGAGGTCTACGCCCCGGTGGTCAGGGGTAAGAAGGGCGAGCACAGAAACGTCCTCATAGACGCCCAGAGGAGGGGGTTCACCAGGGCCAGGGTGGATGGGACGCTCTACTTCCTGGAGGAGGAGATAGAGCTCGACAGGAACGTCAGACACGACGTGGAGATCCTGGTGGACAGGCTCAGGGCCGTGCCGGAGGAGTCCTCTCGCCTCTCCGAAGCCCTGGAGGCGGCCCTGGAGCTCACGGGCGGGCTGGCGCTGGTGGTCTGCGAGGGCAGGGAGGAGGTCTTGAGCGAGCTCTACAGCTGTCCGTCCTGCGGTGCGTCCCTTCCGGAGCTGGAGCCTCGCCTCTTCTCCTTCAACAGCCCCCAGGGGGCGTGTCCCGCCTGTTCGGGCATAGGCTATAGGTCCTACTTCAGCGAGGAGCTGGCGGTGAGGCCGGATCTCTCCCTGCGGGAGGGAGCCCTCATACCGTGGTCGAAGGGCCTCTTCGAGCACAAGCACAGGGAGCTTTTGCAGCTGGCGAGGGAGGCCGGCGTGGATCCGGACGTGCCCTTCGCGGAGCTTCCCGGTGAGGTCAGGGAGGTGCTCCTCGAAGGGGGGTACCTGAGGGGTCCTCGCGGGGGATACGTCTACGTGGAGGGGTTGATGAGGTGGCTCAACAGGAAGTTCGAGGAGGCCGAGTCCGACGCCGACAAGGCCATGCTGGAGCGCTTCAGGGTGGAGGTGGCCTGTTCCCTCTGCGGAGGATCTAGGCTCAGGAGGGAGGCCCTGGCGGTGAAGGTGGGGGGGAGGGACATATACGAGCTAACCTGCATGAGCGCCTCCGAGCTCCTCGGCTTCATAGGGTCCCTGAGCCTCACCGAGTCCCAGCGCAGGATAGTGGACCAGGTGCTCAAGGAGATATCCTCCAGGCTCAGCTTCATGGTGGAGGTGGGGGTGGGGTATCTGTCCCTTTCCAGGCGGACGTCGACCCTCTCGGGGGGTGAGTTCCAGAGGGTTAGGCTGGCCACCCAGATAGGCTCCAGGCTCACAGGGGTCATGTACGTGCTGGATGAGCCCACCGTCGGCCTTCACCCCAGGGACACGGGGAGGCTCCTGAGGCTCCTGGAGGAGCTCAGGGACCTGGGCAACACAGTGGTGGTGGTGGAGCACGACAGGGACACGATGCTTCGGGCCGACTACCTGGTGGAGCTGGGCCCTGGGGCCGGCGAGAGGGGCGGCGATTTGGTCTTCGCCGGCTCGAGGGAGGAGCTCCTTTACCTCAGGGATGGGTCGCTCACGGCCCCCTTCGTACGGGGGGAGGCGAAGCTACCTCTTCCCGCCTCGAGGAGGCGCCCCTCGGGCTGGGTTAGGGTGAGGGGAGCCAGGAGGCACAACCTCAAGGGGATAGACGTGGATCTGCCCCTCGGGGTCTTGGTCTGCATCACTGGGGTCTCCGGCTCTGGTAAGAGCACCCTCATGTACGAGGTGCTCTACAAGGGCTTGAGGTCGAAGGTGGACCCACACTTCGTGCCCGACGTGGTGGCCTTCGACTCCATAGAGGGGTTCGAGGGGGTGGACAAGGTGGTCCTGATAGACCAAAGTCCCATCGGCAGGACCCCTCGCTCCAACCCGGCTACCTACACGGAGGTCTTCGGCCCCATAAGGGACATCTTCGCCAGCCTGCCCGAGTCCAGGGTGAGGGGGTACAGGCCCGGAAGGTTCAGCTTCAACGTGAGGGGCGGCAGGTGCGAGGCCTGCGGGGGCGAGGGGGTGGTCAGGGTCTCCATGCAGTTTCTGCCAGACGTCTACGTGCCCTGCGACGTCTGCAAGGGCAGGAGGTACAACCGGGAGACCCTGGAGGTCAAGTTCAAGGGCAAGAGCATCGCCGACGTGCTCGACATGACGGTGGACGAGGCGTTGGAGCTGTTCGAGAACGTGCCGCCCGTTAGGAGGAAGCTCCAGGTCCTCCAGGAGGCTGGGCTCGGCTACATAAGGCTTGGGCAACCCGCCACCACCTTGTCCGGCGGGGAGGCCCAGCGGGTCAAGCTGGCCTACGAGCTCGCCAAGCGCTTCAAGGGGCACGTGGTCTACATGCTGGACGAGCCCACCGTAGGGCTCCACTACCTGGACGTGAGGAGGCTCCTGGAGATCCTCCATCGCCTGGTGGACCAGGGTAACACGGTGGTGGTCATAGAGCACAACCTGGACGTGATGGCCAGCGCCGACCACATAATAGACCTGGGTCCTGAGGGGGGAGAGGGCGGGGGAGAGGTGGTGGACGCTGGTACCCCCGAGGAGGTGGCCAGCAGGAAGCTAGGCCCCACGGGGGTCCACCTGTCGAGGTACCTGGAGGAGATGGTCCTCCACGGCTACAGCCAGCCCCTGGCGGCCACGTAGAAGAGGGAGCAGAGGGCGGCGGAGACCGCTACGGAGGGGGCGAGGCGCCTGTACACGCCGCCCCACGATCCTCCCAGGTACTCCTTGGTGAGGGCCAGGCACAGGTGCATGGGGGAGCTCATGACCCCCATGTAGCCGCCCGCGAAGGCCCAGGCCATGGCGGTGAGGTCCCCCCCGGCCAGGGGTATGAGGAGCGGGAAGGCCAGTGCCACGTAGGCCACAGTGATGCCGGTGGCAAACCCCACCACGAAGGGGAGCAGGAAGAAGACCAGGGCCTTGGGTAGCCCGAGCCCCAGGAGGAGCTGGCTGGTGGACTCGATGGCCCCGCTGGCGTAGAGCAGTTCCTTGAAGAGGAAGACCGAGACCAGGGCGAGGAAGATCCGGGGGTCCAGGGCCTTCCTGAGCTTGGGGGCCGAGATGGTCCCCCTGGGCACCTTGATCGCCAGGGCCAGGACCACCGCCGATAGGGTCACCCACATGGGGAGGGGCACCAGGAAGGCCCCGGCTATTACCCCCATGAGGGGCCAGGTGTACCTGGCTATCTCCAGGAGGTCGGAGGCCCTGATCCCGCCCGCCTGGTCCTTTACCCTATCGAGCTCCCTCCTGGATGGGGGCATGAGGAGGACCCCGGAGGCCACCATGGAGAGGAGTATGAAGGCCTGCCTGGACGAGACCTCCCCTATGGAGGCCTTGAGCAGCCCTGCCTCCATGATCACCGCGGCGAAAAGCGGCCAAAACCCCTCCCAGATGTGCCTCCACCAGTAGTTGACGTAGATTATCTCGTCGACGCTCAAACCTATGCGCTCGCCCGTGGTCCTGGAGAGGTCAGCCGCGAAGAGGGCCCCCGCCGGCATGGGCAAAAGCCCGAGGAGGGCAGGAGGCGTTATCAGCGTGACCCTGGGCCACCTGATGATCCTGTCCAGCACCTCCAGGAGCTTCCTCATGAACCCCGCCTGCTCCATGATGGAGTTCATCGCTATCACCAGCGCCACCACCAGGGTGGTGTGCCAGAACAGGTAGCTTCCCACCATGGACCTGGCCGACCTCGCCAGCAACAGGGGATCCCCCAGGAGGAGGGCGAACAGGACCCCACCGGAGAGCAACGAGAACCCTATGTGTACTCTCCTGCTTACAAGAGCCACAGAAAGCCCTATAGAAGCCACCAAAGCGCCGACAGAACCCACCGGGGCACCTCCTGTTCCAACTATTGTAAGGCTTTAAGCGATTTTTATTGTTTTTATGTGTGATTTTAAGTAGTAGAACGTGTCGCTTTTGTCGGATTCGGGTTTTTATATTATATTGTTGTCCGTCGAGGTTTGCAACGAGCGGAGGTGGTCCTGGGTGTTGCCGTATCTGTCTCTGGCCGTGGCCACGCTGGCGGTCTCGTCGGCCTCCATATTCGTTAGGTTCGCCTCGGAGGTGGACCCTCTGGCCATAGCCTTCTATCGGCTTTTCATCTCCAGCTTGGTCCTGGGGGCTTTGGCGCTCAGGGAGCGAGGTTCTTTGGGGAAGGTCGTCCCCCTCCTCCCGAAGGTGGCGCTGTCGGGGTTGTTCTTGGCCCTCCACTTCGCGACCTGGATAAGCTCTCTCTTTTACACCACCGTCTCCAGCAGCCTGCTCTTGGTGAACACCCACCCGATTTGGGTCTGTCTGCTGTCTCCCTTTCTGTTGGGCGAGGGGGTGGG
>Ga0209289_100278_pt1 | contig 29820 bp, 28 predicted proteins | sample GXS110809BmetaG_FD_184121 | JGI IMG/M metagenome (GOLD analysis project Ga0209289, IMG submission 184121) | Hot spring microbial communities from Gongxiaoshe hot spring, China to study Microbial Dark Matter (Phase II) - GXS 110809B (SPAdes)... ...
ACTTCTCGATATAGCGATGGCCTACGCCCTCCATCCCAAGGTTCTACTTCTGGACGAGCCGACCAGCGGAGTTGCTTCACGTGAAAAGCACGACATAATGCAGACAATTGTCCCCGTCATCAAAAGCAGGAAAATAGCAACCATGGTCATAGAGCACGACATGGAAATAGTTTTCAGGTATGCCGACAGAATCGTCGTTTTTTACGAAGGGAAGATTATCGCTCAAGGAAGCCCTGATGAGATTCGTCGGACTGAGGCCATTGAGAAAGTGTTGGGGGTGGGTGTTAGTGCTTCTTAGCATGCAGTCGGTAAACGTTTTGATAAAGAATCTCCATGTTCTCAGAAACGTAGCCATCGATGTTGGAAAAGGCGAGTCCATAATGTTGATAGGACGTAACGGAGCGGGCAAATCATCAACCCTAAAGAGCATAATAGGAATCTACCCTACCAGCTCGGGGAAAATAATCTTCGACGGCGAAGACATAACAAACCTACCGCCGCACGTCAGAGCTGCCATGAAAGGCATTGGTTATTCTCCCGAAGACAGCCGAGTCTTCCCCGACCTCACCGTCGAGGAGAACATTCTGCTACCCACATGGCTCACCAACCGAAAATATGATGGAGACTTTATGGAAATTGTGTTAAACATATTTCCTGAGCTCAAAAAGCTGTTGAAGCGTAAAGGCCTTTTCTGTAGCGGTGGTGAGAAAAAAATGGTGTCGATATCCCGCACACTCGCGCTCAAACCTAAGCTTTTGCTGCTCGACGAAGCTATGGAGGGTCTGGCTCCGCTTGTGGTGAGGAGGTTTAAAGAAGCGTTTAAGGAAATAGAAAATATGGGTATCTCGATGATCATGGCGGAGTCAAACTTCAACGTAGCTCTTACATTCAACTATAGAACATATGTGATAGACCGAGGTGAAATAATCTACAACGGAGACGTGGAGGGAATTAAGTCAAACCAAGCCGTCCTCTCTGTCATCAGAGGCTACTGAATGTTTAAACAGCTAACGATATCCCTGTTGTTTGTCTGCTTTTTACTACATGTTTCAGCCCATGAGAACCACGGCGGCGTCAGGGCTGGAAACTATCTGATAGCAATAGAACCTGTTGAAGTTGAAGCAGGCAAGGAGACGGCGATCTACGTGCTGATAGATTACGCAGACAACGAGACGGGGGTTGAGGGTTTGAAAGTCTCCGTAAAAGTAGAAGACTCTGTTGCCGGAACCACATCCTCTTATCAAGCCGCTGACGTTGGAAAAGGCGTATACGTTTTCAAAACTGTCTTCAACCAGGCTGGCTTGAAAACAGTCACCGTAACCTTCGGAAATGTTACCGCTGTTCTCCCCATCCACGTCCGTCAGGCGAACATGTTGGAGACGATTTTACCCCGTATAGCGCCTTACGCAATCGTGCTAGGAGTTATCGCAACAGTAGCCCTCGCCGTAAAGAAAACCAGAGAAAGAAAAAGACCCTCAAGCTCTAAATAGTCAGCAAACCCTTCTCTGAAAGTTTATTCTTAATGCCATTGATGATTTCCTGCTCAGTGGCGTTGGCTCCAAACACTAAGTCATACCCAATTTTTAGAAGTTTTTGCTCGTCATCTGGCGGTATCACCCCGCCGATGACATACACCTTGGTGTTATGTAGGTTGTGGGTTTTAGCCAGCTCCAACACTTTTTCTCCCAAGCTTAAGTGAGCTCCGCCGAGTGAGCTTAACCCAACGACCTGCGGGTCCTCATCTATGACTGCTTCGATTATGTCTTCGGGCATAGAGTTCCCCAAGTATAAAACATCCATGCCCGCGTTCTTCAATATATGTGCAACAGTTATGGCTCCTCTCCAATGGGTGTCAAGCCCTAGCTTTGCTATCAAAACTTTGATACGTTTCAGGCTCAAATTCTCACCAGAGGCGTCCACAAACCATATACCTGTTTAAACGCCTCGAAAAGCTCCCCTTCCGTAGCTCTTTCCCGAACTGCTTCAACGACGTATGGGAAAAGGTTTTTACCATCCTTAGCTGCTTCCTTAATCTTCTCAATTTTGTCAGCTACTAACTCGTTATCTCTTTCAGATCTTATCTTCTCAAGTTTTATCCTTTGCCTTTCCTCAGCATTCTCAGGGTAGCGGAAAACGTCAATCTGATGGTCTTCTTTTTCTGATTCATAATAGTTCACGCCAACGATCTTTATTATCTTTTCCTGAATCTGCTTATAGTCGGTGTATGAGAATTCTGCGATCTTTCTGTGAAGCCAGCCCATCTCTATAGCTTTGGTTAACCCACCCATCCGCCATATCAGATCGATCTCTTTCAAAATTTCTTCTTCAGCCCTGTTAGTTAGCCACTCTACATAGAATGATCCTGCCAAAGGGTCCACCACCTCTGTTATACCTGTTTCCTCCTGAATGATTTGTTGAATACGCAGGCTGATTAGATGGGCTGCCTCGGTAGGAACTGAATAGGCTTCATCGTAACAACTCACATGAAGGGACTGAGCGTGTCCAAGTATTCCAGCCAAAGCGTGGAGGGTGGATCTCGCAATGTTGTTGAGCGGCTCGACCCGTGTAAGCGATATTCCGGAAGTTTGTACATGAAACCTACACCACCATGACCTGCTAGAACTACTACCTAGTATGTACCTAGCGAGTTTATACCATATTCTTCTTGCAGCCCTCATCCTAGCTATTTCCAGAAAGAAGTCATTCCCGATTCCCCAAAAGAAAGCCATCCTATCCAAGAATTCGTCGGGTTGATAGCCCCTCCTCATCATCTCTAGGGAGGCCTCTAAAGCGTTGGAAAAAGCAACCGCTATCTCTGTTATTTCATCTACGCCGGCCTCTCTCAGGTTGTAACCGTTGTAGGTTACAAAATTCCATTTGGGAACGTTCAGCCTTAAAAACTCCATGTTGTCAACATGTATCTTGAATATTGCGGTAGGTGGCAATGATTCAGGCGACGTCCTTACTACAGCTTCCATAACAGGGTCGTTCTGCACCGTTCCCCTGAGATCTCTCCACTCATATCCCATCTCCTCTGCAGCCACCAAAAACATTGCAGTCAGTATCATAGTGTTTGAAGGGTAGTGTGTTGTTAGGGACACGCTAAGTGTGTCAAGCTGTACGTTTTCAAACAGCAGCTTCATGTCTTCGATAGTGTCTATCGCGACACCGCATAATCCTACCTGTCCTTTGGCGTAGGGATGGGTGCTGTCGTATTCTTGAATAGTCGGCAGGTCGAAAACTATGTTTATCCCCGTGGCACCATGACTTAGAAGGAAACGAATACGTTTGTTAGTATCCTCCGGTGTTCCAAAACCTACAATAGGTCTAATAGTAATCTGCTTTCCTCTATACATGTTTGGATGAATACCTCTCGTGAATGGCGGGTGTCCTGAAAAACCTATGTCGTTCAAATAATCTAACTCGCTTACATCAAGCGGCGTGTAAATCAGAGAGCGCGGTAATCTTTCCTTGCTGCCTAAAATTGTGTAGAAAGGCCTGCTAAAAGACTGGCGTGTTTTCTCATCCAATATATTCATCCATTCTTCATATTTTTGTTTGATTTCTTTCAGTGCTTCCTCACTGAATAATTTCTGTCTTTTCAGCCCGCCAGCTGCAAGCCTTTCCTCCAAGACCTTTGAAACACCTTTTTGTATTATCGAATCTTTAAGGGCTTCTAGTGATTTATTTTCATGGTTTTCATGTTTCTGCAACGTCCACCACCCATCTTCTCACAATTTCCTCAGTTACTCCTTCGACTATGTAGGAAATTATCGCAGTCTTGTTTTCATCGTTTTTCAAGTATTTGTCTATTAATGTTTTGTTTTTTTCCATGAAGCTTTCGAAGGCTTCATTGACCTCTGTTGTAAATATGTCTTTAAGCTCTGTTACCACCATGTCCTTTATTCTCCTGCAATACTCTCCCGAATCTTCTAAATATTTTTTGTGTTGAAGAATTGCCTCAGCAACCTCCTGAACTCCTTTTTCCGCTGTCGCTATGGTTGTCAATACCGGTGGAACCCATTTATCTGGATGGATACGTAGCCTTAGCGTTTCCTCTAACTGGCTTTTGACAAAGAATGGATTTCCCTCATCTGCTCTGTTTATTATGTAAAGGTCGCATAATTCCATAACCCCTGCTTTGACCATTTGTATAATGTCTCCGGAGGTTGGTGTTAAGACAGCTACGCGTGTATGTGAGTAAAGAAGGGGTTTTACATCTAGGTGTCCTGCTCCAACCCCTTCAATGAACACTGTGTTGTATCCTGCTAAAGTGAGCAACTTTGATGCAAAGTAGACTCCTACCGTTAAGCCGCCTAACGAATGCCCTGCTGAAAAGCTTCTGACGTAAACCTGGTTTATTCCCTTTAAGTCTTCAACCATGCGTATTCTGTTTCCCATAAAAGATCCGCCGGAAAGCAAGCTTGTCGGGTCTACTGTCAAGACACCTATCTTTCCGCCTTGTTTTTCTAAAAGTTTTTTGACTAACTTTCCTAAAAGCGTGCTTTTTCCGGCTCCAGGAGGGCCGACAAACCCTACTATGTATGAAGCGGTATATGAATCCTTTATGTTATTAACGAGATAATGGAATGATTGTTTATCTCCACGTTCGAGCATAGTTATAAGCCTTGATATGGATTTTCTATCGCCTTTAACCGCTTCTGAGATAAGCTTTTCAAGCTCAGCTGAGGCCATTCACCCATCACCATGGAGTCGGAGTTTGGCAAGTTCGGAGGAAATAGTTCTTTCATCGATTACACGTTTTGATTTGTGGAGCGCTCTTTCAAGACTGAAAGGCTTTGCCAGCTCTATCTCAGCTGAAACACCTAACCCGTTTTTTATAGCTCTTCTTAGATCTTCGACAATTTTGTCGCTGGCCGAACCATCTCTCTGGATCATTTTCATAGATTCCTCAGTAATCTCTACAACTAGTTTTAGGTATTCACGGCTTTCTTTCTCACCCAATACTATTCGGAACTCGCCGTTGTAGTAGGGAGATTTTTCCAAGATTTCTTGGATTACGCTTGGCCATGTTTTCACACCCTTGATCACTATCATGTCGTCGATCCTGCCGTATATTCCCTTAGGCAGCCGAGGGTAGGTTCGTCCACACCCGCATGGGTCATCAACCCAGTAGGAAACATCACCTGAGTAATATCTGATCAGCGGATATGTTATCCGGTCTAATGATGTATAAGTTAGCACACCTTCTTCGCCAAAACTAACTAGACTCATATCCTGTGTGTCAACAAGCTCGGTATATACAATGTCCTGCCACAAATGCATACCGCTCTCGAACTCGCATTCGGCATTGGTCATCCAAGGCATGGCTTCAACCATAGAACCTGTGTCGATCACCTTGACGTCTTCACCCAAACATGATTTTATCTTTTTCTTTATTGGTTGGAGTGAGAAACCAGGCTCGCCTGAACCAAACACTATTTTGAATCCTAAGTCTTTTGGAGGGTTGAGGCCTATTTTTTGTACTTGCTCTATTAAATGCAGTATGAATGAGGGTGTGCCGTAAAGAACTTCTGGTTTAAGATCTTGCGCTGTTCTGACGGCGTTAGCTGTAGCTCCTGGACTGCCCGCGCCTACTGGATGGATCTTCAAGTCTAGCCTGTTAGAACCTAAAAAAACTCCCCACGCACCGGCATACATCGTGAACATAGCCGCTATGAGGATGCCCATTCTCGGCCTTATTCCAAAGCTCCACATTATCCTTGCATGATGTTCTGCAAAACGGTCGAGCTCTTGCTTCGAGAAAGGAATGTAAGTAGGCTTTCCAGTTGTACCTGAGCTCGCCATTATGAATGCTATATCTGAGCCGCATATGATTCTTCCGAACGGTGGATGTTCGTGCTGCTCTCGACGAATTATCGCTTTAGTGGTCACAGGGACTTTCGTCGAAAAATCCTCAAGATTTCTGATGCTATCTATGTCAATCTTTATTTCTTCAAACAACTTATGGTAGTATAATGAGTTTTGGTAGGCATACTTGAGAAGGTGTCTTAGTCTTTTAAGGATTAGCTCGGCTCTGTCCACATGGTTCATTGTTTCCAGATCTCGCGACCAATACTTTGACGAGTTTTCGGGAAACATGCTGGCGCTAACGCTGGTGAACTTGTTAAATATTTAAGCGTTAAAGTCTTTGACGTCGCTGCCGAAGGATTTGTCTAATGTTTCATACGTTTTCTACGTCTATACTACACATAGCGATTCTTTGGTGCTGTATGCCTGGTACGGCATGTAGGTGAAGAATCTCTCCGCTTTCAAACGTGATGTAAATGTGATAAACCTTGATTTTCTCTACGTCGCCGAGAACTATGATACGATAGCCTTCAACGTTAGTTTCCTGCAGCTTGACCGTGCTCAGAGGGTTTACGCAAATCTTGCTCACTTTGATAAGGTTGTTATCCATTGTTGTTTTATACAGTCCTGCTCGAAGGCTAATGGTTCCAACAGATCCTTCCCCTATCACTTCAACGGCGGTGGCGCAGTCAGGCAGTAATCCTTTGTTGTGCAGGTTTAGAAAGATGGTTGCGTTGTTCTCTGAAACCTTCACCCATATGTCTGATGCATCGAGAACAGAACCTGTAGCTAATATCCAAGCTGCTAAAACCACAACCACGACAGCTGAGAGGGCAATAAACAGTGTACGAACTCTCATTCGTTACTCTAAACTCCATCGATTTTTTAAAGTTTGCGTAAAGCTTTATATGCCATAAACTCGCAAACGCCTTGACGCAGCATGCGTGCAGCCTTACTAAATGAAGGTGAGGCAAAACTGCATTTGGAGGATATAGTTAAACCACGTCCCCGCAGGGGCGAGGTTTTGGTGAAGGTTGCAGCCGCCGGCGTATGTCACACAGACCTTCACGTGATAAAAAACGAGGTGAAGTTCCCCAAGCCCGCAGTGCTGGGTCATGAGATTTCAGGCATCGTCGAAGAAACAGGGGATGGCGTGTCGGGAATCAAGCCAGGCGACAGGGTTGTCTGCCCCTTCATCATGCCATGCGGCTACTGTTACTACTGCTCGAGAGGAATGGATGATATGTGCGAGAATTTCTTCAAGCTCAACAGGCTTCAGGGCCGGCTTTACGACGGCGAAACAAGGCTCCGCAAACACGACGGGACGCCGGTATGGATGTACAGCATGGCCGGCTTAGCGGAGTACGCCGTAGTTCCATCGACGGCGGTCTTCAAGCTTCCGGAAAAAGCTCCTCTGCACAAGTCCGCCATATTGGGATGCGCGGTCTTCACAGCTTACGGTGCCTTAAAGAACGCCGCATCACTAAGAACGGGTGAATCAGCCGCTGTCGTTGCAGTAGGTGGTGTGGGAACAAGCCTACTGTATTTAGCGAGCCTGACAGGCGTTTATCCGCTGGCAGCCGTGGACATCCGTGATGAAAAGCTTGAGTTTGCGAAAAAACTAGGCGCATCTCATGTCATTAACTCTCAGAAGGAGGACGTTGTCCAGAAGGCTCAGGAAATCACAGATGGCCGTGGTTTTGACGTGGTTTTCGAAGCTTTCGGCAGCTCCCAGACCGTGGAGACAGCTCTCAGCTTGGTCAGAGACGGAGGCCGTGTTGTGTTGATTGGGATAGCGCCTGTCGGCGTGCGTGCAGGCTTTGAGATAACGCGATTGGTGAGACGAGGGATAAAGATAACGGGCTCTTACGGCGCTCGCACGAGAACAGACATGCCGGAGGTTCTCAGGCTGGTTGAAGGCGGCAGGCTCAATCCCGAAGTGTTAGTCAGCCAGCAGTTCAGGTTTGAAGAGGTGAACGAAGCCTTCGAAAAGCTGGGGAAAGGCGAGATTGTAGCAAGGTCGATCGTAAGGGTCGACTAGGGAGATGAAAAGCAGGCATGCTGTTTTGCTCACCGCCATCCTAGCTCTAGTGGCTGTGTTTGCCGCTTTACAGTTTTTCACGAAACCTTCTGGCAGGACCTGGACTGTTAGAATTTACGTCAACTCTACGGACCCTATTGCCTTGAAGGGCATCTATGACCCCGCAACGCTTGAGATATATGTCGGCGACACTGTTGTGTGGGTTAACGAAGATATCAGACCCCATTCTGTAGAGTTTGAGAATAGGATGACAGACCCCATGTGGATAAAGCCCGGAGACAAATGGAGCTACACTTTCTCCGCGCCAGGCGTGTACAACTACAGGTGCATGCCCTGCTTCTGCAACCCGATGACCGGTAAAGTCGTAGTCAAATGAAAGACATTGAAATTCATTGGACTGCGCTGGCTGTCATGGGTGTTGTTCTAGCCTCTTTTCCTCAAATCCTGCCTCCGTACTATCTAACCTTCATCTCTTACCTGCTCATCTATTCAATCATCGGCCTCTCGGTAAACCTTCTTCTACGCAACGCTGGACTTGTCTCCATAGGGCATGCAGCATTCTTCACAGTAGGCGCCTATACTGTTGCAGCTCTAAACGTGTACATGGGTGTATTCAGCGTAGACCTGCTGATCTTAGCCGGTTTGATAGCTTCCGCCGCCGCATCATTGCTGATCGGCTCAGTCAGCTGCAGGCACACACGTCTTTACTTCGCCATCTTGACAGTGTCACTGGCTGAGGTTATTCACGTGATTCTTCATTGGGTTTACGGAGCCTCGGGTTTAGCCTTGCCGCTAGTGGTTTCAGACGAGAAAACTACGTTGCTTTGGATATCTTTTTCCAGAACAAGCAGGCTAGATTTCCTGCGGAACGGATACTACTACTATATTCTTGGATGTTTCCTAGCGTCTGCAGCTTTTCTATACTTGGTGCAGAGGTCGCCGCTTTCCATCACGCTCAACGCGAGCAAGCAGAATGAGGAGAGGCTCATCAGCATGGGAACAGACATATACAGGCTGAGGACAATCAGCTTCACCATCAGCGGAACCCTGACAGGTTTGGCTGGTGCGTTGTGGACGCCGCTTTCAGGGCTCGTCGACCCACACATGATACACTGGGACATCTCGATCCAGTATCTTGCGTACGCTGTCGTAGGCGGAAGCAGTTTCCTAGGGCCTGTGCTGGGAGCCTTCATAGTTAACGCCTCCATGGAGGTTTTCACCATTTACACGCTTCAGTGGAGGTTTCTGCTGGGATTGTTTCTGGTGTGCATCGTCTTGCTTCTGAAGGGCGGGATATCAGACATGCTTGTAAGAATCTACACGAGTCAAGCGAAACCTTCAGCGTCGAAAAGTCTGGTGAGTTAGTTGGAGCCGGCTGTAATAGTTCTTCATGCTTTAGAGACTTTTTTCTACGCCGTTGTTTTGCTTCTCATTTCTTTCGGCTTAAACCTTTCGTATGGCGTGACGAAGCTGCTGAACATTTCCCACGGGGGGTTGATAAGCATAAGCGGCTACGTAGCAGCAGCTATAATAGTCAGCTATACGTCGATGCTTGGAATATACGCCGCGTTGATGGCTGCGGCGATCGCCGTGCTGGCCGCCGTCCTAATATCCTTTGTTCTGGAGCCTCTCGTTTTCAGACCATCGTATCTTCTGAGAGAAGAACATCAGCTGATAATAACTTTTGGCCTTCTACTTGTGTTAGAGGACTTGACGAGAATCATATGGGGTTCCTCGCCCATTCCGGCACGCGAGCCAGTCATACTGATCGGCAACGTAAAAATCTTGAGCATTTCCTACCCGTTTTACAACGTGGCTGTAATTATCGCAGGCTCTTTAATCGCGTTAGCTCTCTGGTTTACGATCCACTCAACAAGATGGGGAAAAATTGTGAGGGCTTTCTCATCCGACCCTGAGACGGCAAACGCCATCGGGGTAAACACTTGGAAGATCTTTAAACAAGTGATTCTATTCTCAGCGTCCTTGGCTGGCTTAGCGGGCGGTATCATAATCCCAATCACCACAGCAACGCCGGGCATCGGGTTTGAAATGTTGCTGCTCGCGTTGTTGGTTATCGTGATTGGCGGGCTTGGAAGCATAAAAGGCGCTTTCATAGGCTCGATACTAACGTCAGCCATCAGGACAGTTGTGGTTCTTCTATTCCCGAAGACGGAGATCGTGATACTCTATGGAATCGCCGCAGTAATCTTGATAATCAAGCCTAAAGGCCTAGCATCGTCGTAAAACGACGCAAAACTAGGCAGCTCGTTCAACCATGGTGCCGATGTTTGACGGATGGGTTAGGTCCCCTTTTGGAAGTTTCGTAGAGCCGGAATAGGTTTTCCTAGGGGTCTACAAATGTTGCTGTCGCCCCGAACGCTTATGCCTCAGGCTCCTTAACAAAGCATGCGTAATAGTTTTTGAGAACGGTAACCGCCTAATTCATGTCGTCCACCTCAAGTCTAGAATCACGCCGACCTGCTTCGGACTCATTGATGACTGTCCTTCATCGTGGAGGCGGGGAACAGCGCTAGGGGTTTTGAGAGTTGCGAAAGCCCGGCTCACATACATAGGCTGGGCCCCAACGCCTTCTGATACCATTCAGCCTTCAAGAAACACCATCACCCTCGAAACATGGACAAACATCACATGAACAATTTACCCATCCATTAGCTGCAAAAAGCTTTGCTTAACAACAACGTAATTCAACACCAGACTTGGCCAGATTCCACAGCGATTTCGAAAAACACAACGCCTGAAAACCTGCAAATGACCGCGTTAAAACAGGAAAGACGCCCTATAAAGTCTGGTAACAAATTTATAAACAGGCTTCAGCCGTTTCCCTGCAGAACCTCTTCATGCAGCCGGGTATCCCAATCCTGAAAGAGGGAGGAAGGAAATTCGATGTTAACGAGGCTTGGAAATATAACATGACGTCAGCCGTACTTGTCGCAGACCTCGTCAAGACAGCAATAGGTCCGCACGGCCACTACAAGATATTGGTGGACTATCTCGACAACGTCAAAATCACATCGCGTGGAGCAACCATTCTACGAAAACTGACGGAAAACACAGGCCCCCGTCAAGACGAACGACAGAGACCCTACCAAGACAATCCATGTGTCAAACATCTGGTCGAATCTGGACTCGCATTATACGGCGAGGTGGGGGACGGCGTAATAACCTCGGTCAGCCTGACTGGGGCATTACTGGAGCAGGCTGCAGAACTCATACGCATGAAAGTGCATAGAAACGTCATAGAGTCAGGCTACAGATTCGCGTTAAGCAAAGCTCTTGAGACACTGCATTCCATTAAGATACCCATGCCGTCCAGCAATGCTTCTTTCATCAGCTCCGTTCTGAAAACAACTCTTTCAAAGCATTTCGTGGGAATCGAGGCGGCAGGCGCTCTTGCAAGAATTTTGACCGAGGCTTACTTCACGTTGTTAAAAAACAACGGAGGAGACCTTTCTAAACTCGACTTCAGCAAAACGCTGCAAATAGTCGTTAAAGCAGGTAGTTCAACATGGGAGCCTTCCTTGATTTATGGCATCATAGTGGATAAACAGCTTAAACATCCGCTTCTGCCGCGAAGAGTTACCAACGCTAAAATAGCTCTCATAGACTTTCACATGTCAGTCAACAAGCCAAAATACTTACATGAAGTCAAGCTGACCTCTCCTGCCGCGGTTGCTTCACTGAAGCGTGAGGAGGATGCGATTTTAGCTGAGATGGCTGAAAAACTCTACAAACTGGGTGTGAACGCTGTTTTCTGCAACAAGTCAATCGACGACAGGCTTCTCTACATGCTTGGTAGGAGGAACATACTGGCTGTGAGGGATGTCCATCGCGTCGACTTCGAAATGTTAGAAAAATCATGCTCAGCCAGAATAGTCCACTCCGTCGACGAGTTGAAACTCGAAGACCTGGGATATGCAGAACTTGTCGAGGAACGGGATATAGGTGCTGAGACGTGGATTTTCGTCGAAGGATGCAGGGCTCCCAAAGCAGTTTCAATACTGATCCGCGGAGGCTCATACTGGTTCGCGGAAGAAGTCAAGGAAATTGTGAAGTCAGCCCTTAAAATGCTTCGTTCAACGCTTCTGAACGGCTGCGTCCTACCGGGTGGAGCTGCATCTGAAGTGTATGTTGCGGAGCGTTTGAAAATGCTGGCGGCGGAGCTAAAAGACAAAAGGCAATTCGTCGTCGAAGCCTTCGCAAAAGCTTTAGAAAAAAACGTGCTAAATCTTCTCGGCACGGCGGGCGTAGACCCGCTAAAAGCTTTAGCTGACATACGTCATCTCCAGTCTTTGAACGGCGTAAACAACGGTTTCGACCTTATAGCCAGACAAGTGGCCGACGTGGTGGAAAAAGGAATAATGGATTCTTTGGTTGTGAAGGAGACGGCGTGGAAAACCGCTGTTGAAACAGCCTGCTCAATACTGCGTGTTGACGAGGTCTTTTGGGCTGGACGGAGAGCTTGGAAAGACTTGCCGAAGATCTCCGAAAAATCCATGGATACTTCAAGAAAGGGCCTTATCGGTGAGCCTGGGTCTGTCCCGATGTATGGAGAACCTTATTGAACCGCTTGCTTTTTCTCAGAGCGAGGAAGGCTAGGACAACGACACCAGATATCAGAACAACATACGTTATGTATGTTTCTTTCTGAGCGCCAGCTTCAGCACTGTCTGTTTTTCCACTAACCATGATGGAAACGCTGGAGTGTGCCGGGTTCATCGCGTTGACGGCGGAGGGCCAGCTGTAGTACTTGTAGGTCGGGACTACCGTGAAGTGAAAAGTGTAGTTTCCATCTGCAAGCCGTCTTACAACATCAGCGTCAATCACAGCATTGAACAATCCTTTCTCAGATAAAGGCCTCGCTTTTCCCAGCCATAAAACATTACCGTCGCCGTCGCGAAGATACGCGTAGACCAGCGCTTCATGGGAAGGGATGTAACCAAAGCTTTTGTAGCCTCTCGGAGCCTGTTCAACCTGCTCAACAGCAACCCTAACGTTTACTGACACATTCTCGCCACGTACAAGGCGTATCGAACGAGGTTCGACGCCGATTATTTTGCTAAACCTAGGCACGCTGAGATAATCGTATGAACCGACGCCGAGAGGATATGCGGGCGAGCGGAAAGCCTTCAATATCTTCGTCGAAGAGTTGTCTGAATCAAGATAGTAGGGCCCGTTTGTGACAAGCAAATGTCCATGCTGCGAAAACCATCCATCAAGAAGCTCCCATCTATGTTTTGCCTCTTCCTGCGTCACGAACTTGGATAGAAAATCGGGTACGTGGTTTACGTTTTTTAGTTCTTTGAATAAAGCTGGTAGCTGAGGGTCTTTGACCAGATTTATTGAGGAAATTGTTTTTCCTGTTGACACGGCTGTGTCAGCAAGGCTCAGCAGCTCCCACGGAAGCATCGTCCACGGAGGCAGAAAGGCTGCAACCTTCACATCATCGGGATGGGTGTAGTTAAGGTAAAGCTCGAGCCACATGTCACGTTTAGTCAGGTTTAAACCTGCCAACGGAATAACGCTCTCAGTCGTGTTAAGCAATCTTAATGCGACAAGCCTGTTCACTCTTTCCTGAACCGCCGGGGGAAACTGGTTGATATGCTTTTTGAGAAAATGATAACTGTAAAGAATGTCAGCCAACCTCATTTCAGCGCCGTGGTGAAATTTTCCCAGAAGAACTCTGTAGAGGACTCTGGAGTCGGCTGCCGCAGCCTTTCTATCTGTGAAAATATAAGAGTCCTCAGGCACTTTTACCCCGCCTTTTTCAACAGCATACCATACCACTCTGTTAACCTCCCAGCTTCCGTTGTAGGGTTGATGTATGAACGCGGAATCGCTGACCAGCATCAAAATCGCTCTACAATAAAGTGTCTTTTCAAACATGAAAGGATTGTAACTACAATCCTCAGTGTCATTGTGTCCGATCAACAGCCAACCGTTCCAAGGAAACAGCTTCAGCTTCACCGTCCTGTAAAAAACATCAGTTGATATACCGGTTAACGGGTTGACAGCCATGTTGTAGATTCCCTCATCCCAATCATCGTTAAACATGTAATGTCTGTAAGTGATAAACAATGGAATGATGCCGCCGTGTTTGATCCCCCATCTAACAAGCTGCCTGACCAACAGCATTTTTTCAAACTCGTTGGAATAACGTCCATAGAGTATTTTGTTATAGATGGATTGAGGCTCAGAAGACATGTTGACGGATTGTCGATAGATGGCGGCAGCCAAACTGTAGCCTTGATATGCATCCAGGTCGAAATATATTCCGTTGGCCCATACTGTGTTTTTTTGGAAAAAGTTGTTTAAGCTGATGCTAGATAATTTGAAATCCCAGTCATCTGCACCATCTTTAACAACCGAAACATTACCAAGCTTACCCAGCTCTGACGCGACTGCTTCAACGGCTTCTTCTTCAACCTCTTGAACAGATAACTTTATCGCGGTAATTTTCAACTTTCTCAGCTCACTGCTGTCGATGGAGAAAGATTTCATGCGCAACGACTCACTTATGTCAGCGACGTAAATGTAATCCCCCTGATAGGATAGTATTGGAAGATATACCGGCTGACCGTTAAGCTTTGCAGCTACGCTGTCCCTGCTTATGCTGTTCATAAGCAAATCTGCCACGGCTGAGTTGTTCCAAGGTCTTTTGTCCAGATTTATAACAAGATAGTATAGCCTGTCGACTTCCTGAATGAAGTTGATTTTCGTGTTGTTTAATCTCTTTGCCGCTGGTTTAAGGGGGGCTAGGTAAAGATGCAGTCCTTTAACAGTGCCCGTGGTGCTTGTCTGGGCGATAAGTTGTGATGCGTCCTCAGCGTTTTCAACCCGAAAAAACCTTAACTCATGAGGATAAAAAGACGGATACAAAATCAGCTCATGACCACCATAAACAACATTCACTAATAGAAGAAACGTTAACATAAGCAATAGAGGTATTTGCCAGCTCTTCATGAACTTTCCTCTATCCACTTAACCATCCTAACGCCTGGAGGAGGTACAACTCTCTCCTTCGGCAGGGCCAAAACATCACTAGGGTCCCAAACAGGGAATTTCCAGCCATCAAGCCTTTTCGAACGACCTATCGGAGGGTTTCTGACAGCTTGATGGTCTTCAGACCGGTAATGCACGTAGCCGCCTGGCGCTTCGAAGCCCAAACCCTCTATTGATCTGGAGACCTGTGTGGTGTCAGGATGTTCTCCTGTTTCCTGAAACGATTTCATCACGCCGAGCGCTATGGCAAAGGTTGAAAGGTACGCGAGCTCTGCATGCGTACCGGGATATTCGTTCCACATCTTGAAATATGCTTCGTTAAAGTCTTTGTTCAACTTTCGGCTACCCCATGGTGGGTAGAGGAAGTAGTAGTTTGCATGAGCGCCCATTATGGAGCCTTCGGGCAGGTCCCATCCATAGTAATGGGGTGGTGCTGAAAACCCGTAAGTGGAGACAAGTTTAACGTCTTTGAAAAGGTTGTAAGAATAAGCTTGCTTATAGAACGTTATAAAGTCGCCGCCCCATAGGGCTGCTATGAGAATGTCGGGCTTTTTGCCCAACAGCGATGTAATGTGTATTGAATAGTCTGTTGTGAATGGTGGAGGCCATCCCGTGTAGACGACCTCCGCTGAGGGAAGAAGTTTTTTCACTGCTTTTTCAACAACTTCGCTTGTCAGCTGCCCGTAAACATCATCAGGATACACCGCCGCTATTCTCTCCACGTTCCGAAACCAGTGTTTTATCGCACTAACGGTTACGTAAGCATCCACTGTGTCTATGTTAGACGTTCTGAAAATGGCTCTCGGCCTAGGAACTTTCTCTATGAATAAGCTCTCCGTCCCACCGTCAACGAAGATTGCGAGAAGGCCCAGAGATTCGGCTTCGGGGCCTAAGACCACGGTGTTCACACTCTCGATAGCCCCAACGTAGTAGTCAACGTTCTCAACCAACGCCATTCTGCGAAACTCTTTCAACGTCTGGTCTATTCCGCTCTCCTCCCTAACCACCGTCTCGATTTTCCGGTTTAGCAAGCCTCCTGCCTCGTTGATTGTTTTGACCGCAAGCTGAGCGCCTTTCAGCAAAGGTGCTCCGATAACGACGCCCGGGCCCGTCAGTATGGTCTGTAATCCTAGCTTAACTGGCTGTGTTGGCTCTGTCTTCGCAGTTGTTGCGGTGTTGGATGTGTTTTGTGGAAGTGTGTTTTGCGTAAACCGTCCAGCTGCGAAAGCTAGGGCCCCTACTAAAGCAAGCTTGAGAACGTCCCTGCGAAACCGCATTTCTTACAATAGGCCGAGAGATAATCTATAAAACCTTTTTGCCAGAAACCGCGATGATGTGAATTTCGCCGTCTGTGCAGCGTTGCGGAACTGCTGCTTTGTCTGCTGTTTCGAGGCCGGTTCAGAAAACGTGGTCTGAAGATTTAAGACAAAATTGTAAGAAGCGGTCGTTACACAACAATCGCCGACGCCGCCTGTGCTACACAACATTTCGCATGAGCTCTGGAAGATGTCTTTTTATAAAAATTTATATAAGAGAATTCTGTTAACCACGAATAATGATTAATCAGAGCCCGTCAATTCTTCAGTTTGGTAGGCTTGACATCTATGTTGACGGTAGATGGATGAAGTCTACGGCGCATGAGTTTAGACCTGTTTTCGACCCAGGCTCCGGACGCGTGATAGCCGAGGTTCCATACTCGCCTGAAGAGGAAGTTGACAGAGCGGTTCAAGCTGCTTCACGAGCGTTCGAAAAATGGAGCAAGACCAACTTCAACGAGAGGATAAAGTATCTGTTTGCGATGAAGAAAGCTTTCGAAGACCATCTAGAAGAGCTGGCGGCGGTCAACACTTTAAATCATGGAAAAACCTTGGACGAAAGCAAAGGCGACCTAAACAGGACGCTTGAGAATATCAACGTAGCGATTTCTGTTGCATATACGTTGGCTAAGGGTGAAGTGATGCATGAGATCGCCCCTCGGATAGATGAAAGCATGGTTAGAGAGCCCTTAGGCGTGTTCGGAATAATTTCCCCGTTCAATTTTCCCATCATGATACCCTTTTGGTTCATCCCCTACGCCATCGTTCTAGGTAATACCGTTGTGGTAAAACCCAGCGACATAACTCCGCTGCCGATGACCAAGGTTATGGAGATTCTCGATAAAGAGGTGAAGCTTCCGCCAGGCGTGGTCAACCTCGTCCACGGTGGAAGGGAGACTGCTGAGGCCTTGGTTAAACACATAGACGTGAAAGGCGTTGCCTTCGTCGGCTCGAGCCCCGCAGCCCAAAACATCTACAAGCTTGCAGGAGAGCATGGAAAAAGATGCATAGCTCAAGGAGGCGCTAAGAACTTTATCGTAGTCATGCCCGACGCGAACCTTGATGTAACTCTACCTGCTACGATTTCATCGTTTTTCGGAAACTGTGGACAAAGGTGTCTTGCTGGAAGCAACCTACTGCTTGTAAACTCAACATTCAAGCAAGATTTCATGCGTAAATTTGTCAATACAGCTGCAGCTATCAGAGTTGGGCACGGGCTTGACCGTGGTACGGAAATGGGTCCTCTGGTGACACGACAGTCTTTGAACCGTGTTGTTTCATACATCGATAAGGGTTTGGAGCAAGGTGCAAGGCTCGTGCTGGACGGCAGAGGCATTAAAGTCATGCAGTATCCCGACGGCTTCTACCTAGGTCCAAGCGTCTTTGACGACGTAACACCTGACACAGCTATAGCGAGGGAGGAGATATTTGGTCCGGTAGCGTCAATCCTGTCAGCATCCACGTTAGACGAGGCTATCGAAATAATCAACAAAAGCACGAGCTACGGAAACATGGCTTGCATCTTCACCTCAAACGGAACCTACGCAAACATTTTCGCTAAAGAGGTTAACGCTGGAAACATTGGGATAAACGTTGGGGTGGCGGCGCCTACGGCATACTTCCCGTTCGCCGGAAGGAAAAACTCCTTCTACGGAGTGCTTCACGGACAAATAGACTCGGTGGATTTCTTCACGGACAAAAAGGTAATCATTAGCCGTTGGTGAACCTAATCATATCCAAAACACTGACCTATTTTCTCTTACCTCTCGGATAAAATCTTGGACGGCCAAGTCTAAATTAGAGTAAGTGGGTTTCCAACCCAGAGCAGCAATACGCGATGTATCCACATCACCCGGCCATGCTCGAACAATCTCTGTGTAGTTTGCGGCGGGAGAAAAACTAACATCAGCCTCCGGCAGTTGTTTTTTCACAGCGTTGACGAGCTCCAAAGCTGTAGGCGAGGGCTGTAGCCCGGCAACGTTTAACACTCTCTCATTCAGCCGCTTTATTTCTCTCCACACATGTAATGTTGCGTCAACGGCGTCCTTCACGTATACAAGAGGAATTACCGCGTCCTCTGGAACTGGTACGACATAAGGTTCTTGTTGTGCTGCTTTCTGTATGACTAAAGAACTATACGCAGACGCTCCGCCGTTTCTTCTTCCCGGGCCGATAATAGAGGCGTATCTTAACGCTGCAAACCTTAAACCATACCTCTTGTAGAACCAGAAACCAACCAGTTCGCCGAAAATCTTTGAAACACCGTAAACCGTCGACGGAGTTGTATACATGCTTTCATTCACCGTTTTGCCCCTACCTGAACTATAAACCGCTATACTGCTTGCGAAAAGAACGTTTTCCACATCGTATTTCAGAGATAATTCGAACAACGGCCATGTTGTAGCGATGTTTACTTCATAACCGGTCTTTGGGTTTTGCTCGGCGGCTGCTGAAAGCAGTGCCGCAAGATGGAAAATGGTGTTAGGTCTGCTTTTCTTAATGACTTCTTCTACCCGCACATAATCTGTGATACTCCCTTTCTGAAAATCTAACTTGTTGCGGATATCTTTGATAAGCGGCGTCTCATTAACGTCAAACAACACAACCTCATAGTCTTCGGAAACAAGTGTTCGCGCAATCCATGAGCCTAAGAAGCCGCAGCCGCCGGTCACGAGAACACCGCCCATGAAAGCTCTATCTTTTTCCGAAAGCGGATGGATTTAAGGCTTGTAACAGCGCCAGAGGCGTGTTTTTAACCGTATGCAAATTCCGGCCTACAATGGTAGTAACGAAAACTTAATATAAGCTGGCTTTCTAGCTTGCGTGTGCTTAACACTGTTAAGCCATCTTTTCTTACTGTCATCGCCTCAGCAGCGATGGCTGCGCTAGTTCTTGGTGTTGTATTTATTTCCGCAGGGGACAGGTCTGGCCTTTTTTCAGGCAATGTTGGGCAGACGATGAAAGGTGGAGGTAACGGCGTAGACTTTAGCGTAGACATGGTTCTAGCCGACGGCTCAACCAAACCTCTAAGAATAAGCGAGCTGAGAGGAAAGATTGTAATCTTAGAGTTCACTTTCATCGGATGTAGTGCATGCGAAGTCCTTCACACAACAGGCTATCTTCAGAACGTTTACGAAAAATTCAAGGAAAAAATTGAGGTTGTGACGATCTACATTTATAAAAATACAGACCCGCATACAATCCTTCAATATGCTAAGACGTACGGGCTGAACTGGAAATATTTCGCAATAGACAGGAGCGGAAACCTGATAATAGACCTTCGAATCCCGAACCTCTTCACCCATATATTTTTAGATGAAGATGGTGTAGAGCGTTTTAGAAACCCGGGGGCCATAAACTTCGTCAAGACAACATACCCAACGATAATAGATTTAATGCTTCAAAAGAAATACGATGAGTTGGAGAAATATCATGTCGGTGAAATAATAGACGTTGGCTGAGGGCTAGACCTGTGAGCGGCTTTGGTTGACCAGTTTCTAATCACTTTCGCTTTTGTCGCTGGTTTTTTAGCCATCTTCTCGCCATGTGGATATGCTCTCCTACCAGGTTACGCAGCATATCTGCTCGGAGGTAGGACAGGGATTAGAGAGGCGGTGATTTCAGGATTTTCAGCTGTCTGCGGAATTGTGACAGTTTACGCCGCTGTAGGGGTGTTGACAGGCTTGGTTGGCGCGTTATTATCCACAATTATTCCCTGGCTGTCGTTTATTGCATCACTGGTAGTGCTTGCCATGGGTGTGAGTATCTACGTCGGTATTAGAATACCTATGGTAGGTCTGCGCACCAGCTTGACGACGTTAACTTCCGGAGGATTTTATGGTTTTTACCTCTACGGGCTCAGCTACGGTCTTGCAGCCCAAGCCTGCACAGCCCCCATATTTATTTCAATCCTGAGCGTGGCCGCAGCTTCCGGTAAGCCTGCAGACGCTTTCCTGATCCTCATATCATACTCAGTCGGAGCCGCGGTTCCAATAATTGTCACAACAGTTCTCGTCTCACAAGCGAGGAAACTGGCCTTAGACAGGCTCAAACGGCTTACACCAACCCTGTATAAGTTGAGCGGAATCCTGCTGATAGCTGTTGGGATCTATATAATCATGCTGAACATGGGGTTGATTTACATCTATGGATGGGATGTTATCCTGTTCCCCAAAAAGGCGCCATAATAAATCGCTTTTAGCATGACAACTGTAACCAGACATTAGCCGGCAGAGATTGTTGAAAGTCTTATTATCCAACGAGCAACATTAGTTTCTGAATGATAAACCCGAGAGCTTATCTGAGGAGCGTGAAGAATGTTAAGAAAGGGCTTGAGGTTAGGACGTTGATAATAGATGCTTTGTCGAAGAAGGAGCTTTCTGTCGATGAGCTGAGCAAGATGTCGGGTATGTCAAAGCCCAAGGCTCGATATCATCTACGGAACATGCTGGCTGACGGGGTTGTGAGAAAACACAGGGTTGGGAGACGTGTGGTGTGGAGACTTACTGGAGTCGGCCAAGCTTCTTTAGAGGAAACGCTGGGTTAGATGGGTGCCAGAGCCCTTAAAATCATTACAGCAGCTATCAAAGCCGCCGCAAGCCCTATAACTATCTCAGGCCTGACCTTTATTCCTTTAGACTCTTCCTCAAAAAACCTCAGCAGCCCGGCTCCGCTTGCAGGCATAGGAGCCTCCTTCCGTTTCTTAGCGCTCATGACTCTGACAACGTTGGCAAAAGGTCACATATATGCATGTCGCCATCCCTAGCCAAGCGCCACAGCGTCAAACCCGCGTCTCCTCAAAGTGTTTGCAAAGCTTCTGCTGAAGCCGTGGAAGACGTAAACCTTCTTAGGCTCAGCGTTTTCAACGTATTCGACCAAGCTCCTGTAGTCCGCGTGGCTGCTTAGCGGGAAGGCTGCGTCTGCTTCATGGCTGAACCGTAGAGCCCAGCCCGTGGCCACAGCCCACTTCACCCTCCTATGAGTAGTCATCCTTCTCATCTGACTGTCTATGTAAACGCATCCCCCCGAGGAGAGCAGCCTCATTCCATCAGCCTCACCGGTTTGAAGATAGTCGAGCTTCAACCCGGATTCAACGTAGATTTTAGATGCTTTAGCAACCGTAGGCCCCACGACTACAGGTAAAGTGGTGTAGGTGTTGAAGAGCTTTATCAACTCCTGCGATTTTCCGATAGAATAGGCTTTGAAGGCTGGAATCACTTCGTCAGCCAAACACTCCACTGCCCACTTCACTATCATAGCGTAAACCTGATGACGGGGTGGGAAAACAAACTCTGGATGACCGTATGTTGACTCGATCACAAGTGTGTCGGCTTTACGCACTTCGGCCGGCTGCGTCGTCAGGGTTTCAACTGTGTTTATGTCACCTGTGTAAGTCAGGTCAAACCCATCACCAGCTATGTTGAACATCGCAGAGCCTAGGACATGGCCTGAGTTGAAAGCCTTCAGACAAAGCCCATCGTCTAAGATGACCCTCTCACCATACCGCACAGTTCTACACCAGCTTTCCATACACCACACATGTTTCATCAAATCGGCAGTTTCACGCGTAGTTATTATCTCACCAAGCCTATCAACATGGTCCGAGTGAGCGTGAGATATACACCTGAGCGGCCAAGCCCCGTCACTGTATGCTGCGTCAAAGCAGATGTGTTTCCCACGGTAAACCGCCTTAACCCCGCCGTCCAAGCTTATGCGAAACAACCCAACATAACTTATCCCATATGTATTAAGGCTTTTCCGCTAAGTTGCAGTATTTCCAATGGGATGGAGTTCTAGGCTCTCGCTAGTAGATGAAACCTTCTTTCAGCTCTGTGGGCTGGAGGCTGATGTCCCCAGCATCATTTACTCCACAGAGCAGCGACCAAACCATCACTGTTATATGAAAGGTGACAAATCCAACCAAGTATTGCACGCGGTTAGCTAGCTGACACGCCGCCGTCAACAAATTCTTTATAACGTGCTCAACACATCTCACATTGGGCTGTTGAATGGCTGGAAAGCTCAGGCGTGAGTTCATCGAGCTCCTGGAGAAGGATGAGGAGTTCCGCTACACGGTGGCAGGCTACTTAGGGCTCTCTGAAATACTGAAGGAGCTGAAGAATCTCAGGGAGGGCCAGAGCAAACTATGGGAAGAAGTAAGAAGCTTTAGGGAGCGTCAGGAAGCAAAGAGAGTGTGGAACTACGTGTCCACAGCCTTCAGCGAGCTGAAATCCGCATTAGGCGTCACGTTCGAGATGCGGACGGCAGCCTACATCGAGTTGATTCTGTATGAGATGGGATATGTCGGTGCTAGGGTTGAGAAGAAATGCATTCTACACAAAGATGAGATCCTCGAGATAGACTTATTCTCCGAAAACCCCTTGGTTGTAGGTGAGGTAATAGCCTTGCTCAAGGATGCAGCCTCAGCCTCCAGAGAGGTTGAAAAGCTTCTCACCCGGGTGAGGGCTGTGGAGGAGAAGTATGGGCTGAGGCCTGTGTTGACGGTTCTCTCGGTGGCTACTGCGTCTAAGCAGGCGGCGGAAAAGCTGGTTGAGGAGGCTGAGAGACACGGGTTCAGGCTTGTGCTGGGAAAAGAGATAGAGGAGGCGCTCCAAATATAACGTTCATCCACACGTTCCATCGACTCTTTGGATCTGTGCCAGTTGGGAATAATTTTAGGAGACAAGTATAGAAACTCAACAGCATGCAAAATGATATGGTTATGAAAGGATTTGGAGAAGGGTTTGGTCTGGTGGCTTCAACATTCCAGTTCCTAAAAATATGGTTAAATTAAGTTTTCATATGTAGAGAGCAAGAAGAGAGGTGTCTTGATGGCTAACACATCGGCTGGAGCGATAGCCGACAGGTACAGGCTGATTAAAGGATTCCATGGGGGGCGTGGTAAAGCCGCCGCCATTATACTGGCCATGGCTGTGTTTTTCGCAGCGTTTACCGTTTTGATTACTGGAAGCATGGTTTTGGCTTTCACAGCTTTCACGCTAGCGTTGGTCATCACTCTTCCCGTTAACTACGTTGTTGAAAAAACCCTCAACCAACGTTGTCAAAACTACACAGCTAGAAGGCTCACGGCATTGTCGATAGTTGAGATGATTGTTTTAGCGGCTGCTTTACCGATATCTTATGCTGTAGGGGTTTTGCATCCAACAGGAGCTGTGGCTGTCATAGCTTCGTTCACCACGGCAGCTGTATTCATGGGATATTCTGTCAGAAGAGCTATCGGATACAAGGTAAACCCTCTGACCGCAGCCGTTCTGTCAACACAGCCCATGATTTTAGGCATAATACCTCTCCACGTTTACCTCAACAGCTTTCTGAAAGCTTTGCAGACATCGGCTACGGCCTACCTAGTGGGTTTAGCTTTTATGGAGGCCTGTCGTTACGTGATTGACAGAATAAAATCCATTCAAGGCGTAAAACCTTTCACACTGCTCCAAGCTTTTCTGTCAAGCCTTCTTTCGGGAAGGTCTAAAGACCTTGAAGAGATGATGGAAAGGCTTGGGAGGTCTGAAGAAGTTAGATGCGAGCTGTTTGTCGTCAGGAGAGAGGGGCAGCAGCCTTTAGCTATCGTTGTCTCTGAGATTCATCCGGGGCCTTTCAGGAATGTTGGCTCCAGCATGTTCCCCAGCCTTGTCCAGCAGAAGCTGAGTGCGAAAGGGTTTGAATCAGTTGTGTTTAAAGGTCTTTCGAGCCATGAAAAAAACATCGCAAATTTTGAAACTTCCGAAAGCATCGCCGAGCAGATAGCTTCAGAAGCGTTGGCTTTGAGTTTGTCCTCGCGTTTGAAGCCGTTCACATTCCCTGTTAGACATTGTTTGAACGGTGTCAGCGCGCTGACTTGGGGCATGGCTGGAAGAACGATAACTGTTTTAACGCTGCATCCTCAACCCATGGAAGACCTGCCTCCGGAAATAGTAGCCGACGTTTCATCTGACAGGGTTGTCGTGGTTGATGCCCACAACAGCTTCAGCGACGGGTTCGAAGCCTTGGAGAAGGACTCTGTAGAAAGAATCAAGACGCTTTTACAAACCACTATGCAACAAGATGTGGAAGATGTAAACGGAGTGAGCGTAGGCTTTGCTAGAATCGTGCCTTCCAAGATTGGTTTGGCGGAAGGGGTTGGAGCCGGCGGAATCTCATGCATAATCTTTGAAGCCGGCGGCAGAAAAGCGGCGGTGGTCGTGGCTGACGCAAACAACGCATTGCCATGGGTTAGGGACTCAGTGGTCGAAATAGGTAGAAGATATGGATGCGTTGAAGCGGAGCTTTGCACAACAGACACTCACATGGTTAACGCTGTATCGCTCGGCGGCCGCGGATACCATCCTCTTGGCGAAGCCATTGAACCGCATACCCTCACAGAGCTTATTGACGAGGTGTATAGAAAAGCCGTCGCAACCCTAGCGCCGGCGTCAGCCACACACAAGTCCGTGGTAATCAAAGATGTGAAGGTTTTCTCCGACTTTCTTGAAGCCGTTGCTGGAAGCGTTTCGTTTGGTGTCAAAACATACGCAGTAGCCGGGGTGCTGGCTTTCGCCGCCTCATTGCTGACGGTTTTAGCTTTTTAGAAGTTCAGCCGATTAACCCTGCTTCCAAAAGTTTTACGGCAAGCTGTTCAATCGAGTCTTTTATGTCCGCTGGCTCGCGGCTTATCTGCGCCGCTACTTCGGCGACGACGTCGCCGACTGTTTTGTCTTCGAAAAGGTTCCAGACGGCGATGACGGCTTCGTTGACCCTGTATGCGTCTCCGTTTTCGTTGACGAGCAAAAGCTCTCCTTCGGGTGTTTGGCTGACCCAGCCCTTCTTGGTCAGCCGCTTCTCTTCAACCATTTAATTCGTTAACGGCTCTCCAGCTATGATATAAACGTATCTTATGCGAGCCTTGTTTGAAGTATAGGTCTAAACGGTTGTTGCTTTTTTCAGATGGTTTGGAGCAGGTCTGTTTTGATGTCTGCTTTTACGAGGATACGTTCGAGGTGTTTGTTGGCGTCTCTCAATACCTGCTCTTCTTCTAAGGTGAGGGCTTGTTTGTTTCTGACGACGAACCTGCCGTTTATCATTACGTCGCGTACGTCTTCGCCTGATGCGGCGTAGACCAGCAGCGATAGTGGGTTTGAGACGGGTGTTACCGAGGGTCTTTTGAGGCTGACGACGACGATGTCGGCTTTTTTGCCAGGTTCGAGGCTGCCGAGCTGGTTTAGCCTGCCGATGGCCCGTGCGCCGTTCCTCGTCGCCATCTCCAGCACGTCCCATGCAGATATTGCGTTTGGGTTAAGTGTTCGAGCCTTCTGCAGCAGGGCTGCGGTCTTCATCTCTCTTATCATGTCGTAGGTGTCGTTGCTTGGGCCTCCATCACATCCGAGTGTTACGTTAACGCCGTGACGGAGCATCTCGGAGACGGGGGCTATGCCTGAGCCGAGCTTCATGTTCGAGGAGGGGCAATGGGATACCGTTGTGCCTGTGTCAGCAAACTTTCGGATGTCCTCTTCGTCGAGCCAGACACAGTGGGCGTAGATATGTCTTTCGCCAAGCATGTTAAACCTTTCCAGGAACCCTGCTACGCCTGTTCCGAAAGCTTTTCTATAATATTCGATGTCTTCCCTTACTTCTGCTATATGGTTTGTTATTCCTGTGTCGTATTCTTGTGCGAGGGCTGCTGTTTCGTGGTAGAGTCGGTCGGAGACGGCTCCCGCGCTCCGCAACCCGAGCCAGACCTGTATTCTTCCGTCGGCTTTTCCGTGCCAGCGCCTGTGCATTTCCTTGAACTCTCGGATGCATGCTTCGCGGTCTTCAACCATTCCGGGGTGCAGGATGTTTTCCGAGGTGGCGTAGCCTTGCATGTCCATCACCGACTTTGCTAAAACGCCTCTTATGCCGGATTTTTCGACGAGCTCGGCTATGCCGTTGAAGCCGTATCGTGTGTGGAGGTGGATTTCGACGAAGGCTGTGGTTCCTGTCTTGAGCATTTCCAGGATGCATAATGCTGCGCTTGCTTTGGCGTCTTCGCTGTCGTAAGCACCCTGCAGCCGCCACACCCAGTCTCGGAGCCAGGGTATTAGAGTCAGGTTGTCTGGGACCACACCGCGGAGAAGCGCTTGAGCAAGATGAACGTGCGTGTCCACAAGCCCCGGAATAATCACACAACCATGTGCGTCGACAACCTCAGCGCCAGCCATATACGGTCTCAACTGCTCCCACGAACCAACCATCTCAACCCTATCATCAGCCACCAGCACACAGCCATCCCTAATAATCCGCCTCCGCCCATCCACAGGAATTACAAAACCTCCTTTAATGAGATAGCGGGACAAGCCGCCTGCTTTTGGGCATTTGCAGGTTATTAGCCTTTCAGGGAAAAGCGAGGGCCGTAAGATGCGTACTCCTGTTTTCTTTATTCATGTCCGACGGTCGTTTTGACAGAATGAAGGTCCACGTAGAATTTGTTTTTCATACGAGGTTTGAGAGACGCTAACAATCCGTCAACGTTTTCTACCGCCATGTTCGTTTAAACCATGATGGCTGAGGCTGAGGTTGTTGTGGTCGGCAGCATTCACGCCGACCTCGTCGTCAAACTAAACCGATTGCCCAGACGGGGCGAGACAGTCATAGGAGGTTTTTTCCAGATATTTGCTGGCGGGAAAGGCGCTAACCAAGCCGTCGCAGCATCAAGGCTAGGCGTCAACACATCGATGGTAGGCCGTGTGGGCGACGACGTGTTCGGCTCGATGCTTATCAAAAGGCTTGAGAAGGAGCGTGTTTCAACAACGCATGTGGTCAAGGACAGCGAGGCTCATACGGGTGTTGCGTTGATAATGGTGGACAGGCAGGGCACTAACCTGATAGCTGTTGCGTCGGGAGCCGACGAACGCCTCAGCCAAGCCGACGTAGAAAACGCAAAACACGAAATAACCTCCGCCAAAATTCTTATGCTACAGCTTGAGACACCAATCCAAACAGTCGAGCACGCCGTCAACATCGCCAGTCAAGCAGGCGTCAAAGTCTTGCTGAACCCCGCGCCCGCAAAACCCCTGCCAAGAAACCTGCTCGAAAAAGTCGACATCCTAGTCCCCAACATGCTGGAAGCCTCATACCTCACGGGCGTTGAAGTAAACGACGTGAGCACAGCGGTCGCCGCAGGCAGGAAACTTCTGAGAAAAGGCGTCAAAAACATCCTAATAACCTTGGCCAGCAGAGGCGTCGTGCTCGTAACCGAGAGGGAGACACTTCATCTCAAAGGAGTGAAGGTAAGGGCTGTTGACACGACAGGTGCAGGCGACGCCTTCTGCGGAGCACTCGCCTACGCCCTCTCAAAAAACATGAAACTACACGAAGCCGCCGAACTGGCCAACATTGCCGCAGCACTCGCGACCACAAAGCTCGGAGCACAGGAAGCCATGCCAACCTACAACGAAGTTTACGAATTCATCAACACAAACAGAAAAGCCAGAAACCTCGGCAGCATGGTCAGAAAAGCTTAACGCTTCATCTCATCCACCAGCCCTTCTGAAACGAGCCATTTAAACAACTGCCGAACGCCTTCCGATGACGCACCGAGAGAGTATCAAAACTACTGCGTGGGGTGCCTCCCTCCGTTCGATGGGGGAAACTAAAAAGTTATAGGCTGTCTTAAACCCGTTTTTCAACGTTATGAAGCCATACACAGCGGTTGGGATATCCTCGACGGTCTGGGGTGTGAGGAAGAGGAGAGAAATCCTGAAAAACATAGATCACATACAGGAGGTTGTAGCGGCCGCGTCGTGGCTGAGCAGCCTAGACCTGCCGGTTAAGCTGATAGCGCTGCCGGAAGGCGGTTTACAAGGCTTCACAGACGAAGTCTTCGACATGGACCACATCGAATATGCTCTAAACATCGCCATCGAAATTCCGGGGGAGGAAACAGACAGGCTTGGAGAAATCGCCAAACAATACAGAGCATACCTGATAGCGCAGGCCAAGGCAATGGATGAAAGGTTCCCCAACAGGTTCTTCAACAACGCCTTTATCATAGACCCTCAAGGCCGTATAATCCTCCGCCATTACAAGAACTCCCCTCTATATCCCGTTGAACATTCGGTATGTCCCCACGACATCTACGACGAGTGGATTAGGTTACATGGCCGAAACCTCAATGCCTTCTTCCCAGTGGTTGAGACGGAGATAGGCGTGCTGGGCTGCGCCCTCGCTAACGAAGGCTCCTACCCCGAGTACATCAGAGGGCTTGCGATGAACGGTGCTGAAGTTGTTTACAGGCCCAGCTACCCACATCCACACACCCAGAACGAGTTTTGGGAGATACAGAACAGGGCAAGAGCCTTGGACAACAACATCTACATAGTCGCGCCGAACACCGGAACATACTACCTAACCACAGACTCACCCGTGCCAATAGATACATTCGGCGGAAAATCCATGATAGTAGACTACAAAGGCCGCATCGTCGGTAAGCATGAATACGGAGCCGGCTCATCTTACTGCGCAGGCGTCATCGACATAGAGGCGTTAAGAGACTTCCGCTCTCGTTCGCTGTGGGCAAACTGGATGAAAGACCTCAGAACAGAAATCATCCAAATAATATACGAGAGGGATCTTTATCCGAAAAACCTTTGGCTGAACAGAATGCCAATGAAACACAGGGAATACGAAGAGAAGGTCATCCGCAGCAACATAGAACGCATGTTCCAACTCGGCATCTGGAGGAGACCAGAGAAATAAAACATGACCGGCCAATACGCGGTCGAAGTGGAAGATGTGTCATTATCGTTTAACGGAGTCAAAGCCCTTAACAAATGCTCTCTCAGAGTCAAAGAAGGAGAATCTCTCGGAATACTTGGACCAAACGGCTCCGGCAAAACCACGCTCCTCAACTTGGTCAACGGCTATTACAAACCCGAGGAAGGATATGTGAAAATATTTGGAAAAAGAGTTGACGGCTTACCGCCCCACCGTATCTCACAGATGGGGGTGGCCAGAGTCTTCCAAGTCACGAATGTCTTCACCAACATGACCGTCCTCGAAAACATCATGGTTCAAAGTGTCTGGATGAAGAATGTCAAAAAAATCAGGGAGAGGGCTTCGGAGATAATGGAAATGGTTGGGCTGCCCGCCCATCTTAAGCACGAGTTGGCGGGAAACGTCTCTGGAGGCCAGCAAAAGCTGGTAGACATCGCAAGAGCTTTGCTACCCGACCCGAAAATTCTAATGCTAGACGAGCCGGTTGCAGGCATTCATCCAACAATTAAGCAAAAAATAATCCAGATCGTGGACACGTTACGTAAGCAGGGTAAAACCCTCATCATCGTAAGCCACGACGTTCCATCGATTCTCAAAATGGTTGATAGGCTGGCGTTCATGAACGCGGGCTCCGTGCTTTTGGTCGGAGACCCGGAAGAAGTAAGACAGTCAAGCAAGGTTGTCGAAGCCTACTTGGGGCTGTGAACATTGTCGCTAAAAATAAGAAACCTCACCGTAGAGTATCAGCGTGACATAGAGATCCTGAAAGACATCTTTCTCGACGTTGACGCGGGATGTGTAACAGCGCTCATAGGACCTAACGGCGCAGGCAAGTCAACGCTGTTGAAAACGGTTGCAGGGCTTCTGAAACCTAAAAAAGGTGAA
>Ga0209289_100279_pt1 | contig 29809 bp, 20 predicted proteins | sample GXS110809BmetaG_FD_184121 | JGI IMG/M metagenome (GOLD analysis project Ga0209289, IMG submission 184121) | Hot spring microbial communities from Gongxiaoshe hot spring, China to study Microbial Dark Matter (Phase II) - GXS 110809B (SPAdes)... ...
GCTCGTCCACATCGCAAAGGGCGACGATGTTTTCGCTACTCACCGCCATCAAATTTGACCATCCGTGTCCACCGACACCGACACAAGCGATGTTGAGTTTCTCGTTCGCTTGGTAACTCCAGACAGATTTAGCATTGCGCAAAACTACCAAACCTGTTGCCCCTAACGCAGCCCTCTTGACAAACTCACGCCTACCCAATCGCTCCATCTTCGTCATCCTCCTTGCCACGAAAATTAGCCGTTACAACCATCCTCCACCCGTAGAGACGCATATTTGTAGCGTCGGTCTTACCCCACGGCAGTTTAACGACCGTCGCTTGCAAGGGGCGACGCTAACATGTAAGGCTTTCAAAGAACCAAAAATTTGTCAAGCCGGGGCAGGTTGACCTACCCCGGCGGATAAGTGACAAACGGTCACAACTTCCAGCCTTCACGGTAAGGTCGCATGACCAGCAGTTTTGCACCGGGGTTACCGATAACGCGACCACGCTTTGCATCCCAGACGACTTTCTGTCCGAGCCGAATCGCCAAGTTCCCAAGCAACACAATTTCTGTCAAGTAGGCTGCGTAGTCAACGAAGTTGGACATTGGTTTGATGTTTTCGCCTTTGCAAGCGAGAACGAACTCGCGATGGTGACCGGGCGAACGAGGCAGCATCGTCAACTCTGGCGGTTGGAAATCCTTAAATTGCTCGGCGGGCAAGAGCCTCCAATCGCCAGCGTAATCGCCGGGCGAATACATTACCCCTTTGTCCCCAATGAGCAATGCACCGCTGCCGGGTAACTTGTCTGGTGACAGACCCTCAGGCAAAACCTCGGCTGGTGGTTTCTTACCACCATCATACCAAGTTAGGGTCACAGATGGCAAATTGCCTCTTTCGGGGAAGTAATAGCGGACGATAGACCAAGTGGGGTAACTTTCGCCGTTGCAACCTGAATGTTCGGCTTCAACAACGATTGTTTTACCTTCGGCAATTGCTTCGTGCAGTTTCAGAGCCATGACGGGCATGTTCATCGTATGGCAACCCATGTCGCCGAGTGCGCCTGTTCCAAAATCGCACCAGCCACGCCAACGGAAAGGAAGGTAATCGGGATGGTAGGGGCGATACGGTGCCGGACCAAGCCATAAGTCCCAGTCAAGGTGGGGCGGGACAGGTGGAGTCTCTTTCGGTCTATCCATTCCTTGCGGCCAAATTGGTCGGTTGCTCCATATGTGAACTTCGCGAACTTGACCGATCACGCCTGACCAAACAACTTGGACTGCTCGCCTGAGGTTGTTATCACCTGTCCCTTGGTTGCCCATCTGTGTGACCACTTTCTTCTCCAAAGCGACCTGCCGCATAACTCTCGCTTCTCCGATGCACCAAGTCAACGGCTTTTCGCAATAGACATGTTTGCCGAGTTTCATCGCTGCAACTGATGCGACAGCATGGGTGTGGTCAGGGGTTGCAACGACAACTGCGTCAATCTCATTCGCCATCTCGTCAAGCATCTTGCGGAAGTCTTTAAACTTCTTGGCGTTTGGGAAACGCTTGTAGGAATCGGCTGCCCTTTGGTCATCAACATCGCAAAGCGCCACGATATTCTCGCCCATGCCCGAAAAGACGCCAACTAACCCTCCACCTTGTCCACCTGCGCCGACAAAAGCCATGTTAAGTTTGTTGTTGGCTTGATAACTCCACGCCGATTTGGGGTTGCGTAAAATTAGCAACCCGATGCTTCCGAGTGTCGCACTCTTGATAAACTCACGCCTCTTCATCGTTCAGTCACCCTCCTTTTCTCCAATCTGCAGGGGCAAAGTTCCCCTGCTCACAATGTCCAACCTTGACGATACTTGCGATGCAAAAACTTGTTCGCTTCAGGTTCGTTGACGACCTTGCCGGCGATTGGGTCGTATTCAATTGGCTTACCAGTGAACAAAGCGACATTGCCGAGCAAAACAAACTCTGTCAAGCACGAAGCGTAGTCAAAATGTGACATCGTGTTTCCTTCGCCTTTGCAAGCGGCGAGCCATTCCCTGTGATGACCTTTTGTTCTCGGCAAACTCGGTTGCGGACCTTCAAAGCCTTCAAATTCCTTTTGGGGCAAAAGGACAAAGCGGGTGTTGTGACCTCCCAAAGAAAGCAGCGAACCTTTCGTGCCGACCAACAAGCAACCTGCGTCGGGCATCGGGTAGCTCAGAAGCAAATCCTGAGAAGGTTTAGGTCCGCCGTGATACCAAGTTACAGAAACAGGTGGCAAGCCTGCTCGCTCTGGGACCAAATAGCGGACTATCATCCAGCGAGGGTATGTCTCCGGGTGAACTCCTGGGGATTCTGCTTCCACGCGAATTAGAGGTCGCTTTCTCTGATGTGATACCTGTTGAGACCAAAGCAAATCCATCTTCAGCGACATGAAAGCGACATTAAGGGTGTGACAACCCCAATTGCCCAATTGTCCAGTCCCGAAATCTCGCCAGTGGCGCCATCGGTAGGGAACATAAGCGGGATGGTAGGGGCGATAGGGGGCAGGTCCAAGCCATAAATCCCATTGAAGTGTTAGAGGCACAGGTGGGGTTTCCGTTGGTCGGTCTTGAGTTTCGTTGAAAGCGCTAACCCAAGCGTGAACTTCCCGCACCTCACCGATAACCCCTGCCTGAACCAATTCAACTGCCCTTCGGAATCCCTCGGATGCCGTGCCCTGATTTCCCATCTGCGTGGTGACTTTTCGCTTTCGTGCAAGTTCGCGAAGGACACGAGCCTCGTAAACGCTCCAAGTCAATGGCTTTTCGCAGTAGACATGTTTGCCCAACTTCAATGCAGCAGCAACTGCGACGGCGTGAGTGTGGTCAGGGGTTGAAACCACAACGGCATCAATTGAGTTTGACAACTTGTCAAACATTTCTCGGAAGTCCACAAATTTGGGGAGGTCGGGGAAGAGTTTGAAGGCTTCCGCTGCTCGCTGTTCATCCACATCGCACAAGGCAACGATGGTTTCACTGCTAACCGCTTTCAAATTTGCTAAACCTTGCCCGCCGACACCGATACAAGCGATGTTGAGTTTTTCGTTGGCTTGGTAACTCCAAACCGATTTTGCACATCGCAAAATTAGCAACCCAGTTGTGCCTTTGATTGCCTTGTTCAAAAACGAGCGCCGCGTTTGTTTGTCGTCCATATGCACACGCCTCCTCGCCTGAGCGGCGCTGTCTGCCGCATAGTTTTTGTCACATCCTGACGGCAAAATCAATACTTGACAGTTGGGAGTGACGAAGGATGGAGCGTTATCGGGACATCATCCCTGACTTTGACGCTTTTCTGGAAACCCTTGAACGACCGCAGCCTATGACAATCAGGGTTAACAGGCTCAAGACAACGCCGGAACAAGTCACTGACAAATTAAAACGGCAAGGTTTTGAGGTCAAACCGTTAAGTTGGAACGAGTGGATTTTTCAGGTTGAGGGTGAAGACAGTGTAGCCAAAACTTTGGAGCATTGGCTCGGCTGGTTTTACATTCAAGAAGCCAGTGCCTCAACTGCAGTGATGGCTCTTGACCCACAGCCGAATGAAACAATCCTTGACATGTGTGCCTCTCCGGGAGGTAAGACGACACAGATGGCGGAGTTGATGGGGAACACCGGGCTTATTGTCGCTAACGACACAACTCCCAAACGATTGCGTGCGTTGTTAGCGAACCTGTCGCGGATGGGAGTTATCAACACGATCGTGACTCAATGGGATGGACGCAATTACCCTAACCTTGGGTTGACTTTTGATAAGGTTTTGGTTGACGCACCTTGTTCGGCGGAAGGTCGTGCCCGTGAAAACCCGGATTTGAGGCAAGGTGCTGACATGAACTTCATCCGGTCAATCAGTGGCACGCAAAAGGGGCTGCTCCGCCGAGCACTTGAATTGGTCAAGCCGGGCGGAATAGTCGTTTACTCTACATGCACTTTCGCGCCGGAAGAAAATGAAGCGGTGGTTGCTTACGCGTTGCAAAAAGTTCCAAGCGAATTGCTTCCGATAGATTTGCCTGTGCTGCATTCTTCGGGGTTGACAGAATGGCAAGGTCGTGGGTTTGGAGAGGAGATGAGCAAGTGCGTTCGCATCTACCCACATCACCTTGATTCGGGAGGGATGTTTATTGCGAAACTGAGAAAGTCAACATAGCCGAAGGATTTACCCGCGAAGAACAGATATGGGCCGGGCAGGATTTGAACCTGCGACCTTGGGATTAAGAGTCCCCTGCTCTGCCAGACTGAGCTACCGGCCCGACAAAAGCATGAAAAAGTTTAACAAGTTCTGAAGTTTTTGGGAAGGGTTAAACGCACCAGTTTTCAAGGGATAACGCAGGAGTTTGATGGTGAGAGCAAATTTTGTCGCTGTTGTTTCGCTTGTTGATGGTGACCTTCGTGAAGCCAAATCCAGAGGTGCAAGCGAACGGGTTTTGGTGGCTTGGCAATTAACTCAACTATCGCATACTTACGCTCTTTGGCAGGTTTGCCACGCCCTTCGCCCCAAAAACCTTGTCGCACAAAGTTGCACCCTTCGTTTTTGGCAATCAGCAGCGACAGCGTTTCCCTCAAGTCATTGGGATTAAACAGGCACAAAACTGGTGGCACCCAATCACCCACCCGCCAGCCGAAGTGCACAATATGCTGTCCATAAACTTCCGGCGGCTTATCGCCCAAACCGACGAAATTCGGAAACGATTTCGTCCACCAACGAGCATTGAAACGGGTTTCAAGGACGACTAATTCTTCGGGACGAGGGACGCGGGGCGCGGGACGAGGTTCAACTGCAACAGACAATTCAATCAGCGGCAAATTTGCAAAAATACGATAGCGCTGAACTGCTCTGAAAAACCCTTGCCACTTGATTGTTTCGTGCCCCTTGTCCCCTGTTACCTCCACTTCAATCGTCACCCAAACTGGGTTTTGCTCTACAACTCGCACTTTCGCCTTGCCGTTGCGCTGCCAAAGGAAATCGTCCACGACAAATTGCGTTGTGTTGATAGCAGGACGGTTTGGGTCAAAGCGTCCGAAAGTGCCAACTCCAGCGCCACAACTTTGTGAAGCGTAATTTCGCCCCGTCGCTTTAGAAAGCAACTTTGTCAGCGTCCCACCTACATCTTCTCGCCATTCCAATTCCAACACACCATTGTCAACGGAAACAACGCCGTCGCCCTTCTTAACCCTTATCAGCGTTGGAGCATCTTTTGGTTTTGCTTGACACAGTGACATCAACATCGCTTGCCCATCAACGGCAGGCTTTAATGCAACCCAGTCCAAAGCGAAGTTACACACTCGCTTGTCGGTGCTGCCTTGTATCCTTTCGGCAGGCACATGCGTTTGATGAAAAACAAGTCGCACGGCCATCGGTTTGTCTGTCGGATGCGTTCGTTTTGGAAGCGTTATCGTCAGCGTTTGCAAACCTGTGCGGATTTCATGGTCGCTGACTTTTTGCTCATCGGCGTAAACTGTGATGCGGTTTGCCCAAAATGCCTGCCCGTGTAGTTGCAAGTGATATGCTCGTTCGGGTTCGCAAGGGATTTGCAACACTGTTTCCTGTCCTTCACCCGGCAGCCAACGAATTGTTATGCCACCTGCCCATATTTCGCGCCCGCTGAACCCGCGCACCAAAACTTTTTCATCGCCTTCCTTGCCGATGTCCATGTGCCATGAAGGCTTGACCGGGATGATGAAATTCACCTCACCGTTCGCTACATGTGTTGGTAATGGCGTGCCGTCAGGCATCTTAACGACGAAGGCATCACCTTGCAATTTTTTTGGCAGTTTGACACTCATTGGCAAACCTTGGGCAGCATCGGCGACGATTATCGTCGCAATATGGTTGGGTTGCGTTTTTGAAAACTGTTCGGGCAATAAGGTCGCATTTAACGACTTTGTGCGTTCATGAATGCCAACACTGTCACGCCAACGGAGAAGGAGGGACGAAGGACGCATAACTGGGGATGAGGAAAATGGCAAAAGTAAACGAATTTGCTTTTGCTCACCATCTTGCAAGTCACCGACCTTGATAATAGTCGGCTGAGCGTTTAAGCCATACAGGACAACTTCCACATCTTTTGCTGTCTCCCCCGGCACATCTTTTGCGGGATGCCACCAAGTCAAATCGCCATAAGGCGTCGTCGGGGCATTGACGAGCGTGACGGTTGGCGTGTGGGAAGTCACGGCTGTCGTCAAACATCTCACTTCGGCGTTACGCCCCACCACGAGCGGTTTTAACCAAAATGCTGTTTCTTGCCTTCCTTGCCCCTCGTCCCACGACCCTTTAACGAAAACCGTTTTCACACCCCAATCAGCGAAGGGCTTGACTTCAATGGGCAACGCCGCTTGCTTTTGCTCTTTCGGATTCAACTGAAAAGTCACAGGTTCACCCTTGATACTGGCGATGACTGCTCCAATTTGCAAAGTGATTGTCAACGGCTTGTCTGTCAGGTTTTTCACACTGATAGGCAATTTCGTTCGTTGCCCTGGGAATGCAACCCAATTGGGCATCGTCAATTGCACAGGTGCGAAAACAATGCCATAGACAGCATAGTAGCGAACGAAGTGGGTGAAATTTGGGGACTGGGCATAGGGAATCAGAGTAAATCGTTTGCCATCATGAGAAAGAGCAACGATTTCAGCAACGGGCAAGTTGTCGGCAATTGGCACACTTAACCGCAATTTGCTCGGTTTACCGCTGCGATTTTCTACAAGCAAAAACCTTGTCCTGCCCGCTGACAAGACGACGCTCATCAAGTTTGGTCGTTCGGACAATGTTCCATCCGCAAAGAGAGCAAATTTGCCACAGGGCACCTTCGCAACTCGTTCCAAAATCGTCTTCCACCAGCGAGGGTCGTCGGTGAAAATGCCATTGACAAAAAGAAGGGACGAGGGACGGGGGACAAAGGAGGAGTTAACAGCGATGAACAAATCGCGTGGGATGCCATCAGCGTAAGTGCTAAGAGTTTCCCAGCGAGGTAAGTGAGCACGGCGGTGATGCAATGGTGCTCGGAAATTGCCCGACAAAGGTTTAACAAACTGAACCGTTTCCGTCAGATGCCACAAAATGCCTTTTCGCTCGCCGACAGTTACATCGGGCGTGCAAATTTGCACCCAATCCAACCCTAAGTTGCAAACCCTTGTTTCACCTTTGAACCGCTGTGGCTCTTTTTCGCCGGGGATGTGCATTTCGGCGAACCGCAACCGAACTTCAATGACCTTCGCTTTGCCAATGACATCGGCAGGCAATTTCACTTCGTAAACATGCCACCCAGGTTCAATCGCCATTTCCCTGATTTGCTGCTCATTCACAAAAACGGTCAGGCGATTCCGCCAAAGGGCGTTGCCGTTAAAGCGCAAGAGCAAATCGGTTTCAGGTAGCGAAGGAAGCAATAGAACCGTTGTGTTACCAGTCGCTGGTGTCCAACGAACCGTTACTGCGCTGCCTGCGCCAAAAGCGCCTTCAGGCAACTTGCCCCAATCCTCACGATGGCTGAAACCTTGAACCAAAACGATTTCGTCCCCGGGCGAGCCAATGTCAACGAAGAAGTTGAAGGGATGTGACGAGGGACGCGGGACGGGGGACGAGTTTGTTTCCTTTCCTTGTGTCCCCTGTCTCATATCCCCTGTCCCGCTTTGAGAGTTTGTCAATTGAGATGGCGAGCGTCCTTGCGAGCCAAAAGTTTGCAATTGGTCTGACAGCAAACTTTTGGTGAGTTCGTCAATCCCGCCCTGCGATACAATGAGTGTCCTGCCACCTAACTGCAGCCATTCCCTTATCGCATCTCCAATGCGCTCAAATTTTAACAGTTGGTTCGGCAGGAGCCTCACCCTCCCATTAAACCCAAATCCGACACCACCTGCGGGTGCAATGAGCACGCGGTAACGCTTCAAGTTTTCAAGCGTCGCTTCGCTCTGGGGCACGATGTCAAAAGGAGCGTTGACTACTCTCAACCCTTGCACTGCATTGTAAAGGTCACTCGCATCACCACCTCCGTGCTCAAAAATCCAGTCGTTGACGAGCAAACCTATTTCCGCGTCCTGCGCCCCTCGTCCCCCGTCCCGATAAGTTAGTTGCCAAATTGTGCTGTAAAGCAAATTGGTTTCGCAAAATCGCTTACCGCCTTCAAACGAAGGCTCAAGGTTTGAGCCTTCCCACCATTCGTTCCAACTCAAATGCAAAACCCCGTCAACCAACCTCATCAAGTTGCCGACCCAAAACCTGTCAAAGTGATGAGGTTCTGGTGGGTAAGCGGTGCCGGGCACTCGGATGTTCCAGTCAAAGTAACGGTGCTTGAGGTGGTCAAAGAAAACCGTTCCGCATTTTTTGGCTACCATCGCTTGCAAAAACCGTTCTGCGTCTTGCTCGTGCGGTTGACCGAAAATGCCTGCATATGAGTGAGGTCCACCGAAAGTGCGGATGAATTTCTCAAACCCGAAACCACGAAATGGCGAATAGCCCACATCAAAAGAAACACGCAAACCGGGCAAACCAAATTCGTCACGAATTAATTGCTCCAATTTCTCCCAATCTTGCCGCCAACGCTCATATTGGTAAGCGATGCTCATTGCCCGTTGGAATCCAACGGCGTTGAAGTTCATACGGATTTCAGAGAAGTCGCGAAAGTTCGTGCCCCATTCAGCGTTGAGTTTGTCAATGCTGTCGTAGCGCTGGCGCAACCAAGATTGAAAGCCTTCATGATCAATCGTCACCTCAGGGACACCGTTGCGGGCGTAAACCATTTGGAAGGGCTTACCGAAAAGCCAAGTCCAAGCAGGTGAACGGGCGTAATCGCGAAGCCAACGGTAAGTGTCGCGCCGCTCACCGATGTTGCGCCAAAATTCCCGCATCGCAAAATTTTCGCCGTCTTGATAGTAGCCGATGAATATCGGGTAACCGAGTGCCCGAACTCTTTCGGCAGCCTTCAAGACCGTCATCTCGCGTGGCTCATTGTTTTCGCCCCGCCAATCGTGACCCCAATAGTCAATGAAAAAGTGGGTCAAGCCCCAATCGGCAGCGAGCAAAAGTGAGCGAAAGTTGTCTCGGACTTTGCGGTTGTCATAATAACCGTAAAGTGGCGTATTGTGGACAGCGCCGAGCCAATTGCCCCATTCCGCCTCATCGTCCCACTCATACCAGTAGAAAAACACTGCACCAACGATTGGTCTGTCCAAAGTCTGCAAGCAGGCATTGCAAATAACCGTTGCCACCATCATCGTCATCCACAGCCACCGCATAGTTTACACCACCGACGATTAAGCGATAAAAGACAAATCCAGCGTCTCATCAATCATAGCAAGGTAATTGTCAACTGGGACATAAGTTGGGATGGAATTGCCTGAGCCAACAGCGAACCTTCCTTTTGCTCCGCAGGTTTCAATGAGTTGGCGTGTCCGTTTGCGAACCATTTCAGGAGTTCCTGCACCCAGAATGTTCAAGTCCACGCCGCCGAGGACAGCAATTCGGTTGCCGTAAAGTTTCTGGAACTCTTCAACGGGAATGATTGCATCCTCAAAGGAATGCTTTCCGTCAATGCCGACATCGTTGATGAGGTCGTCCATGATGGCAAGGACATTGCCGCAAGAGTGAAGGAAGTAGGGGATGCCCCTTTCGTGAGCCATTTGTGCCCAACGCTTGTGCCAAGGCAAAATTTGCTCACGCAAAAACTCCGGCGAAACTAAAGTCCCTGACCGAAAGCCCATGTCGTCGCCGGGGAAAACAGCAATCAGGTTCTCCAATTGCAACAGGTGCTCATAAAACTTCGTTATCAACTCACCAATCCGCTCGCAAACAGCACGAACGAGTTCAGGGTCGTCGTAAATGGCGAGGCTCAAACCTTCAAGCGACATGATCCAAGAGAGGTGCTCAAAAACTCCGCCGCCGTGAGAACTGATTAGCCCCATACCTTCAGGCAAGTTAGCGTTAATGTACTCCAGCGGGAAAAAGTCCATGTTTTCAACTTTCGGCCAAGGGTAGCGCTCAAAATCCTCCCAGTTGCTAATTGCTCCCTGATGCTCGTCAACCCAAGAGCGAAATTTTTCTGATGCTGGGTCTTGAGTAGTTAGCCGATTTTCCTTGAACGGCAAACCGATTTCCAGCCGAACGAAATCGTAACCCATGCGATACCAAAACTCAATGAAGTTGTCAAGGTAGGCTTTGAGAGATTCTCGGTCGGTCGGCATCACCCACTCCCTTCCGAGCAAATTCTTGACAATCGGACGCCTAACGATCTCATCAACGATGTATTCAACGAGGGGAGTTCGTCGCTGTGGAATTCGCCCCATGAGAATGTCAATAAACTCTTTTGCGTTCGGTTGAGGTCGCCTCAAAGGCACATGCTTCCACAAAGTTCGTCACCTCCTTTGCTCTCGGAGGGCACGCTTCTGGCGTGCCGAATTCGGTCCTGTATTAGCCTCGCCCCTCGTGGGCGACGACAAGTTTTAACGACCGCTGGGGACAAGCCCCGACGCTGCCAGTTTAAAATCCCGACCAGAAATTTTTCGGCTCGGCAGGAGCCTCGCCCCCCAACTTAACGGACAACGACTGCTCTCCCCGTAAACGAAACTTCACTTGCGAAATTCCCAGCACAAATTTATCTCAATCCTCACCACATTGGCACTTTCGCGATTGGTTTAAAACGAGAAAATCACATGCCCACGAACTTTGGCGAACAAGTCCACTACGACCCAGAAGCCAGCGCTAAAAAACTCACCGAAAATCAAGCCGAGGAAAAACGGCAGTGAGTAGCGGTAAAGTTTGCCGCCACCATAACGCAACACGAGTGCCTTAATGCTCCAAGCCATCAGCACGGGAAACCAAAAATTGATCATCGGCCAAGATGCTCCCATCAAGTAGCCAATGGGCGCAACAGGGAACCACAAAAAATTGCGGTGCATGAAAATCAAACCAAGCATAGTTGCTGCGCCAACCACCATCGTGATCAATGCTTTTGGGTTTGCAGGTTCACCAACAGTTAGAAGATGAGCCGTCCAAGTGCAGTAGAGGTTGCGGGTGTAATAAGTTGTGAACCAAAAGTGGAGGTTGTTCCCACCGTGCAGATACATGAGCCTCAAATAAGCGAAATAGGAGAGGGACATCGCTAACACAATGCTGAAACCCATCGCCGCCATCGCATGCCTCCTTCGGATTTGCGCCTCATCAGCAATCTTTAGCCCTTGGATAATGCAAGGCATCAATGGGCTACGGTTGTCAAGCATAAGCAAATGGTCAAAGAGCACCAGCATAGGCAAGTGTTTTGTGCCGATGCCACTTGAGCCGAAAATTGCCAGCAAAAAGTTTATGGGTCGGAACGGATGCTGAACATAAAGCATTCCACCTTCGCAAACTAACCGAACGGCGACAAGGTGTGTTAGGAAGAAAAGCACGAAAATTGTGAGCGCCCAGAGAGCACCTGCACCTGCCTTCCAACCCCACAAAACGATGAACGCTAATCCAACGAAGATACCCCAGAAGGCGACCGAATAGGGGATGGCTTCGTCGCCATCGTTTGCATCGTTTTGTCCGAAGGCTTTGCTCAGCACGGTTTTCCAATGCTCTTTCGCTGCCCAAAAACTGTAAAGGGAGTAAACGACGATGCCACCGAACATCTGGTGAGCCACGAATTCCTTGACGGGATAAGCCTGAACATTCTTCAACGGCAATCCCCACCAATCGGCAGCGATTTGCTGAGCGAGAAAAGCGAAATAGCAAAACCAAAGGCTGAAGGAAATTTCCAGCGGCAGAAAGTAAGCCAACCCAATGATGCTGAAAAGGATGCGAACCCAAAAAGGCTTGATGGCTCTGAACGGACGCTCAGCGAAATGAGCATCCAGAGAAATTAGGTGGACATTGAGCGACGGCAAGAAAGGCAAATAATAGCGCAGACCGTTAATGGCATGAACGAAAAAAGAGATGGCGAAACCCAGCCACATCCAAAAGTTGCGGAAGAACGACCTCTCTGACTTAGTGACTCCTGCCATTTGCAACGGCAACTGCATCAAAGGGAAAACCAATCGTTCCTGCTCTACCCAAGGCTTGCGGAGCAAAGCACTCAAGCAGAAGAAAACTCCATAGACACAGCAGCCGAGCAGCGTCCACATAGCCAACGGAGTCAACCAGTCTCCCCAAGGGATTGGCGCACCTTTCGGCAAGCCTTCGTAAAGCCAAATTGCAGTTTCGCGCTGCAGAGGGAACAAAAATTTTGGCAAGTGAGGATGCAAAATTTGCGCCCAGTTGTTTTCGGGAGTTGCAAAGTAAAACGGTCCTGCAAGGTAAGGGATAAGCAAACCCGTCCAGCCGAAAGAAGGAATACCAGCAGCAACCAATGCCATCGTGTAAACAAGCAGAATTTCAGCAGAGGTAAATGCTTTGCGCCACTGAGCAAGCAAGGTGTTGAAGCCGATGAGAGCGCATAAGGCAAAGAAAGCACTTATTGGGAAAGAAGTCAACCCCACCCAAGTCCCTTGCATTACCAAGTCACTGTAAGGGGTGAGAGAGGCGATTAGAGTTGCAATTACTGCACCTATCAAAAGGGGAAAGTTGGAAGAATAAGACCACCACTTGAACTCCACTTTGCCCTTGACCACTTTCGTTTTGTATCCGCTCATGTCGCATCTCTTGCTTTCTTCAGTTCTTCAGCGGCCATAGGAAGGTGGAGGTATGTAGCCTGGTTGTTGCTTCAATCGCTTCTGGAACTCTTTAGTCACTTCCTCAGGTGGTCGGATTGCCTCTTCACTGAGTTGACGCCTTGCTGTCCAAGACCGCCACAAAAAGAATCCAGCAACTGCTACGGCAACGACAATCACGACAATAGCGATAGGAAGAGGAACTTCCCTTTGCATAGATCATCCCTCCGTCTCGGTAGCCCTATTGCTTCCTTATTGAGGCGCTGCCGATGGTGGCCAACCTGTTGCTGGCGTCGTTGTCCATTTGCGCCCGTAACTAATTAGTTTTGCGTGCCCATCAATGAATAGGCAGTTATAGCCTTGCTGATGGTTACAGAAATTTCTTCGTGCTGGGTTTGGGGAATCAGGACCGTCCCAACCGAAGATGCCAAATTCGGTTAGCAAAATTCGCTCGGCGACATAATTTCTTACCTTTGCACTTGGTGGGTCATCCCACAAATTACGATTACTACCATCAGGGTAACGAACACACGGAAATGGACCTGGATAACCAGCGCTACTACCAGGACACCAAGTGTTGTAAACCCAGTTGGGAAACCAGTGGTAAGATTGGGCACCGATAGTTATAGCCCAATCCGTAGGTCTTGCACGAGCATCCGATGGACAATACCATAGTTGCACATTCCGAGTGTAAGGTGCAATTTGGACATGCATCAAAGTCCTATAGAACTCGTAGCCGTAAGCACAACCAGTGTAAGGAGGACCACCAACAGAAGGAACAAATCCTGCCCACCAACCACCTCCGTCTAAGCACCCATGACTTTCAGGAGTTGGGTCGCGAGGGTCATGAGGGTAGGGATTAACCGTTGGATTGACTTCCCAATTCCTCGGACCAGGATATGTTCCCATCGGTAGTTCCTCGTCATAATCCTGGGCATACATCTGAAAAGCAGGACCCATTTGCCGCAAGTTGCTCAAACAACTGGTTTGTCGTGCCTTTTCCCTTGCCTGACTGAACACAGGGAACAGAATGGCTGCCAGGATGGCGATTATCGCAATCACCACCAGCAACTCAATGAGGGTGAAACCTGTCCGAGAAAGGCTAAAGGTGACACCACGATGAGACCTCTCCAAATGACGGCAGTAACCTTGAAACATGTAACGCCGTAATGTCAACATCTTCAACACCTCCTTTAAGTAGTGGGCAACAACCGTTTTTGGTTGCACGGTAAATCATAACTCAACTTTCCTGTGATGTCAATAGGCAAACAGATGCGCTACAATCCTGATGGTCTTTTAGGAGGTGTTTAATCCTATGCCGACAATTCGCGACATCGCCAAACGGGCAGGTGTTTCCCACACCGTTGTTTCTGCCATTTTAAGTGGCATAGATGGTAAAGTGCGATACAGCAAGGAAACCCAGCGGAAAGTTTTGGCGATTGCCAAAAGGCTTGGCTACCGACCTCACCGAGGTGCTCGGAGTTTAGCGAGAAAAAAGACTTTTACCATTGGTGTTTGCTTCGCATGGGAGATGGCTGAAGTGTATCGCCATCCAGCAATGGCTTTCGTTTTGGCTGGCATAAGCGAAACTTTGAGCAAACACGATTACAGCCTTTTGCTTCGTGCCAATCCAGTTTCTGGCGGTTATTTGCCGAAACCAAACTTATTTCACCAAAACGAAATTGACGGTGTGTTATTGGTAGGTGCGATTAGGGTTGATGATAAAAACCTTGCCTTGTGGCGCAAAAGCAAATTGCCAATGGTTTTGGTGAGCACTCCACCTCAAGACATTGACGACATCAACTATGTGGACATTGACAACTTCGGCATGGTTGTTCAAGCCGTTGATTTCCTCGTTCAAAAGGGTTATCAAAAAATCGGTTTAGTGTTACCAAGTTTGGATTACACATGCCACCAAGTAAATTTGTGGGGCTTTCAATATGCCCTTTCTGAGCACGGTTTAACTTTCCCAAGCAAATGGGTCTGGACAATCGGTTACACGCCAAAGAGTGGATATGAATTTGCCCAAAATTTCTTCGCTACAAAAAGCAGACCTGATGCTTTGGTTTTCCTTGCAGAAATGGCAGCCATCGGTTTTGGCAGGGCGTTGCTTGAGAAAGGTATCAAGTTGCCTGACGAACTGGGTTTGGTTGTCAAGGAGAAGTTTCCAGAGCAAATGGGGCTTTTGAAGGGCATCGCAGTCATAAAACCTTCTTACTTCCGTTTAGGCATTGAGGCGACCGAGGCGATGATGAAGTTGTTGAAGGGCGAGATAAGTCGTCCCTTCCACAGTTTCCTTCCAACACAAATTAGTTTCAATGAAGCGATTTAGTCTCAGTCGCTGTATGGGATTGGCAAGTTGCCTTTCTTGAGTTCAAAAATCAGCCAAGCCCAACTTCCATCCCCATGCAAGGGATTGGGAAGTTCCTTCTCGTTGAAAAAACCTGCGTCCTTGCACTCATGGGGGAGCGGTCTCAATTGACCATCCAAAATTTTGCACTCATAAACGAGGCAATAAAAAGGGACGCCGAGGCTAAACTTATGTTTGAACCCGTCCAAAATAGCGATTAGCCTCAATGGTTCAACGAGCAGACCTGTCTCTTCCCTTACTTCCTTGACCGCAATTTCGCTTGGTGGATAGCCGACATCTGCCCATCCGCCGGGAAGAAACCAAGTCCCTCTGTCAGACCTTTGAATAAGCAGCAACCTATTTTGCTCATCAAAAACAGCGGAGTTGATGACGACCTTAGGTGTGACATAACCTTGAGCGCCAGATTTCAACTCTGCTTTCCATCGCTCAACAAATTGTCTTATGCTTTCATCGTCATCTCTTTGCCAACCCATAACCACTGCCATTTCGGCTGCCAGTTTGAGCAACTCTTCGTAACGCTCCCTTTCGTAAGGGCTTTGAGTGAAAGCCAAACCAGTTTGAGCGATGGCTTTCAACATCATTTGCCATCTTGCCAACCATTCCGCAAAACTCATCGGCATAAGTCTTTCACCTCGTTACCTTTTCGGCTGCAATAAATCTTAACAGCAACTGGCTTTGGAAGGTGTCGGTTGTTTTCACTGGAAAGGGTTGCCAAAATTTCATCAAGGACGAAAGTTCAAGGTGATGAAGCAATGCAAATGTGCCCTAAGTGCAGTTGGAATAATTTTGACACGGCAAAGTTTTGCGCTAACTGTGGTGAACCGCTTAGGGGTTTATTGGGGCAAGGCGAAATTTTGCAAGGTCGTTACCGAATCATCAAAGTGCTCGGATGTGGCGGCATGGGTGCAGTTTACTACGCTGAAGACCTACGGCTGAATAACAGACCTGTCGCCGTCAAGGAAAACTTTGACAACTCACCTGAAGCGGCTAACCAATTCCAAATTGAAGCGGAGTTGCTGGCAAACTTACGACATCCCAATTTGCCACAAGTTTTTGATTACTTCATTGAGCCCAAAACTGGAAAGCAATATCTCGTCATGGACTACATCGCTGGCGAAGATTTGGAAGAAATCGTTGAAAAGCGAGGTCCAATGGACGAAAGGGTGGCTTTACGCATCATGTTCCAAGTCTTTGAAGCCGTTGATTATCTTCATCGCCAAAACCCTCCGATAATTCACCGTGACATTAAGCCGAGCAACATCAAAGTTCAATCTGACGGCACAGCGATTTTGGTTGATTTTGGTATCGCAAAAAGGTATTTGCCAGGCAAGGAAACAGTTGGTGCTGCCGCTGCAGTCACGCCCGGTTATTCGCCACCAGAGCAATATGGTCAAGGCATCACTGACCAAAGGTCTGACATTTACGCTTTGGGTGCTACCCTTTACTTTGCTTTGACTGGGCAAGTTCCACCTGAAGCCATTGAGAGGGTAACTCAAAGCGACAAACTGGTTTTGCCAAGCCGAATTAACCCGAAAATTTCCCCAAATGTTGAGCAAGGGATTTTGAAGGCAATGTCAATTCGTCCCGCTGACAGGTTTTCAAGTTTAGTGGAGTTCAAGCGTTTCCTTATGACACCTTCCACATCCCGACCAGCCCCAACTTACCGACCTCAACCATCAAGACAAACTCAACCATCCCACCCTTCATCCTACCGAAGGCAGCGCCGACCTTCTCCTATCCCGTCAAACTACCACTTGGAATCGGGCATGATTGGTTGTGTGGAAATTTTTGCTGAGTTTATGCTTTGGGCTGCGATATTTTGGGCAATATTGGGCGGATGTCGGAGTTGTTTGTTTGTTATCGTCACCTTCCCTTGGGCGACATTTTTAGGTTGGCAAATTGCTAATTGGTCTGGAGCCATTTTCGCTGCAATATCCGTCTGGGCATTTTGGCATTTGGCTGCGCTAATGGCTCAAAAGTTGGAAAAACTCAAAATCCATCAAAACACAAGCGCAAATTAAACAAGGGACAGTGATGAACTGTCTTTCTCAACAATATTTGCAAGCAAGTTTGCCTTAGGCTAACTTGCAGTAGGACTTACGCAGTTGATGTCATTTTGTGTAGGGGCGGACGATAGTCTGCCCGAAAACATCCTTTGTAAGGAGTTAAAACTGCCCTTGCGGGCGGCTTAGTAGCCGCCCCTACATCCAACTGCGTAACTCCTATTGCAGGTTACTGGTTTTGTTGTAATCGGCGACCACCTTCAGGACGAGGACCTCGTTGACTTCCGAATCCACCAAATCCGCCAAATCCTCTCCCTCCAAAAAACAGAGGTGGCATTTCGCCGATAACAACATTCTCAGCAATCAAGTTACCTGTGGCTTCATCGTTGCGACCTTGAACCGTAACTCGTTCGCCTTGCTTGATTTCGTTGATTTTGACGGGCACTATTTTGTAAACCCTGGCATCCTGACGCACTGAAATGGGGACGCTTATACCGAATTGGCTGCCTTGATTTCGGACATCGTAAATTCGCCCTATAACCATTCCTGCTAATTCAGGCAATTCAGGCATAACGACTACGGTTTCTGCGTGCATCCAGCCAGTTTTCGGGTCAGGCTGTCCTCTCACGAAAGCGAACGAGTTGGCTTTTATGTCAGCCTTTGTTCCCAGTTGGCTTCTTTGAATTCGTGTCTGGTTCGTCAAAACCACATTTCTGGTGAACTTTTGTTCACCGAAACCGACTTCAACGACTATAGTGTTGCCCTGAACTTGAGCGATAGTTCCAGCAGCGAAAGGTATTCGCCTCATGAATTCGCTGGGGTTGAAACCAGGTCCGCCAAACCCTTGACCAGTTGGCGGTTGAGGTGGCTGAGCTAGCAAGCCACCCAAAAAGCCGGCAGCAATCAACGCCAATCCGACCAATATGCGCTTCATGAAAGTTCACCTCCGAAAGTTTTTGTTGCCTTTCTTTACTGCAAATTTTTATGGCAGCCGTTTTTATTCGCCCTCTCATTTCGGTTGCTTCTCAACCTGTTCAGTTTTTTCGGATGTTTGTTGGCTTGGTTTCGGAACTTGGTCTGTAGGCTTCTGCTCAGGGATGGGAACAGATGGAGCATGTTTGCTTCGCTTATGCTCCTCTTCCAGCAATTGGCGAAGTTCATCTGGTGTGCGAACAATGCGAGGCGTCAGAAAGACCATAAGTTCTGTTCTCGCTTTCGCTTTCTCGGTTCTTCTGAACAAAGGTCCGAGCAAAGGCAAATCTTTCAAAATAGGGACACCCACTTCAACTTCCTCAACTCGGTCACGCATAAATCCTCCAATGACAACTGTTTGCCCGTCTTTGACAGTAACTGAAGTTCGTGCCACACGAGTGTTGATGATCGGTTGAGTAAAGCCTGCCTGTTGCACTGTCCCACCCAAATCGTCAATGGTTTGAACGATGTCCATGACAATGTAGCCTGCGTTGTTAACGCGAGGAGTAACCTGCAATGTAGTGGCAATTGAACGCAAGTCAACGCTGATTTGTGGTGGTGTCCCAACGGTGCCAGGGAAGAAACTGGTGACGACAGGATATTGCTGACCAACTTGGATTTGAGCCTGAACATTTGCGAGAGTCAAGATGTGCGGTGTCGCTATGACTTTGACTTTTTGGTCACGAGCCAAGGCTTGCAAAGTCGCTTTAAATGTGTCGCTGACATAGCCCCAGAACAAGCCTTGAGATCCAGCCGCTTTGGCTGCCTCGGTGCCAGTGACAAGGTCTGTGGTGACTTGATTGGTTTCACCGAAAATGTTCTTCTGGAAGATGTGCCACTCAACGCCGAGATGCAAATCTTTCGTCAATGTCACATCGGCAATGACAACCTCAATGAAGACTTGAGGTTGAGGTTGGTCAAGTTGCTCAATGAGCGATTCAATTGCGCTGAAGGCGGCAGGGGGCGCCGTAACGACGATAGTGTTAGTTCGTTCATCGGCTGTGACGGTCACATCTTGAAGGTTCTGCAAAGGACCGAGCCTTTGAGTGTCGCCGGCAAGGGCAAAGAAAAGGAAACCGGTGGGACGACGCTGTTGCTGCAAAATTGTAGTGACAGTTTGTGCCAGTGCTTGGGCATCAACATTCTGCACTCTGTAAGCCTTGACAAGTCTTCCCAAATCAGCCGGCTGGTCTAACTCCGCTACCAGTTGCTCAAAGATGGGCATGTTGGCGTCGGTTGTGGTGATTATGATTGCGTTTCTTCTTGGGTCGGCAACGACCACATTTTGTTGCAAACCCATCCATTGCTGCTGCCCCAAAACCCGCTGCTCAAAGGGAATGCCAGCGAAGAAAAAGCCAAAACCCCGCTGCTGCGGTGCCGTCGTTTGAACCATTCGGCTCAGCATGTCCGCAACTTGAGTTGCGTCGGCATACTTCAACTCAAAGACACGAACCTTCACCGGCGGTGAGTAATCTTTGTCAAGTTCCTCAACCAGTTGCTTGATGAGAGCAAGATTTTCTTTGGTGGCTGCGATTATTAGCGCGTTCGCTCTTGTGTCGGCAGCAATTCTCACTTCCCCACTCCTGACAATCCCAGCCGAAACTTGCGAGACAGTTGTCCCTGGCTGGAAGAAAGCAGCAAACCGAGTTCCAACCTGACGCTGTGCTGCAGGTGCACCTTCAAGAAGCAAAGTTTGCATAATTTGAGCCAACTCAGGAGCGTATGCTCTTTGGAGCGGGACGATTTCAAACTGCAAGTTTGGACGGGCATCAACATCAAGTTGCTGAATGAGGTTGCGAATGGCTTCCATCTTCTCGCGAGAGGCAGCAACAATGATGGAGTTAGTTCTCGGGTCGGCAGTTATGATGGCTTCAGGTTCTGTCGGGACAGCAGTTCGCCTTTGAGTAACCTGTGGCTGTTGACCAGGTTGTTGAGGTGGTTGAAAGGGCGCTTGACCTGGCTGAATTGCGGTGACTTGTCGTCTCTCAAACAACTCCGACAAAATTCGCTCCAAGTCTATCGCATCGGCAAACTGAAGCCTAAAGATTTCAATTTGCAAGGCTTCAGCAGCAGGAGTGTCAAGTTTGGCGATGAGTTCCTTGATCCAAGCCATTCGTTCCTTCGGAGCCCAAACGAGCAAAGAGTTGTTGTGCGTGAAGGGGACAATGTAGATTGACGCGGTTGTAACGGCTGATGTAGGAGCAGCGGGTGTTGGCGGTCCCGGTTGACCCGGCGCAGGGGTAGGAGCAGCAGTCCGAGCGGCAGTGCCTATCACAACGCCGAACGGTCCGAGAAGTTGAGCAAGCGTTTGAGCCAATTGTTGAGCGTCAGCGTATTGGAGTGGGATAATCGCAATTTCAACTTTCGTGGACAGGTCAATGTCCATCAGTTTGAGGATTTGGGAGATGCGTTCAATGTTGGCTTGGGTGTCAGTGATGATGAGCAAGTTGCCGATGGTCGTGCTGGCGATGAGAGCATTTTGAGCGGAGAGTAGAGGCTGCAACTCACCTTGCATTTGTCTTGCGTTCAAATAACGCAGTTCAAAAACCTGCGTGACCAATTGGCTTGGCGGGACGAAAGGTTTTTTGACATCGCCGAAAAAAGTCTCAACAGCCTTTTGACGCGCTTCAGCAATTGGCACAATCTTGACAATCCTGTCGCCTTCAGGCATCAAGGTGAACCCGCGAACTTCCAACGCTGCAGCCAAGACTTGCATCGCTTCGTCAATGCTCAGTCTAAATGGGGCAATAAGTGTCAATGTCCCGTCAAGGTTAGGATGAGGGACGAAAATTTTGCCCGTCGCTTTGCTGTAAAACTCCAGCACGGCTGAAATTTCAGCGCGGACGAAATTCAATTCAACCATAACGCCGCGAGGCTCACGGAAAACCCGTCCCTCACGGCGAACGGGACCAGGTAAAGTCGGCACTTGGGGTTGAGTTGGCTGCGCAGGTGGTTGACTTGGTTGTTGAGGCTGCTCTGGTTGTTGAGGCTGTCCTGGCTGAGCAGGTTGTTCAGGCTGTTGTGGAGGTTGCTCAGGTGGCTGCGGAGGTTGAGCAGGTGGTTGCTCTGGTGGTTGAGGTTGCTCTGGCGGTTGCTCTGGTGGTTGGGGCGGAGTAGGTGGCTGCTCAGGCGGTTGCCCCTCTTGTTGAAACGATGCCAAGTTTTGGTCAAGAAGTGAAGCGTGAACGGTCAAAGGTGTCCATGAAATCCAAACTGTCAAGGCAGTTGCAGCGAGAAGCAATTTCAATCTGGAGCGCATACAAATCACCTACCAGGCGGATTGAAGTTAACGCCCATCTGTCTAAATCGCTGCAAAATCTGTTGCTGTTGGTCTGGAGGCAATTGTTGCCAGAACTCTCCAACCCGTTGCAATATTCGGTCGCGGACGAACTCTGGCAACTGATTCCAGCGGTCCATCATTCTGCTGACCCATTCTGATGAACCTCTGCCACTCCTTTGCTCTGTTTGACCTTGACCGAAAGTCCCAGGCGGACCGCCAAATTGCCCAACAGTTGGACCTGCCGTTGTCGGTCTTGGAGTAACTGAAGAAGCAGAAGCGAGAATTTTGCGCTCTTGCTTCCCTTCGCCCAGAACAATTCGGTAGGCAATATCACCTTGTTTGATTTCAACATAGTTTTCGCCAACATTGGTAACTTGGTAGCCAAAGGCAGACTCGCCAACTTTCACGAAGGCGACATTGCGAGTTTGAAGGTCTTCAAGCAACACATAAGTTTCATCGCCAATCCGTGCCAAACCAGTTGCCGTCAGGTTTGCTGGGCGAGATGTCATCTGGGTTGACGCAAAGGAAGTTGAGGGTGGCGGAGGTGGCGCTGGTGGCAAAGGTGGTGGTGCTGATAACCCACCAGGTGAAGTTTGAGAGCGGGTTACCCTTTCATTTGTTCGTTGAGAAGTTTGCTCTTTTTTGCTACTTGGAGTTTCGCTTGGTGGTTGGAAAATGTTGCGTTCAGCGATGTATCGGTAATCTCTACGGGGCAAATTGGCAGGACTTTCACCCTCAAAAGCCATAGGAGAATAAGGGACATCTCTGACAGGCATAGATTTTGCTGTTTCCGAGAGTTCAGATATTCGTTCCAAAGTTTTGCTGGCTGTTGTTTGGATTGCCCTTCCTCTTTGCGCTGGTGCGGTCGCCCATCGGACAATGCCCCACATCACTCCGACCAAGACAAGCGTAAAGAGACTCAAAATCACCTTATCGCGAGAAGTTAAAGTCCAATTCACTTCTTCTCACCTCCGACGAATTTGGCGACGGGTTTGAATTGCCTGTTTTTTCAAAACGGCATCCTCAACGGGAATCCACCAGACCAGTTGGGTTTGAAGCCTCAGACCATGTTTTGGCTCGCTCACCGCCTGAACATTTAGACGCTCAACGGAAACTGGTGGTCTCATTGATCTTAGCCTCATAAACAATTCTGTCAATCCTTGCAACCCTTCCGAAATAGTTGGTTGAGTAGTGATTGCGGTGATTTGGACTGCAATCCTTGCTGCCCTCAAATCTTGGTTGATTTGCCAAGGCAATGGTTGAATGGTTTCGGCTTTGATTTTGCTTTGAAGCAGCAAACCCTCAACCTGATCCATCAATTTCGCCGTCAAGGGACCAGAATTAAAGTCTGATATGGGTTCGCCAAGTTCGCGCACCAGTTTAGAGTATTGCTCCTTTTGCTTCTTCGCTTGCTCAAGTAGTTTTTGGGTTTCAGCGTTTTGGTTTCTCAGGTCGCGAAGTTGAGAGCGCAAACTTTGGTATTGCCAAAAGGCTGAAGCAGCCCAAACCCATCCAATCAGGGCAATAGCCAGCAGGATAAAAAGCAAAATTCGGTGACTGCCTTTCACGGTCGCAACACCTGCCGCTGCCTAAAGGTTGATGTCCTTTCACGAAGCCAAGCAGTAATTTGGAACTCAACGAGCGTTTTGCCGTCAACTGTCCTTGCGTTAGCGTAGTTTGTCATCACTTCTGCGAAAAGTCGTTTATTGTTTTCAACCTCTAACTCACTCAAATTTCTGGCAGCATCGGTGACGGCTGAGTGGGAAATAGCATTGCCCCTCAAAACAACTTGACCGTCCCTAAGGAAAGCCATTTCAGTAACCCAAAGGCTCGTCGGCAAAGCCTTGCTGATCCAGTAGAGCAACTCCAAAGGGTCATTGCGACGGTCAGCAACGGTTTGCCAAATTCCCTCAAGGCTTTGAACTTTCTGGCTGAAGTTGCCAACGGTCAACCGATTTAACTCCCGTCGTTGCTTGTTGAGAATTTCTTGCTCGGCAGCAATTTTCTCTTTCACCATTTTCGCCTGTGACGAGATTGCAAATCCCACAATTAGACCTGCAAAAGCCAAAACCGCCAATGCTCCAACCAATCTCTCTTCAACCCTTCTCCAAACCAGTGCAGGCTCTCGCTCTGGAGGTGGGAAACTGAGGATGGAAGGGACTGACGAAATTGCATTTGCGATAGCGCTGAGTGCTCGCTCAAAAGGAGTGTTGCCTTCAGCATCAATGGACAATTCTTCCATGGGTGGCAAAGTTTTACTGCCCAAAAATTCCTCAAGGAAACGGCGATTGCCGATGACGAAAATTTGTTCAATGGCTTCGCCGTAGGTGCGATGGTAAAGGGCTATTGTTCGCTGCAATTCTCCGACAAGCCATTCGCCATTGTTGCCGTTGAGGGTAATGGTGTGCACAATTCTCAACCTTTCGCCAAATCCAAGGGCTATGCTTGCGCCAGTCAACTGCTGTCGGTTGCCCCTCAGTTCTAAAATGCCCCAATTCCCTGAAAACGGCTTACGAACCGAAATCCACAACCCAATGATTGAGGGGACAACCCAGTAGATGGGCAAATCAAGTTGCAAAAAAGGAGCAAGATAAGTGTGTAGGAAACTTTTTCTGGTTGCTGCTACTAAGACCCCTTCAGGTTGCTCAAAAAAGGCTAACTCAATCTCTGTCAATGGCAGCCCAAGTTGATTTGATGCTTCTGTTCGCCAAACCTGTTCGCGAACTTCAACATTCTCCGTTGGCAATTTCAGCAATTTGAAGGTGCAAACTTGTGAAGGAACAACAACGCACAAAGGCTCTGACAAAACTCCCTTGCTTGCCAATTCCTGTAGCCTTTGCCCAACTCCGAAACCTTGCTCTTCCGAAGGCACAGTCAGCGGGAAGGTAGCGGTCATCCGCCCGCCCCTTGCAGGCAAACTCAGCCTAATTTCACCATCGCCCCATTCTACGGCTATGACATGTTTTGGCTTTCTGAACAAATAATGCATCCTTCTCCCTCCGTGCTGCTTGAGCATTGTCAATCCATTAGACGATTGACGAGACAAAAGGTGAAGTGAGATGTTCAGCGTGAACGAATGAGATGTGCCCGAAAAATTTGTGTTCGTTTTTCGCCTTAAATCCGTTCTCCCGGCTTTAAGTGCTCAATCAGCCACATGTAATTGTTCGCATTTGCCACTCGCGGCGTTGAAGGGGTGCTGTCAAGTTCAACACAAATCCAACCTTCGTAATTGGCTTCGCGAAGGACATCCAAAACGCAAGCCAACCGCTCACCAATTGCGCCTTTTCCAAGTTCCCAAAAGACATGCTTAACGCGCCCCATCTGGTATCGCTGCTCAAGAGTCATGCCTCCAAGAAGCGGGTTCAAGTCCTTGAGGTGAATGTAGCCGATGCGGTCTTTGTATTTGCGAAATGTAGCAACAGGGTCAGCGTCGCCGTAAGCCAAATGGGCAGTGTCAAAACCTGCAAAGATAAGTTCAGGGTCAGTGTTTTCCATCAAGATGTCAATTTCTTCGGCAGACTCAATCAGCGTCCAAGCGTGGTTGTGAAAAACTACTCTAACACCGAACTTTTTGACTTGACGGGCGATTTCGTTGACGGTTTCGCAAAAGCGCTGGTAATGCCTTTTAGGTGCTTTGCCAGGGCGAGGCGAGTAACCCGATGAAGCAAGGATGAGGTTTGAGCAACCGAGTTTCGGGAGTGCTTCCGCAATTTTCACTGCTCTGTCCGCTTCTTCCGTCCATCCCTTCCAAAACTGCCCGCTGACATAAGTCGCTGAGCAAGCAAGTTTGTGCTGCTCAAGTAAAGCCTTAAGTTCATCAAGCCTGTCAAGATAGGCACTGACAGGTGCTTCAATGCCGTCATAGCCAATTTCCGCTATTTCCCCCACAGCCTCTTCAAAGTTCCGCCAAGTCAGCGGCTGGCAAGATAACCTAACACGCATTCCCACATCTCATCCCTCCTTCGGAAAATTTGCGACTCAGCAACAATGATAGCAGGGATAACTTTGGAAGCAAGCAGTGTTAGCACCTGATAGCGTCTGACAATCCTGCACAGCATAATTTGCTGCTGACAAATGAAAGGAGGTAAGTTTGGGAAATGTTTGCCGAAAAGGAACTTTTGCTTGTTCCCGGACCAACACCTATTCCGCCACAAGTCCAAAGGGCAATGATGCGACCAATCATCAACCATCGTTGCCCCGCTTACGAGGAGTTGTTTAGTGGTTTGCAAGAGAAGTTGAAACGGCTATTCGCTGTCACAGGTGAGGTATTCGTGTTTCCTGCATCAGGCACTGGTGCACTTGAAGCGATGGTCGTCAATTTCCTTTCGCCCAATGAGCCAGTGCTTATGGTCAGCATAGGTTGGTTCGGTGACAGGTTCGGCGAAATTGCAGAAAGGTTTGGAGCAGATGTGACTTGGTTGAAACTTGATTGGGGCACAGCAGCGACACCAGAAATTGTCGCTGAAGCGATGGACAAAGCACCTAAACCTTTCAAAGCCGTCTTGCTCACTCACAACGAAACTTCAACTGCTGTTGTCAACCCAGTCAGAGAAATTGCAAAAGTTGTCAAAGAACGCGGTGCGTCGTTGCTCGTTGATGCCGTCAGCGGGTTCGCTGCGATGCCCCTTCCGATGGATGAATGGCAAATAGACGCTGTCGCAACTGCTTCTCAAAAAGCGCTCATGACGCCTCCGGGCATTGGATTGGTTGCTGTGAGGGAAGAGGCATGGGAAGCAGTGGAACGAACGCAAATGCCGAGATACTATTGGGACTTTCGCCTTGCCCGAAAATTCCAAAGCCATAACCAAAACCCATACACGCCGCCTGTGACTTTGCTTTACGGTCTGGATGCTGCCCTTGACATGATTTTCGCTGAAGGAGCGGAAGCAGTCTTTGAACGGCACAAACGAGTTCGCAACTTGCTTCGGGACGGAATTCGCAAGATGGGGCTTGAACTTTTTGTTCCAGATGACAACATTGCTTCTTGCAGCCTGACAGCGGTGAAAGTTCCTGAAGGCATTCACGGAGGCGACTTAATCCGACAACTGCGAAACAAATACCGAATTGAAGTCGCGGGAGGTCAAGAACACCTCAGAGGCAAAATCATCCGCATAAGCCACATGGGTTACATCCACGAAAGCGACATGCTCCTGACCCTTGAAGCCCTCCGATACGCCATAAAAGACTTGGGATAGTTGCTCTACAGAAATCCCGCAGCCGAAAACGCTTGTAGGGTTTTCCCCTACTTTACAGGCATCCCTGATTTACGCTACGATTTGAAATCGGCTGATTGCGGAAATCGCTTAGTTCGCAAGGCGAAGGAGGGGAGAAAGATGAGCGGAGAAGTTGTTCGTCAACGCCTCATTCCTTCACTCCTGCCTCTGATAGAAAGAGCGCTTCTAAATAACACCTTCCGAGGTTGGCTTATCCGCGAGTTGGAGCATCGGATTTTTGAGCGATGGATGGAGGAAGATTCAAACCGACCCTTGAAAGTTCAGCAAGATAAAGCGGACATCGTCAAAGCGTTGGTGTATTCCTTCCACAAGGCACTTCAACGCCGTCAAATTTCTCCGACAGTTTTGCACAAACTTTTCAAAAACTACTTCTTGGCTTGCACCTTGTGCATGGACAAAGAACGAGTTGAAGCCATTGAAGCGTTCAAAGCCCGTCACGGCGTCCATCCGCCAACGAGTGTGGTCATTGCTCCAACTAAGTTTTGCAACTTGCAGTGCATAGGTTGTTACGCTAACTCCCACGCAGCAGCGCGCGAAACTTTGGATTGGGAAATCCTTAACCGCATCGTGACCGAAGCGAAGAAACTTTGGGGCATCAGGTTCTTCACCATTACCGGCGGTGAACCTTTGCTTTACCGCTCGCAAGGTCACGACATCATTGACTTGGTCACCGAGCACGACGAATGCTTCTTCATGATGTATACCAACGGCACGATGATTGATGCCAAGATGGCAAAAAGAATGTCGGAAGCAGGAAATATCACTCCAGCCATTTCCGTTGAAGGCTTTGAAGAGCGAACGGATGCGAGAAGAGGCAAAGGTGTGTTCAAGCGGATTTTGCGAGCGATGGCTAACTTGAGGGAGGCGGGCGTTCCCTTCGGCATTTCCGTAACAGCAACCCGCGAAAACGCCCAGGAAATCATGTCCGACGAGTTCGTTGACTTCTTCTTTGAAGAGCAGCAAGCCCTCTACGGTTGGCTCTTCCAATACATGCCCATCGGTCGCGGCTACACACTCAAATTGCTGTTAACACCTGAGCAAAGGCTTTGGCTTTGGCAAAGGACATGGCAAATTGTTCGTGAGCGAAAAATCATGTTCATTGACTTTTGGAACTGTGGCACTCTCTCCGACGGTTGTATCTCTTCAATCCGAAGTGGAGGCTACTTCTATATTGACTGGAACGGAAGGGTCATGCCTTGTGTTTTCGTTCCTTATTCTCCAGTCAACATCGTTGAAGTTTACAAGCATGGAGGCAGCCTTGAGGACATCTACAATGTCCCTTACTTTCAGGCGATTCGGAAGTGGCAAGGGGAATACGGTTTTGCAAAGGAGCGCCCTGAGGAACATGGCAACTGGCTCATGCCTTGCCCAATTCGCGACCACCACAAAGTGATGAGGGAACTGATTGACCGATACAAGCCTGAACCTGAAGATGAATCGGCTGCAGCAGCCCTTCAGGACGAAGAATATTACCGAGGGATGTTGGCTTACAACGAAGCGGTGCGAAAGGTCCTTGACCCAATTTGGGAGCGCGAATATCTCGCACCGCACAGAAAGGAAATAAACTGACTAAAACCAATGGCATGGACAATGCGTTGAGCGTTCTTGATTTGAGCGTTGTGAGTTGAAAGTTGTGAGTTAAAGGCATCGCAAAGTTTGAAATTGCAAAGTGCAAACCTTCAATTCTGAACACTCAACGCAATTGTGGCATGGGCGATTAAGGGTCAACAAACTTTGGCTCGCTTTGGGAATGCAGCCGTCTTCACGCTGACCAGAAAGCAAGTAACGGATGCAGGCTTCAATGTGTTCACTCGGAATCATGTCGGAGCAGTTTTCAACCATGTATGCGAAATCCCTCGTCCAAAGCGCTCCGTAATGTCCTTTACCATCGGGACAATAAAGGATTGTCCCGTCATTGGCTTTTACGCGACAGCCATCTATTAACCGCTTCGCTTGTTCTGTTAGCCAATCCATTCGCTCCTTAACCGACAAATCAAGCCACCAATTTGAGCCCATAACTTGCTCACCTCGCAAAGGGAACGAAAGGGCAAAAACTGCAGCGAGAAAAATGCAAGTGCGACATACCATAAGCCTGTCACCTCGTTAGCGGATTTAATCTTCTGCCATCAATATCAGCAGCCAACCTTTTCCTGCTTCAACTGGGATTGGTTCGTCAGGCGAGAAAATCGCAGGCGGTTGGAAGAAAGTGATTGATGGTGCGAAAAGGAGACAGCGCTCTTTATCAATGCCTAAAGATTGCCAATCAATTTCAAGGCGCACTCTCAAAGCCTTAGAACCTTCGGGTTCAAAGGCACTCTTTTGCTTTGTTGGTTGCCCCGCAGTTGAGAAAGCGAGCCTTCCGAAAGCTCTTGGGTCGTGAAAACTCCCTTGTGTTGCAGACCAACTGGAGTAAACTTGCTTTGGCGTTTGCTGGTCACGACAAGCGTTGAAGCCGATAGTGTCGCCTTCCTTTGGTGCTTTCATCCCAAGCGTCGCAAACGGGATGGCTAACTCGCCCTCCCAGAAACCTTCCCTAACTCTCGCCTTGTATGTCCACTCGCCGTTCCAACCCAAGTCCCTGCCTCTTCCGTCAGCAACTATGCCCTTACTATTGCCGATGAACTGGAAGTAAACTGGCTTGCCCAAATCAGGTTGGATGAAAAACTCAATGGCGTCGTCTTCCCAAACAGCGTCGTCCCGCTTTTTGGCGTCCGCTTTCAATTGCCCGTGCTTGTGAACGCATCGGAAGCCGATATAAAGGTTGCGCTCATCGTAAGTGACGAAAACTTCCGTCTGCTGCTCGGCGAGTTCGTCGCTGTTTAGCATGATGAAATTTGTTAACCTTGCCGCTTCGTCCCACTCTCCCTCGCTGATTTGCCCGTCAATGGTTGGCGGTCTGGAAGTTGGGCAAACCTTCGCCTCTTGACGCTCCCTACTCAAATTGAAATGAGCAAGTGCAATTAATGCCTTTCCGCGCTTTCGGTAAACTGTCGCTAAAACATCTTCACGGTCGGTTCGCACTGGGCAATCTTTGCGCCAGTAGCCAATCATTTCGGCGTCTTCAATCCCGAAAGCATCCAACACCTGCCACAAGTAAGGTGTGCAAATGTGCAACCGCCCCGTCATCCCGTAAATCATCCCACGATATGGGTTGCCACCATTCTCGTAGTTCAACATATCGCCCATCAAACCGAATGGTATCCCAGAAATCTCAACGAGCCAGTAGTCAGGTGGCATGTTGTAGTCAAAAAGTTCGCCAAACCACAAAGTGTCAATGTAGGGAAAGTGCTCCATATATTGATTCGCTGGGCTGAGCATTGGTGGCTCAGGTTCCCAAGGC
>Ga0209289_100280_pt1 | contig 29744 bp, 26 predicted proteins | sample GXS110809BmetaG_FD_184121 | JGI IMG/M metagenome (GOLD analysis project Ga0209289, IMG submission 184121) | Hot spring microbial communities from Gongxiaoshe hot spring, China to study Microbial Dark Matter (Phase II) - GXS 110809B (SPAdes)... ...
TCCTGAGAAGTACCATGTTAGCTTTATTCCTGTTTTCTTCTCAACCTCATCGGCAGCTCCCTTTGCAAGCTTAGTCCACTCTGTTCCCTCTGGGGCTACAGTAGCACATTTCAAAACTATTTGAGCACTCAATGGAATTGGTAAGAAAGCCATAAAAACTATCAATTGACATACCTTCAATATTATATTCACCTTCCATTACCTCCTTGGTAATTCATACAATTATAAAAAATATGAACCTCGCAGAATTTTGAGCCCCGTATTATTTAATTTAAAATATTTCTCTTTATTTATGTTTTTCTTGTATTTTTCTATTTATGCTTTCTCGTGTATAACATAGAAAGCGTGCCTTACATTAATTCTTTTGATGGTTTAAAAATACACTATGAAATAGTAGGCAAAGGCAAAGAAACTGTATTCTTCATAATGGGACTCGGGATGGACAAGAGAGGATGGATTTTTCAAGTTCCACACTTTGCAGAAGATTTTCTGGTCTTTCTGATAGATAACCGCGGCATAGGTAAATCAGAAGTTCCTGATGGATTTTTCACCACAGAGGATATGGCAAAAGACATATATGAAATTATGAAAAAGGAAGGTATTGAAAAAGCTCACTTTGTTGGTGTATCCATGGGCGGGATGATAATGCAAAAGTTTGCGGCAAAATATGTAGATGCTGTGAAAAAACTTGTTCTTGTTTCTACACTCCATAAAGTCAATGACTTTGAAAAAGACCTCATAATAAAAGGGATGAAATTCGTAAAAGATATAGACATAAATACAATAGACGAAAAAATACTGAAACAATATCTAAATGTGTTTTTAGATACAAATCCGGAAAAAATACTTAGGTTCCTATCTGATAACCTCTTCACTAAAGATTTTTCAAAAAATAATATTGAATTTATCTTTGAATTTTTCTCCGACTATATAAAAAATGGATTTAATGTCAAAGGCTTTTTGAAACAACTTTATGCAGTCCTGCAACACGATTCTACAGATGATTTGAAAAAGATAAAAGCACAAACACTTGTTATCACAGGAGATGAAGATAAAATGGTTTCTCCCTCAAAATCAGAATTCATAGCTAAAAATATACCTTTCTCAAGATTGGAAATCATCAGGAATGGATCACACGCTTTGATATTTGAAAAATATGAAGAGTTTAATAAAATCGTAAAGGAATTTCTAGTATCATAGTTAAACAGAAAAATAACTCATAGGTGGAGGAATGATTATTATATATCTATGGCTGATGCCGTAAATTCTGTTAATAGGGTGGAAAACTCAACACCTCCCCCAAGGAGGGAGCAAACACCTCCCCCTCGGGAACCCCCTCCTCCTCCACCCCAACAACAGCCTCCAGAACGCCCTCCAAGAACAATAGATACATTCGCATAATCTCCAAATCAAGAATGTAAGTATTAAAAAATTATCAGAAGAATTGCCCCATCGGTTTTGCAAACATATATCTTACTTATTAACTGCTTCGTCAAATAAATATGTACCCAAAATTGTCAATTTCCCCTGACAAGTGGAGGATAAAAGTTTTTTGACACAGCATTTTAACCAGTTTTTGGCAACCCTTTCTTTGTAAAGTAAGCACTTTTAAGAATTAGAAATTAACTAAAAGGTTTTCCGCTTGTGAGCTATTATGTTAATCTGAATATCCTAAAATTTGATATATAAAGCTCGGTAGTATAAAAAAGATCCGGCATGATTACGGATACTAATGATTCGGCCATTTCGAAGTTCAAATTTTTTGTTTTATCCTTTTCAACGAGGTTTTCCACCTCTCCACAGTTCGGGTAGTTCCTGCCCTACCACCCTTGACAACCCTTTGGTTATCAGGGTCATATATAATTAGTCAGATAATTATAATCAGAAACTGACTCAAGTATTTGCAATTCATCTCCACCCTATAGATGGAGACTTCTTGCTAAATTTATGTTAAATTCTGATCAGACCTTGATTTTGGTTAGATTAGCAAAAATCTGATAGTATATGTTTTTGATTCTTTACTCCGTTCAATAAAACAGTGATCAGGATAACTTTAGAACAAAGTTTCAAGAGGTTTTGGTTCCTCTATTACTTCATATCTTCCATCTTTGAAGACCCTCCATATTCCTATATAGTTTGCCCCATGCCTTTTGTCCTTACTCCAGCTTATCGGGAAAGAAACAGGAGTCTCCAAGTTTTTTGTATTCTCCAAAACCTGCATTATCTTTTCCCTACTAAGATCTTTTCCAGATCTTTTGAGAACGTCCTCAACAATCATTGCTATCATTATACCATATGTAGTTAGCATTGGTGTTTTAGCAAGCTCCTGATCCAATTTCACGATTTCATCAAATAACTTTTTAGCTTCTGGATAAACTGTTGGCATTTTTATTACTGCTCCAACATAAACACCATCCCAAAGGTCTCCAGCAAGTTTAACCATAACAGGGTCAGCAAGAGGAAAAGAAGCTAATATTTTTGGTTTCAATCCAAGTTCAGATAATTTCTTGACAAAAGCGGAGGTTTGACGTGGGTTTGAATATATTATAACCGTATCTGCACCAGAATCCTTGACTTTTTGAGCATGAACAGAAAAATCAACATCTACAAGCTCATGACTTATTTTCGCAACAATCTTATCACCTCCCGCTGTCTCACATCCTTTTAAACCAGTTTCACCATAATCATCATTCTGATAGAAAAATGCGATTTTTTTAGATCCCAGCCTATCAATAGCAAACTTCGTAAGATAATCCGCCTCAGCCTGATAATCTGTATATGCTACAAAAAAATACTTCAGTTTCTCTTTTGGGTAATCAATCCACATCCTAACATTTCCAAGAGGCATAACAACAGGTATTTTCTTCTCCGCAACAAGATCCCTGTTTGCAGAAACATTTGCAGTTCCAAGAAGCCCAGCAAAGAACAAGACCTTATCTGCTAACTCCTCTATATTCGTCCGCATCTTAGCGGGAGTATATCCATCATCTCTTGAAACCAACACTACTTGTCTTCCATATATTCCACCTTTCTGATTAATGTATTTAAAATAAGCATCCATAGCTTTCCCCAAAACTCCCCAGGAAGCAGCTGGACCGGAAAATGGCATACTTGTTCCTATATAAACCTTGTCTTTTTCAACTCCAGGGGTAGCATAAGAATAATCAACTAAAGAAGCCACCGAAAATAAAATAAAAACTAAAAAAGCAAGTCTAATACATCTCATAGTAAAAAATTATAAACCTTGATGAAAAATTTTGTGAAAAAAAATTAAATCGGCATCATTTTGTAGATACTCCTTACAAATCACATTTCATGTGAACTCCTCCATCTTATAGAAGATGGAGCTTCCTGCTTCAACAAGGTTTTTCACCTCTCCACAGTTCGGGACGTCCCTGCCACACCACCCTTGACAACCCTTTGGTTATCAGGGTTATATATAATTACAATCCGAAACTGACTCAAGTTTTTGCAATTCATCTCCACCCTGTAGAGGATGAAGAATTTTTGCTAAATTAAAACAAAAACGATTATACAAAATACAACAAGGATTTTTTCACCTTAAATAAGCGAATCAATAGCAAAAGCTTGTCTAACCCCTTAATAAGATGAAAAGAAATCATTTATGAGTTTAATGGAACTGAAAGCAGAACGCGGCATGAAAATCTGATCCGAGACTTATCTCTATTCACCAAAAATACTACAAAAACAACATATATAATCTTATTCCTAACATCAGATAGATAATTCCATAACTTACATAAAGCAAAATTCCTATAGATTCTTCTCTACTCACCTGGAACATGTTCATCCCTTCTTGCTAAGCATTCTTTCACCTTCAGATTTGGTTTGAGACGCAAGAAGGCTTTTTCTGCATCTTTTACAAAATTTTTCACATAAGGATAAAAACTTGTTAATTCCTCTTGTCGGCAACTCTTTATATTTTTGAAAACAGATTCAAGGTCAGACCAGTCTGAACAGAACCAATTTTTAGGGATAATTCTATTTATGAACTCTTTGATTATTTCTTCCGGCTGCTGTGGTTCTATACCTTCAAGATAGACATAGGTCTTAGCACATTTGACTAACGAGTCAGCTAATTTCTCTCTTACATCATCCCATCGGTTGAGCTTGATATCCTCTTGTTCTACCTCGTATATGTTCCTATATGCGTCAAACAGATTAACAGCCATAAGATCAAGTAGACTTCCCGCGCACTCTCCTCTTGCTTCAGCTTCCATCTTGAACTCTTCTGATATCCTCGGTTCCCTATAAACCTCAGGATCATCTGGATTAACCTTTGAGTACTTCGCGAGAATTCTTCTGAAAAAATCCAGACCAAGTCTATCTACCATCTCAAAAAACTCCTCATTACCTTTTCTATTAGTTTTCCATATATCTATTATCTCTTTTACAAAGTATGGAGCATTCAAAACTGGTATTTTTCCAAGAACTTCGGCAAATCTCTTTCTTTGCTTAAATATGTTTCCGCCAATAAGGACTATATAGTGTGGAGAAATTTTATTCCCGATCTTGGCAGTTCCTCCATAGAAACCTATATCAGCAATATGATGTTGTCCGCATGAATTTGGGCATCCAGATATATGAATTCTTAAACCCGCCGTATCATCAACAAACTCTCCAATATATGAAGCAAGGTTATAGGAATGAGTCACACCAAGCTTACATGAAAATGCTCCGGGACAAGATACTATATCTCTCATAGCTTCACTAACTCCGCCAACAAAACCTTTTGATTTAAGCTTCAAATATACATCGTATAAGAATTCTCCCTTAACCCATGGAATAAGTATCTTTTGCCCTGGAGTAATTTTCGCATAACCAGCTCCATAAAGATCAGTAAGCTCAGATACAAATCTTATCTCATCTGGTTTAAGATTACCTAAAGGAGGTTTTACATAGACTCCATAATATCCGTCCTGCTTCTGCTTTATAACATACCTTTGTAAAAATAGATCAAATAGTTTATCTGATGTGTCCGGTTTGCTTGATGGTTGCTTTAGAGCTTTTTTATTTTCCTCACCATCTTCCCTACCATTTTTAGTAGGAGCTGGCTTCGGAAAATTTTCGACATAGCGGAACAATTTTTCAGTTAACTCAGAAAGCTTTGACTTCTTAAGTTTTTCAAATTCATCAAATACAAGTTCCTTAAATCTATCAAAGCCAATTCGTGCTATAAGAAACTTCATTCTTGCCTTATTTCTGAACTTTCTTTCTTCCGTGCCATACTTATGAAACACTTTTAAAACAGATTCGACAAGCAGATAGAACTCATCAACTGGGATAAAATCAACAAGCTTCTCTGCGAACATAGGCACAGGTCCAAGCCCTCCACCAGCATAAACTTTAAAACCATACTGAACCTTACCATTTTCCCTAACAGAAGCAATAGCTCCAATATCATGCATAAGCGACAAAGCATGATCATCTTCACATTCGGAGAACGCTATTTTGAACTTCCTCGGTAGAGTTGATGAAAGAGGATGTCTCAGAAAATATCTTGTACAAAATATAGCATAAGGCAACACATCAAATTTCTCATTTGGACATATCCCAGATAGATAAGAAGAAGTTATGTTTCTGACAGAGTTTCCACAGGCTTCGCGTGTAGTCATTCCAACCCTCGCTAACATCCTAAGTAAAGATGGAATATTTGATAGATTGACATAATGAAGCTGAATATCTTGCCTTGTAGTGAGATGAGCATGCCCAGACCCAGCAAATCTTTCTGTTATCTCTGCAATAACATTAAGTTGCTCTGAAAGAATAAAGCCAGATGGAACCTTTATCCTCTGCATATGCATCCCTTCTCCGTGACGCCTCACACCATATGTTCCAAACAAAAGTCGGTAGCTCTTGAACCTCTCTGGATGAATCTCTTCCCTGTAAAGCTTCTCTATGATTTCTTCATACTCATCTATCTCCTTCCAAACATCAAAGCCTTCGGTTTCCTTGTTTAGATCCAACTTCTCCCAAATCTTCATAACATCCTTACCTGAAAAAAATGTGCCAATATTATGTAATAGACAAAAAAATTAATTGTTTCTATTCTTGAAACTTAACAATGTATCATTGAAACAAATAAAAATTTGAAGATGTGAAATTCTCTTGGAAAGAAACTGTATCAGCTTTCTCTGAAATATATGAGTTTGATATAAAAGAACAAGTGAGCAAACAAAAAAATAAATTATTATTGAACTCGTCATCAAATCCTATAGCACGAGAATACTTTTCAAGATCAAAATATATCAATGAAATCATAAGAGATTCTGGCATACAAATAGATAAGCTTGACCCAATAATCAGGAATATCATCAGAACATTTGTTTCAACTGTATTACTAGGAGAAGACATACCTCTTGCAGTATCAAGAGCAATCAGAATTTCCGAAAAATTTTCTTCTCCCAAATCCTACAAATTCATACATGCAACAATCTCCAAAATCATGAGCAATTTAAACAAAAATTCATAAAATTATTAACTTTTTAAAGATAAGTGATTATATTATTACTATACGACGGGGTTTCTTCCACGGGGTTAAATCGCTTCAGCTAACGGAGGAATTAAATGGATATGAAGCTTGATAAGACAGAAGAAATACTAAAAGGTATTGAAAGTAAAATTCCACCTTTACCAGAGGTTATAAAAAATCTCCTAAACATACATTACTATGCTGATACACCCGTTTGGAAAATAGCAGAGGAAATTGCAAAAGATCCTAACCTCTCCCTTGAGGTTCTTAAATTTGCAAATTCCAGTTTATTTTCATCTTTAAGGGTAACATCTTTGGAACACGCGATAGTTGTTCTTGGAGTTTATAGTGTTGCAAGGATATGTTTAGCCTTCTGGGTAAAAAGGCTACAAGAATCACAGGATCTTATAGGATACATACAGAGGAAAAGAGATATAGTCCTACAATCTTTTGTCGGAGCATATGCATCAAAAAGGCTTGCTGACATTATAGATCCATTCCTTTCTATATCTTCATTTACAGCAGCAGCAATAAGAATGATAGGGAAACTCGTAATAGATTCATATGTATACTCAAAGAAAAACGATATAATTTTAGATATATACAAAGGTAATGAACCAACTATCGCCGAAGAGAAAATTTTGGGGATATCATTCCCAGAAGCGACTTACCTTATAGCGAAATCTTGGAACATTCCAGATGACATAAAGATACCCTGTAGATATTTCAAAAGCCCAGATAGACTCGGAGAGGACACCAGCCCTGTGATAAGAAAAATCACTTATATAATTCATGTAGGAGATATAATATCTCAAATGACCGGGGCAGGTGCTGGTTTTGATAACATGATAGAAAGATTTTCAAGAAGATCCCTTCATGTCCTAAAAATAGATGAAAAAATTATCGAAGCAATATTCTATGAGACTTTTGTAAGAACAGAAAGAATAATAGAAGAACTCAAGGCAGAAGCGATATAGTTGGTCAGTAGGGGATACCTAAAGATACTCTCTGCTTACGAGAAACTTAAATTTGATCCCAATGGAAAAATCTGCGCGGATATAGGTTGCTCAACTGGTGGATTTACTGAATTCCTCCTTGAAAAGGGAGCCAAAAAAGTATATTGTATAGATATAGGTAAGAATGTCATTCATCCTTCGCTGAGGAATAAAGTTATTCTGATGGAAGGTGTAGATGCAAAAAAAATAACAAAAGATATATTTGATGAAATTCCAGAGTTTGCAACTATAGATGTTTCTTTCTCCTCTTCAATTCCCATCGTTAGAAACTTAGGATTTATAAAAGAAATCCTCGTTCTTTGCAAACCTAACTTTGAAGTCCCACGCAAATACCTGAAAAAGGGAGTTCTAAAAGACCCAAATATAGCAAAACTTGCATTAAAAAAAGTTATTATGAATGTTTCGGATATGTTTGGTGTAAAAGGAATAACTTATTCAAATATTCCCGGAGCAGATGGGAACATAGAATTTTTCATATGGTTCCAAAAAGACTTAGTGGGCTACGCAGATGAGCAAGCCATTGAAAAAGAAGTATATGAGGCATTCTTCTCAAACAAGTAAAAACTCATTCTTCAAAAGTATATCAGGAACAAAATATGTTATTATAAGATCAGATCCTGCCCTCTTGATAGCCAAGATAAGCTCAAGTATTATTTTTCGCTCATCAAAAAGTCCCTCCTTTATTCCAAGCTTTATCATGGAGTACTCTCCTGATACAGAAAAAGAAGCTACTGGTAAAGAAAAACTTGATTTGACCTGCCTTATTACATCAAGGTACATCAATGCAGGTTTGACCATAAGAATATCTGCCCCTTCCTCAAAGTCAAGCTTGGTTTCAAGGAGAGCTTCTCTAACCTGTGTTGGACTCATCTGATAAGTTGTTCTATCTCCAAAACTTGGTGCAGAATTAGCTGCCTCCCTAAATGGACCATACAAAGCAGAAGCATACTTTGCAGAGTAAGACATTATAAGAACATCCTTAAAACCTTCAGAATCAAGAGATCTTCTTATGTATCCTACTCTTCCATCCATCATATCAGATGGAGCTACTATATCCGCACCAGATCTGGCATGAGAAATAGCTATTTTTGAAAGATACTCAAGTGTCTCATCGTTCAGAATCTTTCCATCGTTTGAAACAACTCCACAGTGTCCATCTTTTCTCCACGTACAAAGGCATACATCTGTAGAAACAACAAGTTGAGGGAACAAACTTTTCACTTTTTTAACAAATCTTTGAACTACTCCTTTTTCGTTCCAGCCTTCTGAACCAATCTCATCTTTCTCAGTCGCGACTCCAAAGACAAGTAAAGATAGAAGCCCTCGTTTCATCAGCCTTTCAATAAAATCGTAGAGATTTTTATCTTCTATATTCCACCTGAACTGACCAGGCATAGATTCTATTTCTTTTGTGTCCGCATCCCAAACAAAAATGGGATAAATAAAATCATGCGGATGAATCCTGGTTTCCGCCAGAAGATTTCTCAAATTCTGATTAATTCTATATCTTCTAAGCCTTCTTACAAGCTCCATAATCTCTTATTTATTGTTCATGCAAAAATTTTCCACAAAGTCAGAATTCGAATTTATATTGTTATACGATTTGGATTCGTAATAGATCTTCACATTCTGCAAGTTCTGAAAATTACTTACCTGCCCAGGGAGAACTTCCATATTACGAGAGAAAAGAATGTAGAAAAGTCAAAGTAAAACGGAATCATTGGAGAATACAAGCTTTCTAAAATCATAATCCCTTTCAGAAGCTATAAAATGTGCAAAATAAAAAAGCCTTTACATTATACCCTACCATATTGTAAAGTCAAAACCTGCTGAGATAGAAAATCCAGATGGATTGTAGTTTTTAACAGCGGTTTTTTCATACCCTTCATATTCATAATATACTTCATCTATTGGAGTGAAGATCTTGTATCCACCTATAATATAAACAGAGAATCTCGGGCTAAAAAACCATTCAAGACCCAACGCAGGCCTAAGACCCAAGGAATAATTATAAGCAGGATAAGCTATACCCTGATCTTTGATCTCTGTAGCAAACCTCATAAAACCAAAGGATAGCTCTGGATTAATACCAACAGACCTGATGTAGAATTTCTTCTTCAAACCCAAAATCCCACTCAATTCTGCTCCATCAGTTGGTAATACAATCTCAGGACCTGCAAAAAGATAGAATTCCGACAGAGCTAAAGAGAAAGCTCTGGAAAAGCTTATATTAGCGAGGAGAGAAAAGCCGAAGGCATTCTTTCCTAAAACATAAACTCCCAAAGGAGACAAACCTATCCCCAAAAGTGGATATTCATATATAGCCTGACCCACACTTGCAGAACCACTGAGTATCTGAAAGGAAGAAAGAACATTTTCTTTACCATCCGCGACATCTCTTGCTCTAACCCACCCAACTCTCTTTTTTTCTCTTTGTAAATTACCATCCCTCACAACTTCAACCTCTTCAACTACTTCAAAGTCTGAATCTACATAAACTCCATCTTTCTTTGTAAGAGGAGCAAAAGCGTTTTGGAATGAAACTGAATCAACTGGTGCGAAAAGAGAAAAATCCGGAATTTTTCTTGTTTCTTTATTGAGCTTTCTGCTGAGCCAGTATATAGCCTGCTCCGAGCACCTTACGAAAGCCTGAAGGCTTGTTTCTGGAACTTCAACTGTAGGGGAAAGCAGAGAAAAAGGGAAAGGAAGTGGAACAATATCAATCAAACCAACCTTAACAGTTTCTATATGAGAAACACTCAAATCAGCAACCTTTATTGGTTCCCCTGTGTTAAAATCAACACGCCAGTAATGGACCCTCAAACCTATATTTACTGAAATAGATGTATCTACACCACCACTTTTTCGGGTAGAAGGAAGAAAAACAACCGTAACAGAAAAATTGGTTATTTCAGGATAGTATATGTAAGCAGATTCCGCAATCTTTTTTATATCTTCAGCAGTGATAACAAGATCCTTGAATCGCCAATCCATTTTTGCTTCAGCCTTTGCTCTATCCACCTTAACTTCATCAACATACTGTTTCACAAGGGAAGCAAGAGTTTTAAGATCAACCGAACCAGAAACTCCTACAGGATTATAATCAAATCTCGGCATTTCCACTGCTTCTCTTACTTTCTTCTCAAGGAAAGAATCAAGGTCAAAACCAGTAAGAAAATCAACATTATCAGAGAGTTTTCTGACACCTTGAGGGAAAACCATTTTCAGATATGTTATAGACTTTTTTCTATATTTCACATCTGCAAGTGCATTTTTCGTAGGGAAAAGCAAAGATATAAAGAAAAATAGAATAAACTTAAACATGGAAAAACTTTATAAATAAAACTTTGTCCAAAATGATAAAGCAGAATTATTTTTAAAAAAACCGAAGAAGGAAACCTCTTTTCCGCCGAATATATAGGAAAAAATTGAAAGTTCAATGAAATCTTTAGGCTTCCAGGTTGTGGAAAAAACGAAAAAATGACTTCTTATGGAATCAAGCTCCAAAGGAACATCTAAAACAAGATTTCCCAAAAAACTCAAAGAACTATTACCAATAAAAAACTCATAACGACCAGATATTGAAGGTAAGAAAACACCATTCTTAAAAATGATTATCTGATCAACAGGTGATATCTTAACAAAGCCTCTGAAACTTGGTATGAGAAAAAGATTTGGGATAATCTCTCTTTCAAGATCCAAAGCCCATGAAAACAAATTAAACTCCTTTATCTTTAGGTTTTGATTCGGTAAGTCATTCATAAGGTAAAAAGCCAAGTCATTTTTCAGGAGATATCCATCAATATCATAAGACCAACCTGCTCCCACGAGATAATACCTTCTTGGTTCAAGTCTAATAAACGGCTCCCCTCTTGAAGCAGGTTCCAAAATCTCAAGAGCAGATATATCAAACTTTTCTGAAAAACCTCGAGGACTTCTTTCAAAGTAATCAACAAATGTTTGCTCAAAAAAAGGTAATGGGAATATACTGCTTCCGGAATATGACACAAAAGAAAGATTTAAGTTATCAAAGGAAGTCTTGTATTGGAATCCCAAGCCGAAACTCAAGAGTAGATTTGTAATCTTATCAGGGTAAGCTTTAACTATTGGAGAGACGAGTCCATTGAGCAAATTATTCAACTGTGAGTTTTCTTTATCCCCTTCAAAAGATGAATTTAAGACTTTCCAATTTAAAATAGCCCAATCTCCTCCGATATCAAAAAATGTAGGTGGAGTAAAAAAAGGTTCATAGACAAAATCAAAGGAACTATTTCCAGAGAACCAAACGAATTGAGAGATTATCGATGGTGTTTTGAAAAATCTTGGCTCATTGAAAAATCCCTCGGAAAAATCAGGTCGATTTATGACATCTAAGGGAGAACCATCTACGACTCCCCAACTTACTATTTTTCTTCCAGCAAAAACATTGGCAGAGCCGAATGGTATATTCAAATAGAACTCAAAAAGATTAAAATAATAAGAAAATCTACTAAAACCTCCATAAGAGTAAATAAGATCAAGTTTTCCAGAGAAATTAAAGGATAAAGAATCTTTTATAGAATAGTTTTGTTCAAGAAAAAACCTTTGCCTGAACTCAAAAATATCCTCAAAGTTATCTTCCTTCTCTAAATCAAGGTAGAACCTTGAAAGGGAATACAAGGATTCTGAAAATATGTCTGAAGGGAATAAGAAAATTAGAAAAGCCAATGAAATGAATTTAACAGGATAATGCATTATAAAAAATAAATCACCAATTACCTAACATAGATTCAGAAAAATATTTGTTATCCAAATTTACATTGACCTTAATTTCATCTACTATTAATTCGGTTTCGTTCCCATTTTGGAGATTTTTAACTTTAGTCACGGTAGGAACTATATAGCCTTCTACGTTTCCAGATGTATTCTCGATCAGCTTAACCATTTTTCCATCTTTATCAAAAAGTTCTGTTCGGACAACAAAATAATCAGATTTTCTCACATAAAACAGAGCTTTTGAATATTGTGATTCAACACCCTTTTTAGGGAAAGACTCAACAACATAAAGATCATTCTCTTCCTTAATAAGGTTATGGTCGTAGTCATCCGGGTTTTTTCTTTCAAGGTCTTCATATGTAAGCTCACTCCCCATGAAAGATGTTTTTTTCTGCCCCCCCGATATCCTTCTTGTTTTCTTCAACGAAGAAAGGTAAAGGAATTGTTGAGTATTTCCATCAGAAGATATCTGCAGAAAAGCTGTTCCCCTTACATCTGCTGGTTCCAAAAACTTTGAAGCACTGTATCTCTTACCACCTTCTTCCTTCGTATATATGTTCATCTTCCTCTCACGAGATTCACCATCTTTCTTTATAATCATCCTAACAGAACTGTATGAAGTTTTAGGAACAGGTATAGAATCCACTTTCTTCATAATTTCATATCCAGTCAAAGTTAAAAAAATAAATGGAAGCATAATGTAGATTTTATGATAATTAAGTAAAAAGTTTTTTTAGAGCAAAAATTTTTGGAATTTAAAAAATTCTGAACTTATTGCTGAATTATACAAAGAAATGAAATTCTTCTTAGACACTGCGAATATAAAAGAAATAGAGACAGCTTGTCAAACTGGAATAATAGATGGAGTGACAACCAATCCATCTTTATTATCACAGGAAGCAAGTGATCCCATAGAACATGTAAAAAAGATTGTGGATATAGTCAGAGGTCCAGTAAGTGTTGAGGTCACAGCTACAAAAAAAGAAGAAATGGTATCACAAGGGAGAAGCTTAGCTGAAATCTCTCCATACATTGTTGTAAAGATACCGATGACAGAAGATGGAATATCTGCGACATATGAACTTGCAAAAGAGGGAATAAAAGTAAATATGACCTTAATTTTCTCGGCATCACAATCAATACTCGCAATGAAAGCTGGTGCAGAATACATCTCTCCGTTCGTTGGGAGGTTAGATGATATATCACACAATGGAATGGAGCTAATAGAAGATATCGTAAAAATAAAAAAGAATTACAATTTTTCATCAAAGGTACTTGTTGCTTCAATAAGGAATCCGAATCACATTGTAGAAGCTGGGAAAATAGGAGCGGATGTAGTAACTCTTCCACCAAAAGTTTTCTGGCAACTGTTCAAGCATCCACTTACAGATATTGGTCTAAAAAAGTTTCTTGATGACTGGAACACAAAATTCAAAAATGGAATAAAGTAAAAATAAAACTCAAAAATCTCTTTCCACTATAAATTTTATAAACTTTCCAAAATCTTCCTTCTTGCGTTTAAAGATATCCTTTTCAAGGATTTCCTGTATTTGATTAAACACCGATTCTAAATATTTTTCAGCTTTCTCTATTCCTCCTCCGCTTAAAACAAGATAATAAATCTTTTCCGCGTCGGGATCAGGAATACTAAATCCACTTTCATCAACATATTTCTTCATTATATTAACTACACTATCATAGTGATCCGACAATATTATGGGTAATGTGAGTTTTCCCTCTTTTAGATCTTTCATAGATGGCTTGCCAATTTTATCAGATGTAAAATCAAGGATATCATCCTTTATCTGGAAAGCCATACCCGTTAGAGTCCCGAGTTCCGCAAACAAATCAAGATATTCAGTTTTAGAGTAGATTATACTGGGTATCACAGCACTTAGTGAAAACAAAGAGGATGTTTTCTTTTTGATCACTTCAAAATAATTTTCAAGTATAAAATTTCTTGATAAATCATAAGTTGTCTGCAACATTATGTTAAATTCAAGAGCCTCACCTTCTGCCATAAGCTTGGATGTTTCAGAAAATTTCTTTACCAAATCAATATTTCCCAAGTCAGATATAATTTTTGAAATAAGACCTATTAGATAAGATGCAGATATAACAGCTAACTTATTCCCAAAGACAGCATTAACTGAAGGAAGTCCGCGCCTCATATTGGAGTTATCAACAACATCATCTAGCATCAAAGAAGCAGTATGTAGCAACTCAACGCATATTGAACTCAAGGTAATTTTTTCATCATCCTGATGAGAGTTATCTTTGATCAATTCAGAGCATAAAAGACAGAACCTTGGTCTGATTCTTTTCCCACCACTTTTATACGCATAGCTTATAGAAGAATAAATAATCTTATTCTTCTGGCTTATTGCACTAATAATCTCTTCAACTCTGCGGTCAAAATAATCCGAACTGAACACCTTCCTTAATCATTTTATAAAACAAATTTCCCAGCAAAAATATTTCAATTTGCTTTGTCTCAAACTTTCCTTGCTTTATTACCAAAGAATATTCTTTATCATCTTGAAAGATTTTATATCCATGCAACTAAATAATTCTGGTTTTTTAGAATGATTGAAGTTATGCAAATTCATAATTTATTTATTATTAATTTTATCTTGTTTATTTATTCAATCTGTGCAGAAAGACACAGCCTTCACCTTTATGCTCAGAGAGCAATTTTCCTTCTACCTCAAGTGAATATGATTCATTTAGGACCTTGAATGTGCTCTCTTCAAATCTCTTAACGAGGACTAAACAGAACTCTGGATTACCTTTAAGCTTTTCAGCAAAAGGACAGAATCTTTCAATCTTTATAGATATATCCTTATCTTTTCTTTCCCAAACACCACGGACCCCAAAAATCTTGTCCTCCATATCTTGAATTTTTCCCATAGAGGACATATCTTGAACATCTACTCTTGCCAACCTTGCCATAAACTTAGACCTACTTCTACCGATAAAATCCATAATAGGTAATAGCATAGAAATAGCTTTATCGGTTCCGTATAATCTTTTAAGAAATAGATAAAGATCTATGAGAAAAAATGCGGAAAATCTTATGATCTGTCTGATCAAAATAGAAAAAAATGATACTAAAAACATAAAAATCTAAAAAAGATTTATATATCCCGCAAGTCTATTTCTATAATAGTATAAAAGAGGAGCATTTTCTATCTTTACCCTTCTGCCCTTTATTCTAAAAGGCGGTCTAGTATGATATCTTGAAAAAACTCTGTAAGCCGTATCTAGAATGCTCTTTGGAGTTTTTTCATTGATGCGGTAGAAAACAAAGATTTTACCTTCTTGGTGTAGATCATTAAAAAGGTTCTTGGCAATATCTATATACTTCACAATTTCTCCATAATCAAGTTCAAGCCCTTCAATCAGATAAAGCGATCTTATTTCATCAGTCTCCCCCACTTTCCTCATCGCAATCTCAAAGATAACAAAAGAAGAAAGGTTCGTAGAAAGAACCGCATTATCTTTTCTGTAAGTTTGCAGAACTTTGTCAGCAAGTTCTTTGGTGTATTCAGAATCCCTTTGGTTATCGTGCTCAGGAACACCTTCTTTCAAAACATATCTCCTTGGGTCAACGATCCTACCATTTGGATCAAGGGAGTTCCCGTCATCATCAACAGGGTTTCCAAATGGGTCAAAAGCATCAGAAAACTTTACAACAAGCTTCATATCAAGCTCAATAAATCTCCTTATGAAATCAAATATCCTTGAGATTTTAAAAGCTTCATCTTTATAAGAGACCCAGTCTTCCTTTGTAGTATCTTCAAGATATTGCCTGATCAGACTTTCTGCCTCAAGAGTAACATGATAAGTAAATGTAGCGGGAACTATATAGATATTCTGTCGCGGTCTATTTGACTTTAAGTTATTTATATAAGCTTTAACACCACAACCCAAAAGCCCCATCTTCAATTTTTTAGGAAATGTTCCATTTCTTGACCTTGTTCCTTCCGGGAAAAATATATGATCATAATCCATCTCAAGAGTCGTCGAAACATAATGCTTCAGGGTATCTAAGTAAAGCTCATGCTTCCTTTTACGATCTACTTTATAAGCTCCGAGATTCTTCATAAAGAAACCCAAAATGGGATTTGAAAAGAGATTCAATCCTGCTCCGTAAAGGAACGGTGGGAGTCCTAACCTATATACAATATAGCCTATAACAGGAGAATCAACATGACTGACATGTGTTGGAGTTAGAATAATAGTCCCCCTTTTTGCAAGGTTGAATAATTTCTCTTTATTTCCCGAAACTATTATATGGGAATCAACATCTGGGAACTTTGGTAAATACGAAATTATACTTGATGGAGTGAGACTTGCTAGTATGAAAGAAAGTCCCCTTGGAACAACACGAGTTGCAAGCTTGTAAATGATCGGAGAAAAATGTCCCTGGATTTCATCCATATAAAGCTCGACAATTTCCTTTATTATATACCTCCTTTCGCTCTCCGATGAGAAGTGTGCAGATTTTCTGATCTTACGAAAAAATTTCAAATAACTTTCTGACAGAGGTGTTCCCCTTTCGGACTTCCATCTCTCTATTTCAGCTGAAATTGTTTCATTCAACTTCTTTCTGATTACATAATCGTCTTCCCTTACTGAAACAAAAAAATCATAAAGAATCCTTCTTACAACCTCTTCCTTTATCTTTATTTTCTGCTTCTCATCTGGCAAATAATCACGAAACAGAGACATAGTAATTAATTTTTATCCACAAAACTTTAAAAGAACAATATTTTCAAGTGATTTGAAATAATAAAGATCAAACATCTAAATGCAACGAAAAGTGCTTTGTCTAATATTTTTAGCCCTTGCCTTAAGATTATTGAAGGACAACAGCTCAACAACCATGATTTATATCATAAAAATTCTCCAGATGACTGAAATTTCTACATTTTCTGCAAGTATATTGGACAAAGCAACGAAAAGTGAAAAATAAAAAAACATTTACGATTTTTATAAGTATAGTATAAAAGGAGATAAAAGATATGAAGTTTGAAAAAATCACTGTTTATATAAGGGAAATATCAGATAGGGTAAGAGCAGAGATGCAATCAATACCAAGAACTATAAATCCACAAAATGTTGTAGAATCAATAGAGGTATTTTTAAAATTTATGAATTCGATCATAAGGATAAAATCAGCTATAAAAATAATAGAAGCTGCAGAGAAATTTGAGATCCCACAAAGAGATAAGATACAAATACAATACTATAAAGAGGTCTTGAAAGAATATTTAGCTAGCATATATAATTCTTGTTTAAGGATAATAGAAACTATCAAAAACACTTTTCCAGATGATTCATTTGAAAAAGTTATTTTCAATGAACTTGAAGAGAACCTAAAAGAAAGCGCCAAACCACATCTAAACCCAGAAATAATTGAAGGTAAAAAAGAAGGAAAACAATCATAAACTTAAAAGTCTAAAACTAATTTATTATTTCTATTTATGAGCCTTGAAGAACTTCTAGAGGGTTCAATATTATCTGGGAAGAAAGTAACTTTATGCGTAACAGGTGGGATAGCATGTTATAAGTCAATAGAGCTTTTAAGATTGATTCAGAAAGCAGGTGCCAAGGTGAAAGTTGTGATGTCAAAAATGGCAACAAGATTCATTGGAGAAGAAACATTTTCCTCTCTTACAGGAGAAAAGGTCACAATTGATTTTGAAGGTATGGAACACATAAATATCCCACACTCTTCTGACCTCATAGTTGTAGCTCCAGCAACAGCAAACATCATAGGTAAATTTGCAAATGGAATATGTGATACTATGATAAGCACAATTCTTATATCGGCAACATGTCCTATTGTCTTTGTTCCGTCAATGAACTGGGCTATGCTAAAAAATCCATTCACTGAAGAAAACATACAAAAGATAAAAAAAGCTGGACACATAATTGTTCCACCAGATGAAGGTGACTTAGCTTGCGGAGAAAAAGGAGAAGGTAAGTTCCCAACTTTAGATAAGATTTTTTTTCACTGCGAATATGCAATATCTCAGAAGAGTCTCAAAAACAAAAAGGTAATCATAACAGCTGGACCTACAAAGGAGTATATAGATGATATAAGATTCATATCAAATCCATCAAGTGGATTTATGGGTTATGTTATATCATGGGAGACAGCTATTGAAGGAGCAGAAACACATCTTATCACAGGTGGAGAAACTTTCAATGGAGAAAAAATATTCCATACACAGAAAGTAGAAACAGCAGAAGATATGCTGAATGAGGTAGAAAAACTTCTCCCGACAGATATATTTATAGGATCAGCAGCTGTATCAGACTTCAGACCCGTAAATAAAATAAAAGGTAAAATAAAAAAGGACAAAACAGAAAGAATGACAATTGAACTTGAAAGAACAAAAGATATCCTTGAAAATGTAAGAAAATATTCAAAGATAGTTGTTGGATTTTCTTTAGAATCGGAAAATATAGAGCAAAACACAATAGAAAAAATGGTTAGGAAAAATTTAGACATAATAGTAGGGAACTCACCTGATTCCTTTTCAAAACCTTATGGTAAATATTTCATTTGCTACAAAAAAAATGGGGGAACCGAAATAGAATATCTCGGGGATATTCACAAAAGGCTTGTTGCCAGAAAAATTATAAACCGAATCATAGATAAAATATAATGGAAGATAAAAGAAGAACAATTGATCAGATAAAATTTATATCTTTCATAATGCTATTAACAGTTTGCTTGATAATTATCTTGGGAAATCTCAACATGTTTGGAATATCTAAAAAGTTAGACCAGAGTGAAATATTTGAAAGGTATTCTGTAGCATCAATCTTAACTGTCTTATCTATACTAACAGGGTTTTTCATCGGGAAAAACAATGAGAAACCTCTATTACCACTGGGGTTTATAATTTTTGTGATTTCAATATGTTTACTTATCCTTGTCGAAATCGTAGGTGTGCAAAAATATGGAGCCAAAAGATGGATATACATTGGAGGCATAAGTATTCATCCAACAGAAATAATTAAGATTCCAATAATAATGATAGCAAGCTACTATATAGGAAAGCAGAAAAGATTTCTGATAAAAATATTTATATTCGGCATAATTTTCATTCTTCCAGCAATACTTATAATCAAGCATCCGGACTACGGATCAGCAGGATCAATACTTTTCATAATGTTTTTAACGCTTTTCATCTCAGAAGTTCCCATGAGATTTATAATACCAGTTATTCTCATGGTGATCCTATCTGCTCCTTTAATTTGGAAATATGGATTGAAGGAATATCACAGGGAAAGGATACTTGGGCTAATTGACCAGGAGGAGAGAGCAATGGAAGTAGCTTATCAAACAGTTCAATCAAAGATAGCTATAGCATCTGGTGGGCTACATGGAGCTGGTATAGGCAAGGGGGAGCACGGAAGCGGGCAATGGATTCCGAATCTTCACACAGATTTCGCATTTGCTTCTATATCCGAAGATCTTGGTTTCATAGGTTCCACAATAACAATAATAGTCTTCATCACACTTATAACATCCTTGTGTTCCAAGGCACTTCTTTTAGAGGATAAAATTTCAAAGTCTCTATGCATACTAACAGCTGGACTAATATTCTTTCACACCTTTGTAAATGTAGGAATGGTGTCTGGATTATTACCTGTAATAGGTATTCCACTAACAATGATATCTTATGCTGGGACCCACAATATATCAACGGGATTTCTTATAGGTTTATGCGCAGGGGTAGATAATAAGAAAAAATCATTCGCGTAAAACCTTTACGGCAAGAGGTTTTGTTCTAATCAGCTCTCCGTAAAAAATTCCATCACCTTCTTTGAATTTATAACCGGAAAATTTCAACTTAAAGACAGATTCTATACTTATATGTGTGTGGCTAAATCTTTCTTCCACCAAACCGATCTTAAAATATGGTGGTGGAGGTGCCTGAGCGAGCCAAATAGGAACATTTAAAGAAGCCGAAATCTCCAAAGATGAACTAGATTCACGGGCAAAATCTAAAACAACATTATAGGTATAAATATTCACAGGTCTTTCCTGAAAACTAATCTTTAGACCCTTCACAGCATCTTGTGCAACATATCTTTTTAGAGCTTCGGACTCAGAATCATCTATAAAACCATCACCATTTGTATCAAACTTTTTTCTTATCTTAAAAGCCCTATCACCAGCTGGTATATTATATATTATACGGAGATAGATCTTGTCAGTCCCTATGTAAAGGTAAAGTTCCCGTAGATGTTCAATTTGGTGTGCATAAGCTAAAGAGAGTAAATAATAAAAGAAAAAAAATGTGGAAATAAAAATAATAATAATCCTAATCACAGTTTTCTCCCTGCGATATATCTTGATATGTTCCTGTGATTATTCCTAAAATCCTTGCGATAACTGATAATATTGGTCCAAATGTTCTCTGTAAAAGATCAGCAAAAACTTTGTTCATAAGATATTGATCAGGCTCGACCCAACCATCCGGATCATCAACACAACTCTTTCCAATATTTTTAACATTTACTCTGATAGAATTGTAGAATGTTGGATCTCTAAACGCAACATAATAATAAGACCAATCTCCATCGGGAAACATACAATCATTCTTTATATTCACACTTAAAGGTATCCCTTGTGAGATAACCTTTGGTGGAAAATGTGGAGAATCTTCAGCATAGAAACATCGAGGTAAAATTGCTGAACATCCAAGAACAATATAAGAATACAATGGAAATTTCCCTATTGTTTCAACGCGGATTACATCTGGATCAGTAAAAAACAGAGAGAAAATTTTAAATCTTTGAGCATTCTTTACAACAGATAAGTTTTCCGTTATATACCTTATTGCTTTTTCATGATCACCTATAGACTGACCGATAGAAAGAGATTTCAGAGCATTCGTAGAAAGCTCTCCTTTAGAAAGGAAGATGTTTGGATTAGATGAAGAAAGAAGACCATCGGGACTAAAATAAAAAGGGAATAAAAAGTAAAGGTTGTTAAAGTCGTGGAAACAAGAATCATAATCAAACTGAGCTTGAGCAGAAAAATAAGTACTACCGATTGAATAAACTTTTTCATCGCAGATCTTGAGTTTAAAATAATCAACACCCTTGTAAGATTTAGATTCGCTACGCAACTCCTCAAAACATGAATCAACTACATTCGTTGTAACATGAGTAGAATATGATCTCAGTAAATCTTTCTGGAAGATCTCAAGAAGCTCGTCGTCAGAAAAAATCTTCACAATCGGATAAAGCTCTTTCTCAATAAAAGCATATGCATTATAAGATGATATACCAGATTTTCTAAAACAGATAAAATATTTCTGCCCCACGTATGAATCACAGTCAAAGACATCAAAAGACATCTCAACCCTTTGAGTTTTCATATCAAGTCCCCTGACAAAAATTGAAGAATCAATATACAAAGAAAAACCTTCACCATCTCTTTTGATATCATGATTAAGGTAGCAAAAAAAATCTGTGTTATAACTTACTCTTGAGGTAACAATCCTGATTCTTTTCTTTTCAGTTGAAGGAAGAGAATCAACGGAAATATATGGAGGAGATATAACGAATTTTTGATTCCTATCTTCCTTTTTAAAGCAGAATTTTGATTCAAGTTGGCGTGATTCTGCTTCAACCAAGAATTCGGGGAAACCATCGTAATTTAAGTCAGACCATATTGGAAGAATAGCCCTTAGACCTTCTGGATTCTTCTTCAGACCTTCAAGAAAATTTTTCGGACTAAATCTTATAGTAGAAGGTATTTCAATAAGAGGTATAACATAGCTAAAAATAGATAAATCAACCCATCTTTCTTCTTCTTTTATATTTGGATTGTTTATATCAATTGCTTTAGAAAATATAGAAAAAAAATCATAGATCTTTTTGTTAACATCTGGATTAACCAAAGGTTTCAGAACAAGGGAACTCAAAATTCCGTCAACTTTCAAATCAAAATTACCGAGTTTAACAAAAAGTCCTTGTTCTCCTTCTTCGTTGTATATGTTAAGGAATATATCATCATCAGCTGATAATCCTTTTTTTCCTATATCCTTATATCCTATAATAGTTTTTTCATTGGAATATACGGGTATATAATCCAAAAATCGCATAAGAAAGTTAAAACCTCTTGAGAATTGTTCAGCTATTTCATCAATGTTTCTCTCAGAACCAGGTTTTAGCTTAAGAAATTCTGGTGAGACCTCGACTATATAGGCTAAACTTGCAAAGAAAATAGCAGTGTCATAAACATTAAAAGACAATGCAGATGTGAGAAAACTTATTTGCTGCGAGGAAACACCCCTCAAAATGTCCTGTGGAACAGGTGTAGAACCAAAAGATACAAGCGAATTAATATCTGTTCTAAACTGTAAATCAATCAATTTTGAAAGATTTAAATCGAGATTTATAACAAGGATAAACTTTAACATTCCAGCTAGTATGTTTGATATACCACCAAACAGAGCGGCTTCCGTTGGTCCCCAAAGATTGTTATCACCCCTCAAGTTCCCCAGACGAGATTTAGTTAATGTCAAAGATCTGGAACCCAATACAAAAGGGAAAGATACATTTACAAAACATTTTTTCGCGTCTATCACAGAAATATTTTTCGAAATCTCATCCGTTGGAGAAAGTATCGGCAAAATAGCAAGTGAAACAATATCTGACAAATTCTTTTCCTTCAAATCCGATAAAATATCAAATCTTGGGGAAAAGCCGACATCTACGAACCCACTAAGTATTGATATGATAGAATTTATAACCTCCAAAATCTTATGGAATGAAACAAAAACCATGCCCCAGGATGCATAGCAATCATCTGGTTTTTCATCTTTAACTTGCTTCAGTATCCTTTCTGATTCTAGGAAAAAACCTTTTTCTATTAGCTCAAAAGCGTTCAGAACTCTTGGGTCAATAGTATCTACATTTTTCTTCTTACCACATCCAAACGTAAAAACAAGAAGGGTCAAAAGGAGGATTTTCCTACTAAAAACCATAACTTACGCACACAATATATATAATAAACACAGCTACCAAATTTTTCAAGGTAGAGAAAAATAATTTTTTATTCTTTCAAAGAAATGATTCGGAAATTTCTTTATATGCTCAATCCTTTCATAAGTCCCGGCATCTGAGAAAAGACCTGTATGTATGGATGCGGATATTTTTTCCCCATACGAAATAGCTGGAATATATCCGTCTCTAATTATACACAAAGGTATATCTCTCTTTTGACTCAAAAAATTCACTATCTTCCTATCTACCAAATGAACTCCACAGAAGGTATAATTCCCTCCCCTACCTTCTCCTTTTATATTAACATATCTACTTGGAAGATTTAGATCAATCCCCCCTATTGAACTATCTTGGTAAAGCATTATATGAGCGATTGAATCAAATTGAAAAGCTTCGTTTAAAAATTCAGGTATATCAAAATCACCAACAGAGTCAGAATTAATCACCAGAATTTTTTCAAAACCAAAATTCTCAAAAACATATTTTATAGTGCCTCCTGTTCCGAGAAGTTTTTCTTCTCTAATTATCACAAAATCTATTGAGTTTTTCTTTCCAAAATCTAAAAGGAAATTTTCAAGTATATCAGCAAGATGATGGGAGTTTACAATTATTCTCCTGAAACCAGACTTAACCACAAGGTACAAGGGGAAGACAATAATAGGTATATCTCTTATCCTAATTAATGGCTTTGGGATATTTTCTGTAATAGGTTTCAATCTTTCTCCAAGACCAGCTGCAAGAACCAAAACTCCATCCACTCCATGCATAAAAAATCAAAATAATAAATTGTTCTTCAAATTGATAATAAATTTTAGTTTAGATTGACTCTTGGTTTTGTTTTTCCTACCGCATTATAAAACTATAATATCTTCGTATATGGGGAGAAACTTGGTACTTTCTAAATAAAAATAAATAAACTATTCTTTGTTGCATTCATCAAAAATTCTTGGGTGCGAGAAGGAATATACACAACAAAAGAGGGAAGTTGCTTTATGCATACTCACCTAAAACACAAATTCCCTTGTCGCTTTTGCAAAAAATTGTTTGACTGTGTTTGCAACAAAGCAATAAACTATATTATTTTTCTTTTTCTTCTGAGAAAAGATGGGATATCGTAAAGGTCTTTACCTTCTTTTGATATGCTCGATATTTCTTCACGAGATTTCATTGTTTTTTCTTCTTCCTGCTGTATTTTCACTTTTCCATTCAAACCAGTTGCGACTATTACTATTCTGACTTTATCTCCAATTGATTCATCTATTGAGACTCCAAAGATTATGTTTGCCTCTTCTGACACTCTTTCTCTTATTGATTCAGCAGCTTCCTTAGCTTCGTGTAAAGAGAGAGATTCTCCACCAGATATACACAGTAAAACATCTGTGGCACCATCTATTCTTATATCTCCATCAAGCAGAGGATTTTCTATTGCAGCCTTTGCTGCTTTTATAGCTCTTCCCTCTTTTGTAGTTTCATCGCTCTCGCCCATACCTATTATGGCATAACCTTTGTTCTGCATTATTGTTCTGACATCTGCAAAATCAATATTTATTAGCGCTGGAGAAGTTATAAGTTCTGATATTGATTTAACAGCTCTAACAAGGATGCTATCTATAAGTCTAAAGCTTTCTCTTATTGATATGTTCTTCCCACAAACCTCAAAAAGTTTATCATTAGATATAACTATTAGAGTATCGACATAGTTTCTCAAACTTTCTATTCCCTGAATGGCGTTTTCATATCTTTTTTTGCCCTCGAAGAAAAAAGGTTTTGTAACAACTCCAACAGTAAGGGCTCCGATTTCTTCTTTTGCAATCTGAGCTATCACGGGTGCAGCACCTGTACCAGTTCCACCTCCCATTCCAGCTGTTATAAAGACCATATCACTCCCATCAAGAAACTGTTTTATCTTTTCAGAATCCTCCTCCGCAGATTTCCTTCCTACCTCCGGATTACCACCCGCTCCAAGTCCTCTTGTGGTTTTAGTACCTATCTGTATTTTCTTCTGAGCCTTGTTCAAGCCTAAAACTTGAGCATCAGTATTAACAGCTATAAGATCAACACCATCTATTCCAACATCACACAAACTGTTGATTATATTTGAACCTCCGCCTCCAACTCCTACAACCCTTATTACAGGTTTGAATTCACTGAAGTTATCCATAAAATTTCACCTCCTTTTTATGAAAACAAAAATGCAAACCACTGCTTAACCTTTTCACTAAACCTTTTGAAAAATCCCCTCCCAGAAGTATAAGGCTTACTCTCATAAATAGGAAAGTTCTTGTTCGCATAAATAACAAGACCAACGGCTGTAGAGAATATTGGGTTTTCTAACTCACTTATACCAATTATGTTCTGCGGATAACCAATTCTCACAGGAACTCCCAATATCTTTTCAGCAATTTCATTTATTCCAACAAGAGATGATGTCCCTCCAGTTACAACAGCATTCCTCATAAATTTCGGGAACGGACTTGCATCCATTCCGATTTTTACTCGGTCAAATATCTCTTCAATACGAGTCTGTATGACCTCCGCCAATTCCTTTCTGTTTATATCAATAGTCTGGTTTGGTCCACCTCTTCTCACTCCGTGAATTATATCTTTTTCTGATATTTTGCTTGCATTCGCACAACCATATTTCTTTTTTATATCTTCCGCAACATTTTTCGGAATACCAAATCTTATAGCTATATCAGAAGTTATATGACTACCAGCTATATCTATCTCAACTGTATGAACAAGGCTACCATTGTAGAACAAGGCAACATCTGTTGTCCCCCCACCTATATCAATAAGTATCGTTCCTATTTCCATCTCCTCAGGATATAAAACAGCTTCAGCGGATGCAATTGACTGCAGGACTATGTTTCTCACCGTTAATCCGGCTCTTTCACAGCTCCTTATCAAGTTCTTTATGGCATGCAAATTTCCTGTAATTATATATATATTTGCTTTCAGCTTCCTCCCATACATTCCAACAGGTCTCAAGATGTGCCTTTGATCATCTACTATAAATTCCTGAGGAATTATATGAATTATCTGCTTGTCCGGAGGAATATTATTCACTTTAGCACTTTCTATCACCCTTTTTACATCCCTCTCTGTGATTATACCTGATGGAGTAGTTACAATCCCCTCTGAACCAAATCCACTTATATGCTCACCTGCTATCCCTATTATAACATCAGAAATCTTTGAGTCTATCATTTGTTCAGCTTCTCTAACAGACTTGATTATGGTCTCTGTAAGCTGATCTATATCATATACCATTCCTTTCTTCATTCCAGCAGATGGAGATAAACCAACACCAACAGTTGAAATATCTCCACCTGGACCTCTTTCCGCCACGACTGTGCATATCTTTGTTGTCCCTATATCAACACCTACAATGTATTTTTCGTTTGCAGAATCCATAATTTTACCTCCGCTACAAAAATTTTAAAAAATAGATTTTTGAAATTATTTTACAAAACAGAAACAAAATATTTTCATTTTTTTGCATCATCTTACAAAAATTCCGTTCTTCCCTCTTACATCAATTTCACTAACATTGCCAATCTGATTCCTCATCTTCATAAATCTATTAAATGAATCGTAAAGATCATCTAATGGAAGAATAACCTTGTACTTTTCGGTAGAATATATCTCCAGAGAAAAATCTGAGCAGAGAACTTGATCTAAGAAATTTGGTATCTCACTACGAACATAACTTATAAAATCAGCAATATCTTTCATCGAACATCTTGAAGATTGGAACTTCACAAATGGGAGAGAAAGTTTCTCCTTGAACTTATACAACCTTGAAATATTTATATGCGTCTCTATCTTCTGTCCATCTCCAGATATGAAAGAAACTTTTCCATCATCTTCAATTAAAAATGCTACTGGAACAACCTTACGGAATTCCACATTAATAACATTTGGAACTTGAAAACTTACCCTACAATCCGAAGCCCAAGGACTTGATTCACACTTCTTATAAATCTGCTGCACAGAAGAAGAAATATCTGAATTCACATCAAAACTATTTGCTATCTCATCCCTTACAAGGTCAGAAATATATGAAACATCGTCTATCCTTATTCTTCCAATCTTAAAATCTGCAAAAAATGGATATGAAATAAGAAAAATATATATGATAAGAACTACTAATGAATCTGTCTTTGGAAGATTTCTTCCAAACATCCTAAATTTTCATTTTACAAAAATCAGAACACTTTCACAGAAGAAATTACAGATGCTTTAAACTCTTCTTAATCATAAAATCAATACAATTAATAAAGCAAATCGTTGCAAGACTCCTTATGTGAGATTGATAATCAACTAAAAATTTGTGATCTTCAACAAAACAATTATAATCAAACTATAAGCCTTCCATATGCATTGCAGGTTCTAACTTTTTCATTTCAAGCGATGAAATTTTCTCCTTCTTACAATTTTCAAATTTTAAAAGGTCAAGAAATTCAAGCACTCCACGATTAACTCACAAGAACAAAGGAAAGATCTACAAATATCGAAAGTCAAGAAAAGCAAAATATAGTCTCTATATCTTGTAGAGAAAACTTAAATGCCTTACCAATAGATTCAAAATTAGTTCTTCTCATTCCGATATAAATCAATATGGAATTTGAAAAAATTCTACAAGAGGTTCAAAAAATATCAGATGAGACTTTTATCCTCGCTAAAGAGGGGAAATTTAAAGAAAGCTCCGAAAGGCTTGAAAAAGCCTTATTCAAAATGCTAAAGCTAATACATATGCAACCAAGTCAGAATAAAAATATCATAAAAAACGAACTCAAGAAAATATCTCTGAAATTCAACATACTGAAAAGATATTTTGAATTAGTTTGGCAGATAGAAAATGAAGCTAACAGGATTTCATTAAAAGATATATCAGCTGGTTCAGTCTGTAACAGGAAAATATAAAAACAAATAACTTTCTTCTACGAAAAATATCGCAAAAACAATTAAAGAGAGAATTCTATCAAAAAAATGAAAAAATTAATCGAGCCGATCCAATATATAGCAACAAAAAATTTCATGAGAGAAATAGCTGAAGCAATTGAAAGTAAAAGAGAGAAAATATAAAATCCGACAAATATTAACAATAAATATAGTCAAATACATGAATGATTACACTGAAAAAGATTTTCAGTTAGAATGAGAAAAGCTCGGAAATCAAATGCTAAAACTAAAAACTGATTCTTAAAACTATCAATACTCTCCCAAAAATCCGAGACATCATATTACTGAATCTTTTCTAATACCTCATTGCAAAGCTTCTTGAAGTCCTCGTCCGAAAGCACAGGAACTGAATCCTGTATATCTATATCCTCTGAAATATCTATCCAAGATTTACAACCACCATATTCTGGCTTCATCTTTATCCTTACTGGATTTTTAAGCTTATACACACGAACAATAAGACACCAAACTTCATCTTTGTTCCATCTGTGAAATCTCTCAAGCACAACATCATCACTCCATATGTGATATGGCGAAAGTTTTTTGATTATTTCTTCATTTTCTATCTTTTTCGCTAAAACAGTTTCACCCCAATATTTTATCTCTATATCCTCCCCTGACTGTTCCCCCGAATCATAAATTTTCTTCAGATCTTCCCTCTTTTCGTGTGTCAGTGTAGGAAAAAGGAAGAAATATTTCTCTCTTGGGACAAAATCTCCTTCATCCTCAATTATGCCACCCTTCCTGAGTATTATTATCTGCTCTCCCCTTCCAAGAGCCTCTATCACACTCCTCCATTCCTTAAATGCAGACCTTATCCTTATACCCTCTTCCCGCTGAAACTTATACATATCCTCAAATATTTAGAAATTCACAAAATCATTATCTCCTTTTACGAAAAATAAAAAATAAGTCAAAAATTCAGTTTCCCTACATTTTTAAATTATATAAAAATCTCGCACAACTCCAAGAAATTTGATATCTTCGTAAAAGGGGAAAAAATTAAGAATCTAACTTCTCAGATTATTCTCTTGGAACCTTAACTTTTAATTTTGGACAAACTTTCCTCAATGGGCATTTATTACAATTCTGGATTCTTAAAATGACAGAATTTCATACCAATTTTCCATGCCGGTATATCCAGTTCTGCAGGATAACTTGGATGTAACAGCCTTGCAATTTTTATAACTTCTTCCACACTATCTTTTTCAATTAATCCAGTTCTTAAAAATACTCTTCTTACATGTCTATCATAAGAGACATCTATATGTTCCTTTCCTCTGATCTTTATACCATATTGTCCAAGAAGAATCTCTGCAGCCATATTTGCTTTTTTCTGACCGATACCTTTGAATTCCCTAAGTCTATTTATCAGTTCAACTGCTGTAGGTTTATCATTCCAAATGTTTTGAGCCTTACCTTTATATTCAGATAATATCAGCTTAGAAGCTTCAATTATCCAATCTGCT
>Ga0209289_100281_pt1 | contig 29672 bp, 27 predicted proteins | sample GXS110809BmetaG_FD_184121 | JGI IMG/M metagenome (GOLD analysis project Ga0209289, IMG submission 184121) | Hot spring microbial communities from Gongxiaoshe hot spring, China to study Microbial Dark Matter (Phase II) - GXS 110809B (SPAdes)... ...
TTACCAACCTGGACAAACAGTTTATATTAAAGCAGTTGTATTTAAGAATAATTTACCTTACAGGGAAAAATTAGAATTGGTTATTGAGGACCCTAAATCTAATAAACTTTTTTATAAAGCTATTAATCCTGATAATGGATTAATTTTTGAAAAATTTATTCTTTCTGATGTTGTTATTAATGGCTTATATAGAATTTCTGTTCAAAATAATGGTAAAATTTTATCTTCTAACACTTTTGAAGTAAAAAAATATACTTTACCTAAGTTTAAGATTGACCTTAGTTTGGACACTAAAGAGGGTTTAATGGTGGGGAAAAAATATAAGGGTAGTGTTAAGGCTTCCTATTTCTTTGGTAAGAACCTTAATAATTGCTTAGTAAAAATAGATGTTTATGTTTTTGATGTAGGTTTCAATAAGATTTTTTCGATCCAAGGGAAAACTAGTAAAGATGGGGTTTTAAATTTTGATTTAAAAGTCCCTGATTTTATTGCAGGAATAGATAAAAATAAAGGGATGATAAAAATTGATGTCCAAGTTGAGGATAGTGCAGGACAAGTAGAACAAAAAACTTTTATGTTTGATGTATTCCTTAAACCTATAAATGCTTATATTATTCCATCTAATCCGCCTACTGTTGGCATAGAAAATAAATTTTATCTAATCATAGATAGTGTAAATGAGGATCAAAAATTTGTCGTTAATTTTAAATCTCCTTTCAATAAAAAATTTGAGACGAATGGATTTTTGGAATTTAATTATGCACCAAAAAACCAACATGAAAAATTTGTTTTTGAAGTAATCGACTCAAAAAATAATAGACAGAAATTCGAAGAAGAAATAGATTCTTCGAAGGAAGAAGTAGTATTTTTATTTAGAAATAGATCGATTTATAATGTTGGAGACAAGTTGAAATTTAAGCTCTATTCAAATGTATCGACAAATGTCTATCTTGACTTTTTTGTTAATAATGAAACGTATTATAGAACTGTTTGGATGGATAGTGTATTTGTCCAAGCTTTTAAAGAAAAAGATTATGAAATTCCGGTTAATAGAAATTTTGTTGGACAATTAATCATAAGAGCATACTTTGTAAAAAATGACGGAACTATTTTCAACAATTTTAAATCATTTATTATTAAAGATCCAAATGAACTGAAAATTAATGTTATAAAAAATAAAGATACCTATAAAGCAAGGGATCAACTTGTACTCAATATTGAAACATCTGAGAAAGCTAATATTTTTATCGATATAGTTGATGAAGCTTTACTCTATCTTGCTAAATCTGAACCAGAGTTGTTAAAACTATACCTGCAACTTGAAAGAGAATTATTAGAACCAAAATATGAGGCCCATTCTATAAAAGATTTAATAATTCAGAAAAAGGAAACTTTACTTCAAGCTTTACTCGATAAAAAATACGTGGATGAGGGAATATCTAACGTGCACTTTAATTTCATAAATAGTATTGATTTGAAAAAAGAAAAAACATTAAAAAAGGCTGAAAAAATATATTATAGATACTTCAATTATTACAGTTTGCATAAAAAATTCCCTGACAGTTTAAAGGATTTGGGGCTGACGAGTAAAGACTTAAAGGATGAATGGGGAACAGAGTTTAAAATTGATAAAGTGAAATACGATATTAAAATCATAAGTGCTGGTTTTGACAGAAAGTTTGGTACAGAAGATGATGTAATTTATCCTAAATACGGTTTAGAAGAAGGGGTAAGGATATTAAAAACTGTGGAAGGACCTATTACTGCTGTTCCTAAAATGACTATTACCAAAGAAAAGCAGGAAAATAATCAGGGAGAAAATTTCTTGGTTAGGCAATATTTTCCTGAAACTTTCTACAGCTCATTAATAACGGTTGATAAAAACTACAAACTATCATTGACTTTACCTGATAGTATAACCAATTGGAAAGCACAGTTTTTTGGAGTTTCAAGCGGAGGAAAAATAGGCACTAAAACCGTAGATATAACCGTTTTTCAAGAATTCTTTATCGATGTTAACAATCCTTTATTTTTAACCAAAAATGATGAAGTTTCTATTCCTGTTGTTGTATATAACTATACAAATAAAAAACTAACGGTTAAGATTGGATTAAAGGAAGAAAACTGGTTTGAATTGATGGATCAGAATCTTAAAGAATTAATTGTAGAATCTAACTCAGTGAAAAGTGTTTTCTTTAGAATAAAATCTAAAAAGATTGGAATTAATGAGTTAACTGTTTATGCAGATAGTGGTAGTTTTAAGGATGCAATAAAAAAGCAAATAGAGGTTATTCCCGATGGATTTGTTGTAAACTCAAGTAATTCTATTTTTATAACTGGTTCAAAAAATTTTGATTTTGTTATACCTAATGATGCGATAGATGATTCTGAAAGAGTTTATTTTTATGTTTATCCGAGTTTTTCTTCCCAACTTTTAAGTGGGCTTGATAAGTTATTGTCCATGCCTTATGGATGCTTCGAGCAGACTTCTTCTATTAATTATCCCAATATTTTGGTATTGGATTATCTTAGGAGACGAGGGATTTCTAATCCTTCTATAGAGATGAAAGCGGAGTATTATTTAAACATAGGATATCAAAGATTGCTTACTTTTGAGGTAGAAGGTGGAGGATTTTCTTGGTTTGGTGACAAACCTGCAAATAAGGTACTTACTGCTTTTGGACTAATGGAATTCAAGGATATGAAGAAAGTATTCTTCGTTGATACAAAATTAATAGAAAGAACGAAGGAGTTTTTAATGAAACAACAAAATAGTGATGGATCATGGGATCCTGATAAAAATTATCTACACGAGGAATCCTGGGGAAATATACAAAAACAAAAATTAACTGTAACTTCTTACATTCTGATGTCTTTGCTTGATGATGACAAAAAAATAATTCAGCAATATCCAGAAAATATAAAAAAGTCTGTTAATTTTATTTATAGCCAATTAAAAAGTAATAAAGATAACATAGATAATTATACTTTGGGATTAATACTAAATATCTTTGCTATTACTGATAAAAATAAAGTTGATGAAGTGATGGATTTACTTGAAAAAAGAATGATAAAGAAAGGAGATTATGTATACTGGCCAGGTAATGCCAAAACTTTGTTCTACGGTGAACAAATTTCTTCAGACATTGAAACTACTTCAATAATTATACTTGGGTTGATAAAATTAGATAAAATAGAATTGGCAAATCAAGCTGTTAAGTTTTTAATTAATTCAAAAGATAATAGGGGAATGTGGTATTCTACTCAACCAACTATTTTGGCTTTGAAGGCCATTACGACTTTTGATAATTACGCTTCTAAACCTATAAAGCCAAATAAGGTAAGGATTGTTGTAAATAACAAGGAATTTGAATTGAAATTTGAACAAAATGATTTGGCTTATAGAATAGTTGATGTAACAAACTTTGTTAGGAAAGGAAATAATAAAGTTGTTATTGAATCTGAAAATCCAGTTATTACGGATTTAAATTACAATTTTTACTTACCTTACTCGTTTTATAAACCTACTAAACCTCTACTTGATATCGATATTAAGTATGATAGGAAAGAGTTAGAGGTTAGTGGAAAAGTTAGTGTTTCTGTTAAAGTTAAAAATTTGAGCAAGGGGATTTTAGAAATGGTTGTCCTTGATTTGGGAATCCCACCAGGTTTTAATGTTGATATTTCAAAAATTCAAAATAACCCTAAAGTCAAAAATGTTGAAACAACTACAAGACAAATTATCGTATATTTCGAAAAGATAGAAAAAGATGAAGTTATTGAATTGAAATATGATATGGTTTCAAAGTATCCTTTAACGGTTAAAATACCTTTATCGAAAGCTTATGAATACTATAATCCTCAGAATTTTGTTTTAAAAGAAGGAGAAATTATAAAAGTCAAATGATTAAAGTAAAAATGAATTTTTTATAGAATCTGTTTGGGTATATTATAGTGGAGAACAATTAAACCTAAATAGTGAACATATAAAGATAGTTATTAACTATCAATACAATTCCACTTCTAATTCTCTGAGGAAAAAAGTCTTAGTTTGTAATGTAATCAATTCTTTTGTACAGACATCTGGTAATAATTAAGTTATTAACATCAGAGGAATACTGGAGGATAGTGAAGTAGTCCTGAATGAGTTAGTTTTTCAAACCTTTCAATAGGTATTGGATATGTTGGAGAATGAAATATGATTTGAATTTTTTCCTGGGGTTAGTGGTAAGATAAGTGAGAAATTGGAGTAGAAAGCTAATGTGTGAATCTTTGATCTTGTGGGCGAAGTTCATAATAATTACAAAATTGTGGTAAGCATCGTTTTGTATCTAAATCTTTAGTTTTAAGGACTTGGCAGTAGTATCTTGTTGTGCCGTTTTTCCCTTTCATATCCAACGCTGCTAAATTCTTACAAGCTGTTGGATTTGATGTTATTGTTTCAGGAACTGAACATTTTTTACATATTTCAAATTTCTCATCTAATTCAAATTTTTCAATATATCCGTAGCACATAAATATTTCTTGGACTTTGTTATCTTTAACTTTTTTTACTTTTTTAGCGAACGGGCAATTTTTTCCTCTGAATTTCCAAAGTTCTTTATCTGTCATTTTTTGTGTTTCCTTTTGTTTTTTGAAAAAAAACATATTTAATCAACTCCTTATTCTTTCTTTTTCCAATCCATGCAAAATATTTTTAAATCTTTTGGCTCTAATTTTCTTTTCAAGAAATTACAGTAGAATTCCTTTTCTTTTTCTTCGAAAAAGTAGCAATTTTTGCACATGTTTATTAAGGAAACGAAGCCTTTTGAATAGAGATTATTTATTAGCTGGAAGAGAAAGTAATAGATTTGTTCATTGGATGTTTCTTCTATAATTTTTGCGAATAAATTGTTTATTTTTTGAACTTTTTCTATTATTTTTGTACCCTTTAGTGTTAAAGTAAGTTTTTTTTCCTTTTTTTGTTTTATTGTGTTGATTAATTTTTTTGATGATAGTAGTTTTATGGTTTTGGAAATTGTAGGTTTTGAGAGCCCTAATTCTCTTTGAATTTCTGATAAATTCAAAGGATAAGGGTAATTATGGAGGGTTGTCATTATTTTAATTTGTAATTCTGTGATATTTTGTAGTTTTTCTTGTTTTAATAGTTTTATGATTTCTTTTTGATAGGCTTGGCAGAATTTATTTATTGCGAAGAGGATTTGGTCGTTAATGTTTTTTAGTTGGAGCTGAGGGGACTTGAACCCCCGACCTTCTGCACGCCAAGCAGACGCTCTCCCACTGAGCTACAGCCCCATGAATAAATTTCCCGTTTATAGTATTCCACAAATATTTCTCTGTTTCCTGCAGATAATTATTGTTTATATTTTATTAAAAAATAAAAAAGGCTCTCTATCAAAAAAATGGGTTTGGTTGAATAAATTTAACAATTATTTAACAATTAGATTTATTTTTATTGGAGTATGTTTTGAATAGTCAATTTATGACACTATGAAAAGGGGAAAAAATGATTAATAGAGTGTCAAATATAAAAATAACGACCTACAATGTGGAAAATTTGTTTGATAATATTGATGATCCATCGAAGGATGATGGACCACCTAAAAGTGAGGAAGAAAAAAAAGCATTAGCTGAAGTTGTTAAGAATTTGAATAGTGATATTATTGCTTTACAAGAAGTTGAGAATGTTAATATTATCAAAGAAGTTTTATCCATGGCTGGTTTGCAGGATAGGTATAATATTATTGTTGGTAAAAGTGATGGTAGAGGAATAGCGTGTGCTCTACTTGTGGATAAAAAGTTTCCTATTAAAAGTTATACTATTAATGAGGGTGATAATACTTTTTATCGTCCTCCTGTACAAGCTATTGTAGAATTAGCTCCTTCATTTAATGTTCAAATTTTTGCCGTTCATTTTAAAGCTAAAATGGATCCTAAATCCGAGGAGCAAAGAAAAAAAGAGGCTCAACGAACTATAGAATTAGCCAAAAAACAAAATATCCCTACTATAATACTTGGAGATTACAACGATTTACCAAATTCTGAAGTAAGCATGATGTTTGAAAAAGCTGGCTTTATCGATGTTAGGGAAATTGATAAACAATCAAAAGATACTGGTACTCCTACCCATTTTAGCATAGAAAATTTAGCTAATGAAAATAATAGTATTGAAAGTAGTGATAAAAATGAAACATATGTTGATAAACCAAAACCAAGTATAATTGATTACATAAGAGTTACTCCGAATATTTCTAAGTATGTTGTTCAAGGTAGTTTTGATGTATTGGAAAAGTACGAGGATCCCAATACTGCTATTGCGTCTGACCACAGACCTGTGAGTGTTATTTTGGGGGGATTTTTGAAAGGTTTTGTTGAAAATAAAAATTAGAAGGGAGGGATTGAATTGTTTAATTTACAGATACAAAATTTATTGAATGGTGTTTTACCTAAGATTATGTATGATGTTTCTGAAAAAGTTGCGGAATTTGATAATCCAACTATTAATTATCATCCTCAAAATGAGGATAAGTTTTATAAAACTACTTTGCCTTCAAAGCTTGAGATAAGAGAGTTTATTTTGGAGAAAAATGAGGATAAATTGAAAGAATACATAAAACAAAATATTTTTTCTTCGAGCTTAATAAAAATATCAAAGGAAAAGTCAGAAAAGAATAAAACCATCGATACTACAGAAAAGCAAAAAAGCGATTCTGTAAAAGAAAAATTTATTCAGGATCTGATCAAATCTTTTCCATCAAAAGCCTATATTATAAAGACTGATCATACTATTAATGTTTTAAAACAGTATGATAAGGTAAAACAAGAAATGTCTAATTTACCGACAAGTGGTAATGATTTAACAAATATAAAACCGAAATCTATTCTTTATTCCTCATTTGTAACTGCTTACAGTATTGAAAAGAATGTAGTTGAATGGCAGAAGGGAATCCAAGAAAAGTTTTTTGATTCTGTGGGGATTGACTTGTTAGGGCAAGATTATTTTAAAAAGTTTATAACTAATGCTGCTTACATTCCTTCTAAGAATATTTTGTCTCTTGGTACTTTTGTTTCCTATAAAGATGGAAAAGTTTATAATGCTTCTCAGGATAGTGATGTTGTTTTTCATGAAGTTGGGCATGCAACTTTAGATAAATTGAGACCACTTTATATTCATAATACTTTTCATTTGGAATCTGCTGCTGTTCATGAAGCTTTTGGAGATATTAACGCATTTTTGGCAGCTGCTAAAGATCCTAATATAAGTGTTAATATTGATGATCTTTATAAACCAAATTTTATTTCTTCAATATCTGAATATTTCGGGCCTGCTATTTATACCCAATTGGAAGTAGAAAAACAAATTCTTAAAAATAATCCTTATGGAGATATTAGTCAGATAAATGTAAATAAACCAATTAGGGAACTTAGTTCTTTGGTTAATTATAAGGATTATAAGGAATTAAGTACAGATGAAAAGGAGCCTCATCATTATTCTTTACCTTTAAGTACAACTTTTTATAAAGCTTTTAGTGAATATGCTAAAAGTGTAGGAAATGTAAAAGAAGCGGCCGATGAGTTTTTTAAAGTCTTTTCCATAGGTACAAAAATTTCACCTGTTGCTACATCTACAATGCCTGAATTTTATAAATCATTTATTGTAGCAGATATACTCTATAATGACTCAAAGTTATCAAATTTCCTGGTAAAAGCTGCAAATGAAAGTGGATTATTAAAAGTGTCCTTAGATGATATAAAAAAAGAAATAGAAGATTCGAAAAATATTGATTTGTCGACTTTAAAAGATGATTTGTTAAGAGGTAATGATATAAGTGGAAAGTTATTGGAAATATTGAAGAAAACTTTTCCAGATTTTTCTATTATTAATGATCTAAAAGCTAATGTTGTTCCTGGAATGAATGGAGGAATCAATATTGAAGCTACTTTTACTTATCCTGTTGGAGTTATGTTTAATGATGAAAAAGTTCCTGTATTAGGTGGAGTATTGTTAGTACTTGACAAAAACTTGAACCTTATTTATTCTAATATTGAGAAACCTTCTCTTGAAAAAGTATCTTATATGCAAGATTATGCTAATATAATTGCTAAAAAATATGATAAATCAAGAGACGAAGATATCGTCCTGGATTAAAATAAAGAAAGTAATAGATGAATTAGGGGATTATTTTTTCCCTTCCTTTTCGGGTAATATTAGTGTAAGGGAAGGGGGGCTGGTTTTCTGCACTCCAACTTCTATTAGAAAAAAATTATTGGATGTAGAAAAAATTTCTGTTGTTGATTTGGACAATAATCTAATAGATGGTAATAAACAAACAAGTGAGATAAATTTGCATTTGGAAATATATCGTAATTTTGATGGAGTAAATTGTGTTGTTCATACACATCCTTTATTTTGTTGTATTTTTTCTTGCACAAAAAAGAAAATAGAGCTTTCTTTACTACCTGAATATTACCTAAAAATAAAAAAGATCGTTTATGTTAAGTATATAACTCCAGGGACTAAAGAGTTGGGGATTGAAGTTGTTAAAAAAGTTAAAAAGGAGCTGGGGAATGTTAAGGAGGCAGTTGTTTTAATGAGAAATCATGGACTTGTTGTTTTTTCGGATAATGTTGATAGATGTGTTGATTTAAGTTTTTCTTGTGAAGAAATAGCAAAAATAAATTATTTGCTTAAAAATTTTTCAAAACCTCAGAGAATACCTCCTCATCTACTGCATATTATTGAAAATTTGTATAAAAAATAGATATAAAAGTGAAAACGATTTTACTTGTTGGTGTTGGTAATGAATTAAGAGCTGACGATGGATTAGGAATAAAATTTGTTGAAGATTTTAAATATGATCAAATTGAAAAGATAGTTATTAATTATCCTGACTTTGATTTGATTGATAAGATAGTAAAATTTGATATGGTCATATTTGTTGATGCATCTTTAGATGTAGAGTGTTTTTCTTTTGAAAAAATGGAAAGTGTCGAAAAATTATCTTCTTTTTCTCATCACATTTCCCTAAAAAATATTTTTTCCCTTGCAAAGTACTATAACAGTAATTTGGAGGGATATATTTTAAAGATAAGGGGATATGATTTTTCTTGGAAAAATGAATTAAGTTCAGAATGTATTAAAAATATGAACAAAGCTATCGAATTTCTAAAAAATTTTATCGATAGAAAAATAAAATTATAAGGAAAAAGAGAATATATAAAGTCAGATCTTTTTCAATACTTTTGATTTATTGTTTTAATGATTTCTTCTACTATTTATATTTATTGTTTAGTGATATGGATCATAATCGTAAGTACCATCGGGGCCACTGTATTCGTAAGAATTTCCACCGCCTCCGCCGGCATACTCATCTGTGTAATCGTAGTAATCTGGACTATTGGATTCTTTCTTCCCATATCCATCTACATTATCATTTTTCTGTGGATAATCGGGAGTTTTTTTATTGGTATTGGCCATGTATAAGTTGTATCCATTTATTTTCATATTTTTCACCTCCTTATTTTTTTATTTTTGAATAATTTACCTTTTTTCTCTTAGATTGTAAAAAAAATGTAAAAAAATGTAGAATTTATATCTAAATTTTAAATATGTTTTGGTATTTTGTGATTTAATAAAGGATAAAGTTTTTTGCTGGAGAAAAATATTATGAGAAAAATGTCGATGTATTTTTGATTTAGTAAGGGAGGTTTAACGAATGAAAAATGATATCTTAAGATTTGTCAATTTTACAATCAAAACAATCGTTTTTTATTTTCTTATCTCTTTTGCTTTAATTTTATTAATTTTACCTATTTACTATTTAATGGATATGCTTGGAGTTTTGGCTTTGATTAATAATATTTTAGGTGTTAATGGTGGTATATGGAAGAATTTTGGTAATTTGCCAATGGTTATTGCTACTTCTGTTATAGGTATTATCTTAGTTATCACGGTGCTTATGGTTAGTGTTATTGTTAATGTTTGGATAGAAAGAAAATTGTCTGCTAAGATACAAGGTAGGATGGGGCCTACTTTGGTTAATTTACCTTTTCTTTTAAAAGCAGGTTCTAAAAATATGTGGTTAGGGGGATTGGTTCAACCTATAGCTGATGTTATTAAACTAATACAAAAAGAAATAATGATTCCCCAAGGATCTTACCCGTTTTTGTATATTCTTTCTCCTATACTTGCTTTTACAACGGTAGTTGTTGCTTTTGGGATGTTTCCTTTTTCGAATAACTACATTTTATTAGGTAACCTTGATGTTGGATTGTTATTTATTTTTGCTGTTTCAAGTTATATGGTTTTATCTCTTGTTTTGGCTGCTTGGGCTTCTAACAATAAATATTCTCTTTTAGGTGGTTTGAGAACAGTTGCTCAAATGCTTAGTTACGAAATTCCTCTTCTTCTATCTTTTCTCGCTGTTATGGTTTTTACTGGTAGTTTCAAAATAGTTGATATAGTTAGTTTTCAAAATGATCATTTTTGGTTGATTTTCTATAGTCCTTTAATGTTTGTGATATTCTTGTGGTCTATGGTTGCTGAAAACAATAGAGCTCCTTTTGATTTACCAGAAGCTGAATCTGAATTGGTTGCAGGATTTGTTACTGAATACAGTTCAATGACCTTTGCTTTATTTTATTTAGCGGAATATGGATATTTGTTTTTTAATAGTGCAATTATTGCAACGATATTTTTAGGGGGATATTCTCTTATTCCTCACTCAATACTTAATTTACTTTCTCCTTTGCTTCAAAGCATTGGAATTTATGGTTATATTATGGCTATAAATGATAATTTTATTTGGATCATATTAAAAGCTTTTGTTGTGGTTGGTTTGATAATGTTCTTTAGATGGACTTATCCAAGAATAAGAATAGACCATCTTATGGATTTGGCTTGGAAAGCATTTATTCCAATAACTCTTATTTCAATGATGGTTTCTGCTATTGATGTCCTGTTATTTAATAAGATTCCTGTACTTTCTTGGATTTTATTTGCTTTTGTTGTTTATTTGGCTTCTAAAAGAAATGTTAAATTATCAACAAAGTATAGAAATATCCCAAAATTTACATAGGGAGAGGAGATTAATATGATTGGAACTCTAAATTTCTTGGCTGATGGATTAAGAAGGTTAATAGAGGGATTGAATATAACCTATAGGTATTTTTTGAAAGAACCAATATATACGGTTAATTATCCTTTGACTATAAGAGAACCATTTGCAAGATGGAGAGGAAAAGTTAGAGTTAGAGCATTTAATACTGTTGAAACAATATATAAGAGAACAAATTATTTGAATTATTCTTTTAATTTACCACCTTGTGTAAGAGGATGTCCTGCAAATGTTGATGCAAGAGGATATGTAATGTTAGCAGGAGAGGGTAATTTTATAAAATCTTTAAGTGAAGAGACTGTTAATAATCCCACTGCTTTTTGTTTTGGTAATTTATGTACTGCTCCTTGTGAAACCACATGTAGTAGAGGAGTGCAGGATCATAAACCAATATCTATTAGATTAATAAAAAAAGCGATCAGTGAGTATAATATTAAAAATTATTACCGGGGAAAGGAAACTATTAAATATACAATCGTTTCTGAACCAACTAATAAGAGAATAGCCGTTATAGGAGCAGGGCCTGCAGGTATTGCTGCTGCTCATAGATTACTCAGATTTGGACATAAAGTTGATTTGTTTGAAAAATTCAATTTTTGTGGAGGATACCTGTATTCTGGAGTTGCTTTCTTTAGGTTGGATAAAGATTTAATGAATAAAGAATACGAAAATCTAATAACTTTTACTGAAAATGGAAGAATTTTTTATAATGTTACTATTATAGGGGATGAAGAAAAAGAAAAATATCAAAATATTGTTTCTGTAAAGGAATTGGAAAACTATAAAGACCAAATAAATCATCTATCTTCTTGTGCAATATTGTTTAGTGATTTAGAAGAAAATTATGATGCGGTCATTATTGCAGCTGGTGCAACTAAGCCAAGAAGATTGAATTTGAAAAATGCTGAGAAGGTCAATTTGATTCAAGCTGAATGGTTTTTAGAAGATTGGAATACGGGACAAAGAACTTATAAGATAGGTAAGGAAGTTGTTGTTATTGGTGGAGGTGGAACAGGTATAGATGCTGCAAGGACTTGTAAAAAAGTTTTCTCCGATAAAGTTACTATTGTTGATATATTAGCCAGGGAAGATATACCTGTTAGCGAAGAAGAAAAAGTTGAAGCTGAAGAAGATGATGATATTGAATTTATTTGCCAAGTTATGCCTTTTGAGGTTGTTATTGATGAAAATAATAATATCAAAGGTCTAAAAGTTGCCAAATGTGTTTATGGTCCTCTTTTGCCTAATGGTAGAAAAAAAATAATCAGAACAAACGAAGAATTTGTTATACCATGTGATACTATAATATTAGCTGTTTCAAGAGATATAGATATTCCGTTTGCTCCGAAGGATATTGTTGGGCCGAGAGGAGAGATTGTCGTTGATGGTTTTGATACAATGGCTAATGGCTTTGTTTATAGGTTTGGACAAACAAAGAGGAAAAAAGTCTTTGCCGCAGGTGAAGCTTGCTATGGTCCACAGCCTGCAATAGTTGCTTTGGCCAGTGGAAATAGAACTGCTGAAAAAGTTCATTACTTTTTAACCAATAAGACTCCACCTATTCTGAGCCAAGATTTTGTTAAAATACTGGGACCTCTTAATGTTAATAAAGTTTATAGAAAAGCAGTAGCTGTTTAGGAGGGAATTTATGGCAAAATTACCTGAGTATGTCAGGAATAATGTGGATATAAATGATTATAGTATAGAGGAAGGAATTAGATGTTTAAGTTGTGAAAGTGGTGTTTGTATTGCTTGTGGTTACTGTGCTCAAATTTGTCCTGTTAAAGCTATAAGGATGGAAGTATTGCAAGATGAATTGGGAAGGACAATAGTTGAAAAGTTTGAAATAAATGTCAGTGCTTGTATATTCTGTGGCCTTTGTGAACAAATTTGTCCTACTAAAGTTATTGAAATGGAAAATACTTATGAATTTGCAATGTATAATCAACAGGATGTTGTCAGAATGGATGAGTATTTTGAATATGATGAAAGAAAAACTTTTGATCAAAGGATTATAGTGAAAAGTGGGAATGTATAATGTCAAAGAAAAGAAAAGAAAAAGATAAATTAAATATTGAAGGTATATTTAATAATAATGAATTGGAAAATTTAAGTGATGAGGAACTTGTTGAATTGGCAAAACAAGGAAATAAAGAAGCGATGAAAGTATTAATAAAAAAATATTCTAAATTTTTGTTTTCAAAAGTTATACCTTTTTACATTCCTGGTGCTGAACGAGAGGATATAGTTCAGGAGGCTTACATAGGATTTCTTAAAGCTATTCAAGATTTTGATAAAAATAAAGGTAATTTTTTGAATTTTGTTAATCTCTGTGTTCAAAGACAGATTACTACTGCTATAAAGTCTTCTAATAGAAATAAATCGAAAATTTTAAAAAATCCAATTTCTCTAGAAAGTAATATTTTTGATGAAGGATCTACTGAAAAAAATTTATATGACTATATTATACCTTCTAAAATAATACATGGTGCCTATCAGGAGGAATCTATAGAGGATGCTATAATAGATTTTATTGAGAAAAGTAAAATAAAAGAAACTCTGTTTTCTAAATTAACCCCAAGGGAAAGAGAAATATTAAGATTAAAATCTCAAGGATTTACTTATAGTGAAATAGCTAAGAAAATGGGCATTTCCTCTAAATCTGTTGATAATGCACTTCAAAGAATAAGAAAGAAAGTTAAAAGTATTGTAGATAATGCTGAAATTTAAGAATGTAAAAGGGGAGAGTGGTATGAAAATAATTAAGATTGAAGATAATTTATGGGAACAAGCAAAGAAATATTTTGAGGATATTATAAGAGAACAAATGGAAAGAGTAAAGAAAATTTCTTCTGATACTGAGTTTATTGATTTTACTAAGTTGAGGCCTATTAAAATTGGATTTGTTGGTGGGGATGGCATTGGACCCTATATAGTTGATGAAGCAAAGAGAATATTGCAGATTTTATTAAAAGATGAAATAGAAAAAGGAAATGTTATTTTTAAAGATATTGAAGGGTTGACTTTAGAAAGAAGAATAAAGGAAATGAAACCTGTTCCTGACGATGTACTTGAAAAAATTAGGGAATGTAATGTATTTCTAAAGGGACCTACTACTACTCCGAAAGCAGGGGAAGGCATTCCTAATATAGAAAGTGCTAATGTTTTCCTTAGAAAAGAATTCGACCTTTTTGCCAATGTTAGACCTGTTAAGGTTTTGAACGAGAAGATTAATTGGATATTTTTTAGGGAAAATACAGAAGATCTTTATGCTCTTGGATCGAAGGGAATAGAATTTGAAAACATTTTTGGTATAGATTTTAGACTTATTAGTTATGCAGGTAGTAGAAGAATAATAAAAATGGCTTTTGAATATGCAAAGAATAATGGATTTAAAAGGGTAACTGCTGTTAATAAGGCTAATGTTATAAAGACAACTGATGGTATATTTCTAAAAGTTTTCTATGAGATTGCAAGGGATTATCCTGAAATACAAGCAGATGATTGGTTTATTGATATAATGACTGCTAAATTGATAGATGTTAAAAGGAGAAGTGAATTTCAGGTTTTTGTTTTACCTAATCTTTTCGGGGATATTTTAACAGATGAGGCTGCTGAGATACAAGGTGGAGTTGGAACCGCAGGATCTGCTAATATTGGCAGTAAATATGCTATGTTTGAAGCTATACATGGTAGTGCTCCCAGGATGGTTCAGGAAAATAGGCAACATTATGCGGATCCTTCCAGCATTATCAAAGCTGCTTCAATGATGCTCGAATATATAGGATTTCAAAGTATTGCTAAAAAAATAGATATGGCTCTTGATGTTGCTAATCAATTTGAAAGGAAGGTTGTTATAACAGGTAGAAATGATGGTGCTACAACCAGGGAATTTGGTGATTATTTGCTTTCTTTAATAGTGGATCCGAAATTAGAAGAAAAGTATGATGAATTTATAAATGCTTGATAACCGCCTTGGGGAATTGGCGGTATATAAATCCCCAGAAGAAGGTTTATGAGAAAAGTAAGTATAATAGGTGCTGGTAATGTTGGATCTACACTGGCTTCTTTAATAGCTTTGAATGAGTTAGCTCATGTTGTTATGGTTGACGTAGTTCAGGACATGCCTAAAGGTAAAGCTTTGGACATGATGCAAATGATGGCAGTGTTCAATAATTCTATTAAAATTGTAGGTAGTAATGATTATCAAGATATTAAAGGTAGTGATATAGTTGTTATAACAGCAGGTATTGCAAGGAAACCAGGTATGTCAAGAGAAGATTTATTGAATACTAATTCTAACATAATGAAGGAAGTAGTTGAAAATGTTAGAAAATATGCTTCAAATAGTATAGTCATAGTTGTTTCAAATCCCCTTGATGTTATGACTTATTTGGCTTACAAGATTTTAAAAAATTATGGATGGAATAGGTTTAATGTTATGGGTATGGCAGGTGTTCTTGATTCTGCAAGGTTTAAGTACTTTATTTCTGAAAAATTGGGTGTATCTTTGGATAATATTAATGCTCTTGTTTTGGGTAGCCATGGGGATACGATGGTTCCTGTTTTAACTCATACAACAATCTCCGGTATTCCTATAGAAAAAATGCTAAAAAAAGAGGAATTAAAGGAACTGGTTGAGAGGACGAGGAATGGAGGAGCTGAGATAGTCTCTCTTCTAAAAACTGGTTCTGCTTATTATGCACCAGCTGCTTCTACTCTCGAAATGATTAAATCTATTATTTTTGATAAAAAGCAAATCCTTCCTGTTTCTGTTTATTGTGAGGGAGAGTATGGATATGATGATTTGGTTATAGGGTTACCTGTTGTGCTTGGTAGCAAAGGTATAGAAAAAGTTGTAGAGATTGATTTAAGTGATTTTGAGAAAGAAGAGTTAAATAAGTCTGCCCAAAAAATAAAACAGTTATGCCAAGAACTATATACTCTTAACATTGTTTAAAGGAGGGTCTCTATGAAGCTAAAGGTTAGCCTTTTCCAGAGAATGGAAGATGTAGTGGATAAGTGGAGAAAAGAGTATAAGAGTGTATTGGAAAGTTATGGTGAGCAAACAATTGCTGATGTTAAAGTTTCTCAAGTTTTAGGTGGTATGAGAGATGTACCTGCTTTGGTTTGCGAGACCTCTGTCGTTGATCCTTATGAAGGGATAAAATTTAGGGGCTATTCGATAGATGAAGTCATAAAACTTCTACCGAAGGTTTCTGATTTTCCTTATGTTTTAGGTTTATGGTATCTTTTACTGACGGGAGAAATACCCTCTAAGGATGAAGTTGAAGAATTAGAAGAGTATATAAAGATAAGGGAAAGATTGCCAAAGTATGTCATTGAGGTTTTGAGGAATACACCTGCTAATACTCATCCTATGACTCAGTTTGCTATGGCTATTCTTGCTATGCAGAGGGAATCTGTTTTTGCAAAGAGCTATTATGAGGGCATGAGTAAGAGGGATTTATGGAAGCCAATGTTGGAGGATTGTATTAATTTAATAGCCCGTGCTCCTGTTATCGCTGCTTATATTTATCGAAGAACATACAGGGATGACGTTTTTGTTAAACCTAATGAAAACCTTGATTATGGAGCTAATTTTGCTAACATGTTGAATGTTAATGATGATTTTGTGTTGGACAAGGATTTTGCAGATTTAATTAGACTTTATTTAATTTTGCATAGTGACCATGAGGGTGGAAACGTTAGTGCTCATACGTGTTTCAATATTAGTTCTGCTTTATCTGATATATATTATTCTGTTGCAGGAGGAATGTGTGGTTTGGCTGGTCCTTTACATGGTAATGCAAGTAGTGAATCTTTAAGATGGATTCTTAATATTCTTAAATTCTTCAATGGTATTCCTCCTAAAGATAAGTTAATTGAATATATAAATAATCATTTAGCAAGTGGGAAGGTTATACCAGGTTTTGGACATGCTGTTTTGAGAGTTACTGACCCAAGATATACTGCTTTTGCTAATTTTGCTAAAGATAAGAAATTGGACTCAGATGTTATCAAGATGGTTAGGTTATTGTATGAAGTTGTTCCTGATATTCTAAAAGCGACTGGTAAAGTTAAAGATCCTTATCCTAATGTTGATGGTCATTCTGGAGCCGTTCTTTATCACTATAATTTAAAGGAATACGATTTTTATACTGTTATGTTTGGTGTTTCAAGGATAATGGGGATGACTGCGCAAGTTGTTTGGGCAAGAGCCGTTGGATTCCCTATCGAACGTCCAAAATCCCTACCTATTAAAACTATTGTAGAATTGGCACAAAAAGGTAAATAAAAGTTTTTATAGAATTTTATGAATAGAATAAACAAAGGAGAGGTGTAGAGTATGTCTGAACAAACTTTATCTAAGAAACAAAAGAGAAGGCTAAAGAAAAGAAAAATTTTAAGAAAAGTGGCTCAAAAAACCCAAAGGAATAAACAAATTACCAAAAAAGTAAAGGTATTATTGAAAAATGTCAGAAAAAGCATCATTAATTTAAAATCTAACTTTTCAGAACAGCAAAAATTGAACGTTGAAGAAATGTTAAGACAAGCATACAAAGAAATAGATAAAGCTGTTTCAAAAGGGGTCTTTCATAAAAATGAAGCAGCAAGAAAAAAATCAAGAATCACTCAGTTTTATAATAAAACTATTTCCTCTATTCAAAATTTAAGCAAAGTTTAGTGTAAAGGAGAGATTTATATGAGAATAAAAAGAGCAAAGATTAAAAAGAAGGCCCATAAAAAAATACTTAAATTAGCAAGAGGTTATAGAGGAGCAAGAAGTAGAAGATTTAAAACTGCTAACGAAGCCTTATTACATGCAGGTAAGTATGCTCATAGGGATAGAAGACAAAAGAAAAGAGATTTTAGAAAATTATGGATTGAAAGAATAAACGCAGCTTGTAGACTCTGTGGAATATCTTATAGTAAGTTCATTAATTTACTCAAGAAAAATAATATTAAGATAGATAGGAAAAATCTACAGTTGTTGGCAGTTGAAAATTTTGAAGTTTTTAAGCAATTGGTTGATAATGTTGTTGCTCAAAAAATTTAAGTTTTGTGATTAATTTTGTTGGAATTAGTTTGTGAAAAACAAAAAGACATACGCATTTTATAATAAAAAATTAATATACCCTTTTGTTGATTATGAAATTTTCGAAAATAGTGATTTAGTATGGAAAGTAAAGGAAATTTTACCTTTTTATTTTTACCCGTTTATTATATTTAAAATCCTGGTCCTTAGATCTTTATTCCCTCTGAAAATAGAAATAAGAGAAAATGAAGAAATTATCGCTGTTCTTTTTAGATATTTTTATGGATTTTATAAGCTAAAGTATAGAGATCCTGATACATTATTGTGGAAGGAAACAATTTTTACTTTTTTTCCTTTCTTTACTAATAAAATAAAAACAGAAAAAGGAGTTTATTTAATTAAGGGAAGTTATTTTGTTATGAGGTGGTCTATGGCAAAATTTGAAGTAATTTTCTTGGATAATAAAAAAAATCAGGGAGAAGTTATTTGCCAAGTATTCATGAAAGAAAATTTAGATGGATCTGTTTCTGTTAATTTTGATTTGAAGGATTCGGGAGAAAAAATAATTGCTATCATCAGTATATTGTGTTTGGTATTATTTAGAGAATATAGATAGGAGGCAAAAATAATGACAAAGAAACTTTTATTAAAAAATGGGTTTATTGTTGACGGGCAGAAGAATTCTGAAATAAAAAAAGGCAGTATTATAATAGAAAACGAGATTATACAAGACGTTATTTTTGAAGATAAAATAAATCAGGATAATTATGAGGTTATCGATATAGAAGGAAATTATATTTGTCCAGGGTTTATAGATGTTCATAGTCATAGTGATTTAACTATTATAGCTTATCCTGAGGCAGAAAGTGCGATCTCACAAGGAGTTACTACAGTTATATCTGGTAATTGTGGATTTTCTGTTTGTCCAACAAATAATACGATTAGTAGTATTTTAACGGAAGCAAAATCTTATGGGATAGAGGATATTCAATGGAGAACAGTAGGAGAGTATTTGAATTTTTTAGAAAAAACTGAGATTGCTGTTAACCATGCTTATTTAGTTGGCCATGGTCAGATAAGAGCGGAAGTTGTTGGTTATTCTAATACTAAATTAGACTATGAAAAATTGCAGCAAATGAAATTTGAAGTTGAAAAAGCGTTAGATGAAGGAGCAATTGGTTTATCACTTGGTTTAATATACATACCAGGAAGGTTTTCTGATTTGGAAGAGCTGGTTGAATTAGCTAAGGTTGTAAAAAAGAAAGAAAGGGTTGTTACTAATCACATGAGGTCAGAAAGTTCTGCCCTTTTGGAAGCAATACAAGAGAGTATAGATATATCAAGGCTTTCAGGGGTTAATTTTCAAATATCACATTTAAAAGCTGCAGGAAGTGGAAGAGGTAAGGCTTTGCAAGCTTGTGAAAAGATAAGAGAAGCGATTGATAGTGGTATAAACATAGCTGCTGATCAGTATCCTTATAACGCTTCTAATACGGGGTTATCTCAAGTATTGCCTCCACAATATTTAGAAGGGTCGATAGAAGAAATAATCAAAAAGATAAGTGAGGATCCTGAAATGGTTGCAGAGGAAATAGAAAAATATCCTCATACTCCCTGGGATAAGATAATAATTTCTGAAGCATATAACCCTAAACTTAGCAAGTATCTTGGTATGTCGATAAGTGAAATAGCTCGGGATATGAAATTAAGTGAGGCAAGGACTGTGATAGAATTAATGAGAATTGAAGAATATGACTTGGGAGCTATTTATTTCTTAATGGATCAGGAGGAAGTGGATTATATAGCAAAACAAGATTTTGTTATGGTAGCAAGCGATAGTGCCGTAAGAAACTGTGATACTCCTGCGTTTCCTCATCCGAGAACATTTGGATCATTCGTTAAATTTATTTCTTATTACGTTAAAGAAAGGAAAGATATATCTTTGTCTGATGCAGTTTTTAAGATGACTTATTTTCCAGCTTTAAAGTTTGGCATAAAGAATAGGGGAGCTATAAAGAAGGGATTTTTTGCTGACCTTGTTGTTTTTAATTATCAAGAAATAGAAGATAGAGCTACTTATTCTAATCCTAAATCTTTGGCTAAGGGGATAGTTAATGTTTTTGTTAATGGAAAAAAAGCCTTCGAAAATGGAACAGTTATTTGTAAGAATGGAAAGGTTTTAAGGGATTTTGATTAATAACATGCATGAATTTTCATTAGCAAGAGCTGCTAAAGAAACTATTTTATCCCTTAATTGTAATAGAATTATTGTATATATTGGTCAAATTCAACAAATAGATATTGATTTGTTTAAAAATGCTTTGTTATCTGAGCTTAATGGAATGGATGTGAATGTATCTTTTCAAGAGGTAAAAGCGAAATTTAAATGTAATGTTTGTGCTAATGAATTTTATTATGATGAAATTGATTTAAGTGAAGAGGAGAAGGAAGATATACATTTTTTACCTGAATCTATTCATATCTTTGTTAAGTGTCCTAAATGTTTTTCTAACGACTTTAAGATTGTGGAAGGTAGGGGCGTTTTTATTGAAAAATGCGAAACAAAATAAAAATAGTAAATTCTTGTTTTGGATTAATAATACTAAGTTTTCTTATTTTTAGATAAAACTACATTGGAAAAATTTTTGTTAATAATAATGTAGTAATGATAGATATAAGAGTAGAAGGTATAAAAAAGAATTTAGAAAATAAAAAAATAATAGTTATATGTGGTTCTAAAGGTGGGGTTGGTAAGTCTACTTTAACTTTTTTGCTTTCATTGGTGTTTTCAAGGTTTGTTAAAGTTGGGGTTTGCGATTTGGATTTTACCGGCTCTTCTTTACATATAATCTTTAATTCTACTTCTACTTTTAAGGAAGAAGATGGTATAGTTTTGCCGGAGGTTTTGAAAAATGTTTTTTTGCTATCTGTTAATTTTTTCTCAAAAGATAATCCTTTAGCTTTAAGGGGGGAAGAAATAACGGATGTTTTTTTAGAATTACTTACGATTACTAATTGGAAAGATATTAATTTACTTCTTTTTGATACTCCTCCTACTCTCACTGATCCTATTCTTGACATATTTAGGTTCTTACCCAAGGCAGAGTTTTGGGTTGTTTCTTCTAATTCAATTTTATCTTTCCATACTACCCTAAAGTTTGTAAAATTATTAAAGGAAATGAAAAAAGAAATTCCTATTCTTTTTGTTAATAGGATTTTTGAAAATGACGTTAAAGGGATGGATGTTTATGAGGAGCTTGCTAAAAACTTTGAGAAAGTTGTTTTTGTTCCTTTTATTAAAGATTTAGAAAGTTTTTATATTGATCCTTATAAACTTTTTGATTTAGAAATAACCCTGTTTAACGAATTGCAGTATTTATTTACTCAGTTCTTAAGAAAAGAAGTGAGTTAAATGGTAAGAAGTTTTTATTGGCTGTAGTAATCCTTATTAAGATAGTGTGTCAATATTTGTTTTTACGAAACCAAAGCTAGAAGGATCTCCTTTTCAGGTGAAGCTTGCCTAAAGGCAGGTGAAGCCTTCCTTCGGGTAAAGGAGAGATGAATGGCTAAAACCAACAATCTATAAATTTTTCAAAAAAAAGAATATAATATACGTATTGTGTCATCCACTTCAAGGGTGGTAGGGCTGGACCAGCCCGAACTGACACCTGTAGAAGCCTCTGCACTGGGGTCTAACTCCTATATTTGTGTAAGCTTTATGAGGAAGCTCCTTGTTTTAACGAGGAGAGGAAGTCACTGATTTTATGAAGGATATTTAAGTGGTTAATCTTTTATTAGGATGATGAAGCTTATTATTTTATCTTTAAAATTTATAGTGATGCTGTTAATGACTTGTATATTTGTATAATACTGCTAATGAAATTTTTATTAATAATGTTTTCATAGCTGGTTGGGTGTTTGATTCAAAACAATCTACTAACTCTATTTAGTAGGTTGGAATAATAATGGTAAAAATTCTTGATATATTTGTTGTAAAATATTAGAAATAAATAGAAAAATTTGAAACAATATTTGTAGATTTGTTTTTAACAGAAATAGGAAGAGGAGTTGTTGAGCTTTAAGGAGGAAGAGGGGGAAAATTGTTGGTTGTGAAATAATTATATATGGGAATGATAAAGTTATTCTATTTGGCTATTTTAGTTATAGTAGTTTTTTTTATTTATTCTTGCTCAAACTCCTCAAATTCTGTTAGTAGTTTTAATTTTGATTATGTAAGTTATCGAATTCTTATTCCTCTTTATTCTTATCCTTCTGACCCTGTTTATTCTCCAGAATACAATAAATTGTTGAATTTTAGGTATCCTACCAAAGTTGATATTATCCTAAATCCAGATAATGGTCCTGGACAAAGTGTTGATGCTAATTTTAGTATGATTATTCAGCAATTAAAAAGTAAGGGGTATTTTCTTTTAGGATATATACCTACTAACTATTCAAATAGGAATATTGATGATGTCAAAAGAGATGTTGATAAATACGAAAATTTTTATGAGGTTTTTGATGGTTATTTTTTTGATGAAGTTAGCAATGATATCCAAACTTTATCTTATTATTCTAGTATTTACAATTACGTTAAGTTAAAAAATAAGGCTGTTTATTTTAATCCTGGTACAGTAGTTCCCGGCGATTTTTATAGTATTTGTGATAAGGTAGTGGTTGCTGAAGTTGATTTGCAAAGTTTTTATAGAGATTATTCTAATTATGTTGTAAATCCAAAGGATTGTTTTCTTATTTATGGTGTTGGTAATTCTCAATTTTACCAGTGTCTGAGCTTTTTGAAAGATATTGGTGCAAAATGTTTTTACATTATTGATGAGGATCCTCCTTCTTGGTTTAAGGTGAGTCCTTATTTAAATATAATCTTTTAGTATTTGTTTTCATTGAAGGTTTTTATCGATAGTTCTATAATTTTTATAATTGTAGTAATAATGGTTTTGGGAGGTAAGGTATGATGATGAAAACTATTAGTTTTGATCTTTTTTCTCCTACACAAGAACATTCTATTTTAAGGGAGACTGTTAGGGATTTTGTGAAGAATGAGGTTGAGCCACAAGCTTTGGAGCATGATATTAAAGAAAAATTTAATATTGATTTATTTAGGAAAGTAGGAGAGTTAGGATTGTTAGGTATAACTGTGCCTCAAGAGTATGGTGGCGCTGGTATGGATGCTGTTGCTGCTGTTATTGTTCATGAGGAGCTCGCTTATTCTGATCCAGGATTTGCTTTAGCTTATCTTGCCCATTCTATTCTTTTTGTTAATAACTTCTATCAAAATTCTAATGATTATCAGAGAAAGAAGTATTTAGATAAAGTTATTTCAGGAGAATGGATAGGAGCTATGGGAATGACTGAGCCTGATGCAGGCACAGATGTCATGTCTATGAAAACCAAAGCTGTAAAAAAAGGAGATTATTATTACATAACTGGAAGAAAAACTTACATAACTAATGGAGCAATTGATAATAATACTCCTGGGGATATTTTTTTGGTTTATGCTAAGACTGGGGAGAGAGAAATAAGTACTTTTGTTGTTGAAAAAAATTTTGAAGGTTTTTCTTTAGGGCAAGTGTTGAAGAATAAGACAGGAATGAGATCATCTATTACTGCTGAGCTTGTTTTTGAAAATTGTAAAGTTCCTGCTGAAAATTTATTGGGTAAGGAAGGAGATAGTTTGATACATATGATGAAAAATTTGGAAATAGAGAGGCTTACTTTGGCTGCCATATCTACAGGAATTGCTGCCAGGTGTATTGAAATAATGATAGATTATGCAAATAATAGGTATGCTTTTGGGAAACCGATTAAAGAGTTTGGACAGATCCAAAGGTATATCGCTGATTCTTATGCCAAATATATGGCTGCAAGAAGTTATCTGTATTATGTTGCTTCCAAGATTGATCTAAACAAGCCAGGGCACAGGGTGGATACAGATGGAGTAAAATTATTTGCTTCTACTACTGCCAAGGAAATTGCAGATAATGCTATGCAGGTTTTGGGAGGATATGGATATTTTGCAGAGGCTGTTGTTGATAGAATGTGGAGGTCTGCTAAATTAATCGAAATAGGTGGTGGAACTATTGAAGCTCACCAAAAAAATATGACCAAGGATTTAACTAAATATAATCACAAAATAAAATAAAAAATTTATGTATTTGAGAGTATCGAAATGTAAAAATGATAAAAAGATAAATATTTGCTGTTATTATTTATAAGTTTAATATCTTTTTTCTTTGGAATTGTTATAAAGATTGAGATTTCAGGAGAAATATTTTCGTCTGACTACCCATATTCTATCTTTGTTAATCGAAATGACGAAATTTATTTAATGGGTCGCAGTAAAAATAAAAGTTTTGTGATTAAAATGGAACACAATTAATATTTGCTAACTTAATGAAAAAATCTAAAGAACAAATTTTTTTTTAACTTTTATAAATTATTGATATAAATCAATTAAATAATCATTAAAGTTTGAAGGACAATGGAGGGATTTTTTACTTTTTTGTTTAAAATAAAAATCCTATGGATTTTAAAATAATAAGGAGGTATTTTAAAGATGAAATGTAAAAGAGGATATATTTTAAGTATTTTATTCTTTATTTTTATTTTGTGTTTTAATTTTTCTTATCCATATTACAAAAATCCTGAAAACATGCTTAATGATAATAATGTAACTGTGCTTTTAACTTCTGATGATTTTGAAATTTACTCTTATCCTGAAAATTATAGTGATGTTAGTAAAAAGTTCTATGGAACAATGTTAAAAGCTAAGTATTTTGGTTCTGATAGCTATAGATATTACTATTTTAGAATTTATTTTATATATTCTCTTAATAATGTTTATCTTGAGGATATTGGTTATTATTTAATGAAAGATAATTTTTATTTTATAATATCATTAGAAGAGGAGCATTTATCTTTTGTAATTTATTCCAAGTATCTTTATGATAAGGGTAGTTATTTTTCTACTATAATTTATTTTCTTAATAATATGGGTTGTACTGCTATTACTACGAAAAAAGTTTTTCAGTTTTATGAAACAAGTTATGTTCATAAAGGATTGATTTTGGGTTATGCTGCAATAAAATGTATGTACTTAGACTATATTTCTTGGAGTGATAAGGCTGATATAGATAAAAAGTTTAAGGAAGCTATTAAAGTTTTATTTTCATCTTTATAGGGAGGTGTTTAATGGTGAGAAAAATGATTATCATTCTAATTTGGGTTACCATTTTTTCTTTTTCTTATTGTTTTGCTAATGAATATCTTACTGATTATGATTTGACTTTAATTTTACTTTCCGATGTGATTAGTAAAGATGAAAAATTAAATAAAGATTATGGAACTTATTATTTTTATATTACATCCTATCCTGTTGATAGTAGTAATTCTATAGATGGTTATTATGGGGTTAAGCTTGAGGGGGTTGCATATAACAAGTCAAAGGGGAGTAATTATTATTTAAGTTTTTATTTCATATATCCTTATCTTGATGAATATAATAGAAAGCTAAATATAACATTGTCAAAAAATGCTCTTAATTTTGTTGTAGTAAGAAATTACAAAGTTGTTTTTGCTAGATGTGTTGGCTCAAGTTATAATATGGAAAACTTTCTTTATAGTATGGGTTGCTCTTCTATTATGGGGACTAAGATTTTTCAATTATATGAGAAAGATTATGTATATAAAGCTTTAGTTTTAGGCTATGCAGCAAGTAGATATGGGGCAGGATTTTTATCTTGGCAGAGTAAAGAAGAACTTGATGCCGCTTATGATTATGCTGTTCGATTGATGATCAATAGTTTGAGAAAATAAGGAAATATCAATTTTATTTTTAAAGAGAATGATTTTGATAAAAGAAGATTTGAGGAATTTTTGTAGAATTTTTAATTATGAGATTAAGGGATTTAATGTGTTTTATAGGAAGGAGGGGTGGTTATAATGAGGATAGCTGTATTGACAGGTGGGGGAGACGCTCCAGGGTTAAACGCCTATCTTAAAGGGCTCTATCTTTCTTGCCAAAAGTATGGCTTTGAATTATACGGATATCTTGACGGATGGAAAGGGGTTTTAGAAAACAAATACATAAAGATAGATGTTAATGATGTTATACGAGAATTCTTTGAAGGAGGAACTTTTATCGGTAGCTCAAGAACTAACCCAGCTAAAGATGAACAAACAATGAATAAAGCAATAGAAAACTTTAAATCTTCTGGTTTTGATGTGCTTATTGCGATAGGTGGGGAAGATACGATAGGAGCATCTTCTAAGATGCATAAAGCAGGGATCCCTGTCATAGGACTCCCTAAAACAATAGACTATGATTTAGAAGGAACAGAATTTACTGTTGGTTTTAATACTGCTATAAATATTGTTATGGATGCTGTTGAAAAGTTAATGTCCACAGCTAAATCTCATAAGAGGGTATTGGTTTTGGAAGTGATGGGTAGGCATGCGGGTTGGATCGCTCTTTATGGAGGACTGGCTGGAGGAGCTAACTATATACTCATCCCTGAAATTCAGCCTGATATCAACGAATTAGTTGATTTCATAAAGCAGAGATATGAACGAGGGGATAAATATGCTGTTATCGTTGTTGCAGAAGGTGTTAAAATTAGCGATGCTCAAAAGTATGAAGTTGTTGATGAATATGGGCATGTTAAGTTAGGCGGAGTAGGAGAATTAGTAGCCAAAATAATTGAGGATAAGACTAAAATAACAACGAGAGCTGTTAATTTGGGACATATTCAAAGAGGTGGACCTGCTACATCTTACGATAGGATCATCCCTCTTATGTTATCTTACAAAGCTATAGAATTGGCTAAAGATAAAATTTCTGGAAAACTTGTTTGCATAAGAAATGGCAAAGTTGATGTTGTTGATTTGGAGGTGGCAGAAGGAAAAACCAAAAAGGTTAGCCCTGAATTATATAATCAAATGAAAACTTTCTTTTATTAATCCTATTGAAGGATAGTGTTTATTTTAGTTAAATAAAATAAATGGAAAACCGCCTTCCCGGTTTGGCGGTATATAAATAAGCGGGAAAGATGGAGGGAAAAATGTTGAAAGTAGATATAAAGATTCCTTTGGATGTGCCACCTACTAAAAAAGAAGAATACATGAAAAATTATTACACTGCTACTGAAGGTACAGGTAGGCTGTTCCTCTTTGCAGGAGATCAAAAAGTTGAGCACCTTAATGATGATTTTTACGGCCCTGATGTTCATCCCGATGATAATGATCCTGAGCATTTGTTTAGAATTGCAAGTAAGTCAAAGATAGGTGCTTTTGCTACTCAGTTGGGATTAATTGCAAGGTATGCAATGGATTATCCTAATGTTCCCTATATTGTTAAAATAAATTCAAAAACTCATTTAGTTAAGACTTCTCAACGCGATCCCGTGAGTTTATCATGGGTTGACATAGAGGATGTTATTGATTTTAAGAAGCAAAGTGGATTAAATATAGTGGGTGTGGGTTATACGATTTATCCAGGTAGTGAATTTGAAGCTGATATGCTTAAGGAAGCTGCAAGGATAACCTACAGAGCTCATAAAGAAGGATTGCTTGTTGTTATATGGTCTTATCCACGGGGTAAAGCAGTTAAGGATGAGAAAGATCCACATTTGATTGCTGGAGCTGCAGGTTTAGTTGCTTGCATAGGCGCGGATTTTGTTAAAGTAAATCCTCCTAAGGATGAGAATGGAAAAGAGAATCCTGCTCTTTTAAAGGAAGCTGTCTTAGCAGCAGGAAGAACAAGAGTTATTTGTGCTGGAGGAAAGAGTATTCAACCTGAGGAATTTCTACAAAAATTATATGATCAAATACATATTGCTGGTGTTTGTGGTAATGCAACTGGTAGAAATATACATCAAAAATCTTTGGATGAAGCTGTCCGATTTTCCAATGCTATATACGCAATAACTGTTAGAAATTATACTGTTGAACAAGCAATGAAAATTTATAGGGGAGAGGAAGAATTAAAATAGATGAACATTGCTCTCTTTATTCTCATCTCTCTTTTTATGTTTATAATTTTGGTATTAAGGAATATATTGAAGGCTTACGTAGTTTATATGTTAGGAGATCCTACACCGAGGTATAGGGGGTTGTTGTCTTCCAACCCCCTTAATCATCTTGATTCTATTGGAACCTTGCTTCTTTTTATTACACCGATTATTAGTAGTGGTAGCTTTATATTTGGTTGGACTAAATACGTTTCTTATGATTCTTCTTACTTCAAGAATAGGGATTTAGGAGAGCTTATTGTTGGATTTACAGGGCTTGGTAGCTTCTTTTTGATTGTTTTTTTAAGTAAATATTTGATTGGTTTTTTTCCCCAGCTTTATCAGGTTTTTTATCTTCTGGCTCTTATGTCCTCTTTTCTTTTGGCTCTTAATTTATTGCCGTTGAAAGGGTTTGATGGCGAGATTATCCTCTCTGTTTTACTAAGAAAAATAAACAAAAATTTATTTTATAAATGGGAAGATTTTCAATTTAGAAATCAGATGGTGATCTTGATTTTATTTTTCCCACTGGTTTATTTATTATTTCCCGTTTTTAGATTTGTGGCTGCGTTGGTTATGTATTTAGCAGGTTGGAGTTAGGGAGGTAGTGTGTTGTGGAAAAAATAATGAAGGAAGATTTTGATAAATTAAATAATGATTTTTTTTATGTTGCTAAAAGAAAATTTAACGTTGATCTTTATAATGATATAACAAGTGTTTACATATCTGATGTTTTGATTTCTTTGTATTTTGAAGGACAAAGAACTAATTCTAATATTGCTATTAGTTTGGTTGGTAGCTTTGTTGGTAATACAGTTATCAAGGAATGGGGTGGGCAGTGGGCACCTAATAGTTTTTCTGTTAAAGGTGTTGGGCTAAATAAAATTGTTGTTAATCCATTTTCTATTTCTCACCAAAGATTAACCAAAGGGGTTAATAAAACTCTGTTTAATCAATTACAATCTGTTGGAATAAAGGCTAATAATGAGGATATAAATTTAAAACTTGATGAAAATAGGTTGAGGGAGGTTTTTAATAAGCTTTTTGAGGACGGTTGGTGGCCCATATCTAAAATATACAAAAAAAACTATCCCAATTATGTAAGGTATGAAATGGCTTATATAGTTGGAGTAATGGCAAAATATTTAAAGGATAAAGATTATGTTAAGCAAAAATTCTCTGAATTGTTGGAAGATAAGGATATGATTTATTATGCATGTGTTGTTTTTCAAAATTGTTTGTTCCCAGACTTTTTGGATAAAATTAAAGAAATAATTGAAGGGAAGGATTATTCTAATAGTGTCAAAGCACAAGCTATTAACGCTTTGCTGGGATTAAGTAATGATGATAAATTAAAAATACTTGATTTTATTTATGGATTAATTTTTAAAATTCATAATCCTGTTTTAAAGTTGTATGCTGGCAATTTAATTGGAACTATTAATAGCGAAGATAATATTAGATGGATAAACGAAAAGTTGTTGGATAACA
>Ga0209289_100283_pt1 | contig 29659 bp, 18 predicted proteins | sample GXS110809BmetaG_FD_184121 | JGI IMG/M metagenome (GOLD analysis project Ga0209289, IMG submission 184121) | Hot spring microbial communities from Gongxiaoshe hot spring, China to study Microbial Dark Matter (Phase II) - GXS 110809B (SPAdes)... ...
GGGGTGAGTCAATTAAAGAAACGAAATTGCTCTAACGAATGTTGAAAAATTTAAACAAAAAGTGCCGACGAATATGAAAAAATATAACCATTTAATAAATGAAAAAAGCCCTTACCTGCTTCAACACGCCGAGAACCCGGTTGATTGGTATCCCTGGTGCGATGAAGCCTTTGAAAAAGCAAAAAACGAAAATAAACCGATTTTCCTTTCAATCGGCTACTCAACTTGTCATTGGTGCCATGTAATGGAAAAAGAATCATTTGAAGATGAAAATGTCGCTAAAATTTTAAACGAAAATTTCATCCCAATAAAAGTTGATAGAGAGGAAAGACCAGATATTGATTCAATCTATATGAATGTATGCCAAGCGATGACTGGTCAAGGTGGTTGGCCATTAACAATAATAATGACCCCAGATAAAAAACCATTTTTCGCAGGAACTTATATACCAAAATACTCAAGATTCGGAAGAGTTGGCTTAATTGATCTCCTCCAAAGAATTGTGCAACTTTGGAATGAAAACAGAGAAAAGATTTTATCACTTGCTGATGAGATAACTAATGGAATCAAAAACGCTATAACTCTTACTCAAACACAACATAAAGAATCTATAGATGAAACTATCCTAACAGAGGCATATGAACAACTTAAATCGCAATTTGACCCTGAATATGGTGGCTTTGGATACGCCCCGAAGTTTCCAACCCCACACAATTTAATTTTCCTGCTGAGATACTGGAAAATGTCGGGAAATCCGAACGCAATCAAAATGGTAGAGGAAACTTTAAACTCAATGTCACTTGGCGGGATATACGACCACATTGGCTTTGGCTTTCATAGATACTCAACAGATAGGCAATGGATTCTACCACATTTTGAAAAAATGCTATACGATCAAGCGCTGATTTCAATTGCATGTATTGAAGCATACCAGGCGACGGGAAATTTAAAATATAAAAAACTTTGTGAGGAAACCTTATCTTATGTTTTGAGAAATCTTACAAATCCCAATGGTGGTTTCTACTGCGCTGAAGACGCAGACAGCGAAGGAGAAGAAGGAAAGTTTTACCTTTGGGAATTTGATGAACTTGAAAAAATTTTAACTCGTGATGAACTTGATTTCGTAATTGAAAAGTTCAATATTCACAAAGACGGCAACTACCTTGATGAGCTCAAAGGTGGAAAAACAGGCAAGAACATATTTTACCTTGCAAGCGAACTTGACGAGGAAAATTCTAAAAAATGGGAAAACATAAGACAAAAACTTTTTGAACACCGAGAAAAAAGAATCCACCCATTAAAAGATGACAAAATCCTAACTGATTGGAATGGATTGATGATATCCGCATTTGCACGAGCATACGCAGTCTTTCAGGTTGATGAATATCTAAATGTTGCAAAGAAAAGCGTTGACTTCATCTTAAAAAATCTGCTAATAAATGGGAGACTTCTTCACAGATTTAGAGATGGCGAATCAAAAATAAATGCCTACCTTGATGATTACGCTTTCCTCATCTGGGGATTGATTGAACTATATGAGGCAACATTTGAGACAAAATACCTTAAAATCGCACTTGAACTTACGGATAAAATGATTCAATTTTTCTGGGATGATGAAAATGGCGGATTTTACTTTACAGATTCAGAAAACAAAGATGTAATCTTCAGACAAAAAGAAATCTACGATGGAGCGATACCCTCTGGAAACTCGGTGGCGATATTTAATTTAATCAAACTTGAAAAGATGACAGGAAGAAATGATCTAAACAAACTAATTTATAAAGCGATTGAGTCATTCGCCCCAATTGTCAGGAAGTACCCATCGGCTTATACCTTTTTCCTATCTTGCCTCTTCTTTTTATTTGACAAATCATTTGAAATTTTTATCGTTGGAAAAAGGAAAGATCTTGAAGATGTTTTAAAAACTCTTAATTCAAAATTTTTACCCAACAAGGTTGTTTTATTCAAACCCTCCGATGAAGAAAGCGACATAATCACACTCTCACCTTTCGCATCAGGATACAAAGAAATAAATGGAAAAACAACAATTTACATCTGCACAAATTATGAGTGTAAAAAACCTGTAAACGATGTTGATGAACTGATGAACTTAATTCAAGAGATAGCTTAAATCCATGTGAGAAAGTTAGGCTACGCAATCATATCTTGATAAAAATTTTCTTCTTGTAAAGAATCCACATCAAAAAATACATCAAAAGGACATGGGCAATCGCATAGCCAAGTGAGCCATTCATCGGACCAAGCCACGATGCGAAGAAGTTTTCATAGATATAATTTTTCACAGTTGTCATACCACCATCAGGTAATCTAACCTTAAAATAAGTGCTTAATCTCCCAATTATCCCTGATAAAACAAAAACAGTTATAGCGTTCATCCCATATACGACAAACGGGTAAGCCCATTTTTTATATCCTTTAACATCAACGAAATAATAGCAAAATCCAAAAACTATGAGTGCAAAGCCCGCAGTGAAAACAGCGTAAGAACTTGTCCAAAGATTTTTATTTATCGGTAACCATGAATTCCACACAGCCCCAATGAATAATCCCAAATTCCCCATAATAAAAAGCCAGAGTGTTTTCTCTTTTTCATCTTTTTTACTTCTCAGCCAATGTCCCGTTAAAACACCAAAAAGCGTTGTTGAAATAGCTGGAATTGTGCTTATTATTCCCTCTGGGTCCCAAGTTTTGGTCACGCTCCACATATGCCCGCTTAAAATCAAACTGTCAACATACGCTGCAAAATTTTTACCTTTCTCATATAATCCCGCGCCAACCCCTGGGACAGGAACAAACTCCATCAATCCCCAGTAAACAAAAAGCAAAACCACAGACCATATCGCTTGCCATCTTATATTTGATGTCAAGAAAATAACCGAAGCAAAGAAATAACATATCGCAATCCTTTGCAAAACCCCCATTATCCTTATCACCGAAAAATCAAAATTCGGAAATCCATTTAAAAAGAGCCCAAGAGCAAATAAAATCAAACTTCTTCGGATAACTTTCCAGAACAATTTAACCTTCGGATAACCAAACTCAATCCTCCTTGAAAAAGAAAAAACAATCGCAACACCAACAATGAAAAGAAAAAACGGAAAAATCAAATCTGTGAATGTCCATCCGTGCCAGTCAGCGTGCCTCAGTTGTGAATATACATAAGCCCAACTCCCAGGGTTATTTACAAGTATCATCCCAGCAATTGTTGCTCCCCTGAAAACATCAAGCGATGTTAACCGCCCGGAGATTTCACCTGTTTTTTCAGTCATTTTAAATTCCCTTTTGTTTTAAGAATTCACTTTATAATCCTTGTTTTAACCTTGTCTCCCTTTTTCAATTCTTTTGTTGAACTAATAATTCTGCATGACGAGAAATGCTCATCTACCACATCAACAACTTCCAACTCGCCAACCTTTTCATCGCCATCAAAAACATAAAGCACCATCCCCGAAACAATTCCATCTTTGCGCCCGAGATTAACATATACAAGTTCCTGTTTCCCAACAAGCAATATCATACCTTCAATCACAACCGCTTTTAATTCAGTTGCCCCGGAAACTTTATCCGCAATTTCTCCCTTTGCATCTTCAATTATCTCTGGAAAGTATTTTTTCAATCGCAACGCAAACTCCATACCCGATTTTTTCATCGCTTCACCAACGATTGTCTCATTAAATTCACTGCTTCCAAATTTCAAAAGATCAAGCGAATAAAACTCTGAATATTTTTCCGTCGGTTTTCCAAGAAGAGTTAGACCAAGCCCTCTTTCTTTAACCTCTCCAGATATCCCAAATACGATTCCCCGCTCACCCGTCAACGGGTCAAAAACCTCAATCTCAATCTCAATTTCTGCGTTGTAAGATTCATAACCCGCCATAAGAGGAAAACCAGTCATAAATCTACTGACCTTAAAAGTTAACACCTTCCCACCAAAGACATACTCAACCCCAAATCTTCTCTTCAATTCTGAAAACAAAAACGCATCCCTCACACCAACACCCATTTCACTTGCAACCCCGACCACAGAATCAACCGAAAAAACCTCAACACCATAAAATTTCAACACAAAATCACCAAGATATCTTGGGATTTCAACTTTTAAATTCCACCTTCCCTTAAAGCCAGAAATATCCTCAAACGGGATAAACGCAATTTTACTCTGGGCAAGTGAAAAATTTAAAATCAAAACAGACACAAAAAAATTAAACACGACTTTAAATTTCCTTTCCATGTTCATCAATCCTCCAGTTTTTAAACCAATAAAAATCATGAACAAGGTTCATAAAGTTCTCAAAACTTTCTGCATCAATTTTCAAAAATTTATCAAAAAATCTCTGCTTCTCAACCTCGGGAAACCTTTCAAGTATTTTTAGAATCAAACTTCTTATTCTCTCAACGCTTTCACTTATTTGTGATGTAAGCCTCGCCTTATAGCGTTCTTCATCAGCCTTTTGATCTGCAGTTTCACCGAAAATTTTTCTTCCACTTTTTAAAAAGTTAAAAACACGCCATAAGAACTTCGAATGAAAAGCGATATCATCCACCAAATTCATCAAATTATTTTCAACTGCAATAGTCAACAAGACCTCAAGAGAATTTTTTTCTCTCAATCTCCCACCTGAAAACTCATCAACCGCCTGAATTATTTCAGATGCCCTCATTTCAGAATGACCATTTTAATTGAATTTAAAAACCTTCCTGCGGACAAAACGCAAAAATAAACACCACCTGCAAGCCCCGTTGAATCAAAATCAACTTCATAAACCCCAGACTTAATTTTTCCCGAAAAAACCGTCGCAACTTCTCTGCCAAGAACATCGTAAACTTTTATCTCAACAGGATTACTCAAAGCAATCGCTTCAGGTATTGAAAACTTTATCTTCGTCCTCGGGTTAAATGGATTTGGATAATTTTGATAAAGCTTGAATTCCAATTTTTCAACCGTTGAATTATTCTCAACCGAGGTAACTTTAACAGGGTAAGTTATGCTTAAATCATCAAGAAAAACTTTACCCGAATATTCAACCCCATTTAAATAAGCACCTGTAAAATAAAATGCAATTTTGACAATTTTTATGGGATAGCAGAAATAGGTTCCACTTGCGGTTTGAATTGGATACTTTGTTGAAGCCCCAACCCTTCTCCATTCGTTAGCCCAATTAACAACCCCACCTGTGAAAACAAAAATTTCACCATTGTCATCGGAAACGAAATAATAAACTCTGTAAGAACCACCATCACCATAAACATAAAGATAAATTGAATCTGGCACACCATAAATTGGAATTTCAGAATTTAAATAAATCCAATGCTGTTTTCCCGTTTCGTGAACAAACTTATACCTCAAACCAAGAGACTTCGGGGAGGATGTGAAATTTGAATCGCTTAAAAAAATTTCACCTTCATTTATGTTTTCAACCGTGAGAGTAAAATTCATCTCATCAAATTTATCAAGTAATTTCTCACCTGTTCCAATTATTACCTCAACATCTGCCGTATCTGATAAATCATCAAGCGTTGCAACAACCTTTCCTTTCCCCTCATAAGTTGCGTGAAATAACCCAAGGATATTAATTGTTCCGATATTACCGATAACTTTCCAGCTTACATCGCTTGATGAAATTTGGCGCAAATTCCCCTCAACATCATAACCTTTGACAGAAAATTGAATTTCCCTGCTCGTGTCTGTCACTGCATTCTTCGGAGATATCGTGATATTTCTCATCCCAACGACCACAACAAAACATGAATCAATTAACCCATTTACATGTCTGACATAAACATAACCGCTATCACTTCTTCTCCCTGCGGTAAAAAGTCCCGATAAGGTTATCATCCCAATTGATGAATCGCACGACCAGAAAATTTGGTTTGAAGAAATTTGAACAGGGTTAAAGTATTTATCATATCCGAAGACTTTAAATTGAAATTGCTCCCCACGAAAAATTTTCAATCTTTTCGGCTCAATTTCAATTTTATTCAATGTATCCTGCGGAGCGGAACTTACAACTAAAATTGCGTTTGAAACCGCTCTTTCCCCCGTTGCGTCCGAAGGTGAGTTGACAATTTTACCACGGACAACCATTGTCGTTGAACCTCCACCATCAAGATTAACTGCATGCCATACCCCAAGCGTAAGCATGAAATTTGCAAGTTCATCAAGCGTCATCCCAACGCTTGAAGATTGTCTTCCGTCAACCGTGACGAAATAAATTTTCATGCTATCTTTTGAAAATCCGATCGCTGTTCTTGGATGCCTGCTATATGTAAAACTTGAACTCGCACCCTCTTGCTGATATGTTTGTGCCACAACATTTTGACCATCCCTTATTATTCTTGGAAGTCCGCCAATCGCCTGAAAAACTCTACCAACATTAGGATTAAGATTTAAAACAACCTTAACCGTATCACCAATCTTCAAATTGTTTCTTAAAAATTCTCCTGCAGTCCCATGCCCAGATAAAACTGCCCTCCCCAACGGTATCCTCATATTTCCAACCCAATTAACAATTGTGTCAACGACACAATAAACCGTATCATTTACAATCCATTGGTTTAATGACCTTATTAAAACTTCACTTCCCCACTGATTTGTCGCTGTTGAATCGCCAAAATAACTGTTATAAAAAACCAGCATATTACTTCCTCTTGGCTCGTTGACCCCATCTATATTCCTTATAGAATCACCAACGATCAATTTCCCTGAAAAATTAAAAATTTCAATAAACGGTTTTTTATCAAATGTCAACCCGAAAACCGACCTTGAAATTGGTCTTTTCAAAACTTCTCCGTTTTCCACCTGGATATTTATAGGTTCACCAGTTTGAGTATTGTAAAAATCACCGTTAATTGCACCCACAACGGTATGACCTGCATAGTTCTTCCTGCCTGCCATTGAACTTGTTTTTTCAAAAGCTTTCAACTGTTCTCTTCCACTTTTTGACGCCTTGACCGTTTCAAGCGTTATAAATGGATTTGTGATATCAATTTCAAGCACATTTACAGTCCAGGGAACGCTTGGGAAAGTGATTGAAATATGTTTTACACCAGGACCAACAAATCTTGATACAATTGTGTCTGTTTGGGGATAAAGCAGGGATAAGGGGATGAAAAACAAAACCGATAGAAAGAGAATTTTTGATAAACGCATTTTGCGAAAGATTTTATTTAAAAGACCGTAGGTAAATTAAATTACCGTCTTCAAAAACACAAGAGATAATCCAGTAAAATCTGAAATTTTCAAAAATCTGGATATTCTTTAGCTTTTTCCTCTCCTCTTAAAACCCTTAAAGCACCCATTGCAAGTGCTCTCATCTCATCTTCACCTGGGAAAACGATAACTGGAGCGATAAAAGAAACTCGCTCCGTGATCCAATCAACGAGCATTTTTGAATTTGCAAGTCCTCCTGTTAAGACAACAGCGTCAACATCACCTTTTAAAACAGTTGCCATCGCCCCAATTTCTTTTGCAATTTGATAAGCCATCGCTTCATAAACTTCCCTTGCATATGTGTCCCCTTCTTTTATTCTTCTCTCAATTTCACTTGCATCATTTGTTCCAAGATATGCAACCAAACCACCTTTACCCATGACCAATTTTCTCATCTCTTGCTCGGTATACTTCCCAGAAAAGCAAAGCGTTATAAACGGTTGAAGCGGAAGCCCTCCCGTTCTTTCAGGGGAAAAAGGTCCATCACTACTTGCATCATTTGCGTCAATTATTTTCCCACCTTTAACTGGGCAAACGGATATCCCACCACCGAGATGTGCGACAACAAAATTCGCTTCCTCATATCTCTTCCCGATTTTCTCGCTTGCAAGTCGTGCAGTTGCATGAATGTTAAGGGCATGAGATAAACTTCTCCTTTGAATTAGCGGATGCCCTGAATACCTCGCAAGTGGTTCAAATTCATCAACTGAAACAGGATCAACTGTAAACGCTTCAACATTACCAATTTTGGCAATTTCATAAGCAAGTGCGCAACCAAGATTTGAGGGATGCTCACCCTGGAAATTGTTCCTTGCGTCCTCAAGCATTTTTTCATTTACCAAATAAGTTCCTCCCTTCACAGGTCTCAAAAGCCCACCGATCCCAACGACAGCGGAAAAATCCGTCGGTCTCAAACCATTCTCATTTAAAAATTCAAGTATAATTTTTAATCTAAAGTCAAACTGCTCCCATAGAGTTTTAAACTTTGAAAGTTCCTCGGGTGAATGTCTCAATACTTTTAAATCAACTTGATTTTCATCCTCAAAGATTGCAACCTTCGTTGATGTTGAACCCGGATTGATGACGAGAATTTTCATTCCACATGTCAAAATTTATTTTTAAAGGATATGGCTCGGCAAACAATGCTATTGATTAATTCAAAAGCCATTGTTAATTTAACAAAAGTAAAAAATTAATTCACACAACCTTGCTCATCAACAAAAGATATAAAGTAATTTCAAAAATAGGTCAAGGAGCTATCGCTGAAGTTTTTAAAGCAGTTGATACCCTTACAGAAAAAATTGTTGCACTAAAAATTGCCAAACCCGACCCTATCTCAGAAGAAAAAATTATGAACGAATTTAAAATCACATCACAATTTGAACACCCTAACATCATACTTGCCTACGATTTCGGAACTATAAGGATCTGCGACGATTCAAATTTTTTATCAAGAAAATTTATCACGCTTGAATACTGTGATATACAAGATATAGTGAAATTTCTTTCAAATAAGGATTTTAAAGACAAGCTCCAAGCCATTCTTCAGATATCTCACGCTCTGCATGTAATCCATAAAGCTGGTTTCATTCATCGTGACCTCAAGCCTGAAAATATATTAATTAATTCATCAACCGGCATAGTTAAAATCACAGACCTCGGGCTTGCAATTGGATATGAAAAAACAAACCTTGAAAATTTACCAGTTGGAACGCTTTACTACATAGCACCTGAAATTTTACGAGGTGAAAAATTTGATCATCGTGCTGATATATATTCACTTGGTGTTTTATCAGTTTATATCCTCACCGAGAAATTAAGTTTTAACGCTGATGAACCCATTGAAATTTTAAAATGGCATCTTTCAAAAAAACAACTCCAATTCCCAAACCTTCCGGATGAAGTTCAAAATCTCTTAAATTCAATGCTTGCTCCCAACCCCGAGGAAAGACCCTCTGATCTTCGTGAGGTTATTAACACACTTAAAAAATTAACACCAGACATAAAAGAACCAAAAAGTTTTAAAGTTAGGAAACCGCTTGGAAAAGATGAAGCGCTCAAAAAAGCAATTGAAATCCTCAACTCAACAATCCAATCATCTGGAAAGATAACTTTAATCGTTGGAGCTGATGGGCTCGGAAAAACATCACTTCTGCGCTATATAAACATTGAAGCAAAACTTCTTGGCTTTGAAACTTTATGGATCGCTGAAACCAACATTGAAAAAACTTTAAACTCCATCTTAAAATCACCATTCACCTTAAATTTGTCCCCAGAACTACGGCTGAAACTTGAAAAATTCAAAGATGAAAAAAACATCAACTCATACATCATCATAGAATTTTCACAATTTTTAAGAACACTTTTACTTGAAGCGTCATCAAACTTCCCCATCGCTGTTTTAATTGACAACATAAATCCTGCTGAACCATTTAGCGAAATTTTCATCAAGTCCTTTTTATTGCCCGAAAAACTCCAAAAGAAAAATATCGCGATTTTCATCGCTTGTGATGATATTAACTTTTTTAAATCTCTTGTCCCTGAATCAGAGAAAATTTATCTGCGCCCGCTTAACCTTATGGAATTGAAAGACTACCTCTTCATACATTTTGACTTTGACAATCAAACCATAGAAAAACTTGCTGAAACGCTTATTGAATATACAGATGGTATATCCGCAGTGGTTGAGATCTTCTCCCGCTACCTCCAAGATAAAACTGAAACCGAAACATTTGAAATCCCCAAAATTGCAAAAACTAAATTTGACGAGATACTAAACAGATTGGAGCAGATCTCATTTGTTCAGAGGAAAATTCTTAACATTTTAAGTCTGGCAGATGAGCCAGTTGATATAGGGATTTTAAATGAATTTTTCAAATCTAATATGCTTTCTCATTTACTTCAACTTCAAAGTTTTGGCGTTGTGAAAATTGAAAACGAAAAAGTTTCAATCACATACAAAGCCTTAAAAAAGCATATTGAGAATAAACTTGACGATGAGACGAAAAAGATGATTCACCTGACTTATGCTTCAGCTTATATGAACTATTCAGGTGACAAAGACGCTGATAAAATCCTCTATCATTTCACAAAAGCGAAGTATAAAAAAGGCATTGAAAAATTTGCGGAAAAAGGAATTGAAAACTTTATATCAAAAGGGGAGTTTAAAAAAGCGATAAATATCTGCAAGGAAATTTTTGATTTCTTGCCAGATTATTTGAAACCATCTTTTAGAATAAAACTTGCTGATTTAAATTTTCAAACTGGAAACTACAAAGAAGTGATCTCAACGCTTGAAGGTTTTGATGAATTATGGGCGTTTGAGTTGATGTCGGAAGCATACTTCCACCTTGGCGATACAGATAAAGCCATAGAAATTTTGAAACATGAATTCAAAAAATGCGACACGGTTTACGAAAAAGCAAGGGTTGCGACAAAAATTTCACAAATTCTCGCATCAAGTGGAGAAATTGACATAGCACTTTCATTATTGAAATCCTTTGAGTTTGAAAGGATACTTTCATTTATTGCGAAAACTGAAGTCATCGGGGATTTTTTCGCAGGGCTTGGTATAATTTCACAGTTGAAGGGAAAAGAAGAAAAAGCGAAGATTTACTTTGAATTGAGTTTAAAACACCGACTTGAAAAGAAGGATTCATTTAAAATCATCGCCGGATACAACAACATTGCAAATTTTCACAGCATAAACGGAAGATATGATGAAGCGATATCTTACTGGAAAAAAGCACTTGAAATTTCCGAATCAATTGGAAACATAACGCAAAGCGCCCATATTTACAACAACATCGGAATAAGCTACTTTAAAAGAAAAGACCACGACAAAGCGATTGAAAATTATCAAAAGGCGTTAACAATTTATAAAACGATAAATGATATTCCAGGCGTTGCAAATGTGCTTGGAAACATTGGAGAATTGATGATTGAAGATTTTAAACTTGAAGAAGCCTACAATAACATAAAAGAAGCAAGAGAAATTTATATAAAAACGAACAATTTTGATGGCTTATGTGAGACAAACTTGCTATTTCTTGTCCTTTACCTTAACGCTGGAGATGCTAAAAATGCCAAATTAATTTTCAACGAGATAAGCCAGAAATGTCGGGAAATTCCGCCATATTTGATTGATTACTACAACGCATTGATAGAAATGAAAAGTAAAAATTTCCCTAAATCAGAATCAATTCTTATCAGGCTTTTAAACAGCGAGGATATCAAGCGAAGTAATGAACTTTACTTGAAAATTTTAATTTCTCTTCTCAAATTAAATTATGTAGCAGGTGAGATAAAAAACTTTAATTCAATAATTTCAATTGCCGAAAGCTATGCCGAGAAGGTCACGGATTTGAATTTAAGTTCCCTATTATTCTTTCTCATTTCGCTTGGATATGAAGGTAAAAATAATTCGCTTGCTCTTAAATATCTTAACAGATCAGCCGAGCTTCTCGGATATGAATTTTTTGAACCGAAATGGAAAATTTACCTTATGCTTGCACAAAGTTACAGGGGAAGAGGACTTGATGCAAAGTTTTTGCAGAATTTTGAAGTCGCTTTATTAAATTTTCAAGAGACACTTAAACGAATTAAAAAGCCCGAATTTATAAGAACCTATCTTGAAGATGTTGAGAACGAAAAGTTTGTAAAAATGATACAAAATTTAAAAGTTTAAACAAAGGTGAACGGAAAGTTTAAAATTTTCCTTATAAGCACAAGTAGGGCGATCCTTGAAGATGTGAAAAAATTTATCCCTGTTGAAGAGGGTTATTTTGATGTTAGTTTGATATCTTCATATAACGCTTTAAGAAGATCTTCGCTTCAGAAGCCTGACCTTGTAATAATTGCAATTTCCAGCAAAAGTGATGAAACACTTCTTGAAACAGCGGTTGAACAATTTGGATCTCAAAATACAGCCTGCGTTGATTTCGTCAAGTCATACGCTTTGACAGTCAAACTTATAAAACTTAGCGTTTTATCATACTTTTCAATGCCCGAAGAAAGCACATCTTTTTCCGATTTTATAAAGAACAAAGCTTATGAGTGGAAGAAAAAAAGCGATATAGAAAAACTTTTAAACATAAGAAAAGAGCAGTTTGACTTTTCTAATTTCATTGGAAACTCCGACAAAATGAAGGAAGTCCTAAAGCTTGTCAAAAAAGCAATTGAACACAGCGAATTGACCGTTTTAATAATTGGTGAAACTGGAACTGGAAAAAATCTCCTTGCCAGGATAATTCACCAAAATACTTATTCCGACATAAAACCATTTGTTGAGATAAACTGCGCTTCAATACCGCCAACGCTCCTTGAATCGGAATTATTCGGTCACGAAAAAGGCGCTTTCACAGATGCAAAGGACAGAAAAATGGGCTTATTTGAAGTTGCAAGCGGTGGAACGATCTTCCTTGATGAAATAGGAGATCTTGATTTGAATTTACAGGGGAAAATTTTAAAAGTGCTTGAAGATAAAACATTTAGAAGGGTTGGGGGCATTGAGCTGTTAAAGTTTGAAGGGAGAATTATAGCTGCAACAAATAAAAATCTTGAAACCCTTGTTGAAGAAAACAAATTCAGACGGGATTTATACTACAGATTGATGCTCTTACCAATTTATTTACCACCATTGCGCGAAAGAGGCGACGACATATTTCTCCTTGCCGAATATTATATAAACAAATTCAATGAACTTCACCGCAAAAACCTGCCAAAAGTCAAAGGGCTATCACTTGAAGCAAAAGCTATGCTAAAAAAATATCCGTGGCCAGGAAATATAAGGGAACTCAGACATGTAATAGAAAGAGCGGTTATTTTAACAAACAACGAATATCTAACGCCAGATGATTTCAAATTTTTATTTGAAATGAAACCGCAGACTCCAATTCAACTTGCTAACGAAACATCTACAAACATACATATAACATTCCCCATTGAATCTGCAAGCTTAAAAAATCTTGAGAAAGAACTTGTAAAATCTGTCCTCGTCCGCGTTTCCTGGAACAAAACTCGCGCTTCTCGAATTTTAGGGATCTCGCGCCCACGCCTTGACCGCCTAATCCAAAAATACCGGATAACCCCTCATTGATACAATCTATTACATACTGTAACATTTCGTTGCAGCAATCTATTACACGATGTTACAAATTTAGAAAAAGAAACCAAACAAAAAGTTAAATCCCTTCACAAAACTAACTGATATACAACGATTTTATTGCCGAGCAAAAAATCTGGCATAATCTTTGCAGAAATTTATAATGAAATCTCGTTCTTTACATAACTCTCACAAAAGTTAATAATTTGCCTTCAGGACTTTACCTTATCTTTGATGTTTTGTTAAAACCGCTGCTTGAAGTTTTAGCCAAATTTTTGCTAATGGATTAAAGTTCAGGTATTGAAATCCTTAAGCAAACTTCTACGATCAAGTTATCTGGCTTATAATCCAAGTTGATCATAAAGCTCTGAAAAAACTTAAAATGGATTTGGCATTAAATTGCAGTTGGTGATTTTGCTTTGGCTTATTTTGATCGTTCTTTGCAAATAATGAATGTATGAAAGTGGTGTATTATTTACAGTTTATGTGTTGATATATGCTGTGCTTTTGAGTTTTATATTTCGTTTTCACTGATTGTGAGTGTGAACTTTACAAATAATAACTCAAAACTAAATGTTAAGCTAAAATTAAGGAATCTACAATGAAGCTTTTTATCTCAACTCTTGGCGTCATCATCTTCGTTATCAGCATGCTTATCTTCTTTATAAACTTTGCGAACGCTCAGGCAGAAGCAGAGGTTAAAATAATAGTTTTGTCCCAACATGAGACAAATTTCAATAAACTTATTCCTTGGCTTGAGGAAAATCATTTATTCAAAGATAAAATTGATTTTATAAACTCTATCAAGGAAACCTTTAAGTTTGCAAAGAAAGGAGATATTGGGGAATATAGATACTGGTTTGGTATTTATAAATCTGAGCTATCAAAGTTAAGCGAGGCTGAAAAGAAAGTACTTATGGATTTTATTTTAAGTTCACTTAAACCAGTTAAGGGCGAAGAAGGGATTTCACCTATGGAGCTTCCTGGGTGTGAGGTTAATTGCTTGCTTACATCTTGCAAAACTCAGTGCCCAGATGGCACCAAGCCAAAGTGTAGATGCGAGTGGTTTTTTGCCGATTGCGGGTGTGAACCTTACAAATAATAAACTCAAAACTAAATGTTAAACTAAAATAAGGAGGTTACCATGAAGCGTCTTATCTCAACTCTCGGCGTCATCATCTTCGTTATCAGCCTGTCATTCTTTTTAACAAGTTGCGCTGATAACCCGGTTGGATTTTCAACTGGGAAACCGGGAATAGTCAACAAAGGTACACAGGTTAAGCTTTTGAAGTGGAATGATGCATTCAAGCAGGAACTCCTTGCTAAGAAAGGGTTTGCGGGCAAATGGGTGTTCCCGGACAAAGATGCAACAGTTGGAGGTAAAAAAACTTATAATAACTCCGTGTTTATTCCTGCGGGCGCGGTTAGCGAACCAACTTATGTGACAGTTGAAGTTCTTGGCGGTGAATACGCTGCTGTTGAATTTAATCCAAGCATGACATTTAATAAGAATGTCACAATTACGCTTTCGTATGCTGGGGTTGACCTTGAAGACGGCTCACCATATGATCTTAAACCAGTATGGTATAACCCAGATACCGGAAACTGGGAATATGTTAACAGCCCCGTGACAGTTAATACGGAAAAACAAACAATAAGCTTCCAGACAAACCATTTCTCAAGATATGGATGGTCATGGTAATTTTTGCTTAATTTTAACCCTTCACAACAAGGAGGTATGGACGCCATGAAAAGGCTTAAATCAAGTTTTCTTGATAAAGTTATAGCCGTCGCCCGCAGGTATTGCGGGGACGACTTCATTAAAAAATTTAATCAAATAGTTAAAGAACGAGAGGAAAATTTCATTCTGGATCTAAAAGAAGCAAAGAATAAAATTGAGGTTGAGCCAGAAGTTCAAGAAGAAATAGTAAACGAGCTCAAGTTTGATACATTGTTAAGTTTATCCGCTGAATATCTTGAGCAGTATAAATTTATTCAGATGTGTTTTGACATTGGAGATGTGTGTTTAACATATGGAGAGTTTGATAAGGCAGAGAACTGTTTCTTACTTGTGATAAAGAAAGCTGGAAAAACCCGCGAATTTGATGAGGCAAGGGCAAAAGCATATGTCAAGCTTGGCGAGGTAAAAACAAAACAAAATGAATTAAACGATGCAGTTTCAGCTCTGAAACAAGGGCTGAAAATATATCAAAAGCTTCGCAATACTGATGGGATTGCACTATGTGAAAATGGTCTTGGTATAGCGTTTTATGAAAGCGGTCGTTATGATTTTGGGACAACATACTTCAACCATGCACTTAAAAAAGCTGAAAAAACGAAAAATGAGGAATTGATAGCAAGGTTGCATATAAATCTTGGGATAATTGAAAGTATGCGCGGGAACTGGGATAAAGCCATTTCACATTTTCAGCAAGCATTGCCAAGGCTTGAGAAAAGAGGTGATGCTTTACGACTTGCCCAGACATATCACAACATCGGGATAACCTTGATTCATAAAGGCGAATATGATGCTGCTGTTAAAGAATTTGATAAAAGCATTGAACTTGCGCAGAAGCTTGAGGACAGCTATATGCTTGCCCTTGCTTACCTTGGCAAGGCTGATGCTTATGTTCGGATCAAAGATCTCCCACTTGCAACTGCATATGTGACGCGCTCGCTTGATATATTCTATAAAATTGGAGATAGGCAAAGCATTGCGGATGCTTATAGAATACTTGGTGTCATCCAGCTTGAACATGGGAATCTTCAACTCGCGGAGAGTTACTTCAAGACATCAATTGATCTAAATCTTGAATTTAAAAACTGGCTCAACCTCGGTGAAACTTATTATGAATTGAGCCAGCTTTACAAAAAGCAAGAACAGATTGACAAAGCCAGGGAATCATTGAGTTCATCACTCAAATACTTTAAGAAAATTAAAGTTAAATCATACATCGCCCGAATCCAGATTGAATTGAGTGAGTTAAAAGCTTAAAAAACAATTAGACCGGCGGTTTTAGCTCAGCCGCCGGCTTTTTTAAAAATTAAATTAAGGTTTAATCACCAATGATTGAAAACCTTGACATATTTGAAGAGGTAAGAAAGAAAATAACAGATGTCAAAAAACGAATTGAGGAACTTGAGGGGGAAAAACATAGAAACCTTGAAATTATTCTCAATGTCGTCAAAGCGATAAATTCATCGCTAATTCTTAAAGAGGTTTTAAAAATAGTTCTTGATAATTTAATTTCGCTTGCAAAAGCCGATAAGGGTTGTTTATTTTTATCCAATGGGGGTGATAATTTAAAATGTGCTCTTGCAAGAAATTCAAAGGGAGAAACAATTGATGAAGAAGAAATTGCATATAGTAAAAGCATAGTTCAGGATGTGTATTCAAGTGGTGAGCCAATAGTTATTGAAGACATTGTCAATTATGGCGATTTCATGAAAAAGGAAAGCATCATTGCACTTAATCTTAAAACAATAATCAGCGTCCCATTAAAGGTTGATGACCAGGTAATAGGCGTCGTTTATGTTGACAGCAATCGTGTTACAGGGATTCACAAGAATGAGATACTTCAACTTTTTGAAATACTTGCGGGTCATGCTGCCATTGCAATACGAAATGCAAAACTCTATGAAAAACTTTCAAAGGCATATGCCGATCTTCAATCGGCGAACGAGGCTATGATAAAAGCCGAAAGGATGGCAACGCGTGGAGCACTTGCCTCCGAAATCGGGCACGAACTTTCAAACTATCTGACCATCATTTCAATCAATGCCAAGCTTATCTCAAGAGAAATAGCAAGAATTTCTCAAGATGAAAAACTTAACAACTCGGTTTCCTCCCTACTTTTTGGAATTAACAAAATGAAATACTTCATTCGTGGCTTACTTGACAGTGCAGAAATGAAACCAAACAAGCAACCGTCTAACATAAATAATATCGTCAAAGAGACAATACAATTTGTTCAACCGCTGTCAAGATATTCAACGGTGAAATTTATTGAAGAACTTGATCCCGAGATTCCGATAATTAACATTGATCCATTCCAGTTTCAGCAACTTTTGATTAATCTTTACAAAAATGCCACCGATGCAAGAAAAGATGCAACTATAATAACCAGAACATATTTTGACAGGGAATTTAACAGAATTGAGGTAAGGGTCGCTGATAACGGTCCTGGAATCCCCCCAGAGGTTCGTGAGAAACTTTTTAATATAAATTTAACCACAAAACCAGATGGACATGGTTATGGTCTGATGATATGCAAAAAAATAGTTGAAAATCACAATGGGAAAATTGAAGTTATAAGCGAACTGGGCAATGGAACCGAATTTATAATTTCAATTCCAGCCGAATAGATTTTTAACAAAACTTTGGCGCTCGGGGACATTGGGGAGCCAAGTGCTCCCCTTTTTATTTTATTTGAGCGAGATTATAATTTGATATTTGAAAAACTTTTGAATTGTCCACCATCCCAATGATTGAATAGTTATGGGTCGCCATAATAATTGATGTCCCACGAAGGTTAATTTTCTTCAACAGTTCAATTATCTCCGTAGATGTATCAGGATCAAGATTTCCCGTTGGCTCATCAGCAAGCAATAAGAATGGTTCGTTTACAATTGCTCTTGCTATCGCAACTCTCTGTTGTTCCCCTCCTGAAAGTTCATCGGGCATACTGTTCTTTTTGTGGCTTAATCCAACCTCTGCAAGTGCTGTTAAAACTTTTCTGTTAATTTCTTTCCTTCTTGCGCCCGTAACATAAAGAGCAAAAGCAACATTTTCAAAAACATTCCTATCATCAAGAAGTTTAAAATCCTGAAAGATTATTCCAAGTCGTCTTCTAAGATAGGGTATCTGCCTTTTTTTTATCCTCCTTGAATCAAAACTTCCAACTATAACCCTACCCCGATTTGGGAAAACATCCATATAAATTAACCGTAAAAGAGTGCTTTTACCTGAACCAGTTGGACCAGTGATGAAAACAAATTCACCATCGTTAACCTTAAAATTTAAATCCTTAAAAACAAGATTGTCGCCAAACCAAACAGATACATTTTGAAATTCAACCATTTTAACTTTCCTTTTTCTTTAAAACAAAATGAACCCTTTCGGACCATTCGCTTCCTTTTATAAACGAAAATCCATCAAAACAACCAACAATTTCAAAAAAATCACTTCCTTTGACAACATCTTCAATCTCTGAAATTTTATAAATTCTCTGGACATGCTTTTCAAAATATACCACCCCATTTAACTCAATCTCAAACTCATTGATATGAACTCTTTCGCTTTTCAAATAATAACTTCGTCTTTTATACTTTACCTCCGAACACCACCCGTTAACATTCATCAGCGATGCATTTTGAACTGAATTATACTCCGTTGAGACATCAAATATAAAAATACCCCAATCATAAAGTAAATCCCAAGCGCTTTTAAAAAGCCCATGAAACTTTACAATATCGCTTAAATAATTCACACTATCATATAAACACAAAACGACATCATATTTCTCACCAATTTTAAAATCTGACATATCTCCAACAAACAACTTAACATCTTCCCCTCTAAGTTTCTCCCTCGCTTTATTTATCATCGCTTTGGAATAGTCCATCCCATCGGCGACAAATCCATGCTTTCTCAATAGAGCCAACATTGTTCCAGTTCCACATGCAAATTCAAAAATTTGTTCAGCGTTCGGACAAAACTTCTGGATCAATTTAATTACATATTTTGCCCACTTCTTATAAGGAACATCTCTCATAACACAATCATAAATTTCGGCAAGCGCTGTGTATGGCTCGGTTTGAATCATTTTATCAATATAAGTTCTTTCTGGGGTGTGCTTAAAAATTCAGCACCTGACTCAGTTATCAAAACATCTTCCTCAAGTCCAATTCTCATGTATCCATTTCTTTCTTTATTGTAAAGGTAAACAGATGGTTCAAGTGCAAAAACCTGTCCTGCCAACAATTTATAAAAAGGTTTCCTGCCATATCTATCCTTCCAGTTCGGACCAAGTATTGGACCAACTTCATGAGTTGAATATCCAATGACATGTCCAGTTGCGTGAGGATACTCTTCATAACCCGCTTGGATAATAACAGCCCTCGCAGAGCTATCAACTTCAAAACCAGTTGCTCCAGGTTTCATCTTTTTAAATCCCTCTTCAGTCGCCTTAACATTCGTTTCCCACATTTTCAAAATATAATCAGGTGGTTGCGTTTCACCTTCTCTTAAAACATAGGCTGTTCGTTGAATATCGGTGCAGTAACCGCTTAAATTAATTCCAAAGTCAACTGTTATCAAATCACCTCGCTGGATCACATAATCAGAAGGTTCAGAGTGACCGCGTGTTATTCCGGCATTTACACTTGGACAGCTTTCTGGCTCCCAAGATGGTTCAACTCCATAATCACGCATCAATCTTTTTATGTAATTTGCAACATCTCTCTCAGTAGTTTTGCCTGGTTTTATAACTTCATTGCTTAATGCTTTTGAAATTATCTCCTCGGTTATTTTAACAGCTTCTCTCATAATCTCAATTTCCTCTGGCAAAAGCTGGCTTCTGTAGGCTATTACAATATTTTCAGAAGAGACGAACCTTTTTGAAAATTTTTCACCAAGCGTGTTTTTAAGATATTCAAGCATGCTTGCCGAAAGACCATCGGCTATTGGGGAATCTTCGGAGATATTAAGTGCGATTTTCCTTGGGTTTTTCTCTTCAACAATTTTTCTCAAATGTGGTGCAAGACCTTCTTTTTTATAAGAAATTATAGTGTCATAAATTCCAGATTTCTGGAGAGGATCAACATCGTAACTTGCACATATAGCAATTTTCCTAAGTGCATCACCTTCATTCATAAATACAAGCGCTGTTTTTGCAACCGCTCTATCTGCTGACAAGTCCTTTGCAAGCGGATCAACCACATATTCACGGGTCAAAACAATCCACATATCAATACCTTCATTCTTCATAGCTGGTAAAACAAACTTATCAAGTTTTGCCTTTTTGATTTCAAAAAATTTTTCCGCAGACATTCTTTTAATTTTTCTTGGCGCTTGATATGGTGTTTCCCTTACACAAGAGCTTATATTAAGAAGAGATACCAACAAAAGAATTAGGATTAGTTGCATCGTTTTTCCTCTTTTACTTTTTGATAAAATTAGCAAATGTGGGTTAATTAAGCAATCTAAAAACATTCGCTCAATTTGAAATTAAATCTTAAAAATCTTATTTTTAAATAGTCAAAAACAAAACTAAAGTTGAGCATAGCCGATTGCTACGCTGTTAAACACAATCGCAGGTGAGTTATCAGATGATTTCAAGAGTTTATGTTATTTTACTTACTGTATTTTTTCCTTATTTTTCCTACGCTGGCATTTCAAACCTTGCCTTTAATTTCTTCGCGAGGACAGATACAATTCCGTCAGATACAATTATTACGAAAACTGATTCCACAGAGATTGATTCAACAGCACGCGTAAAAATTTTCAATAAAAAATTTACACTCAAACCTTACATTCAATTAAATCGCCCTAAACCACACCCATTGCTTTTCACCCCTCCAAATCTGGTAACGCGTGACATAAAAATTGATTCAACAGGTAAATTCGTTAAAATAACAGAAAAGATAGCGGGCTTTGAACATACTTTCCCGCTTATTATACCTATTGAAAAATACATTCAACTCCGACTTGAAGAAAACAGAAGAAAATCGTGGATTGAACTTGCTCAAAGATACGAAAGGAAAGAAGAAAAGGATGATATTGAAAAGCTTTTTGGAAGCATAACAAACATTCAGATACCTGTTCCGGCAAATCCGATTTTGAGCATATTTGGTCCACCTGTTATAAATCTTCACATTTCCGGCGCTGTTGATATAACGGGGGCATGGCGAAATGAAAAAACCGAACAGCTTATAGTATCGCGACTTGGAAGCGTTAGAAACGAACCTGACTTCAATCAGCAGGTTCAAATAAATGTCGGTGGAACCATTGGTGATAAACTTAACATAACAGCTGATTGGAACACACAGAGACAATTTGAGTTTGAAAACCAGCTTAAAATAAAATACAAAGGTTATGATGACGAGGTAATTCAAAGCATTGAGGCGGGTAATGTTTCCCTTCAAACCCCGTCCTCTTTAATTGGAAGCAGTCAGGCGCTGTTTGGCATAAAGGCAAACTTACAACTTGGTCCATTAAAACTCACAACAATAGCAAGTCAGAAAAAAGGCGAGGCACAAGAAAGGGTTTTAACAGGTGGTGCTCAAACTCAGGAAACCAGGGTGTTTCTCTACCAATACTCTCAGAGACATTATTTCATTGATGAAAAATACATACAAACTTATGAACCCTATTACCAGAACAGCCCCCCACTGAGAGTTGCCCCGGAACTTCAAGTTAAAGATATTGAGGTATGGATTTCACAACTTGAACGCCCCGAGCCAGGCTTGACAAGATTCATTGTGGCGGATATAAACTTACCACCGATAACAAATAAAGCTTATTATGACAGTTTAAGAACACAGGTCCTTCAAAGCGATCCCGGGAGAATTGAAGTTGGGCTTTTTAGAAAACTTGAACCAGGCAAAGATTATACCATCAACCCAGATATTGGCGTCATCTCACTTAATATAGAGATCCAAGACAATCAAGCACTTGCAGTTGCCTATAGAGTTGAAGGACCGACTCAAATTGCTGCTGACGATACGGTTTATGGAGATTTTATTAATTCTTTAACTGATACATCTGCAACGCTTGTTTTAAAACTTGTAAGACCCAGATCACCACAGCCATCTTTTAAAAAGGCATGGATATTACAGTTAAGAAACATCTACCCACTTGGTGGGGCAAGGAATATAAAAAAGGAAGGATTTGAACTAAAACTTCTCTACAAACCAAGCCCAGACCAAGAAGAAAGAGAAGATATTGATGGGATAAATCTTCTAAAAGCATTTGGATTTGATAAATTTACAGAAGATGGTTCCCCGGGCTCAGATAATAAATTTGATTTCTCTGACCAAACGATAAACCCAAGCCGAGGCGAAATTATTTTTCCGTTCCTAAAACCATTCAGCAAAGAAACATTGAAAAAAATCTTCGCAGATAAAAATGATGAATTCATAAACTCCATTTCCTATGATGATATTTACGATACGAATCAAGTTGCTGCGAGAAATAACACCGCAAAAGCTTCAAAATTTGTGATCTCAGCTAAATTAACAAGTGATGTGCAAGCAACATATAATCTTGGATTCAATGTCGCAGAAGGAAGTGTGCAAGTTTATTTAAATGATAGACGCTTGGTTGAGGGCGTTGATTACAGGGTTGACTATATACTTGGTCAGTTGACAGTCATAAATCGTGATGCTTTGCTTCCAGGAGCTAATCTGAAAATAAGATATGAAACAAATGATCTCTTCTCCTTTGCATCAAAGACTATACTTGGAGCTCGTGGAGATCTTGATATAAGCGAAAACACAAAACTTGGCTTCACACTTATGAATTACGCCCAGCAAAGTTTAAGTGATAAAGTAAGATTAGGTGAAGAGCCGATAAGCAACACCATGCTTGGGGTTGATTTTTCAACAAAACTTAATTCAAGAAGAATATCGGAAGCTTTCAACATATTTCCGGGCTATCAAGCAAAACAGGATGCTTCATTTTCACTGCGCGGGGAATCAGCGTTCATAATTGCCGATCCTAATACAAGAAAAAGCACAATCTCAGGTGACAACCGCGAAAGCGTTGTTTACCTTGACGACTTTGAAGGCTCAAAACGAATCATCTCTTTCAGTTTAATTTCAAGCCACTGGCATTTCTCAAGCCCTCCTGCCTTTATGCCCTTGCTTGGCGAAACAAGAAAAGAAGAAATATCTGATACAATAAAAGTTCAAAGAAAAGGATACCTTGCCTGGTTTAACATCCCCCAATCGGTTCAAATTACCGAAGTATGGCCCCAAAAAAGAGTAGCTCAAGAAGAACAATTTATAACACCGCTTGATATTCAGTTTTTCCCAAAAAGTCATGGTCAGTATAACTACACCAGCAAATGGGATTCAATCAAAAATTTTCCCCGCCAAAATTGGGCAGGAATGATGAGAGTTCTTCCCTATTTTTCAACAGATCTTACAACAGAAAATATAACTTACATTGAAATCTGGTTCAAAATCATTGGAAACCCTGGACCAAATGCAAAAATGTTAATAAACCTTGGACAAATTTCAGAAGATGTGATACCAAATAGAAAACTTGATACCGAAGATAAAAATGGGAATTACCGCCTTGACCCAGATGAAGATGTTGGGCTTGATGGAATGAGCGATGAAGAAGAAAAGGCAAAATACCCATGGCTTGGTGATGACCCAAGCCAAGATAACTTTAATTACTCCGATCCCTTAAAAAGAAACGGAACCGAAGGAAATAGAAATTTTTATCCCGAACCAGACCAAGAAGACCTTAACAGAAATCATATACTTGATCTTGTAAATAATTACTTTGAATATGAAGTTCCACTTGATACCGTGAATAACCCATACATTGCTGGTGGTGGTTCAAATGGCTGGTATCAACTTAAAATACCTCTTTCATCATACACGCGAACGATAGGAAATCCAAGCTTTACACTTATTGAATTTGTAAGGGTTTGGTTTACTGGCTTTGAAAATGAGGCTATCATTAGAATAGCCGAATTTAACCTTGTTGGAAACTACTGGGAAGAACTTGTAAAGAATGACGAGATCTTTAAAGTTACAGTTGTAAGCATTGAAGATAATCCAGATTATACCCCACCTCCTGGCGTCCAGAGACCAAGAGATAGAACTAGACCAGATCAACAAATTGAGGGGAATGAACAATCACTTGCTTTCATAATTAGAAATCTCCCTGATGATACACTTCGCCTTGCGATGAGAAGATTTCCACAACGCCTTGACCTTTTTAACTACAAAATTATGCGACTTTTTGTCCACGGAGATAGAAGTTTCTATTTCCGAGACACGACAGATTATTCGGCCGAAATTTTCGTTTGGGTTGGAACAGACACATCAAATTATTACGAATATCGCCAACCTATATGGCCAGATTGGGATGCGAGAAACAACATTCAAATCATTTTTGAACAACTTACAGCTCTGAAACAAACAAGGGATTCAATAAATCAACCCATCAAAAGAATATCCGTGCCAGATGGTCCACCTGGGGCAACATACTGGATCAAGGGAAATCCATCCTTAACGAATGTAACATTTATTGCAATTGGAGTTACAAATCCAAAGGGTAAAGGTCCAGGATTACTTTCCGGTGATGTTTGGGTAAATGAATTACGACTTTTAAAGGCGAATGATGCTCTCGGTTGGGCGTATAATTTATCTGCGCAGTTTAATGTGCCTGAACTTTTAAGTGTTAACTTTGGAATTGCACGAAGAAGCCCCGAATTCAGAGGACTTACAGATAGATTTGTGAATTCATCAACTCGTGTTTTATCAACGAATTGGTCACTCTCAACGAATTTAAATCTTGAAAAAATTCTGCCCACATTTTTAAGTTCATCTTTAAAAATTCCATTTACATACTCAAGGGCTGAAAACATTGGGATTCCCAAATATATCCCCGGAAAGGACATACTTGCAAAAGAAGCAGCAAATCGCCTAAGACAAACCACAATTGAAAACGGAGGAACCGAGGAAGAAGCAAATAGAAAAGCTGATAGTTTATTAACAGTTATTCAACAAGTGATGATATCAGAAACATGGGCTATTCCATCTTTCAACTTTACTATTAATTCGCAAAAATGGTATGTCAGAGATGTAATCAATAAAATAAACCTCGGTTTTAACTTCAATCGCTCAAAATTCAGAGATATAAACACCGAAACAAGCAGTAAGTGGGGCTTTAACTTTCAGACAAGTTATTCAACAAGTATAAAACCGATAACTCTGAAACCTTTCAAGTCACTCTTCGCTGGAGTCCCATTACTTGATACATATAAAGATTGGGAAATTCAATTTACCCCGTCTTCATTTTCTGGAATGATGAGATTTGACAGGGCTCATGAAAATAGAAAGTTCAGAACAAAGGCAACTTACGAACCAACAACCAGAGTTTTTAACGCACAAAGAGGTTTCTCATTTGATTGGAGGCTTTCAAACAATGGGTTAATCAATCCATCCTTGAGATATCAAGTTGACATCGGAAGCAATCTCGTTCATCTTGAGACAGATTCGCTTGGGCAACAGAGAAGCACGAAAGAAATTCTTGATGACATCTTCTTCAAAGACGGATTAATCAATTTCGGGAAAACATCAACCCTATCACAGCAAATAAGTATAGGGACAAATCCAAGGATACCTCCAATTTTGGGCTTGAATAAATACCTTAACGCAAATTTCAGCTACTCTTCAGCTTATAGATGGCAAAATAATTTTCAACAAAAAGAGCTTGGTAGAAGCGCGGGATATTCAGCAAACTTAAACTTTGGCTTCTCGTTAAGATTGAAATCACTTGCTGATTCATGGTTTGGAGAAAAAGCGGAAGGCGGAGTTAAAGCACAAACTCAAAAAGATACATCTAAAAAGTCCGGGCTCTCGCTAAAAGATATTTTGAGTATACTCATAAAAAAACCTTTCCTTGATTATGAAAATGTCCAGGTTACCTTTACCCAAACGAACACAGCAATTAACACAGGTCTTTATGGCGGAAGACCCGGAATGGGAAATCTTTGGGCTTGGCTTCCTTTTATTGATGATAAAATTGAATACGGTCCATCATTTTTATATCAGTTAGGTCTTGTCTCCGATCCAAACGGCAAAATTCGGCTTTCGCCCAAGGGAGGCTTTCCATTTTTCGGGTTTGAGCAAAGTCCGGGATTAAGAGCTCCAAATGGAAACCTTGACGATAACTATTCCCAGAATAATAGAATTTCAATAACAACTTCCCGCTCCCTTTGGCAAGGCGCTTACCTTGACTTAAGCTGGAATCTTGGATGGAGCTATCAAAGAAATCAAAGAATTGTTACAGATTCACTTGGGATTCCAAAAGTTACCTCCTTTACGAGCTCCGCTTCAGTTAGTCGTTCTTTCCTAACCTTACCACCTGTTTTCGTGTTCAGCGTTTTCAAAAGCGGAATTAAATCCGTAGCCTCAAAATACGCTGAACTTAAACTTGATCCCACAGATAAACGAACTGATGACGAGAAACTTGCACAAGCATTTGAGGAGGGTTTTGAGACATTGCCATTTTTAAGCAAACTCCTTGGCGGATTTTTCCCACGCCTTAATTGGAGATTGAGATGGGACGGGCTTGAGAAGTTTTCAATTTTTAAATCATTCGCAACTCGTGTAACACTTGAACATGCATATTCCTCAAACTTTGAAAAAAGATGGAGAAGCTTCATCGGGCAAGGACAAACTTTTGAAGGTGAAAGAACAGGCTATGATTTCAACCCTCTAATCGGGCTTAATCTTACTTTCAAACCACTATGGAATGGAAATCTTACAGGAGGTTTCAGATATATAACTTCAACTTATTATGATCTTAACTTTTCTGCAAAAGCAATTGTTGAAACATTTAGAAGAGAAATTTCATTTAACATAAGCTATTCAAAACGCGGATTTAACTTGCCGATCTTCGGGCTCTCTCTTAAAAATGATGTTGATATAACATTTACCTATTCATCATCAAAAAACTCAAGACAAACATACCAGGCGAGAAACCTCTCTGAAGCATTGCCACTTGATGGAATTTTGAGGACAACCATGGAGTTGAGATTTCGTTATATGTTAAGTACTCGTGTAACAGGCTCGCTATTTTACCGCTTGACAAAATCAAAATCTGACTCAAGAAGCACTTTCATCCCGGGCTCAACCATAAACGAAGTTGGAATTGATTTGCATATCTCAATCGGAACATAAACTTTAAAAACAAAATTCTCCAAATAGATGGAAAAATTTTTAAATGAGGAAAAATTTAGAAGAACTAAAATAATTTGCACACTTGGACCCGCTGTAAGCACGGTTGAAAAACTTGTTGAACTTATAAAAGCAGGAATGGATGTTGCAAGGTTGAATTTTTCACATGGGGATTATGAAGAACATTCAAAATTTATAAAACTTGTCAGAGAAGCCTCCGAAATCACGGGGAAATCTATCCCTATAATCCAAGATTTACAAGGACCTAAAATAAGGGTTGGAAAATTAAAAACAGAACCCATTGAGCTTAAAACAGGAGGTTTGGTTTTCCTAACAGCAGAACAAATTGAGGGAGACACCGAAATTATTCCAATTCAATATGATTACCTCACGGATGATCTTAAACCTGGGAATATCATACTCCTTGACGATGGAATGATTGAGCTTAAAGTTCTTGAAATTAAGGGGAATAAAGTTAAATGTGAAGTTGTTGATGGTGGGGTTTTAAAATCGCATAAAGGTGTAAATCTGCCAGGCGTTAGCGTTAGAATTCCATCGCTTACTGAAAAAGATATTGAAGATTTAAAATTTGGGCTCAAAAATGGGGTTGATTATGTTGCGCTGTCATTTGTTAGAAAAAAAGATGATATAATTGACCTGCGAAGAAAAATGGAAAAATTTGGCAAAGTTGTGCCAATCATCGCAAAAATTGAAAAACTTGAAGCAGTTAAATCAATTGATGATATAATAGAACTTGCCGATGCAATCATGGTTGCAAGAGGTGATCTTGGTGTTGAACTTCCAACTGAAGATGTTCCCCCCTTACAAAAAATGTTAATAAAAAAAGCAAATAAAGCTGGAAAACCTGTAATAACTGCAACTCAAATGCTTGAGTCAATGGTTTCAAATCCAAGACCAACCCGAGCTGAAGCAACCGATGTGGCAAATGCAGTCCTTGATGGAACAGATGCAGTGATGCTAAGCAGCGAAACATCAATTGGTGAATTCCCAATTGAAGCAGTTAAAGTGATGGATAGAATAATACGAACAATTGAAACGCAATATAAATTTTACGAACCTGTCTTTGATTCAAGTTTAAAGTTAAAAAATGAAGTTGATGCAATAGGACGTGCTGCCTGTTTATTAGCTCAACAGCTAAACGCAAAAGCAATTGTAACCATAACACATACAGGGGCAACTGCAAAAGCAATAGCAAAATACAGACCTTCAGTCCCTATAATTGCTCTAACGGATAGCAATGAGGTTGTAAAACATCTAAACCTTATATGGGGCGTAACGGGAATCAAACTAAGAGAAATTTCAGAAACTGACAAAACAATAGAAAACGCAAAAATTCAGTTGAAGGAAAGTGGAATTTTAAACAGCGGAGATTTAATAATAATGACAGCTGGAATTCCTTTATTCCAGCGAGGTTCAACGAACATGATAAAAGTAGAGAAAATTTAAAATAAAAATCCCTTGTTAAGTTATGCTGGAAAAAGAAATTGCGGTGGTTTTAGTAAGTGGTGGACTTGATTCATGCGTAACAGCTGCTATCGCTCATTCTTTAGGATATGAACTTGCTTTTCTTCATTTAAATTATGGACAGAGAACCGAAGGAAGAGAATTGAAAGCGTTTAATGATATAGCCGATTTTTATGGTGTCAAAAAACGGCTGGTTGTAAATGTTGAACATTTGAAATTAATTGGTGGCTCAAGTTTAACTGATGAAAATATACCCCTTGAAAAAGCCGATTTGAAAAGAAAGGGGATTCCATCAAGTTATGTCCCTTTCAGGAATGCGAATATACTTTCAATTGCGGTTTCCTGGGCAGAGGTAATTAATGCAAAAAAAATTTTCATTGGCGCGGTTGAGGAAGATTCTTCGGGCTATCCTGATTGTAGAAAGGAGTTTTACAGAGCTTTTAACGAGGTTATAAGATTGGGAACAAAAGCAGGGGTTGAGGGGAAACCTATTGAGATTGTTACACCTGTAATTGATATGAAAAAAGTTGACATAGTTAAAAAGGGGATTGAACTTGGGGCTCCTTTACATTTGACCTGGAGTTGTTACCAAAGGGAAGATATAGCCTGTGGAGTTTGTGATAGTTGTGCCCTTAGACTCAGGGGATTTCAACTTGCTGGAATTGATGACCCGATACCTTATGAAGTTAAACCAACTTACATATGAAAAGGTCTGGGCTCAACCCCTTTGCTCAGGGTCTCACCCAGACCCTCAGAGATGAAGCAGAACCTCCCCCCAGAGGTCCTCGCTTCAAAAAGAAATTTAAAATTCACCAGAAATATAATAAATGTTCAATATCCATTTCGTTGAGCAAAATCACAAATTGCAAAGTGTGTTGGCAAGATTTTTGATGTTTAATTTCCCCCACCCTTAAAGA
>Ga0209289_100285_pt1 | contig 29586 bp, 25 predicted proteins | sample GXS110809BmetaG_FD_184121 | JGI IMG/M metagenome (GOLD analysis project Ga0209289, IMG submission 184121) | Hot spring microbial communities from Gongxiaoshe hot spring, China to study Microbial Dark Matter (Phase II) - GXS 110809B (SPAdes)... ...
AAAATATCACAACTGAAATAAGAAAAACCATAATACATAAATGCAACGATAAAAAATTCCTCAAAGTCTATGCTGAAACATTCGCAATAGATGGAATATCTTCATATCTCTCCGGAAATAAAGAAGAAGCTCTAGAGCTTTTCAAGAGAGCTATATCTCTATCTCCTGAAATCAAAAATAACATGAGCGCTGATGAAATGATACCTCAAAAAATAAGAAATGATTTAATAACACTAGAACCAGAAGAAAACACATTTTTTGTTGAAATAATTTCAGAAGGCGATATATTTGTTAATGGTGAAAAAATATGCCAAGCTCCGTGTCAAACTAATATAAAATCCGGTATGAAGATAATATGCACAGAAAACATATGCATAGAAAAAGAGATAAACCAGAACGAAAAGATATTTCTTCCGGAACCAGAAAGAAGCAAGAGATCTTTTACGAAAACATTTTTGACCATAGGAATACCTATAGCAATCGCAACAACTACCATAGCAATAATACTTATAACCTCAAATGACAAAAAAACCCAAGGTATAAGAATAATTATACTTGAATAAGAGAATCTTTATATTATCTCCAAAGCGAAAACAATAACATTCAAATTTACTCTTCGTTATATCGAAAGATAAATAATTGTAATTATAGATGCACAGAATTTTGAATCACTTGGAGATTTCTCGTTTTATCTCGACCCTCATATTGGTAAGGTCTGCAAAAATAAAAATTTTCTCACTATTCTGAACATCTATTTTTGTTCTGTATGAAGTTAGGTTGTTCCTGAATTCAACAAAATGATATCCTTCCTGAACCTTCAGATTCACTACGGGTGTCCTATCTACCATCTTTCCATCAAGATATACTTCCGAATCAGGCAAAGAGTTTATAAAAATGTATCCGAAATTCTCTGTATTTTTATTTTTCTCAGTTGGATGAAACATAGACTTAAAATCTTTTTTAGATTGCTCGGGTTTTCTGGAATCCCTGATCTTTTCTGTTTCTTGAGATTTTTCCTCTACCTTCTCATGAACCTGTCTTCTCTCCCCTGGTATCAATGAAACCATTTCTATATTCTGTGAGAGCGGGTTCACATAAGTTTCTTTTTTAGCTTCAGTATTCCTTGTTGAAAAATATAATCTTTTTCTCAAAATATCCGGTAGAATAAGCCCGGCAAGAAAAGATGGTATTGATATAGAAAGAACCAAAATTATTCCTTTAGATAAATTTCTTGTCCGAGAACCAGAATTGATTATATTTCCAGTAGTGATAAAGAGTGATGCTTCTCTTTCAAAGAAAGATCCGAATTCATAGATCTTTTTAGCAATATCCAAGATAAAATCCCTTGGTCTTGAATAGTCCTTTTCTGAAATATCTCTGAAAACACCAGGACACATATATTCAATGACTTTCCCAAGAGCCTTAAGGTCTGATACTATATCTTTTTTTGAATTTCTATCGTAATATCCTGGGGTTATAACATCTTGTGATTTTGCGCAGTCAAGGATCTTGATTTGACCATCAAATCCAATAATTATGTTTGAAGGAGTTATGTCTCCGTTGAATTCTCCTTTGGAGTCAATAAAATCAAGGAATCTCAAAATTTCTGAAGCTATGAAAAGAGCAAGCTGAGGTGGTAATTTGCCCTTCTCCTCAACTATTTCCCTTAAAGTTTTTCCGGGAATGTATTCTCTTACGATATATACATACTCATCGCTCTCAAACATATCATAAACTTCAGGGGTTTTGTATCTTATCTTTGAAAGAAAGAGATATTCTGTTTGAGCCAGATCTTTATTTTTCTTTGGAAATTCTTTCAATACAACATTCTTTGAAATATTTCTATCATATGCAAGGTATGTTTTGGAGAAATTCCCCTCCCAGATCTGAACTTTGTTTTCAAATCTACTCACGTATATAAAGTAATGTTTGCTTTTCTTCTCTTTATATATTCAATTTAAGATCTTTGATATACTTTTTGATGAGTTTTTCCATATACTTTCTGTTAATCTTCGCCATCCGAGCGCATTCCGATATATTTCCCCTACAAATTGAATATAAAGTTTTTACATAATTTTCTTCAAATTCCTCAATCAACTTGTGTTTCAGACTCTTGAAGTCTTGTTCCAGATCAACTTTGAATTTTGAATCTCCTCCAACCAGAATATCTATTTGCAATTCATTTGTTGCCTTCCAGATTTTATAAAATCTTTCAATAAAATTTTTAAGCTCTCTTACATTTCCTGGCCAGCTATAGCCCAAAATCAGTGCAGAATTATCCGACAAAAAACCATAAAGTTTTTCAAACTCCTTCTTATCTTCGCAATTCCTTTCAAGGAAGAAATGAACAAGTGGGAATATATCTTCTTTTCTTTCCCGAAGAGGTGGGATCTTGATTCTTACTTGAGCAAGGCGAAAAAAAAGATCACTTCTGAAATTTCCCCTCTCTATCTCTTCATCTATTTTTCTTGATGTAGCAGATATTATTCTTGTATCAGAGTATAGAACTTTTGTTGAACCTACAGGCCTATACTCTTTCTTCTCAACAAATCTCAAAAGATGTATCTGATCTTGTATAGGAATTTCTCCGATCTCATCTAAAAACAGTGTCCCCAGATTTGCGAGAGAAACGATACCATCTTTACTCTTTTCTGCACCGGTAAAAGCTCCTTTTTCATATCCGAAAATTTCAGACAAAAAAAGATTTTTATCAACTGTTGTGAGATCGCAGATTACAAAATCTTTATTTCTTCTTGGGCTTGCAAGGTGAATCGCTCGCGCAAGCTCCTCTTTGCCAACTCCTGTTTCACCCTCTATAAGTATATTAAGATCTGTTTGAGCAAACTTAAAAGCTCTTGCAAAAATCTCCCTCATAGCTAAACTTTTTCCAACGCAACCAAAAAAATTTTCTTCCGGGAAAATATCAATCACCCTTCTCTCTCCAATCGCCTTAAATACTATTTCAGTCTGCCCCACCCTTATAGTTATTCCATTCTGAGACAGGAATGCAGAAACAATTTTCACACCGTTAAGATATGTCCCATTGGTGCTCTCAAGGTCCTGAATTTTGTAAAGCTTTGACTCATCATCCCATGTTATTCTCGCATGCTCCTTAGATACGGTAGGGTCAGAGAGGCGGATTTCACAAGAAGCTGAACTTCCCATTATCAGATCCCTCGATGATAATCTGAAAACCTTCCCCCTATCAGGTCCCTTTATAACCTCTAACTCACAAAGTTCTATTTCAATAGCCCGCCTTTCTATCCTTATAGTCTTCTCCATAATCTTATTGTAAAACATTTAGAAATGGCTACAGAAGTATCCATAAATTGGTTATCAGAGTAACCAAAATTCAAAAAATATCTCCTGAAATCTATGGCACAGACTTTGCTGTAAATAAGAGGAGGTGAAAAAATATGTTTGAAAGGCTTTTTTTAATTATTTTAATCTTGGTGGCTTTGTTCAGATGTGCAGGATCGGAAACAAAAAAAGAAGTAACATTTAATCAACTTACACAAGACGAACAGACACAAATAGCAAACACCACAGATGATACATTGGGTGATCTATATATAGTGTTTGAAACCGAACTTAACCCAGCACTTATAGAGGCTGATATAAATGAAATCATGACCGCGCGCGCTCCAGCTCTAACTCCAGAAGATGATTCATCAGTAAGCTCACAAGAAGATCCCACAGATGAAATGGAAAAAGAAATAGATCTCTCCAAAACATTGGAACACTCTATGAACACCGAAAGAATAGAGAAAATCAAAAGTCTTGAAAATAACCTTAAAGATATACGCAGGTTAGGGAATGGATATGGAAAACTTGTATTAAGTCTGTTCCAACTCCAGAATCTCGGGAAATGCTTCGAAGACAAAAAAATACAACCCAAAACATGTGAAAAAGTTAGGCAAGGAGAAATCTCTTCCTGCACACTTGAAATAAATGGATGTAGCTTAGATGATAATGGATACTCTGTCTCTGGAATCATATATGTTGATTATGTTACGGCACAATCAGGAACTATATATTACTCTTTGAATCTTACAAATGCGAAGTTTGAGAAGAATGGGAAATATGTCAATTTTTCAGGGAGTATTCTTGGAAAAATCATTCAGGGTGAGTCAGAGCAGGAAATCAAAAACATAAATATAGAAGATACAGAAAGGGGGATAATATTGAGAATTGGAAGTGGTCTTAACAGGGTTGAACTCATGAGCAGTGGAACAGCTAAAGCCAAATCTCAATTCACCAATGTATATTTCAAAAGTGCGACGAAAGAAGTATGGTTTAATACGGACATAGAAGTTAATAGAGATGGGAAGAACTTGAGTATATCTTTCAGCGCTTCCGCTACAAATACATCTGGCGAAAAAGCAGAAGTAAGTGGAGTGCATAATAGGGTAAAGAGTTCCGATCCAAAGATGGTATCACGCGAGGATAGACTCAATGTATCTTTCAGCTCACCTACAACATCTTTCAGTTCATCTACATATAGATACAAATCAGTTAAGCACGAAAAGACCCCAGATGGTAAGACATTTTCTCTTTCTATAACGAATGATGTAAAATCAAATGGGCAAACAATATACTCTTTCTCAAAAGACCTTACAATTGTCAAAAGCACAAATCGTGTGATATCAGGGAAATCTACAATATTAAAGAAGAATGGAGTAAAGCTTGAAATAACATACGATAATATTGAGATGGAAAAAGGATGTAAAAAACCCGTTGGTGGAAAGGTTACGGTTATCCGAACAGCACCAAATGAGGAAAAAACAAAGATAGAGGTAACATTCAAATCAGGATGCGTTTGTGAAGCAGACGTAAAAGTTGAAAAATCAGATAAAATTATCACAACTTCACGCAATATGTGTGAAGCAGGAGAAAAAGCAAAAACTAATATGATGAATAGGATGGGAGGAAATCACGGTATGATGTGAGATAACCATACGAATCAATGGGGGAGAAAAACTCCCCCTACTTTTCCCTCGGAAGCAAAATAAAATATAAAGAAATCACTTACAAATTGAACTCCATTCTTCATAAATCCTCAAGCTGGATTACTCTATGAAAAACTATCTATCTTCCATATCAACGAAAAACACTACAGACTTAAATCTACAAATAATCATACGAGAATGAAAAATGTTAAGGCAACACTCAAGGTTTGTTCGGAATCAATTCACATAACAAAAAAATATGTGAATGTCTGCTTGAACAAAAAGATAACTAACATTTTTGAATCTCTTATATCTTAACTTTTCCGGAAACGAAACTAAATATTGCGGGCATAAGTATCACAGATACAAAAGCTGAAAAGGCTATACCGATTGTGAGAATTTCTCCGAGATCTTTAAGTCCGGGAAAATGTGCTGCAAGCATAGAACCAAATCCGACAATTGTAGTAATAGCTGCGATAAAGATAGCAGTTCCAGTTCCTGCTATAGCTTTCTTGATATCTTTCTCTTCAATCAATCTATGGACTATATGAACACCATAATCAACTCCAACTCCAAGTAGCAGAGCATAGGCTCCCATATTTATATAATGTATTTTCACACCAAGAAGCGAAGCGATACCAGATGAGATAATCAGAGAAGACATAACAGGAATCAGAGATAAAACAGTCTGGGATAACTTTCTGAATCCTAAAAATACTATGAACGAGACAATAAAGGCAGATAGTATTAATGATCTGAGGAAATCTTTTTTGACCCTATCAGTAACATTAAGGAATATCGAAATTATGCTGAAAGACTTTGGATCTATTTGTTCCATTTCTTTTTTTATCTGACGCATATAGTTTTCATCTTCCCATATGGCTCTTTTTGGATAAGCGAAAACCATGAAAGAGCCATCTTTTCCAACAAATGCATTCTTTATATCCCTTGGTATGTCATTTATGTCAAAACCTCTGCTTTGAGAAGCGAGCTTTAAATCATTCAGCATTTCTGATACCGAATCTAAATTAACAACCTGAAGTGTAGTCATATCAATATAAGTTCTTTGTGATATATTCTGTATAATGTTATCCACCATATCTTTGAGTTTTCTTGCTTCATTCTCACCTTGAAAAGTTCCTGAAAGCACAGAAAGTTCTATCATAGCAGATGCTACTTCTCTTAAGGATTCAAAGACTTCTGAAACATGCTTTGAATCTGCAACATATGGTAAATTTGGTTTCTTACCAAGATTTATATCCTTCACAACATTATAAATAGAGCGAACATATGGAATCTTCTCCTGAATATCTTGAGGATAAAAAATCCTTATTGATTCAACAGATTTGACAGTTGAAGATGATTCTATTTTTTTTATGTTCTCGTCAAGTTCATTAAGATTTTCAAAAACGAAAACTGTATAGTCTTTTGGTCTTCCAAACTCTTTTATTATCAAATCCTCAGCATGAATAGCTGGTAAATCTGGTAGAATCTTTCTCAAATTGTATTCAAACCCAAATTTAGAAATCAAACCAAATATACCAAGAAAAATGAGAACGGAATAAATAATGAGGAAAGGAAATCTCATTTTGGAAACAAGGTCTGAGACAAATCTCAGTGGTAGATCTAACGTTATAACCTTTTCTTTTACAAGCATTTTTCTCAAGAGTATTATAAGAGAAGAAGTAAAGAAAAGCGATGTTATAAGATATATGATAATTCCACTTCCTGCTATAACACCAAGAATTTTTGTTCCTGTTATTTCACTTATGGTTACGGAGAGAAAAGCAGCAGATGTAGTTATAGCTCCAACAAACATCGGAGGGATAACTTTCTTCAGAGTTAATCTCATAGCTTGCTTTGGTTCTTCTCCTTCCTGGATGAATTCTTTCCATCTTGAAAAAACATATGCCTGAAAATCTACTCCAAGACCAATTAGAAAAGCTCCAAAAAGAGCGCTTATAACTGTTATATACCCATAAACGAGCATGAGAAAACCAAATGAGAGAGCCAAACCAACACCCAGAGCCGACGCTATTACAATCATACCCCCTAAACCTCTGAAAACCAAGAGAAACACAATAACCCCGAGTATCCCAGATATAAGCGTGGTGGTCTTCATATCTCTTATCGTAACCAACCTCTGCTCCTCAAGAGCGATATATGTCCCCCCAAGATAAACATTAGGACAAGACTTCAGATTACCTTTGATATCAACAAGTTTTCTATATATCAATTTATTGAAGTTGTAGTCATCAGATGGTCTGACAGGTATTGCGAACACAGCTATCGTATCAAGATCCTTTGAGATCATAAACTCATGGTCAATATCATACTCATTGGTGCTATTTGAAGCAGAACCGACAAGAAAAGCTTTACGGAAAAGGCTTCTGTATTTCTCCTGATCAATGTAGCCAGTTCGAAAATATTCATCTATAGCGCTCAACCAATCTCTTAAATTTGTAATTGATTTGACAAACTCTTCTTCATCTCCTACATCTTCTCTCTGGAGGATTTCTCTTTCCATAATTCCTGACCAAGTCTTAACAAAGTGCAGGAAATCAAGGTCGTCAAACAAGCTTGCAAACTCTTTCTCACGCCTTCTCAAAAAATCTTCAAGCTCTTCAAGATTATCTCTTTCCACGAAAAACAAAGCATGCTGCTTCAAAAAATCTATAGGAATCTTACCCCTGACAGATTTTATCTCCTCTAAAGCTTCAAGATTATTCTGAACTTCCTCCGCACATTTTTTAAGTTCAGATAAATTTTCAGACTGTATTACAAAAAAGACCATATCTACACCACCATATTTTTCCGAGACCTCCTTGTATCTAACAACCTGTGGATGATTTGGAGGAAGCTCATCAAAAAATGATAGCTTTATCACCATTTTCTTAGCTGACAAAGCTGAAACAACCGCAAGAAATATGAACAAAGGGACAAACAACCAATAAAACTTTAAAGGTAATTCAGATATAATGCCTATTATTCTATTCCCAAGATTTTCTTTTGAATTCATAGAATTACGATAATAATTTATCAGTCATTTTATATGAAAATTCAACAGATTAAAAATTATGCTTTACAGAATTACCGCATTACTAAAACAGATATTTAATACAAGTTTAAAAAATAAGTGGCTGAAAGAAGCAAAAGAATAGGGAGAACAAAACCGAAATTTATATGAGTTAGGCAGAAAAAACGATAAATGAAGCAAGGGAAAAATATTCTATCCTTACTACCACTAGTGATAATTTCAATTTTACTATCATGCGCTGGCAGGAAAGCTCCACCCTGGACAATTCAAGATATCACAATAGAACAAGGTAAAATAGATAAAGGATATGTGACAGAATCTGTTGGACTTAAACCTTCCGAGAGCTTAGCTCAACTAAAATGTATGACTCAAGGAAAAATAAAGCTACAAAACGTGGTAAGAGGTAAAATAGAAGAAAAATTCAAAGAATTTCTGAACTACACAAAAAATATAGAACCATACAGGGAAAAGGTAAAAATATTCCGCGAGATGATGGTTGAGATCTCAAAGGAAATAATAAAAAAGTTATCCGATAAAATAGAACAAGAGGGAATACACATTGATAAAGAAAACTATGTGCTTTTCTGCAGAATGTCATTGAAATTTGATGAAGAGTTTTATAGGGTCTTGAACGAAACAAGTCTTGACATAATGAAATCAAATTATTACAGAACTATTTACGACGAGGAAGCACCACAAAAGTTGTCTGAGTACATAGAAGAAAACATAAGAAAAATAAAAGGGGGTAAAAAATAAAAAGGAACTCAGACAAATTAAAGGAGAGAAAGGCATCAAAGAAAAAGCATTAAAGAAAATAAGATAAAGAAAGTGCAAGGATATAGGACAAAGAGAAATCTGCGTTAAATATAAACGCTCCACCAACATACCACATTGGCCAGAATTCTTTCGGATAGAAATCCGGAGATTCTTCTACCCTACTTGGTTTTGGTTCATCAAGACCCTTGAACATCAATAAGGCACGGGGAAAAGAAATAAAAGATAAAAGAATTGGATACTCCCGAGTTAAAAAAGCAATAACAATAACAAAAAGATATGGGACGAGAACGAGAATCTTACAAAGCTTTTTAGTTTTTTGTTCCCCCAAAATCACTGGTAAAGTTCTGGCCCCTTTTTCCTTATCTTGATCTATTTTGTCAAGGTGTTTCCCAAAGAGAACCAAGGAAGAGGTTATTCCATAAGGAACAGACGCTAAAAAAGCTTTGAAATCGAAACTGCCTGTTATTACGAAGAAGCTTCCGCATATCATGATTGGTCCCCAGACCAGGAAAACAATTAGTTCTCCAAGCCCAATATATTTGAAGCGAAATGGAGGACCGGAATATGAGAAAAGAGCAATAAAACCTAAAAGAGCGAGGATTAAAACCCATATACCTCTTTGAAGGAAAAGATAAAAACCACATAAAAAAGCCAAGAATACCAGAACTAATCCAAGAAGTATGGTTCTTCTTTCCCCGAGAGCAAAAACAGGATGGACACCATAAACATTTCTAAAATAATCAGGAGAATCAACTTTATTTTTGTAATCCCAAAAGTCGTTTATGACATTGCTTGAAGCATGCGCTAGGAGAAGACCGGCTGTATTGATAAGAAAAAGATCCAAGTTAAAACTTCCGAAAATACTAGAAAGCAAACCACCAATAACAGCAGAAAAAAGAGTTATTGGCAAAGATACTAACCTTATTAATCCCAAAATCCTATTTTTCTCAAAACCCGAACTTACTTTCAAAAAATTGCTCCAAAACTTTGCCTCAATAATACCAAAACGGGAATAAAGCATATTATCATTTGTGATTTTAAAAGAAAAGGCTTGCGAAATATAAGAAGCTGAAAGTTCCCAATGTGGAGACAAATATCAATCATAGAGATTTCAGTATTCTTCAAATTCTGGATAGAATGTAAATAGCCCAAGGGAGAAATCAAAAGTTCTAATTTGGTCGTCCTTTTTCTTCAAAATTGGGATACCAAATGAGAATCTCAGTGGTCCAAATGGAGAAATCCATCTTAACTCAAATCCGGAGGAGACTCTGAAATCAAGTGGATTAATGAAATCTTGTTCTCTGAAAACTTGACCTATATCAACAAATGGGACAAAAAATAAACCTATTGTTTTTGATATTGGTAAAACAAGGTCAAGATTTGATATGAACATCTTATTTCCACCAAGAATTATGCTCTTGAATGAATTATTCTGTTCATAGCTTTGTCGTGGTCCGAGAGTAAAGTAGTCAAACCCTCTTACGGTATATATTCCTCCAGCGAAAAATCTTTCTGGATATGGTAGGAAGCGAGATGATGTAAGACCAAAACCAACACCAAATCTGAATGAAGGAGAAAAAACAGTTCCAAGAACACCAGTAGGTATGTAGAAAGATGTTATATTTCCGAACTTCACAAAATACATATCACCACCAAAGGCTCCACCTATTTTTGTCCAAAAAGTGATATATCTACCAGCTGATGGAGAAAGAACATTATTGCGTGTATCGTTTATAACTTCAATGCGTAAGAATCTGGATTGACTTCTTGAAAAGCCAGCACCAGGATCATCTTGGTAAAGGGGTATACGCTCACCACTCCTGCTATAAACATCTATAACCTCAAAACCCGGATACAAAACGACCTTCGTTCTTCTTGACAAAAACAGACCAAAATTTGGTTTTGCACCAAGAGTTCTCTTTATAAAAGGTAGGAAAAAGCTCTGATAACTGAAAAGATTTAAACCTGCGATATAATCTGTATCAAATATATGTTCATCACGTAGATAGAAGTTGAAAAATGCGATTCCACCACCAAAAAGAACATAGAAACCAAGGTTTTGCCCGAGCCCCCTAAAATTCGCTATGTTCCCCTGAAACATAAGAAAAAGTGATTGAGATACGTTTCCGGCTTGAGGAGAAAAGCCTCCTCCAAGAGATACTGCGCCTATCCTTCCTTCCTTTACATTCACATTTATATCTGCAGAATTACCTTGGAAAAAATATGGGTTGATCTCTACATTCTCAAAATAACCACTTCTCATAAGACGAACATAAGAGTCAAAAAGCATAGTTCTACCAAAAACTTCTCCCTCCAAAAGAGAGATATCACGCCTTATTACAAAATCCCGAGTTCTTGAGTTCCCCGTTATGTTTATCTTCCTAACGTAATACATACCGCTCCTTTCTATCTTAAAATCCACCGATACATAACCTGGTTCATCAGATTTTGATATAGAAGGAACAACCATGGTCTGAGCAAATCCGACATCCTGATAAAGAGATGAGAGCCATTCTATATCCTCAAGAATCTTCTTGCGGGAAGAGAAATCACCTTCCTTTGTTTTAAGATTAGCAAAGATCTGATCCTTCGGGAAAATTATATCGCCATACAAACCAATGCTTCTGACCTTATATCTTATTCCTTCGGATACCTTGTATATCAAGATAGCTTCTCTCTTGATTGGATTGAAAAGAACAACAGGGCTTTCAGAAATTATATCTAAAAAACCGTTATCAAGATAGATAATTTTCAACTTTGAAGTATCTCTTTGAACTTTTAGCACATCAAATTTTGATTCTCCTCCGATATCTCTGAGAATACCTTTTTCTTTAGACTCAAATTCTTTTTTTATTTCCTGTTCCGTCAAAGCTTCCGCACCACTTATCAGAATTCTCCTGATAGAAAACTTCTGCCCTTCCTTTATCTTTATTGTTAAATTAACTCTGTTTTCAGCTTCTATTCTCTGAACATCTGAAGTAATATCAACAAGGATAAAACCTTCCTTTACATATTGTTCTTTTATTTTTTCAATCTGATTCAATATCTTCTGTTCATCAAAAAAATCACCTTTTTTTAGGAATAGAGCATTTTTTAGCGTTTCCTCTTCAAGCTCATCTCTGCCTTCAATTTTTATATCAGATATTATAGGTTTCTCTTTAAACTTAAATGTGAGAATACCCTCGTCAAAAACTACATCTATATCTTCAAAAAAATCAAGCTTGAAAAGCCTTTCAATATCCTTTCTTATTTTTATGCTATCTATTTGTTCTCCGACTTGTGTCATTATGACAGAAACAACATACTCCTGACTGACCCTTTCAAGACCCTCTATTCTTATTTCCCTTATGACCTCCTGGTTCGATGCATACAAGATTTTACCGAACGAGAGAAAAAGAATAGTTGCTAATAGTATAACGCGCATCTTCTTGAAGATTAATCGGAGTGTTTTCAAATATACAGAATTCAGCTTACCTTTGAGCAAATTTCAAGGCACCATATGCTCCAGAAAACTCCCCAAGCTTTGCAGAAAGAATATGAAGGCCAGAATATATAGGCTTTATCAGAAAGACTTTAATGAACTCATCTATAAAATCATAGACATGGGGGAAGTGATGTATGATACCTCCAGATATAACTATAGCATTTGGGTTGAAGATGTGAGAGAGTATTTGAATAACCTTTGATGTATAAAAGGCAAACTTTTTTAGCGATTGTATTGCATATTCTTCACCTTGATTCGCTCTTTTGACTATTTCTTCAGAAGATAAATCTTTATCTGTAATTTCTTTGTAGTATCTTGAAATAGCTCTTGAAGAGACATATTCTTCAACACACCCATATCTTCCGCAAGAGCAAACACGTGAAGCATCTTCAGTAAGAGGAATATGGCCAATTTCCATCGAAATTCCATTGGAACCCAAGAAAGGTTTCCCGTCTATAACCAATCCCCCTCCAAGACCTGTTCCCAAGGTTAAACACACGACAATCCCCTTTTTCATCCACTTTCTTGCAGATCCGAAATGAACTTCTCCGTATGCAGCTAATGTTGCGTCGTTAGCGACATAAGTCTTTTTTCCCCTGATACAAATAAATTTACCATTTATATATGGTATATTTGGTGATTCGTGAATAAAACCTTTGAGATCAACAAATCCAGCAACCGCTATGCCTACAGAAGTGTAATTTTTTGAAATATCTCTCAAAACCTTCATCAGATCATCAAAGTTCCCCGGGTTTTTTATTTTGAACTTCCTCTTACGATAATCAACAGCCTTTATATAAGAGCCTCCTATATCTATTCCAAGAGCCATTCAGTAAAATATATCTTGACTTACAATTTTCTTCAAATGTTCTGGTTTTTTGTAGCCCAAAAGAATGCTTTGCAAAATTTTTCTTCATGCAATATCCTTTTGCTGAAAAATATGATGCATCAGACTATATAATTTTGAACTCAAACATAAATCCTTTTGGAACATCTCCGTTAGCACTCAAAGCTATATCAGAAAACCTATCAAAAATCAACATGTATCCATCAAGAGAGGAACACGAGAAAGTGAAAAATCAGATTGTTACAAAGATGAAAAGAGAATATATAAATGTAAATGAAAAACAAATCGTTCTAGGAAATGGTTCTGATGAGGTCATAGAATTTTTCATAAAATTTGGTATCCGAAAATTCAAAAGGCCAAAGGTAATAGTTGGAGATAAAACTTTTGCTTTCTACGAATATTGTGCCAGAAGCTATGGACTTGATGTCATAAAAGTTCCGCTAAAGAATTTTGGATACGATACAGAAAAGATAATTGAAACAGCAAAGAAAAACAGTCCATGTCTCATTATGATATGTAATCCCATAAATCCAACTGGTAAGATAATTCCAAAAAAAGAGCTTGAAGATTTTATAAATGAAATTCCTCAGGATTCTTTCCTTCTATCAGACGAAGCATACTTTGAATTTGCATTCTATTTGAACTGTAAAGATTGGAGAGGAGATGATTACAGAAGCGCTCTACAGCTCAATATAAAAAGACCTGTCTTTATATCAAGAACATTTTCAAAGGCTTATGGACTTGCCGGATTAAGACTTGGGTATCTAATATGTGATTTTTCAGATGAGATAGAACGTCATATAAGTCCACCATTTAATGTAAATTATCTTGCAATAAAGGCAGGGGAAAAAGCAATTCTTGATATAGACTTTCTACAAAAAACAGTTGAAAATAACTACAATGGCTTGAGGATTCTTGAATCTATAGAAGGGGCCATACCATCCTGGGCAAACTTTGTACTTATAAAAGTAAAGAAAAAAGATATATATAACGAGTTAAAAAACAACAGGATATTGGTTAGGAATATGGAACAATACGGATTTGAAGGTTTCATAAGAGTAAGCGTAGGCAAGATAGAAGAGATAGAAATATTCCAAAAAATTTTCCGAAAAATATTAAACCAATAGATTGAATTGCTAACTATTTATAGTTTGAAAGATAATAATGATGAAGAAAAAAAATAAAAAGAAGGAAGTAAAAAGTCAGAATAAAGAGAAAAAAGAAGCGAAGATTAAAAACACCAACGGTAAAATAGAGAGCGCAATAGATAATGTTCTTTCAGAAAAACTTAAGATCAAAAAGAGTATAGAGCCCCAGAAAAAAGGAATCAATCATATAAAAGAAAACCTTTCAAAAACTCCATTTGCTTACCTTCTAAAAGAGGTATCAAAATATCCTCTGCTGACGCCTGAAGAAGAAAAGAAGCTAGCTACAAGGTTCAAAAAATATGGAGATCGTGAAGCGGCAAAAAGGTTAGTGCTTGCAAACCTAAGATTTGTCATAAAAATAGCTTTGGATTACAAAAACTGGGGAGTCCCAGTTGAAGATCTCGTTTCTGAGGGAATAGTCGGCCTCCTGAATGCTATGAAAAAATTTGACCCGAGCAAAGGAGTTAAATTCATCTCTTACGCTTCATACTGGATTAAGGCTTTCATACACAACTATATTCTTTCTAATTTCTCAATAATAAAGCTCGGGACAACTCAAGATGAAAGAAAAATATTCGCTAACATATTCAAAATAAGAGAGGAAACATATGCAGAGGATGTAAAAGAACAAGGTAAAAAGCTCGGCGTTGATGAAGAAAAAATAAAACTTATGTCATCCCGCGTAAGGTCAAGAGATATATCTTTGGAAAACCCACAAGATGAAGAAGGGAGCCTGAAACTCGCTGACATTTTAAAAGCAGACGAAAGTTACGAGCCTATAACAAGAGTTGAATTAGAGGATTCAAGAGATTTCATTCAGTCCCGCCTTAATGATGCTTTCTTACACCTCACATCTCAAGAAAGACAAGTAATACAGCAAAGATATCTTAACCCAAGACCTAAAACTTTGAAAGAGCTATCGGATGAGCTAAAGATATCAAAAGAGAGAATAAGACAGGTTGAAAAAAGAGCATTTCAGAAGTTAAGAACTATCCTTTCAAAATACGCTAAAACCTTTAGAATAGATATGCTTAAAGATAAAGTAAGGAGAAAGAGAAGAACGAAAGAAGAAATGGAACTTGCGAGAATGATTCAAGGAGAAATTAAGCAGAAAAAAAAGAGAAGAAGAAAGACCCTAACAAAAGTAGAACCAACAACAACAGAATTCTTTGACATCAAAGATAAAATGATAGAGTAAATAAGATGAAGTTTTGTCGCTGTCCAAAAGCACAAAACTTTGACGGCTGACCTTTGCGTATTGAAAAGTTATCTTTGATACATCCTGTTTCTAAGGCAATATACTATAGGCTCTGGTGTCCTGCTCCAACACCAACTACATACCTAACTTCACAAAATACTTTAATAATTTTTGATGACCTGACCGATGTAAGAAGAAACCTTTTCACCTTATCAAAATCTGAATGTCAGACTCTAGGTTCTCTATAACCACAAAATAATATATAAAGTCATATTTGTTTTCAGATTCAGAGTCAGGAAAAAGATTTTTAAACTATAGTTTTGGTTCCTGGGGACAATTGAACTACTCCATCTTATATAAGATGGAGCTTCCTGCTTCAACAAGGCTATAAGCCTCTCCACAGTTCGGGTAGTTCCTACCCTACCATCATTGACAACCCTTTGGTTATCAGGGTTACATATAATATCCGAAACTGACTTCTTGTCAAGTATTTGTAACTCATCTCCACCCTGTAGAGGATTGAGACCTCTTGCTAAATTTATGTTAAAGATGAAAAACTAATTCCATCAGTTATCTTGAAGCGAAAAGGTCAAAACCTACAGATATAGAGAGAATATATCCTCCAACTGGCCCGATGTGAGCAGAAAATGAAGGTAAGACGAAACCAACAAGTCTCAAGGGGACTATATATGTTCCGATCTTCAGACTAGTAGAGAGCATAAGGTGAGCATAGTTTTTATTCTTAAAGATTAAAGATGGACCAAGTATCCCACCAAGAGAAGCTGAGAAATTCTCTGAATCAAACCTTAGTCCTAAATCAGCTCCTAGGGAAAAGATATCTAAAGATGGATAAAAATTAAAGATAGCTCCTGCGTAAAAAGAATCATATTCAGACATACCAAGACCAAATGAAAAAGATGCAGAATTCTTCTTGCCGTATGCTAAATCTTGGTAAGGGATTGCGATTCCTCCTGAGCCATTTAGATAGAACTTATAGGATAGAACAATCAATAATAGAAACATAATTTATGGTGGGGAGGAAGGGATTTGAACCCCTGTAGGCGCTAGGGCCACCCGGTTTACAGCCGGGCCCGATTGACCGCTCCGGCACCTCCCCTACGCGGTAGCCATAAATCTCTCAAGTTCTTCGTCCTCTATCTCAAAATTAGACCAGACTTTATTTACATCGTCATGTTCATCAAGTGCTTCCATAAGCTTTAGAGCACTCTCAGCAACCTTTCCAGAAACCTTGACTGTGTTCTTTGGTATATAAGTCACCTCTGCGGACTCACATACGAAACCAGAATCTTTTAACTTGTTTTTGAGCTCATCAAAATTTTTCGGTTCGCATATCACATATACATTATCCTTATCTTCGTTTATATCTTCTGCTCCATACTCTATAGCGAAATCTGCAAGCTGATTTTTCTTTTCTCCTAATTGAGCTTTTTGGAATGTCAAAACTCCTCTCATCTCAAACATCCATGAAACCGCTCCAGCCTCCGCTAGAGTTCCACCATACTTTGAGAATATCGCCCTTATCTGCGATGAGGTCCTATTCCTATTATCAGTTATAGCTGAAACATAAAGCGCAACACCCCCCGGACCATATCCCTCAAAAAGTATCTCTTCAACATTTTCTGCCTCTGTTCCACCAACTGCTTTTTTAATGGCTCTCTCCACATTATCTTTTGGCATATTGAATTCTTTTGCCATTTCTATCGCAAGTCTCAGCCGAGGGTTATTATCCGGATTTGGCCCCCCTTGTTTAGCTGCAACATATATCTCTCTCATAATCTTTGTAAAAATCTTTCCCCTCTTTTGATCCTGCGCAGCCTTCTTGTGCTTTATATTATGCCATTTTGAATGACCAGCCATAATCTAAATTTATATATTCTATACAAAAAAAATACTTCATCCAGAAAATCCGAAATTTTTTAATCAAAACAATAACATAAATCAAAACAATAATTCAATCACTGAAATCTGGGAAAAATAGCAGAAAAACTATACACCAGAAGGTAATAAAACCTTAAAACTCGTTCCCCTTCCCAACTGTGATTTGACATCTATATGCCCCCCATGAAGCTGAATTATCTTTTTCACAACACTTAGACCAAGACCAGTTCCCTGTGTCTTTGTTGTATAGAAAGGAATGAATATCTTCTGCAATTTATCTTCGGGGATTCCACAACCGGTGTCTTCAAATTCACAAACGATATATTTTCCTTCGTCATAAGTTCTCACATATATTTCCCTTTTTTGTGATTTCTCTAAACTTTCTACACCATTCAAAATTATGTTGTAAAAACACCTTTTAAGCAAAAAGTCATCAGCTTCAACAAAAAGATTTTCAGAATCGTATGACCTATATATTTCAAAATCATAACTGAAGATTTCCTTTAACTCCGAAATCTCCTTTATGCAATCCTCAAGAATTGCTTCAATATTTACCCTTTTCCTAATTCCAAGATTTTGCTCCTTAACAAATATACTGGTGTTTGATATTATAGAATCTATCCTATTCATAATAGACCTTATAACTTTCATATCCTTACTCTCTTCCAAGTTAAGCGAGAGTATTTTTGACTTCAGAGCAAAGAAAGGATTTTTTATCTCATGCGTTATGAAAGATGCCATATCTACCATACCTCTGAACTTCTCTTCAAGTAGTAAGTCAGATAGCAAATCTCTAATAGTATCCCCAGATAACCTAAGGCTTATCAGACCATCGGAAAAACTAATTTCAACTTCATCCTTCTTTGAGTCATCAATCTCTATTTTGAAATTATCCTTTGATACTACCTTAAAACTCATCAAAAAAAATTTTATTCACTTTCAATAGCAACTGCAAGAGTAATCCCGCTGCCATTTTTAGACCTAGTTTTTTGCTTTTCAACTAATAGTTTCCCATTTTTAGCACAAAACAAAGCGCAAGCTTCCGAAACAGATGGTATCCCAAGATATTTCCTTGCTTGTTCAGATGGATTCTTCACCTCTATTGAGCTAAGTTTATGCTTCTCAACGAAAAAGACATCAACACCTAATATATTCCTAGCCATATCTGAAAATTTCCTGAACTCCTCATCTTCTTTCTTCACATCAACTGTTGATATAGTCTTTATAGATTTCAAAGAAAGTCGATGAGAATCAAAAATTCCGACCAGAAAATCGTATATCTCTTTTGATTCAACACCCTTATCAAAACCAATCCCCACATGAAGAACGCGAGGATTATAAAAAACTGTAGGAACTTTGAAAATATCTTTTGAAACAAATCTATGCGATATGAAAAGACAAGCTTTAAATTCATTCTGATTCTGAAGGAATTCTTCAAGATTTGAAAAGTAAGAGAAATTCTCCTGAGGATAAAAGATTTTTTCTCCTGATTCCTGAACTATTGCAACCTTATCATGATTCACAACAGATGAAGAAACCTTAACCAGTGTATCGTGATCAGCGGTAATCTTCCACCCAAATTCTCTCCCAAGTATATCAACAGGTATAGTTCCTATTGAATCCGATGCTGTTGTTATTACTGGAGTTGCGTTTAGGATCTTGGCAATTTCTCTGCATAACTCATTTGCCCCACCAACATGTCCGGAAATCACACTTATGACAAATTTTCCAGCTTCATCTATACACAAAACTGCTGGATCTTGATCTTTACTTTTGAGTTTAGAAGCTATGAGCCTTATAAGAGCTCCCAAAGATATAACAGCAATAATGCCATCGTACTTATCAAAAATATCAGATATCAGCTCTTTTACATTTTCAAATGATGTAGCTCCTTCAACATCTGATGCAAACCTCTTGGGCACGAATACCGAAACTTTATCAACAAAATCAATGTTTTTTGCAATTGAAGAGATTATTTTCACCCCACCGCGAGTTATAGACAAAAGAGCTACACCATTTTTAAATATATTCCTCAGAAGTTCCCGTCTTTCCATCAGCTTTTCCTTCTCTTCATAACAATATCAGAATAACTTTTTGAATAAACGAAAGATCTTTTACCTTTTACTTCAAAAGCCTTTGAAATTATAAAGAGAGCCTGAGAACTTATTCCTTCTTCCCTTACTTTTGAAGCTATATCAGAAAGCTTACCATAAATTATCTTCTGATCTTTCCAACTGACCTTATAGCAAACAGCACAAGGAAAATCCGGGGGGAACGAAGAATCAATAAGATCCTTAACTATCTTCTCGACAAAAGAAGCAGAAAGAAAAAATATAATGGTCGGTTTTTGTTTCATAAATTCCTTTATATCTTCCGGAACTGGTGTTTTTCCAGGATAACGAGTTATGACAATTGTTTGAGTAACTTCAGGTATAGTGTATTCTATCTTCAAAGCTGAAGCAGCAGCAATAAAAGATGAAACTCCTGGAACAATTTCAAAATCAATACCCTCCTTTTCCAACAAGTCAAAATACTCTTTTGTTGAACCGAATATACATGGATCCCCATCGTGAGCTCGCACAACAATTTTTCCCTGATTAAATCTCTCCTTCATCAGATTTACTATCTCCTCGACAGTCATACCATGAGAATCTATCTTCTCAGCACGAGGAAACATATCAAGCATTTCCTTATTCATCAATGAACCTGTATATATGATGACATCTGCTGAACTCATTATCTTTTGTGCCCTAACCGTCATAAGCTCCGGATCTCCTGGTCCAACACCGACAAAATATATCTTCCCAAACATAAATCAGATTATTATAGCAGTTTATTTTTGAAATTTATGAATTTTAAATAGGTCTTCAAAAATCCCATAAGCTCGAAAAATCATTCCTAACCATCGGTATCAAAACTCCCTATACTATACCAAGCAGACCATTTGGTTTCCTACGTAGTTCTCTTTTGGCAATTTTCAATTCAGTTTGATAATGCCACCAAAAACCATATTTTTTCATTTTCTTGCAATTTATAACTAATGTTGAGCTTATGTTTGAAAGGATAGCTGAAGGATTCTTACAGCAAGACAAACTATCGTTGGCAAAAGCAATAAGCTTTGTAGAAAGAAATCCAGATAAAGCATATGAACTTATAACAGTTCTGTCCCAGAAGACAAATAGAAACCTTTTAGATGAGAAAACTCACATTATTGGTATAACAGGTCCCCCGGGTGTTGGCAAGAGCACGATATTATCGCAGATAATACAGAGAACAAACTGCGGGGTTATACTATGCGATCCATCATCTCAAGAAGGAGGAGCAATACTTGGAGATAGGATAAGGATGGGAGGAGTACAATCAAAAGAGAAAGTCTTCATAAGGAGTCTTGGCACAAGAGGGGAACTTGGTGGGATATCTCTGAACACAGGAGACATAATAAATCTATATATACTTTTTGGAATGGAGAAAATAATAGTTGAAACTGTGGGAGTTGGACAGATAGAAACAGAAATATACAAAATCGCCGACACCGTGATACTTGTAGTTTCTCCAGAGAGTGGAGACGAAATCCAATTTATGAAAAGTGGGATATATGAAGTTGCGGATATAATAGTTATAAACAAGGCAGATAGACCTGCAGCTGACAAGATATATAACGAAATAAAAACGGCAGTTAATCTTGCCAAAACTGTTTTATCTAATCTATCAAAGAAGCAAGAGTGGGATATTCCAATATTGAAGGTTGTAGCAAAAACAGGGGAAGGAATAGATGAAATGATGAACTATGCAGAAAAGCACAAAGATTTTCTGAAGTCAAAGGGAATTCTCACAGAGAGGAGGAAAAAAAGATTAGAAAGAGATTTTATTAGTGCAATAGCTAGGGATCTTATAAATAAAATAAAATCAAGCAAAATATATGATGAGAAACTAAAAGAAATGCTTGACGGTAAAAAAGATCCATATTCAGCAGCAAGATCAATAGTTCAAAAACTTACAGAGAGCATAAACCAAATATGAGAAAACGAAATCTAAGCTTGATATCATTTATGCAAAAACCTTATTGTAATAAAGTGTAGGAGTAATTTGTTGATTTATTATTTTTATCTTTATGAATAACATAACAAAATATTCACATCAATTAGATTTTATTAAAATTAAATTTAGTGCTATATTTCGGAAAAACAGTAAAAAAACTAATGATGATAACCATTTATAACTTACTGGTTATTCCTCTTGTATACGCCCAAAATGAAATAAATCTAAAGAAAATTACCGAAGATATAAAACAAAATATCGATAATATAAACTTAATAATACTTGGAATAAAAAAAAGCCTTGAAGAGAGGACAGAAGAAATCAAAAATTTCAAGGAAAGCATAACTAAAACAGATGCAGCTATAAAATCAATATCCGAAAGGGTGAAAGAGCTTGAGGAAAAAACAAAGGACAATATGGAGAGAATAAGAGAGTATGAAAGAAAAATAGAAGAAAGCCGAAGACAAATACAAACCAACCTCATGATAATAAAAACTTTAGGAATATTAGCCGTACTTTCCACATTCATCTCAATAATAGCACTTATAAGAGCAGAAAAAAAGAGGAGATCAAGAACACTCAGATTTTAAATGAATACGAAAAAAATCAGGATATTTCTTGGAGAAAAAAACGATAGTAAGAGAATATTTGAGACAATACGAATGGCACTAGGAATAACTCTGAAGGGAAATATAGTTGAACTTTATATCTCAAAAGATGTAAAAATTGATGAACTTGAAAAAGAAAAAAGAGAAGAAATAGATGAATTCCTGCAAGCTCTCACATATATGGGAGGGAAATATGAATTTGTAGAAAACATAAAAAGTATTATAAACCAAAAAGTCATTGAAAAGGGAATTCATGATATATTGGTCTTGTAAATCAGGGAATCAAGCGGATTCAAAATCTGTAATAAAATTACAAAAAAGCAAATAAATGATGCAATCTAAATAATAAAAATGATATGCTTACGAAGGAAGAAATAAAAAGGAAGATCGAAGAGGAATTGGTAAGTTGGCATTATGACGAATCTTCAAAATACATAAAAAGAGAGATAAAAACGAAAAACTTTAAAGAAACAATGTTAATTTTGGGACTAATAGGTGGGCTTTCGGAAGCGCATTTTCATCATCCAGATGTAGAGTTCAGCTATAACAGAATACTCATAAAACTCAAAACGCATTCAGAAAACGCAATAACTCAAAAAGATATAGAATTAGCAAAAGACATAGAAAAACATATAACATCAATACTTGAAAGAGATAAAAAGTAGAAATCAGAACTTCTTTGAAAGTATTGTTAGAGAGTTCAAGACAACAAGGATTGAGCTAAAAGACATAGATAAAGCAGCAAGCATGGGGTTTATGTAAAGTTTAGTAAAAATTCCCGCAGCAATTGGAATGAGAACTATGTTGTAAATAAAGGCCCAAAAAAGGTTCATCTTTATAACTTTCACAACGTAATCTGAAATCTTGAAAAGCAATGGTATATGCTTCAGAGATTGCACAACTACATCAGCTGCCATCTTTGATATATCAGATGCAGAACCAACTGCTATTCCTACATCAGCTAAAGAGAGAACTGGGGCATCATTTATTCCATCTCCTATCATAGCAACTTTTCCTTTCTCCTTTCTTATCTTCTCCAAAACTTCAATCTTCTCATCTGGGAGCAGACCAGAAAAAACTTTATCTATTTTCAATTTCTCTCCAATATTAGATTCAGAAGTATCTCCAGTTAAGATATATAGGTTTTTCTTCCTTTCTTTCAGAAAGTTGACGACCTCAAAAGAATTTTGATCAAGTTCTTCTTCAAGTAATACCATCCCAACAAATTTTTTTTGCAAAAAAACGAAAATCTCCAAAAGACCTTTATGACGCTCAATTTTTGGGACTTCAAGTGAAAAATCTTTCAAAATTTTCTCATTTCCCACAATAACTTCTATTCCATCAACTTTTGCATAAACACCCTTACCTTTAAGTGAAAAGAAGTTTTCGGGAGCTTTTATACTAACATCATGAGCATATTCAAGAATTGATCTGGCTATGATATGTTCTGAAAAGCATTCAGAACTCGCTAAAAGTTCAAGAAACTTTTCTTTGCTATATGAATTATCAAATATCAATATATCTTTTACCTTCATTTTGCCTCTGGTAAGAGTTCCTGTCTTATCAAAAATCACATTTTTCAGATGAGAAATGTTTTCAAAAACAGAAGCATTTTTTACTATTATACCATATTTTGAAGACTTACCAAGTGCAGAAACCAGAGCTGTGGGCGTAGCAAGACCAAGAGCACATGGACAAGAAACAACCAGAACAGATATAGCACGCTCAATGGCAAATGCAAAATCATAAAAAAACCAAAAAGAAAATGCTAAAACAGAAATAAAAATCACCGTAGGAACAAAAAAGTAGGAAACTCTATCTGCCAGACGCTCGGCAGATGTCTTCTTGAACCTTGACGCCTTTATGGAGCTAATCATCTTGCGTAAAACAGTCTGCTCCCCAGAACCTTCTACCCTGATCAAACCCCATCCACCTATAACTAAAGACCCACAGAAAACCTTTTCACCCCCTTCCTTCTCCACAGCTTCAAGATTACCAGTTATGTGAGATTCATCAACCTTTAACCTACCATTTATTACTACACCATCGACAGGGATTCTTGTTCCTTCCTTGCAAACGACAATGTCTCCCAAAGCTAAATCAGATGTATCTACAACCGATTCCTTTCCGTCCTTTAGAACAACCGCAGTCTTTGGTTCCATATCTCCTAATTTTTTTAAAGCTTCGTATGTCTTTCCTCTCACAGAATTCTCTATATACCTTCCAAAAAGAACAACAGAAGTTATAATCGCTGAGGTTTCATAAAAAAGAAAATCTCCTGGTAGAAAATTTGGGAGAAATGTTTCAATTAAGCTAAATATGTAAGCAGAGAAAACTCCAATTGCTACAAGCACATTCATATCTGCACTAAAAGATATAAGCTTTCTAAAGAAACCTTTTGCAAATCTCCTATAAGCTATGGGTATAACGAAAGAGCAGACAGCAAAATCAAGATACTTCAAATCATAATGTAAAAACATTCTCAAGATAAAATACAGAGCAGGTGGTAATGAGATGAGAAAATCCCGTTTCATTTTTCCACTTTCATAAGAAGGTAAATCTTTCACGACCTTTAAAACCTTGATCCCAAGCTTTTCAATATCTCTTCGAAGATCTTCAAAACTTCGCGATATATATTCTATTTCTATCTCATCCATAAATACTTCAGCGCGTACAACTCCATCTATCTGTTCTATCTTCCTCTCAATTCCAGGATGGTTTGAAAGATTTTCAGTCATAACAGTTATACTATCAGTTATAACCTGATATCCACTTTTGAGAATAGACAAAGCTATATTTTTGAGTATATTTTTATTGCTATCATTTTCATAGACAATGTAAGCACTTGATTCATCAAGGTCTACTCTAACCTCCTTTACACCATCAATTTTCCTTATAGAATTTTCAACAGATGCAACACATCCAGAACATGTCATTCCTCCCAGCCTTACATGTGCATACATAACAAAAAGTTATGTCAATAAAGCTACTGACGTATAAAACTCTGAAAATATAAGCCGACAATTCAACTTTCTTCACGGGAATTAACAAGATTCAATGTAAATTAAGTTATCATGTTCATAAGTTCAGCGTTACTGTAGCAAAAGATGCAAAAATAGATTTGCAATATCTGTTTTCTTTTAATCACCTTAAATTAAATACAAAAAATAAAAAAACAAAAAAGAAAAAATTAATAAATTACGATTTTTTCAAGATATGAGGAAGATAAAAGTGGCACTACTAGGATGTGGAAATGTTGGGAAATATGTAATAAAGAACATCTACGAGCTATCGGAACACATTAGAAAAACCGAGAACATAGATATCGAAATAACAAAAGTTTTAGTTAGAGACAAGATCAAGCCAAGGGAAATAAATGGATTTAAGATTCCAAGAGAAATCTTAACGGTGAGCTTTTCAGATATCATTAATTCAAAACCAGATATAGTAGTTGAGCTAATAGGTGATTATGAGAACGCAAGAGCTTTCATATCATCTTGCATATCCGAAAATATAAAGGTGGTTACAGCAAACAAATTTCTACTTTCTATTGATGATGATATAATACAAAGTCCCCTTGTTTTTTTTGATGCCTCAGTTGGTGGAGGGATACCTATAATAAGGACGCTACAGAACGCAGTCTTTGATCACATATATGAGATAACAGGGATTTTGAACGGGACAACAAATTTTATTCTTACAAAACTTGAAGAGGGAATGAGCTTTCAGGAAGCAGTAGAGTTAGCTCAGAAACTTGGGTATGCCGAACCCGATCCTTCTTACGATATAAATGGGACAGATGCACTTCAGAAAATATGCATACTTTCAACTGTGTGCTTTGGAATAAGACCAGATCCCAAAAGAGTGATTAGAGAAGGTATATCCGGAATCGATAGGCTTGACATAGAATTCGCAAGAGAGTTTGACTACTCAATCAAACCCATAGCTACAACAAAGATAGAAAAAGATCGTATGATAAGCGTATCTGTTTTTCCGATGCTTGTTTCAAACAAATCAAGTTTGGGAGATGTCAGGGGGAATCTGAACGCTGTATTAATCAGGGGGAAGAGAATAGGAGAACTTTTTTTAAAAGGTCAGGGAGCAGGTGGAGAGCCGACGTCTATATCTGTTATATCTGATATAATTGAAGCTGCTAAAACTGAAAAGCCAAAGCAGAAAGTTTTCATATCAAATGAGTTCAAACTTGCAACACAGGATGAAATGATATCTAAGTTCTACATTAGGCTAAAAGTAGTAGATAAGCCGGGTGTTCTCGCAAAAATAGCTGATAGCTTTGGAAGGAATAATGTATCAATAGAATCCGTCTTACAAAAGCATAGAGCATCAGATCAAGCTGTTCCCATATTCATAATAACTCATGAATGCCAAGAGAAGAATATGAGATTAGCACTTGAAGAATGCTCAAAATTAGATGTTGTGCTTGAAACTCCTTTCTTCCTGAGAATATATCAATAAAAAAACGGACCAATTTCCTGATTTTCTCACATTTGATATCAGATTCATTAATAATATGTCAAAAGTAATTACTCAAATAGCAGTTTATGATTTTATATAAGTTTTTGTTTTATGGCGGTAGAAAAAAAGAAAGAGGAAAGCGGATCAATAATAATAATAAAGAAAAAGAAGGAAGAAAATATAACGACTACTCAACCGCCACAAAATCAAGCTAAGACTGAAGAAAATTTCAAAAGGAAACCTGAAATCTTCAAACCGAAATTTAAGCAGCCATACAAAAAGCAGGATAATCAAAGAAAATTTGAAAAACAAGAAAGAAGGGAAGAAATAAAGTATGAACAAAAACAAAAGGACAAGCCAAAAAAAGAGACCATAGTAGAAAATGAAGAGGTAAAACAGGTAGAAACATCAAAACAATTAAGTGAAACTCTTCCATCTGAAACACCTGATGAAACAATAAGAGAAAAAGAAGAAAAGGAGGAAACTGAAATCATAGGCGAAATAGAAGTCTTCTCCGGAAGAGAAGATATAATTCCATTCAGAGCTAAAAGATTTTTCAGCTACAAGAAAAAAAAGAAGAAAAGATTTCAGAAAGCAGAGGAGGCCGAAGAGAAAAAAGAAGAGAAACCTGACGTAAAAAAGATAAAAATATCCAGTCTCATAAGAGTAGCAGATTTATCCAAAATAACAGGCATAAAATCTTCCGAAATCATAAAGAAGCTTATTGAAATAGGTAGAGAAGCAACTATAAACCAATTCATATCTGCTGAAGAGGCTGAATTGATATGTGCTGAATATGGGATAGATGTTGAAAGAGAGGAGTTTGATGAGACGAAGTTTTTAGATACAAAACAAGATTCGGAGGAGGAATTGAAGAAGAGACCTCCGGTTGTTGTTGTAATGGGACATGTAGATCATGGTAAGACAACTCTACTTGATGCAATAAGGAGGACAAACATAGCAGAAACAGAGGTTGGAGGAATAACTCAGAACATAGGTGCATACACCGTAGAGATAAAAAATCAAGCGATAACCTTTATAGATACCCCTGGGCACGAAGCATTCACAGAGATGAGAGCAAGGGGAACAAAAGTCGCAGACATAGCAGTACTTGTAGTAGCAGCAGACGAAGGTGTAAAGCCTCAAACAGAAGAAGCAATCAACCATGCAAGAGCAGCCGAACTTCCGATAGTAGTTGCAATAAACAAAATAGATAAACCAGGAGCAAATCCGGATTTCATAAAAAATCAATTATCTCAGCTTGGCCTTATACCAGAAGATTGGGGGGGAGATGTTTTGTTCGCAAATATATCTGCTAAGAAAAAAATAGGTATAGAAGAACTCCTTGAAAAAATTCTTCTTCAGGCAGAGATATTGAATCTACGGGCTAACCCTTCAAGACCAGCAGAAGGAGTGATAATAGAATCCAGTGTAGATAAAGGGCTTGGGGCAACTGCAACAGTTATAATTCAAAGAGGAACATTAAAAAAAGGTGATACTTTTGTAGCTGGACTTATGTGGGGAAGAGTTAGAAACATATTTTCCGACAAAGGAACAATACTGAAACAAGTTGGTCCGGGATTTCCAGCAAAAGTAGTTATCGGAGGTGAGGAACTCCCTCAAGCAGGAGATAAAATTTATGTCGTTGAGGATGAAAAAATAGCGGCAAAAATAGTTGAAGAAAGAAAACTCAGAGAAGGAAAAAAAATCTCATCCTTATCTCTTGAAGATCTCTTTGAAAAATTAAAAGATGAGCAAAAAGTAATTCTTCCTCTTATACTTAAGGCTTCGGCAGGTGGAACATTAGATGCTCTTGAAAAGGAAATTTCCAATATAAAACATCCAAATGTTGAGATAAAAATAATACATAAGGGAATAGGCATAATATCCCAAAGTGATGTAAGCCTTGCTGCTGCATCAAACGGAATAGTAATAGGCTATGGAGTTGGAGTGGATAAAAACGCTCAAAACCTCTCAAAAATCCATAAGGTCCAAATTAGGCTCTACAAAATAATCTACGAGATCGTAGATGACATCAAAAAAGCTCTCCAGGGGATGCTAAAACCAAAAGAAAAAGAAGTAATCGTCGGTAAAGGGAAAATAATGAAAATATTCAAACTATCCATAGGAAAAGCTCTTGGATGCTATGTTGAATCAGGAAAATTTATCCAAGGACTTAACGCAAGAATCAAAAGAGATGGAGAAACAGTGGGTGTTGGGAGAATCATTTCGCTCAAGAGATTCAAGGACTCTGTTCAGGAAATAACCGAAGGAAACGAATGCGGTTTAATGATAGAAGGAGTCCAAGATTTAAAAGAAAACGATACAATAGAGTGCTTTAACATAGAGAAAGAAGAAATAAACATATCTTAGCAACTATGAAAGTTTGAAATTTTCGGTTAGGTTCTTAAGCTCCTCGGCGAGTTTTAAAATTTTGATGAATTCAGAACGCATATAATCCATAGATTGCTTGCTCTTTTCTGATTCCTGAACTAATCCTCCGATAGCTTTAGCAGAATCCCTTATGTTTGAAGCTTGCTGATTTATTGCGGAAGATATTGAAGATATAAGCTCAGTAGATCTTACAACAAGTCCAACTATCTGGTCGGTAATCTCAACAACATCCTTAGCCATATATTGAAAGCCCCTCGGATATGATATCTACAGTAAAGTTCTTTAGAGAGAAGAAAAACGGGGAGGCCAAAAAACAAAAAAACCACATAAAAATATTATTCAATCTCAATAGAATACTTAGCATAATTATATTTTATAAAAAATTCTAAAGAAAGAATCAAACAAAAAATAATTTATAGTTAGCAAAATATATTTTCTACTTGTTTGGATCCGGAGCTTAATGATATCTTGCAACCGACGTTGGGCTAATCTCCCAAACTAAGAAATACATAAAGTTAAGAATTTAGATACTATAATAAAAGATAAAAGAAAGTAAAAAGTAAAATAAAATACATAAACCAAAATAAACATAAAGTATTCTTTATATAATACAACAAAATAATAAAAAATTCTTCTTTACAAGTTCTATCTTACATCATTGTTCTATTGTAAAAATTCAGGGGAACACTTCAAACTTTCAGCCAATTCCAGTCCTTACCAGGAGAATAATA
>Ga0209289_100286_pt1 | contig 29576 bp, 25 predicted proteins | sample GXS110809BmetaG_FD_184121 | JGI IMG/M metagenome (GOLD analysis project Ga0209289, IMG submission 184121) | Hot spring microbial communities from Gongxiaoshe hot spring, China to study Microbial Dark Matter (Phase II) - GXS 110809B (SPAdes)... ...
CTACCTGGACCACTACAACCGCCGGCGACCCCACCGGGCCTTGGGGGGCCTGGCCCCTTTAGAGTACCTGGCTAGAATACGGGGGGAGGCGGTCCCCACAGAGTCTCAAATGTGTTGACCGACTACACGGCGTTGACAACATAAGCGCATATGTGCTACTATAAATCTGCAACGTGGGTTCTCCGAGATTCTGGGTACGGGTCCCGGGCGCACGTCGCTGGTACCGGAGAACAAGAGCCCGCACAAAACAGGGGGTTGACTGGTGACGGAACTCTCGCGGATTACGGATGCCTTCAAGGCGCTGTCAGATCCTACGCGCCTCCGGATCGTCCGGCTCATGGCCGCGAATGATAAGGGACATTATGTCAACTAAGTCACTCACGCCCCTCCCTACATCCACACCACCAGCCACCACGTGCGCTCTGCCGGCTGTCCTATGCGGACAACAAGAGGAACCCTGTGCACAGGGAGGCATAGCCATTCCTCGAGAGTGCCCTCGGCAATGAGGCGTCCCTCGAGGGTGAAGATCTGATATGGTGCTGGCGTGTGAGCACCGAGTAAGGAACTCGGCACACAGGGCTCTGAAAGGAGCAGCTGCTGCCGCTGCGATGTCCTAGGCGTGGATTCTGTGGCAAGGAGATAGCGACCCCCAACAGCATCGAGGTCGAAGCCGCTCAGGATGGGATTCCAGAGAGGGTGCTCGGGATGCTGAGCCAGCCACCAGGTCAGATCAGTGATGCGGATGTAGCGGATGGTATCAACCCCAAGCCATCCCAGGTCAAACCAGTCTCCCCCACTCTGTTCGGGATCGAAGAAGTCGGCTGCAGCACCATTGGTGGGTGTCATTCCTGCACAGCCTCGGAGAGTCAGGGAGTCCCACGGGAAAGTGTGCCACCGGATTCCATCAGGACTAACGCTGACGATGCCCGGCTCTGAGAAGACTGTGCCGGTAGGGGTGCGGAAGGCGTTCTCAAAGATCACGAGGTCGGGACCGGGTCCATTGACGAGAACTTTTCCCCGAAAGCCGACAATGATTTCCCCATCCATGCCCAACGAGAGCAACTGCCGAGGGTCTGCTGAGGGACGGTCAGGTCGAGCGGCGGTATCGGGCGGACCGAAAATGTTGTCTGGGAAGAACTCCCTGCCGAAGCTCTGTCCTGTTCCTGGACGGAAGGCGAGCACGGTATCAACCCAGCCGCGTTCCCAGTGCTGAGCTGAGCAATAGGAAATCGCTATCAGGAGGCACCAGAGGACAAGCATTCTGTAGTTTTGCCCCTTGAGGGTCGGACAAAGCCTTCGCGAGGAGACGATGAGAAGCCGACTTCATGGGGAGGTGTCCTCAACGATGGGGCGTGGGATTGTGCTCTGCTCGCTTATCTTGGGGGCAGCTCTGACACGTCTGCTGCCACACCCGCCGAACTTTACGCCCATTACAGCGATTGCTCTTTTTGGAGGGACACTCTTTCCGGCGCGTTGGGCATGTTTCATCACCCTCGGAGCGATGCTGCTCAGTGATGTTGCCCTGGGGATTGTCGCGGGAGATTGGGCGGTGACGTTCCACCCTACTCTCCCTGCGGTGTATGGGAGCCTTATCCTGGCAGTGCTCTTGGCTTCTGCATTGCTGCGTCCACGGTTCGCTCTCGGGCGGCTTGTGGGGGTGACCGTAGCATCCTCGCTGCTCTTTTTCGTGGTGACCAATTTCGCCGTCTGGCTTGTCGGAGGGCTCTATCCGAGGACGTGGGAAGGGCTTCTCGCCTGCTACGTGGCTGCCCTTCCCTTCTTTCGGAACAGCTTTCTCGGAGATATGCTCTACACGGGGCTGCTCTTCGGTATTGCGGCTGCTCTGGGATACATCCCGCTGCCCCGCTTCCGGGCTGCTGGAAGGGGTTAGGGGCTCTCCGAGCGGGAACGGTTTGTCAGGAAGCGCACAAACGTTGTCACCGCTTTGAGGATCCCGGAGACAAGGACGGTGATTTCTTCCAGCGGGGGAGCTAAGCGGCGGTAGATACGCTCTTCGAGGCTCTGGAAACGCTCCGCTGTTGTGCGAAGAACCGCGGCAACGTGGTGGAAGGAGTTCAGCCCGGGCTCAAGGTCACGGAGAGTTTTCTCGAGTTGTTGTGCTGCTGTGGTCCAGGTTTCGATAGCGGGGATCAATGAGCGGCGAAGTTCTGCTACGAAGCGCAGGATATCGTTGAGCCCATGCTCGGCAGTGTTGAGGAGGCGTCGTAGAGCCAGGATGAACCCAATGAGAGCAATTCCTACCCCAATGGCAACACCGAAGACAACCCCCAGCAGTACTTGGAGCCAGAGTTCCATGCTCACCGGCTACGGTTCGGTTTACTCCCCTTCGGGGGATGAGGACTGGCGAAGTTCGCTCCGGAATGCTTCAGCACCGGCGCGGGAAGCCTCTCGGACACGCTCAACTGCCGCAGCAGCCCGGCTCCGGGCTTCTTGCAGTGTCCGCTCCGCATCCTTGATGATAGCGGCTGCCTGTTCCCGCGCCGTCTGAACGAGGACCCGTGCCTGCTCCCGGGCGCTGTTGAGTTCATCGGCAACGTCTTCGGTCGCCTGCTCGAAGAAAGCTCGGGCCTTTGTGTAGAGTTCTTCAGACCGACGCCGAATATCGGCGCGCAGCTCCCGCCCGCTCTTGGGAGCCAAGAGAAGTGCTGTGAGAGCACCGACGATTCCTCCAAGAAAGGCACCGGCGAGGAAGCCACGCAGATACCCGCTTTCACGCTCGCTCATGAGTTGCTGTGGAGATTTGTTGAACTTCTCTGGACGTAGGCAGTTCGAGCAGCTTTCTCTGGGCTCGGAGGAGGAGCTCGCAGAATTCGCGCACAGCACCGTTTCCACCGGGACGGTGGCAGACATAATCGACTGCTTGCCGAACTTCGGCAACCGCGTCTGCCGGGCAGGCAGTGACGCCGGCGTAGTGCATTGCAGGGAGGTCCGTCAAGTCGTCGCCGATATAGGCAATCTGCTCCGGAGAGAGCAGCAGCTGCCGTGCCAATTCTAGAACCGCTGCTGCCTTGTCCTGAACCCCTGTCAGGCAGAGCGTGATTCCCAGTCTCTGGGCTCGTGCCTGTGCGATAGCAGAGTCCTCCTGCGTTATCAAGGCAACGTGGATGTTTGCTTCCTGGAGGAGCTTCAATCCTAGACCGTCGTGGACGTGGAAGCGCTTGAGCGCTTCCCCCTGGGCAGAATAGTAAAGCCCTCCGTCCGTCAATGTTCCATCAACGTCACTGACCAGTAGGCGAATGCGCTGGAGTTTCGCAGCAAGAGCTACGCGTGCCATAGAGGAACCGCCTGCAGAAAAGCAGCAACAGCGACGAATGCTCTTCTGGATTGTTGTGCTCACAGGTAGCACACTCCTCCCTGCCTGTACCCAGGAGCAATCTCGGCTGCCGTCACGAACCGAGACGGGCGCCGCTGAGCAGGAGGCAGTCTCTCCCCCGCTCTTCGATAGCGAGAACGCCTACCGACTCATTGAGCGTCAACTGAGCTTTGGTCCGCGGGCTCCCGGACTACCCGGACACGATGATTGCCGTCGGTTCCTGCGGCAATTCCTCTCCCAATATGCTGACACGGTCTTCGAGCAACGCTTCTCCCAAGAGGTCTATGGGAAGCAGCTAGTTCTGACAAATATCGGAGCCTCATTCCGCCCGGAACATTCAACGCGTATTCTCTTCTGCGCCCATTGGGATACTCGTCCTTTTGCCGATGAAGACCCCGACCCTGCGAAGCGTACGCTTCCTATTTTGGGAGCAAATGATGGTGCCAGTGGGACAGCTGTGCTCCTGGAGCTTGCCCGCCTCATGGCACGCACTCCCCCACCGATTGGGGTAGACATTCTACTGGTAGATGGGGAAGACTATGGAAAAGCCACCGATTTAGCAAACTTCTGCCTCGGTTCGCGGTATGCAGCACGTCGCTATCCCTTCCCGGTATCTCCTCAATGGGTTATCGTCGTCGACCTGGTCGGCGATCGTGAAGCATGGTTCCCGTGGGAGGAGTATTCCTGGCGCAGTGCTCCTGAGCTTCTCCAGGAAATATGGTCGCTTGGTTCCCAGATAGCACCGGAGAAGTTCCGTCATACTCGGTATGCTCCTATCTTCGATGACCACGTCCCCTTCATAGAAGCGGGATGGCGAGCAGTTCTCATTATTGACGCTGAACTCGTTGGAAATCAATCTCCATCTATCCGACGCCGGTACTGGCATACTCACCGGGACGTGATAGAGAATATCTCGACTGAATCCCTCCATGCTGTGGGGCAGACGCTGGTGAACTGGCTGTATCGGAGAGCATGGTAGAGGAGTATATCTGCCTTGAAATCTTGCCCGGCATAGAAGGCTCCTCGTCACTGTATGGGCTGCTCTCGCTCTTCCCGATTGCAGGTGCTGAAGAGCTTGAGCACGCTGTTCGAGTCTACATTCCAACAGGAACCTGGCAGGAGATTCAACCAACGGTAACTCAGCTTCTGAATTGCTATGGCTTTGCATTCCAGGTGGTATCGCATACGGAGGTACAGGACTGGTACCGCATATGGCTTGAGCAATTGCACCCGGTGTGGCTCACTGAGGACACCGTTGTCCATCCTTTCCCCGAGCCTCCGCAGCCCGAGCTCTACGGAACTGCCCGTGATATCCTCCACATTGTTCCAGGGACGGCTTTCGGGACGGGACACCACGCTACGACTCGCTTGGCAGCACGACTGTTGCTGCAGTATCTCTACCCTTCCACTGAGTGGCTGGATGCTGGGACGGGAAGCGGTATACTGGCAATCCTCGCTGCCCGTCGTGGGGCGAACCATGTCTACGCAGTGGATAATAATCCCGGCGCACTCGAACAAGCCCGTTTCAACATTGTCCAAAACGGAGTCGCGGAACGCATCACCGTAATCCTGGCAGACCTCGAGCAGGCTGAGCTTCCCAGGGTTGATGGGATCGTTGCCAATCTCCATGCAGAACTCTTGACACGGCTATCCCATCGCTTTCTGCAAGTGCTAAGAGATGGCGGGGTGTGTGTGGTGAGCGGCATTCTCTCTCCCCTAGCTTCGCACGTTATGGAGGCATTCCAGGAGGCTGGATTCCACTATGAGACTTCTCTCTGCGAAGACGAGTGGATCTCCTTTGCCTTCAGAAAATGGTGAGCCGCTGGGGAATTTTAGATATGGGGAGCAATACTCTACTGCTCCTCCTTGCAACGTGGGAGAATGAACACAATAAGTTGAGAATTATTGCTGATGAGCATTTCATCGCACGACTAGGGGCAGCCGTTCCCGAGAAGGGGACGATCGGAGATCGAGAGCTCCGACGCGCTATACAAGTTGCATTGTTTTACAATGAATTATGTCGTTGCCATGCGGTACAAAAGATCTGGGCAATTGGAACAGCCGTATTCCGGAAAGCGAAGAATGCGAATGAGGTTATTGCAAGTCTTTCTCAATGTTTTATGTGCAATTTCGAGGCAACGATTCTATCGCCCGAACAGGAAGCACTCTTGAGCTTCTGGGGTGCAGAACTTCCTAAGCAATCCAAACAGTTAGTTGCAGTGATTGACATCGGTGGAGGGAGCACAGAGCTGACTGTTGGGGTCCAATGGGAAGTGCTCCAGAGCTTCTCTCTCCCTTTGGGGGCACTCTGGCTCTGGGAAAGAGCCCAACACCATGGATGGGGGCTTGAGAGAATTCGCTCTTTTGTCAAAGAGATGGTTTCTGATACCCTTCCCTCTCTCCGTTCCCCAGCCTGTGAGCGAGCGTACGTACTGGCTGGTACACCGGTGACTCTAGCTGGTATCCTGTCTGGCATTCCTTATCAGGAGTGGTGGCGGACGCACGGTTCTGTAATTTCCCGTGATGATCTCACGTCACTTCTCCCGTGGCTTTGGAATCGAAGAGAACACCTTCGGGACCTTCCCACCGTTCACCCTGACCGAGCAGACATCCTCCCTGCGGGTGCAGTGATCCTCGATGCCCTCTTAGAGCACCTTTGCCTCCCGTCTGTCTTTGTCAGCGTCTACGGACTGCGGTATGGTGCCCTCTGTGCACTTCTCCATCGCGAGGGACTTCTGGATCTTTCCCGGGATTTCGTCGTGGAAGACTACCGTCTCACTCTGTGAAGGCTTCTTCCAGCAGGCGCTGCTGTTCGCGCTCGTGTTGGAGGTACGAGCCTGTGGCAGGACTGGCAGAGGCAGGACGACCAATGTAGCGGAGGCGTTGTCCTGGGAAGAGTCTCTCCACAAGGGGGGCAAGATCCATTGCCATGCGCATCCATGCCCCCATGTTCTGAGGTTCCTCCTGGACCCAGGCGATAAAGTGCGCGTTGGGGTAGTTCTGGAGAAGTGCAGCGAGCTTCTCCGTGTGGAGCGGATAGAGTTGCTCAATCCGCACCAAGGTTGTATCCCAACGTTGGAGCGCTTCGCGCCGCTCCCAGAGCTCATAGAAGATTTTGCCACTGCATAAGAGAATGCGCCGGACGTTAACGGCAGAAAGCCGCGGTGAGGGATCGGCGAGAATTTCCTGGAAAGAGCCATCAGTAAAGGCATCTGGTGGGGAGATTGCCAGAGGATGGCGCAACAGACTCTTGGGGGTAAACACAATCAAAGGCTTACGCAGCGGGGAAAGGAGCTGGCGCCGGAGAAGGTGGAAGTATTGAGCAGGGGTTGTTGGGAAGCAGACGTACATGTTGTCCTCTGCGCACAATTGGAGATAGCGCTCAATTCGGGCACTGGAGTGTTCCGGACCCTGTCCTTCGTATCCATGGGGGAGGAGGAGGACGAGATTACTCTGCTGTCCCCACTTCTTCTCGCCGCTGCTGATGAACTGATCGATGATGACTTGAGCACCGTTTGAGAAATCCCCAAACTGAGCCTCCCAGACAGTCAGTCCGTGGAGGGTCTGGGTACTGTATCCATACTCGAATCCCAGAACCGCCAACTCACTCAGCGGGCTATCGTAGATTGCCAGAAAAGCCTTCTGATTCGGGAGGATGTGGTTGAGCGGAATGTACTCCTCCTCGGTCTCTATGTCAATCAGCACGGCGTGACGCTGGCTGAAGGTTCCGCGGCGGGAGTCCTGTCCGCTGAGCCGTACGGGAAAGCCTTCCAGGAGGAGCGTCCCGAAGGCGAGAAGTTCAGCAGTTGCCCAATCAATGGCGCCGTGTTCCAGGATGCCAGCGCGCTGCTGGAGAAGCTCCTGGAGCTTGGGATGGAGGTGAAACCTCTCCGGGACGCGCCCTAAAGCCGCGGCAACAAGCTGGAGTTCTGTCCGAGGAACAGCTGTCATGATGGGGTGGAAGAGTCCAGAGGGAGCTTGAGAGGGAGCCTCTGGAGGCGATGGAGGACGCCGCTCAGCAAAAGCAGCGTTCAGGCGCTGGAGGAAGGAATCAGCCAGGCGCTTGTCCTCTTCTTCCTGCAAAATCCCCTGCTGCAACAGGAAGCTCCGGTAAAGCTGCCGGACTGGTGTGTGGGAACGAATCTGCTTGTACAGGAGCGGCTGCGTATATGTTGGCTCGTCTGCTTCATTGTGCCCGTACTTGCGGTAACAGAAGAGATCGATGACGACATCCTCGCGGAAGGTCATTCGGTACTCCAGCGCCAGGAGAGCCACCGCGATGGCGGCTTCAGGATTGTCTCCGTTGACGTGGAAAATTGGCGCCTGAATCATCTTCGCAATGTCAGTTGGGTATACCATTGAGCGGGCATCCACTGGTTCGGTGGTGAAACCAATTTGGTTGTTGACAATGATGTGCACCGTCCCGCCCGTGGTATAGCCACTGAGTTTCGAGAGGTTGAGTGTTTCTGCCACAATCCCCTGCCCGGCAAAAGCTGCATCCCCGTGGATAAGGATAGGCAGGACGCGAGTGCGCTCGTGGTCAGCAAGTTGGTCCTGGAGCGCGCGCGCCATCCCCTCTACCACTGGATCAACCGCCTCCAGGTGGCTCGGATTCGATGCCAGGAGAAGTTGAACGGTCTTCCCTGTTGCGGGATGTTCGTAGACACCGCGCGCTCCGAGATGGTACTTGACATCTCCCGAACCATGGAAGGAGGTGGGATCGGTTTCGCCTTCGAATTCGTCGAAGATACGCCGGAAGGGTTTCCCGAGGAGGTTTGCAAGCACATTGAGGCGTCCTCGGTGCGCCATTCCGAGGACGACGTGCTCGACGTTGTGGTCAGCTGCTCGCTGCAAGAGTGCATCGAGGAGCGGCAACAGCGTTTCCCCACCCTCCAGAGAGAAGCGCTTGTGCCCTACGAACCTGCGGTGTAAGAACTGCTCGAAGAGCTCGGCTTCGAGCAGCTTCTCGTAGATCCGGCGCCGCTGTTCGGGAGATAGAGGTAATTGGGCACGCGTCTGCTCCAGGCGCTCGTAAATCCACCGCCGGCGCTCCGGGTCTTGGATGTGCATGAATTCCACACCGACGGGACCGCAGTAAGTATCCCAGAGCAGCTCCAGAATTGTCCGCAGAGAAGCACGCCGATACTCTCCAACCCCGCCTGTATAGAACTGCCGGTCCAGATCCCAGATGGTAAAGCCGTACCTCGCCGGGTCCAGGTCGGGATGGTAGTCCCACTCTTCCTTCAAGGGATTTGTCTGCGCGATGAGATGCCCACGAACACGGTACGAGCGGATCAACTGGGCAAGCCGTTCTTCCTTGACTCCCGGTTCAGCAGATGAATCCTCCGCCCAGCGGAACGGCGGAATGGGAATACGGAGCTCATCGAAGATGGCGTCGTAAAAATTGTGCTCACCCAGCAGGAGCTGCTCCAGAAAGGCAAGGAACTCACCTGATTCTGCCCCTTGGATAATGCGGTGGTCGTACGTGCTGGTGACGGTCATGACCCGACCGATGGTCACCTGCCTGAGGACATCCGCGGGGGTTGCCCGCAGCTCGGTGGGGTACGCAATGGCACCGGTTGCCACAATCAGCCCTTGTCCTTCCATGAGGCGGGGAACAGACATGATGGTCCCCAACGTCCCGGGATTTGTCAGCGAGACGGTTGTCCCAGTGAGGTCCTCCGGGCTCAGACGCCCTGTTCGAGCACGGTGGACAAGCTCTTCGTAGCGGGCAATGAATTCCGAAAAGCTCAGGCTCTGCGCCTCTTTGATGTTCGGGACCAGAAGCGAGCGGCTGCCGTCCTTGCGCACCACGTCGACGGCAATGCCTAGGTTGATGCTGCGGCGACGCACGCGGTAGAGCTTCCCGCCGATCTCCGCACAGGCGTCGTTGAGGTGGGGATAGCGCTGCAGGGCGCGGACAATTGCCCAGGCGAGGAAGTGGGTGTAGCTGAGCTTCGGATGCCCGCGACGCTGCAGGTAGCGGTTTGCCAGCCAACGGTTCTCCTCCAGCAGCTTGACCGGGATAGTTCGGAATGACGTTGCTGTGGGAACCTCCAGACTGCGCCTCATATTCTGGGCAATGCGCTCAGCACTCCCTTCCAAGAGGAGCAGCTCATCGGTAGGCAGAAGCCATGCTGGAGGCGCTGATGCAGAAACCGCTCCCTCTCCCGACGGAGCCGGTGCTGGGGCGGCACCGTCCCGAAATTCCAGCACACTCTGCCCATTCCCCCATTGCTCAAAGTACTGGCGCCACTCTGGAGGGACTGAGTCAGGGTCGAGCAGATACTGCGCATAAAGCTCCCGAACATAGGCTTCGTTGACGGAAAGACCGGAAGCCAGGGGGCGTTCCATGGATGGAGTCGAGGACATTGTCCACTATTTCCCACCGGGCTCAAAGACGCACACCGCAGTGGTATAGTCCAGTGCCGTGCCAGTTTCCACAGTGCCCAACGGGGCGCTCAGCGTGACCGAAGGAAGCTCGCCGAAAGTTTGAGTAACTTTGCCGGGCACGACGTCGACAACTGCCATCATGAGCCACTGCCTGGTACTCTGTGGTGCCATTGCCGCGGGGGTGGCAGCATTTGGTCAGGTGGCGCTCTCCCTCCGCGGGGCTCTCCTGGAGACGTGGCACCGGGCACAGCTACGCGACGCTGGCGGGATTCTCGATTGCGGGCTTCTCCGCTCGGGGGTAGGCTCGGGATGGAGCGCTGCTGTCGGGGTAGATCTCTCACTCTCCCCGCTCCGGTTCGAGCTTGCGCTCCAGCTCAGTGAGCGTGGGGGCACATTGACAGCGCAGAACACCTTCCCGATTCGGGATACTGTGAGCGGCTCGGTCATTGATGTCACAACAGAGGCGCGCCTCCAGAGCAGCTGGCTCATGGCAGAGCTGCAGCCCCTGCTCCTTATCCCCTTCGCTCGGCGTTTCCAGGCATTTGCGGGCATGGGTATTGGAATCCCGCTGGCAGCTCGGTTCCGGCAAGAGGAGGTCATTCTCTCACCTGACACAGTCTATTTCACCCTCGGTGATGGGCAACGCCGACGGAGCCGTCTTCTGACAGAAGGCGATTTCCAGAAACCAACGCCCCTCCACCTTGCGCTGACAGTCGGGGTTGGACACGCTCTGAGCTTGGGAGGAGCGTGGGAGTGGACACAGCGCTTCGGGGTGACCGCTACCCTCACGAGCCTCCTTCCGGGAGCTGCCTGGCGTCTGTGGTCGCTGCGGGCAGAGATGGGATTGCGGCGCACGTTCGAGCCATCTCCACCGGAGGTGCCTCCTCCGCCGTCACCGCCCCCGCCTCCCCCGCCACCGGAGGCGCCTGCGCTGGCACTGTTTCCGGTAGAACTCGTCGCCCGGGTGCGCAGTGGGCATGAGTTGCTTGCAACCCCACCGGTAGTGCTGGCGGTGTTCTTCGATTCTGCCTCTGCGCAGATTCCACCACGCTACGGGCAATCGCCTGTCGAGCTCGAAAGGCTTATGGCGCTTGATCCGCTGGAGGTACATCGGTACGTACTGCCGTATGTCAGCGGGCTGCTCCAGCGCCATCCTGCAGCACACGTCGTGCTCGAAGGGGCTACCTCAGGCGATGAGCCCGGCGGGATTGCCCTTGCCCAGCAACGTGCTGAGGCGGTCCGCCGTGCCCTCCTCGCTCTCGGGGTTCCGGCAGAGCGCATTACGGTGCAGGCGTCGCTCCTTCCCCGCTCTCCTTCAAATCCCGCCTATCCGGAGGGGCGTGCAGAGAATCGCCGGGTTGATATCGTGCTGCACAACGCTCCGAGCATTGAGTATGTTCGGCGCCGAGTGTTTCGGGAGCTCTCCGGGCAGCTCACCTTCCGGCTGGAGTGTCGGGGGATGTCCGCGGAGGAGCCTGTAGAGGTAAGCCTTTCGTGTGGGGATAGCCTCTTTGTGTTCCCCTGCCGGGCTGGGGAGCTTATGCATGTGCCCCTTCTGTGCCGGCTTCCCGAAGACGGGGTGGGGAGTTTCCCACTGGTGCTGCGGGCTATGAACGCAGCCCGTGGAGTGGCAGCAGAAGCAACCCTCGAGGTACTCCCTGAGCGCTATCCGCATGACACCGTCGAGCTCGATGTCCGCCGCTTCCGGGCAATTCTGCGCTTTGACTACAATAGCTCGGAGCTTTCCCCAGAGGTTCGGGAGCGGCTCCGTCAGCTGGTGGAGTTCCTGCCAGCGCAAGCCCGGGTTGTCATTTATGGGAGCAGCGATGCTCTAGGAACGGAACGGCGCAACGTTGAGCTGACCGAGGAGCGAGCGCGGAAGACGGCGCAGTTCCTCCATCAGCTTGCTCCCTGGCTTTTGGTTCGGACGCTGCCGCTGCCTGCATCGTGGAAATTCAGTGAGCGCTTCCCCGAAGGGCGCTTCCTGAACCGTTCCATCTGGATCGAGCTTGAGCCCTAGGGCAAATGAGGTGCACCCCGAAACTCGTCTCCACAGGTGCCTGTTCCACAAGGGAGCCGGAATGATGCTGCGGATTGCCTTCTCGAAAGCGAGCGGGTCGCCCAAGTACGAAAACTACTGGCGCTGGCTCCAGCGTGCGCTTCCCGAGGTGGAGCCAGTTGATCTCTCCGTCTCAGCCGATCCCATCGCTGCTCTGGAGAGCTGTGCGGGGCTGGTCTTGACTGGAGGTCCCGATATTGCTCCCCAGCGCTACGGGCGTCCAGAATACGCACCCCTCTGCACGGATGTCCCAGACGAGCCCCGAGACGAGTTGGAGCTGCGCCTTGTCCGATACGCTGAGGAGCTGCGGATGCCGATACTGGCAATCTGCCGGGGTGCCCAGCTCCTCAACGTTGCCTTCGGCGGGACACTCATAGCGGATCTCCCCACGCAGCGCCCAACCGAGCTTGTCCACTGGAAGGTCGACGGGCGCGATGCGTGGCACCCTGTGGAGGTACTCCCTGCCACACTCCTGTGGCGATACACGCGGGTAGAAAGCGGTGAAGTCGCCAGTGCACACCACCAAGCGGTGGACGAGCTGGCCCCTGTCTTCGTAGCAGCGGCGGTCTCACCCGATGGGGTTGTCGAGGCGTTCGAATGGGCACAGCCGGAGGGACGTGGATTCCTCCTGGCGGTGCAGTGGCACCCGGAGCGGATGCCTTGGGAAAACCCACTCTCCGCTGCCCTGGCTGAGCGGTTTGTCATGGAAGCAGAGCAGTACGCTGTGCTCTTCCAGCGACCGCGGTAGAGTGCACCGTTTGCCGGGAGTGCTGTAATTTCGCGTGCGGCTCTTTGGAAGCGGGAATAGCTCAGTTGGTAGAGCACGACCTTGCCAAGGTCGGGGTCGCGGGTTCGAGTCCCGTTTCCCGCTCAGCGACGCGAGTCGCCACTTCCTCTCTATGCTGCATGCCTTGCCATCACCTTCCCCTGATGGCAGGGCATTTCTTTTTACACGCAGCACCGGACTCGCTCGTTTCCGCACTGTGTCTGTTGGACCTCCGGGGAGGACGCAGCGGGGAGTGTGGGCTCCTTCTTTGTCCAACCAATAGGCAGGACACTATGCGGCGAATTGCTGTGCTGCTCTGCAGTAGCGTCCTCGCCAGCAGCGCCAGTGTGCCTCCTGGGCTCCAGCTTCGAGAAGCATCACCGACGGTGCTCCATGTCCTCTATCGCCCCGTCTTTGAAGCTCCGGTGCATGGGCTTCCGGAGTTTCTCTCGATTGCCGGCACGAGCCTACGAGGGCGCTCAGAGGCAGAGCAGGTCGTGCCAGTGTTCGAATTCCCGGTCACTGTTCCCGGTCCTGACGCTGTCGCAGGGATTGAGGTCGTGCAGTTAGTCACCCAGCGCCGTCCTGGACTCCCTCCAACGGTAGAGGAACTCGTTGCCCATTTCGGGGGAGCGCCACCGCTGGGGGCAGTGCCGGAGGGATGGGTCGAGTTCTCGTACGCTGGAATCGCTCGGGGACGGCACCTGGGATACGTTCGCATCCGTTGCCTCCGCCCGCTGCCCGAGCAGAGGGTCACGGAGGTGCTCCACTTCCTCGAAATTCGCCTCCGTTTTGTGCCGGAACGGGCTCGTGCCCCGCTGCGGTGGGAAGCTCTCCAAGAGCCATTCCCGATTTCTGTCAATGACGGGACAGCTCCTGCCTGGTACGCCGCCGCGGCTCCGCTGCTGCAGCGCCAGACTGCTCCCGCTTCGTGGGCTGACTTTTCTTCCGGTACCTGGCTCCGGGTTGTGGTACAGCAGGAAGGTGTCTACCGCATTACCGCAGAGCAGCTGCACCAGCTTGGGGTGAGGATTTCCCGAGAGGAGATCCCCACGCTCAAACTCTTGGGAATAGGTGGTCAACCCTTGCCCGAAGCAGTCTCCACGGCACTTGAGGAGCACCTCGTCGAGCAGCCTCTCATTGTCCGCACAACGGAGGCGGGAGAGTTGCGGGAAATCCTCTTCTACGGGGCTCCGACTTCCGGCTTCCGGTACCAGGATAGCACCTTTGTTCACTGGCTCAACCCGTATACGGAGCGGACCGTGTACCTCCTCACCTGGGGTGGGCGTCCAGGCTCCCGGGCAGAGCCGGTACCTCCTCCGAGTGACTCCCCAGTTCTGCGTCCAGCTACTTACACCGCTCGCCTCTTCTGGGAAGAGGAGCTCTATCAGCCCTTTGCTCTGCCCTCGGGGCGCGACTGGTTTGGTCCCCTGCTCGACCCGGTGACTCCCGTCGTCTATACCACGCCGCTTCCAGACCTGGAGCGCTCCGGGCAGATTCTCTATCGCTTCGTTGTGGTCAATCGAGCTACCGTTCCGGCGCAATTCTCGGTCTTCGAGGACGCGAACCCTCTCTGGAGCGGGACTCTCGGCGCTGCGGGCAGCTATACGGAAGCCGTTGCAACTGCACCGATCACCGTCTCCCTCCCCGCTGCTCGGATTGCCGGCGATAACCGGAGTGTCCTCCGCTTCCTGTACAGCACCGCTAGTGGCACCGGATTTGGGCACGTAGACTGGGTGGAAATCCACTACCCACGCCGCTTCGTGGCGATCAATGACGCCATCGACTTCTTCACCGAGCCGGACTGGGAGGGAGTTGTGGAAATCAGCATCACGGGCTTCTCCGGTGGGGAAATCTGGGGCTTCGAGGTAACCGACCAGCGGCGTCCACAGCTGCTTCCGAACTTGGCAATATCTGCTGGGACATTCGTGCTCCGAGCGCAGCTCCGCCGGGGGGAACCCCGCCGCTTCTTCATCAGTGCCCGGCTCCTGACTCCAACACTTGAGCGCGCTGTCGTCGCCGGGCTTCGAGAGCGACGGACGGGAGCAGAGCTCCTCGTGCTCACCCCGCGCGACCTTCTCTCCTCGGCAGAAGAGTACCGGCGCTACCGGGAACAGACAGGGATATCGGTCCTCGTTGTCCCAACCGATGCGGTCTTTACCGAATTCGCTGCCGGCATGCCCGATCCAACGGCGCTGCGGAACTTCCTTGCCTTTGCCCTTGCGACTTGGACGCCTGCTCCCCGTTTCGTCCTGCTCTGGGGTGATGGGCACAACGACTACAAAGGGATTTCCACGAAGGTGCCGAACTATGTCCCGACCTACCAGTCGGAGCTCCCCCGCTCTGGGAGCAGCCCGCTCTACTACAACGCCATTGACAGCTACACTACGGACGACTTCTACACATGGCTCCAGGGTGAGGATGCTCTGCCGGACATCGCTCTGGGGCGCATTCCTATTGGCTCCGACGAGGAAGGTCGCTGGATGGTGGAGAAGCTCCGGCACTACGAGACTGCTTCTGCTGCCGGGAGCTGGCGCACAACGGTGACCCTCGTTGCTGATGACGGTCCCACCAGCAGTGGAACTGACTACACCTTGCACACCGACCAGAGCGAAGGGCTCAGTGCCCAGCTTCCGGCTTTCCTGATTCAGCGCAAGATATACCTGGCGGAATACCCAGCGGAAAATGTTCCAGGCGGTCGGCGCAAGCCTGAGGTGACGCAAGATCTGGTCGCAGCGGTCAATGCTGGGACACTGGTTCTCAACTGGGTCGGGCACGGGAATCCGCGCCTCTGGGCACACGAGCAAATCCTGGAGCGGGAGACCACCATCCCGCTGTTTCAGAACCTCGATCGCCTCTTTTTCTTGACAGCGGCAACGTGCGATTTTGCCCGCTTCGACAATCCGCAAGTCCCCAGCGGAGCAGAGGCAATGCTCCTGAGTCGGATCGGTGGTGCTATCGGGGTCTTCGCCGCGACACGCCTGGTTTACGCAACGCCGAACGCTGCGATCATGCGCGCGTTCTTCCGGCTGCTCTTCCAGCGGCAGGCAGATAGCTCCTGGCCCCGCATCGGGGAGGTCTTCTGGGCAACGAAGCTACAGCAATTCAGCCCTATCAACGATCGAAAGTACGCTCTGCTGGGCGACCCAGCACTGCGCCTGCTTTTGCCGGAAGGGAAAGGGCAAGTTGACTCTCTCAACGGTGTGGCTCTCGCGGATTCCCTGCCGGCGCTTGCGGCATGGTCCCGGGTTCGGCTCTCCGGACGCATCCTCTCCCCCCGAGGAGAGCTCTGGGACGATTTCTCCGGGCGTCTGTTCCTGGTCCTGACCGATGCCTCGCGGCAGGTGAAGGTGGCAGAAGAGTATGCCGGTATGGTGACCATTCACCGCTTTCTCAAGCAAGGGGCGGTCCTCCACCAAGGGGTCTATGCGGTCCGCAACGGGCGCTGGGAAGCGGAGTTTATCCTGCCGCGGGAGCTGAGTTTCTCGGACTCGGCTGGACAGTTGTTCTTGGTAGCCTTCTCTGAGGACGGACGGGCGGCAGCAGGGGTCCAGTATGGGATTCGCTTCGCCGGGCTTCTTCCCTCCACCGTTGCCGATACACTCGGACCACGCATCGTGCTCTACCTGGACGATCCTGGTTTCCGCCCGGGGGACCTTGTCCGTTCGGTTCCGGAGTTGGTGGCAGAACTCTGGGATGAGTCGGGCATCAACACCTCAGGTGCATTGGGGCGCCGGGTGGAAGCCTGGATTGATGATGACCCCACGGCACTGGATCTGACCGAGCTTGTGCAGCCACTGCCCGAGCGTCCCGGTGTCGTGGGTGTCCGGAAACCGCTCGTTGGGCTGGCGCCGGGAGTCCACCGCGTGCGCCTGCGTGCCTGGGATGTCTATGGGAATCCCTCGACTGCGGAAACCGTCTTCCGGATTGCAGCAGAGCTCCGCCTGGAGGAGCCACGGGTCATTCCGCACCCGGTCTCATCTTTCCCCGTGCGGTTCCGCTTCCTCTTCAACGGGGTCCAGCCCACACCGGCGGAGTTAACAATAGCTGACCTCCTCGGCAGCATCCTGGTGCGCCGAACGGTGACACTCGTGCCGACCCGTGCAGGTGAGCTCCTCTGGGACGGGACCAGCGATGCCGGCATACCCGTAGCCCCGGGAACGTACGTCTATACCCTCCGCCTTCTGACCTCCGAGGGTACAAGCGTCTCACAGCCGTTCGTCATTGTGCGATAGTTCCACACACAGCCGAGCCATCCGATGGCACGCACACTGGTTGCAGCCCTCCTCTTCGCAAGCGTGAGTATTCCTCCGGTCTGGGCGCAAGCAGGGGCAGCAGCTGTTCCATTCCTGCTGATCTCTCCCGATGCTCGCTCCAGCGGGATGGGAGAGGCCGGGACTGCCATTGCCGACAACATCAATGCAATCTACTGGAATCCGGGCGGTCTGGGCTTCCTGAGCAACCGGCAGATTGCCTTGAGCTTTTCCCGCTGGTTGCCGCAATTCAACGCGGATCTCTTCTACAGCTACATCACCGCCGGGCAGTACTTCCCGCAGCTGGATGGAACGGTTGCCGTCAACTTCATCCTGATGAACCTGGGCGAATTCGTGCGGACGGACAATCTGGGGAATGTCCTGGGGACCTTCCGCTCGAACGAGTTCACGCTTGGAGTCTCCTACGGCACGCTGATCGCTGATGATCTGGGGGCAGGGATTCAGCTCCGCTTTATCCGCTCGAATCTTGCCCCAGCAGCAGCGGGAGAATCTGTTGCGGGTGTGGGGACCAGCGGGAGCTTCGATCTGGGAGTGCTCTGGAAGCCTTCGCGGTTGACAGTCGGTGGGCTCGACCTAGGCAAACGGCTCTCGCTCGGGGTCAATCTGCAGAACGTCGGTCCGAAGATGACGTACCGGAATGAAGCCGATCCCTTACCGACCAATCTGCGCTTGGGAATTGGCATCCAGGCGATCCGGGATGAGTTCAACGACTTGAAGTTCGCCATCGACATCGCCAAGCTGATGGTCCGCCGCGATAGTCTTGGCTCTGACGCCCTGCCGACCTCTCTGGTCACCGCCTGGCGCAATCCAGGCGTTGAGCTAGCAATGGGCATGGAGTACTGGTACCAGCAGACAGTTGCCCTGCGGCTTGGGTACTTCACCGAGCCGTCTCGCCTGGGAAATCGGCGTTTCATCACCTTCGGCGCTGGCGTGCGCTACGATATGTTCACGCTGGACTTCAACTACATCAACACCATCGAGGAAAATCACCCGCTGGCAGGCACGATGCGCTTTTCACTGCTGGTAGATCTCGGGAGCACAGCGCAGCAGTAGCTAGACCGGTGAGCGACGCTGGGATAGCCGCTCCCGAACGGTGGGTGCCTCTTCGAAGCCCTGCTCGGTGATGAGCACGGTAAGGTACTCCCAGGGAGTGCAGTCATACAACGGTGTCGCCTGCGGAAGAGCACCGCGACACAGCCGTGGCGCTGTCCCGACCAGTTCCTCACCCCAGTGCTCTGGCAGAAATTTCTCCGAACAGCTCAAGACCCAAACGGGACGGTGCTCCAGCCAGAGGTAGTGTGCCAACAGAGCTGTTCCAACCTTGTGTATGACACCGTCCAGGCAGACTCCATCGGAGCCAATGAGGAACAGATGGACAGAAGCCGCAAGGACGCTGACTTGGGACTCCGCCAGCAGCACAACAGGGATGCCAGACGAGTGTGCCCAGCGGGCAAGCTGAATGCCTTCCCTTCCCGGTTCAGAGATAGTGCAGAAGAGGCGGATGCGTTTGTCGAGCTGCAGGATTTTCTGGAGGACCCGTTGCACGTGCGAGCTTGCCGAGTGTGTCAGCACCGTTGCCCCTGTCGGGAGGAATGCGGCGGCGATCTCAGCTGCGCGGTCAACGTGGTGCTGGAGGGTCTGCAGGAAGCTCTCCGCCTCCGCGAGGAATGCCTGGCTGGGGGCACCTTCGGTGAGCAGAGACTCGAAGCGGGATGCGAGGTTCCGGAACAGCGCCATGGCAGGGTGCGCATCGACAAGCTGGTGAACGCTTCTGTGGAAGTCCTCTGCTGACGCCCCCGCTGACTGCATGCGGTAGCAGAGCGCGACAAAGCGCTCGAGGAGTGTGAGGGAACCGTGTCGACGGTCCCTCTGCAGAAGCCGAAGCTCACGGTGCCACGTCATCGCAGGACCTCGCCGGTCTCCAGGCTCCAGCACAAGAGATCCAGCTCCTCTGGAGGGATTTGCAGACGATGGGCGAGCACAACAAAGGCTTGCTCTGCCTGCTCGTACGAGCGCCGGCTCGTTGGTAGCCGCACCGGACAGCCAAGGCGGTGCATCCACCGGATGATATGGCGGTCAAGGACAGCAATCCCGCGAACGCCGGTATTCCGCAGGAAGTGAGAGGCTTCCTTCATCCCGAAACCGTTGACCGTGCGGACAAGCTCCCAGCGCTTCTCTGCAGGCGAGAGCGCACTGTGGCGGATACTCCAGACGCGCTCGAAGACATCGTGGACGCGTGCCAGCCGTTGCGCCTTCTGGCGATGGAAGCGGATGTAGGCATGCGGTGCACGCAGGAGGTGCTCTAGCTCTGTGCGAGCCAACCGCTGGGCGAAGAAGTCCCGCCGTCGGAGCTGCTCCAAGCATGCCAAAGCATGACGGGCTTTCGTCCCTGGTGTGCACAGGCAGTAGCAGAGCTCGTAGAAGCTCGCTTCGGGATCCTCTCCGAGGGCAGCAAACTCCTCCAGGCGCTGCCGGATCAGCCCGGAGCGCTCACGGTATGCCTGCCGCAGGAGCTCAACCGAGCTGTCGGGTATGCAAGGAACACGGCTCTGGACGTCCTCTCTGCTCGGAGGAGACTGCACGGAACGGACACCGTCCATGCTCATCGCCTTCTACAAGCCATACGGAGTTCTCTCGCAATTTACACCAATCCCGGGGTCGCGCTTTCGGACCTTGGCGGAGTTCGGGTTCCCGCCAGGGGTCTATCCTGTTGGGCGGTTAGATGCCGAGAGCGAGGGATTGCTCTTGCTGAGTGATGAGCCATGGATTGTCTACCGGCTGCTCCATCCGCGCTTTCGCCATCGTCGAGTGTACTGGGCACAGGTAGAGCGCATTCCATCAGAGGAGGCGCTGGAACAGCTCCGACGCGGGGTGCGGATTGCCGGAGGATATCGCACGAAGCCCTGCCGGGTGTGGATTCTGGAGCCGCAGCCGCAGATCCCGCCACGCGTTCCCCCGGTGCGCTTCCGCAAGACTGTCCCGACATGTTGGATTGCCCTGGAGCTGACCGAGGGCAAATACCACCAGGTCCGCCGCATGACGGCAGCCGTCGGGCATCCGACGCTGCGCTTGCTCCGGGTTCAAATCGGGGATTTCCAGCTCTGGAGCCTCCAACCCGGGCAGTGGCGTTTACTCTCCGCCCGAGAGCGAGCAGCTGTGCTGGCACTCTAAAGTCCAAGGGTGAGCACCAGCAGGAGCGAGAGGTAGCTCTTCGGCTCCTCCCCTTCTACCCGTCCGATGAGGTTACTGATGGCGTATCGGACTTCTGCTCCGATGCCCACCGGACCAGCAGCCAGTCCAATGCCGGCACCAACATCTGCGCCCACTCGATGACTGTTCTGCGTCCCCAGAGCCAGCGGGACGGAAATGGTGCCCCGCTCCCAGTCGGTTGAGGTGTTCAAGATCGTGTAACTGAGCTGTCCGCTGACGGACAGCTGCAGAGGTCCGGGCAGGACGTGGAATTCAACCCCGGCAGAGATCGGCACCAGGTTCTGTACCGATGCCAGCACTGCGAGCGTATCCCCGCTCTGGGGATCGGTCACATAGAGGCGGCTCTGCGGAAAGCGCACAAGGGCAATACCGCCGATGAAGGAGAAACGCTCCGAAAGGGTGCTCCGCGTCCGAATCCCGAGCTGGTATCCGAGTCGAGCTGCCTCCCGGAGAAGGGACCGGAGGGTATCCCCAGAGCGGAAGCCCGCGCGGTTGTACACGTCATTGATGGAAGCACTCGGGGTAGCAAGCCCGCCGAAAAAGCTGATCCCAACTTGAGCAGGAGCGGGCAGTGCCAGGAGCGTCACCAGCGACACACCGAGCACGATGCGGTGCATGGTTCCCTCCACTGCTGTTACCGGTGTTGCAGTAACACTTCCAAGCGGTCCTGCATTTCGAGGAAGTCCTTCTCCGACCGATATCCGATGCGTCGGAACTGGATCACGCCGTGGCGGTCCAGGAAGAATTGGGTTGGGATCCCCGTTACCCCGAGCCGGGGCGGGATGCCGTCGTGTTCATCGGCGTAGAGCGGGAAGCTGTACTGTGGATTGTTGAGCCGGAAGTCAGCCAGAGCTTTCCGGCGCTCTTCGGTCCGTTCCCAGACATTGAGGGCGACGATGGCCACATCGGGGCGTTCTCGGTAGAGCTCCCAGAGCTTTTGCAGGAGCGGGAACGACTGCATGCAGGGTCGACACCAGCTTGCCCAGAGGTCCAGCAAGACAACTTTCCCCCGCAACTGGGCTAAGGTCAGGGTGTCCCCGGCTGGGGAGATGAGCGGGTAGTTGGCAAGCGTTTCGGGAAGTTGCCATTCCAGGCGTTCCTGCCACCAGAGGCGCTGACGCCGGAGCTCTGCCGCACGCTCGTGCAGACGGAGCATCTCCTGCTGAAGCTCCAGCGAGTCAGCCCGTACCACCTGCAGGAAAAGCTCTCGGAACTGTGCCCAGAGCGTGTCGCTGTCCTTCGACTGCAGGATGGCTTCCGTGCAGACGGCAAAGGCATTTTTGTTCTGCCCCACAACGCGGAGAGCCTCCACCAGCTGTTCGAACAGCTCCGTAGGCGCATCGTCCTGGTAGGCAGAGCGAGCCTGCTGGAAGCGTTCGATAGCCTCTTCGACTCGCCTATTCTGGCGCAGCAGCCGCGCTTCCGTTGCCAGCACGAGTCCGGAGAGAATCCGGGTGCTGCGCTCCCACTCCGCTGTACTCAGATGTTTGGGTCTGCGATGGAGGCGGGCCAGGCGCTGGTGCTCGTATGTTGCTCGCATGTGCTGTACCCACGGCGCTGCCTTCTCCGGCTGCCGCCGCTCCAGCCAGTAGTTTGCTAGCTCCGCATAGGCTTCCACTGGGACTGTCGGGAAGCGCCGGAAGAGTGCCGCAACGCTATCGGGGCGGTCGTACTGGAGCAATGCGCGGACCAGTGCCACGTATGCCTCATCGTATCCCGGTGTTCCGCTCGAGTAGAGGCGCAGAAAGCGTTCTGCTGTGGCGATGTATTCCTGGGCAATCGCGGCGCGGTTGAGGCGTACCAGGAGGATCTCGCGGGCAAGCTCCCAGTGGGGGAAGCGGGTCAGAACCTGCTCTTCGAGCATTGTCAGCCGTTTATGCTCTCGCAGTGCGCCCAGAGCCCAGAGAGCGGCGCGGACATCCGCCTCGCTCTCCTGCGGGTAGGGCTGCTGGAGGAGCTCCCGAAGGCGTTGCTGCTGCCTTTGGGGATCGAGCATCCCGAGCCGTCCTTGAACGGCAACAAGCCAGATATGGGCAGCGAAGTCATTCGGGTACTCACGGACCACCTGCTGCAGGAGGCGCTCAGCAGTTTCCAAATCCGGCATCCTCCGCCACCCACCATCGTGGATAAGCCCGAAGCGACTGGTTGCAGCGCGGATCAGCGCTGCCCGGAGAGGCTTGCCCCTCTCGTGCACGAGAATCTCCCACAACTGCCCGTGATGGGTGTCGAAGAGGTGTCCGGTGCCCACTTTGCAGAGTGCGAAGACCGTTGCTGTATCCAAGCGGAAAGCACCCACATGCACCCCTGTGGTGCGCTGGTACTCCAGCGGAATCTCCCGGAGAGTGGGATATGCCTGATGCTCTGTGAACTCGTAGACGTAGAGCCAGAGATACTCCCCCGGAGCGAAGCGGAGGCTATCGGGACGGTACTCCACCGAAACGGAGCTTCCCCGCTCCGGGTTTGGAGGATACAGGCGGAGCTCGCCGGACAGAGCGAGACTGCTCCAGAGAACTCCGAGGAGGAGCAGCGCTGCGTACATGGTCTTTCCCCTCTCGTTTGTGCTACGGAGCCTCTTCGTACGGGGCACCGAGTCCGTAGACAGTGCGCAAGTGCTCTTGCAGGTACGCAAAGGCTTCCTCCGGTGTGTTCGTGTACACGAAGAGCTGGAGGTCTTCCGGGGAAATCACCCCGGCTTCGGCCATGTAGTCGAAATTGATGACACGGCGCCAGAACTCTTCGCCGTAGAGTACAACCGGCAGACGGCGGCGGATTTTGCGTGTCTGAACAAGGGTTAGCACCTCCATCAGCTCGTCCATCGTGCCGAACCCGCCGGGGAAGAGCACCATTGCCTTTGCCAGGTAGACAAACCAGAACTTGCGCATGAAGAAGTAGTGGAACTCGAAGTTCAGCTCAGGGGTGATGTAGGGGTTCGGAGCTTGCTCATAGGGCAAGCTTATGCCCAGCCCGATAGAGATTCCCCCGGCTTCGTAGGCGCCACGGTTAGCAGCTTCCATAATCCCTGGACCACCACCGGAACAGATGATGAAGCGCCGGGCTGGAGGAAGTGTCAGTGACCACTCGGTGAGCATGCGTGCCAAGCGACGCGCCTCTTCGTAGTAGCGTGTCAGCGGGCGAATGCGCTCTAGCTCCTGCCGCCGCTTCTGCAAGACGGTGTCCTCCGCCCCACGCCATTCCTGTTGCGCCTGCAGAGCGTTCCACTGGTGGCGGAATTCCTCCTCCGACAGGCACCGCGCTGATCCCCAAAAGACAACCGTGTTCCGAACCCGGAGCTTCCGAAACCGCTGCTCTGGATAGAGGTACTCTGCCAGAATCCGAATCACTCGGGCATCACGGCTGTGCAGGAACTCAGGATTATCGTATGCTTTCGGCGATCGCTGTCCGACAGGGAGCTTGTTTTCCATCAAAGTCCTCAGCGCACCAAGTGGTACCCTCCATCAACCAGGAGCCACTGCCCGGTGATGTATGACGTCGCAGTGGCAAAAAAGTAGACTGCCTCGAAGACATCCCCGGCTGTCCCATACCGTTGCGCGGGGATACGCTCTGCGGGCACAACGCCTTCTTCGCCGGGCTCTAACAGCAGGATCCCCGGGCAGACGGCGTTGACGGTGATGCGGGGAGCCAGCTCCAAGGCGAGATTGCGGGTCAGCTGGAGCAGTGCTGCTTTCGAGACGTTATAAGCCGTGCGATGGCGCCACGTACGGACCCCGCCCAGCGAGGCGATATTGACAATGCGTCCCGCGACGGTCTGCACTGCCGCAAATGCCTGGCTGGTGTAGAGGCACGCTGTGAGGTTTACCCGGAGCGTCTCCTCCCAGAGCTCTGGGCTGAGTTCCAGGAGCGGGTGTGCTGGCGGATAGACCGCCGCGTTGTTGACCAGAACGTCCGGTGCACCCCATTGCTCAGCAATGGAGGTAAAGACGTGCTCGATCTGCTCCCGATTCCGCAGGTCGGCTTGGACTGTGAGTATCCGCACCCCATAGTGCTGTAGCTGCTGTGCCAGCTGGTATGCCTCCTGAGCTGAGCGCCAGTAGTGGAGCACTACATCCCACCCCCGCTGGGCGAAGCCTTCGGCAAGGGAGCGCCCGAGGCGACGGGCTGCTCCGGTGATGAGCACACTCGGCATGATCACTGCCCATAGCGCTGAAGGACAATCTGCCTGCCTTCCGGTGTCTCTGCCGTAAAGCTTGGCGCCTCCATCCACTCGCGGCGAACTACTCCCAACGCAACCCAGCCTGCAAGCTCGGCAACAGGGGCAGCACTGGTGATGGTACCGATGCGCTGTTGTCCAACGGAGAGTGCCGCAGGAACCGGGATGGGTTCCCTGCTCTGGAATCGGAGCAGGCACCGCTGCACTTTGCCATACGTCTCCAGCCGTGCCAGCACTTCCTGTCCGATGTAACAGCCTTTGCTCAGGCTCACCAGCTCCCCGAGTCCGACCTCAAAGGGGTTGTACTCCTCACTCCATTCCGCTCCGGGCTTTCCCTGCCCTGCAAGGATACGGGCAGCCTCCACCTGATCTGCCGTCGAAGGTTCCCCGAGGACTTCCTGCAGAGCGGCTCGGAGCTGGTCCCCATGCCCCCTGGGCAAGAGTATGCGGTAGGCCTCCCCTCCACTATAGGCGGGGATCCAGAAGCAGCGAAGCGGGATGCCCCGCCAGAATGCAGCACCTCCAGCGCCCCAGTGGTGCTGGGTCGGTAGCGGCACCCCGAGGCGCCTCAAGAGCTCCCCTCCACCAGAACCGTGGAGTTCGCTCCCGTCCCACACCTGAGGCGGGGACAAACGCAGCTGTTCCAGGAAGCGGAAACGTTGAAGCCAGCCAAGGAGGCTTTCCCCTCTGCCCGCTGGGCAGACAACCTCTAGCGTGCCTGCCTCACGCTGCACGACGATGGCAACCTCGCGGATACGCCCCTTCTCGGTTGTGAAAACCGTTGCCCGTGATTCCCCAACGGGCAAGTGTGCCAGCTCCGCTGTGCTCATCCGATTGAGGAAATCCAGCGCGTCGGGTCCCTCAAGGCAGAGAATGTCGAAAGCCGTAGAGAACCAGAGGAGCGCTGCCATGGCAGGCGTGCTCACCTCTCGTCAGGAGGAGCCGACGGTGGCACACAGGCGTTGGTCAGCGTGACGGTCATGATTGTCACTCCATAGGAAGCAGCGGACTGAAACGCTTGGCGCAAGGCGGTGAAGACCTCTTCAATCGGACCGGAAAGCTCTGTGTGCATCGGCTGTACGTCAACGGCAAGCCCTGATTGCTGCAGGGCAGCGATGGCTGCATCGATTGCTCGATAATCGAGCTGCCGTAAGGGATAGACAGCGACTGTTGCTGCAACCGTCATGGCTTTCTCCATCGCAGAACGACAAACGCCGGGGCATTGCCGGCCCGACGTCCGGCAGCATCGGCTTCCTCAAAGGGTTCCTGTGCCGCTGGAGCGCAGAAGAGCGCTTCTGTCCTCCCTTCTGCTGGTGCCCCTACCAACTCTTCGAGCTCCTCTGGGGTGTAGAAGCGGGCGTGGCTCCAGGGGAGTTCTCCGCGCCGCCCCAACCAGCAGTAGAGCGCCGCCCAGGGACTCTGTGCGTGCAGGCAGCCCAGGAGCAGGATCCCACCGGGCTGGAGGATGCGCAGGGCTTCGCGCACAGCCCGTCGCGGCTCGGCGATGAATTCAAGCGTTGCGAAGAAGAGCACCCCCGCGTGCGATGCATCCGCAAAGGGCAGCATTGTCGCATGTGCGCTGACCCAGGAGACGGGTAAGCCCGCAGTCCGGCGCTCCCCATGACGCCGCATCGCCGCAGAGGGTTCCACCGCAATGACGGGAAAGCCCATCTCCCGTGCCAGCCACGCGGCAACACGCCCGGTTCCGGCCCCGACCTCGACAATCGGGTGCTGGCGGGACACTCCCTGCAGGAGCTGCCGTAATGCCCCCAACTCCTGGTGCTCAGCAAATGCCCCGAGAGGGGTTTCGTACCAGTGGTCGTACGCAGCTGCCAGCTCCTCCAGTTCGAACGGGTTCTGAAGCTCCGTCATTGCCTACCGCAGCAGGATGATCGGGAACGCGGAGCACTGCCTGTCCGATACGACACGGACCACGTACATCCCCGGCGGCAATCCCGACAGGCTGAGCCGGAGAGGCGACGCATGGGCAATCCCTTCCCACCTCCATACCCGCTGCCCCAGGACAGTGGAGAGCTCCACCCGGAGCCGTTCCACCCCCTCGGGGACAGGAAGCTCCAAAGCCTCTCCGACCAAATGTCCAGAGATACGGCTTGGACGGGGGGAAACCGATGGAACTCCGACGCCGATCCCGATGTCGTCGTCTTTCCGCGGAACCAGCTTGTAGTTGCCGAAGCTGTAGAAGAGAATGCCCCGGATGTAGTCCAGAAGCTGTCCACGGTGGAGAACTGTCTTCCCATCCGTGCCGCGGGTGCCGTAGGAGGTTGCTCCATCGTCGGTTTCCACACGGAGCCGGGCAGTGGATTCCTCCGCGGTGCCGAAGAGGTCCGCATCAACGATGTGGAATTCGCCGAAATTCGATGGGGCGTCGGCATTCGTATCGACAACAATGACGTTGCGGAACTCCACAAGCATGCTCTCCCACCCTTCGGCAGGAAGTTGTCCTTGGCGGTTACCGGCAAGATCACGGGTGCGCACGATGACGGGCGGTACAGTATTGCCCGAGGAGATGAAGCCACCGTCTCCATTGGAATCGACCAAGGCAACCGAGGTCAGCGCCGTGACGTGCTGGTCTTGTGCTCGTGCGCCCAGCTCTGCCACAACGCCGGAGACCCGAATCCGGTCTCCACGACGGAAGCTCCGCACGGGGTCTGTGGTCGCGATTGTCTGGAGCCAGATGCCGGAGAACGCCGCGGTGTCATCCTGCAGGTACATGCGCGGCGCCCCATTGTTGGGAATGTCCGAGGTGTCCGCTGTGAGGACACCTTCCAGCACGACGCGGAAGCCGACGTAGCCGGAAGCTCCGTTCGGATTGAGCGTTTGCCGTATATCAGCGATCCGCGTCGGGCGGTCGAGCACTTTGTAGAAGAGGACGCCAGAGACGGGGAAGCGGACCAGGGTGCCCGCAGTATCCGCTGCCTCGACCCAGTAGCGTACGAGTGTCTCGGCTGGGTAGGGCGGGATTGTTGCTGTAAACAGCGTATCGCCCTGGTGCGTGGCTTCCAGAGTCAGCGTATCCGTGCCACCGTCAGTAGCTCGCAGCCGAACAAAGGTCAGGGGGTGATCCCCTTGGCGCACCCCGATGGTGATAGGTACCGGCTCGGTTGGACGAGGGAATGGACGGGCGCGGTCCCGCTGTACCGAAGTGATCACCGGCGGTGCAGTCCCCAGCTCCACATCGTCGGGGTAGACCGGCGTGATCATGAACGATTGTGGTTGCCCTCCGACGGTGCTCGCGGTGATATAGCCCCGGAGCCGACGGATCCGTTGCCCGACGGGGTAAGGGGTGAAATTTCGCAGCCGGTGTGCTCGCGTTGAGAAGTAGCCTGACTGATCCCGCAGGTACATCTGGTTGCCGGCATCATCGGAGATAACAATGACCGGCTGATTTGCTACCACGACCACATCGCGCAGCTCGACCAGCATCCCGACGTAGCGGGAACCACGCTCGATGTTGGGCACTGAGCTGCCGACCGGACCGGAATAGAAGTCCGAAATCTGGACCGGGACAGGCTCCGGCAGCGGCACGTTGTAATCCACGAACTCAACCGGTCGAGCCTGAGGTCCGGTGATGACCTCTGCCTGCGTTGGTCCCAGGCGGTTGCGGAGTGGGTCCGTGCTGGTGGGGAAGTTCGTAATGCGGACGAGCACTTCCACGTAATCGCCCGGGCGAATGCGGTCGAAGTAGGTTGTCTGCACGGTCGTATCGGCTTGCAGGACGTTGATACCAGCGTAGGCGGTCAAGTTCGGGTTTGAGTCCCGCAGAAAGGTCACCCACCGGGCGCCAGCCCAGAGGAGAGGACGGCGGTCCGTGGCTGGATCCAGAACGGGCGGCACGGTAACAATCCCGACCAGCACGACTGTGTCCCCAACGAAGGGAGAAAGGAGCGACCCCACAGCGAGAGAATCTGGCGGCAAGGTCATGATCTCGTGAACGTGGACGCGTCGGTATTGTCCCCAGAGCGTCAGCGTGACCAGGCTGAGGAGTGCAACGGATCGGAGCAGCGGCATTGTTCTCCCCGTGTGTGTGTTACTTGACCACAAGCAGGTACCCCACGCGCACATCGGTGCCGTCAGGTGATTCTGCTGTCACGATGTAGAGTCCGGGCGCCACGGGTTGTCCTGCGGCGCTGAGCATGTCCCAGGCATGGATTCCACCGCTGGTGTGGAGAGTGCCCTGCACAGCCGCCAGGCGAAACCATGCGATTTCCGTGCCCTCGCTCCGCCCACTCTCGTGCCAGAGGCTGGTGATCTCCTCCCCTGCCAGATTCCAAATGCGGATGCGGCAGACTGGCGGGAGGTTGGAGATGTAGAGCTTACGTCCGCGCTCGGAAAGACCGCTTTCCCAGGCAGCAGAGAGCCGGTAGGGGTTCGGGAAGATACCGAGCCGCACCGAGCTATCGAAGGGCAGGGGCTGGCGCCCCGGAATGAAGAGGAACTCCGCCGAAAGTGGGCTCGATTCCAGCGAGGGGATGCCGTTGAGATCATCGGGTGCACTGAAGGCTGTCAACCCAATGCGGTAGAGCCACCCATCGAGCAGGTTGGTCAGCCGGTAAGCGTAGACGTACTCGGTGGTGTCCTCGGGGAAGCGCCGAGGCTGCGGGTTGCCTTCCGGATCGCGGAGGCGGATGTTCTCAAAGCCGTTGTCGTAGCCAACCCCATTGCCTGTGATGTCCCACTGGCGCAGGAGCTGTAGCGTGTCCAGAGCCTCTCTTGAAGGACCAGCAAGCCAGAGCCGATAGCCCTCAAAGTGCCGCCGGTTGGTGAAGATGTCGCGAGAAGCTTCCGCATTGTCGCTCCAGTACAGGGTAGCTTCCCCACTGCCGACCACAAGGCGTGCTCGCGGGGCTTCCGGCGGCGAGGGCAGCACAAAGCGGACGATGCTCCCATCCCCCCGCAAGTCGGGTTCGTCTGGGTCCAGACGCCCGTTCCCGTTGAGATCGGTTCCGTTGTACGCTCGCTGTGCCCATCGGGCGTAGCGCAGGAGATGGACGCGGCTGGACTCATCATCCGCGGAAGGCTCCCCCGGCTTCTTGGCACAGATGACCGCGAAAGCGACCCGCAGGGAATCCCCCGGCTCCAGACGAGCAAATGGACCGACCGAGAGCAGGATCGAGCGGTTGCTCGGTGTACGCAGGAACTGACGGGCGTACTCCAGCGACACTTGCCCCAGGAAGCTGCTCGACAAGCGCCGATAGCGTGCCAGATCATCCTGCGGCGACTGCGTCCATTCGTCCCCGGTAGTGTTCCGAAACTGCCAGGAGTTGAAGAACACTCCCGCTGCCGGGGGCTCGCTGCCGAGGAACTTCAGTGCAAAGTAGCTGTCGGCAAGTCCCCGGTCGCCAGCGGCATCC